>Ga0233423_10001108_pt1 | contig 13623 bp, 13 predicted proteins | sample Watercolumn_Mata_FD_180713 | JGI IMG/M metagenome (GOLD analysis project Ga0233423, IMG submission 180713) | Freshwater microbial communities from Lake Matano, South Sulawesi, Indonesia - Watercolumn_Matano_2014_112_MG | ecosystem: Environmental > Aquatic > Freshwater > Lake | place: Indonesia... | reverse complement strand
ATACTCATTCACATCCCCTGTAACTGGGGACGAGCGTGTCCTGACTATTCGGTTTCCGTACGCCGACAACAACCCGGGACAACTATTCGTGGATGGCGTCACCATGACCATCCAGACCGACCAAGTGCCAGAACCGTGATCGGCTTCGGATTTCAACATCGCATATTTCTAGACGCGTAGGGGGCGAAGCATTCTCGTAGAGAATGCTTCGCCCCCTACATTGTCCCCACGATCAGATGTAAAACCGCCCCGGATCTACCTCCTCCCGCAGGATGCGCAGTTCCTCTGCGCTGGGTGGGGCGTTCTCGCCCACGTCGGGCGGGATGAGGAGCACAAAGCCCGTGTTCTCCACCACCTGCTGCACCGTGACGCCCGGGTGCACGGCCAGGAGCATCATCCACTTGCTCTCCGCGTCGTAGCCCAGCAGGGCCAGGCTGCTCACCACCCTATAAGGTCCTGTCCCCGGCGCCAGCCCTGCTCGCTCCCGCGCCCCCGGCCCGCTGAGGTAACCGGGCGTGGTGATGAAATCCACCTTGGGCACAAAACGGCGCTGATCGTGGCGCATGATGGCGATGGTGCGCCAGCAGTTGGAGCCCACATCGTTGGCGCCGCCGCTGCCGGGCAGCCGGGCCCGGGGGCGATCGTGCGGGCCGATGACTGTGGAGTTAAGATTGCCGTACATGTCAATCTGTGCCCCGCCCAGGAAGCCGTACTCGATGAAGCCGCGCTGCGCCGTCTCCACAATGTCGCAGATGCCGCTGGCGGCCACCGCCCGATTGAAGGTACGTCCCTCGCCCACGGCCCGGGGCAGTTTTGTGAGGATGGCCCCCGTGCCGCCAAATTCAAAGATGGTGATCAGATTGGGGGCATGCCTGCGCTGCGCCAGCATCGCCGCCAGCATGGGGATGCCCGTGCCGATGAAGGCCGTCGTCCCGTCCTCCATGAGCCGCGAGGCCACGCAAATCATGAGCTCCGTGGGATTGTACGCCAAATCGCCCATTACTGCCTCCTGCTTCCTGCCTCCTGCTTCTTGCCTCCTACTCCTCCTGCCACCGCATGGCAGCCAGCCGCTCCGGGCCGATGAGCTGCAAATACTCCGCGTGGTTGCGCAGGCCGAAAACGTACCTGTCCAGGTAGGCTCGCGCCGTCTGCTCCTCCTTGAAGGCCTCAACCCACTCTTTGATCATCTCCTCATCCCGCTCGTACAGGTAGACCATCTCGCCGGGGTACGAGCCGTAGGGGGCGTGCACCACAGCGTCCACCAGGTAGTAGGGGATGATCGTGCGATGCGGGCGACGGCGAATCTCCTCTTCCGGCACGATCTCTTCGGCGCTGACGATGAGGCGCTTGCAGGCGCGGGCCATCTCGAAGGCGAAGCCGCTGATGCCGTCAATCTGGGCATTGCCGTATTTGTCCGCCCGATGCACGTGGATCAGCCCCACGTCCAGCACCAGGGCCGGCAGCAGGCATACCTTCTCGCCGGTGAAGGGGCATTCCACCACCTTGGCCGCGCTGTACTTGAGGGTGTCCGTGCCCAGCATGGAACGCACCGGAATGAAGGGCACGCCCATGGCCGCGGCCTTGAAGCGCCAGGCGATGGAGGCGTTGCTCCACTCAGTGACGCTGTCTACTCGCCCGCTCTCCACCTCCCGGCGCAAGGCGTCCGAGACGCCGTAGACCTCCAGGCCGATGTAGGTCAGGTCCAGCTTCTTGACGAGGCCCGCCGCCAGCCACAGATCGAGCTCCATCACCCCCTGGCCGGCCACGCGCAGGTCCTTGAAGCCCTGCCGGACGACCTCGCGGGCCAGCGACATGGGGCAACGCACAGTGCCATAGAGCTCCGTGCCGATGTAGGCCCCGTCGAAGACAAAACGCCGGATAGCCTCCTGCTCGCTCATCACCTTTTCGACGAGGGCTTTAGGCTTCCGGCGATTCCACTCCCGAAAGGCATTGGGGTCCGGCGGCTGAAACAGCTCGCCAATGCCCGCTTCCAGCACTTGCATGGTAGACTACCTCGCTCTCCAGAAATCCTTCAACTACTTCTTCTCACCACAGAGACACAGAGAGCACAGAGAATGTATATAACCACTCCGTATCCTCCGTGCCTCTGTTCTGCCGCTAACCTGTGTCGCTCCCCCAAATCGGCAATCGCCAATCGCCAATCGCCAATCGCCAATCCTACAGGCTGTAGCTCTCCCCCGGCTTGAGGATGACGCACTTAGCCTTCGTCTCTGCTTCTACCTGGCGCTTGAACTCCTTGGGTTCTTGCTGGATGACGTCGAAGGTGTTGTAGTGGCAAGGAATGACCACCTTGGGGTGCAGCAGCCCGGCGGCGTAGGCGGCATCGTCTACGTCCATGGTGAAGTTGCCGCCGATGGGCAGGATGGCCACGTCCAGCGCGTGGCGGTCGCCGATGAGCTTCATGTCGTAGAAGAGGCCGGTGTCGCAGGCGTGGTAGACGACCTTGCCACCGGTGCTCACCAGAAAGCCGCAGGGGTTGCCGGCGTAGCTGCCATCGGGGAAAGAGGAGCCGTGGTGGGCAATGGTCAGCTTGACCTTGCCGAAAGGAAAGCTATATCCCCCGCCGATGTGCAGCGGGTGCGCGTTGACCCGGTGCTTCTGGCAATAGGTAGCTACCTCGTAATTGGCGATGACCAGCGCCTTGTTGCGCTTGGCGATGGCGATGGTATCGCCCAGGTGGTCGCCGTGCCCGTGGGAGACGAGGACGTAGTTGGCCTTGACCTCGTCGGCCGTGATGGGGGCTTGAGGGTTGCCGGTGAGAAAGGGATCAATGAGGATAATCGCGCCCTCGGAATCAAGAGCGAAACAGGAGTGCCCGTAGAAGGTGAGCTTGACCACAAGGAACCTCCACGAAAGATAGGAAATCAGTGGCAAACCCTTGCGAAGGTTCGGAACCTTCGCAAGGGTCTCCACTAGAACTCTTCAATGAATTGCAAGATCTGATCGTAGCGGAAGACGGGGCCGTCCAGGCAGACGTATTTGGGGCCCACGTTGCAGCGGCTGCACTTGCCAATGCCGCACTTCATCTTCCCTTCCAGCGTGGTCACGATCTGCTCCGGTGTGAAGCCCAGGTTCTTCAGCCCCTGCAGGACGAACTTGATCATGATCGGCGGGCCGCAGGTGATGGCCACGGCGTTGTTGGGCGAGGGGGCCACGTCGGCCAGGAGTTTGGTGATCAGACCCACGGGGCCCTTCCAGGTCTCGTCGCCGACGTCTACGGTGACGTGAAAGTCGGTGTGGGGGGCGGCGGCCCACTCCTCGTACTCGTGGGCGAAGACCAGCAGGTTGGGCTGGCGGGCGGCGCAGAGCAGCACCAGCTCGTCGTAGTCCTGGCGATTGTCCAGGATGGTCTGGATGACCGGGCGCAGGGGGGCCATGCCAATGCCGCCGCCGATGATGATGACGCGCTTGCCCTTGAGCTCGTCCAGGGGGAACCAGTTGCCGTAGGGCCCGCGCACGCCGACGACGTCGCCGGGGCGCAGATCGTGCAGGGCGGCGGTCACGGTGCCCACCTTAGCCACGGCGAAATCCACGGCGCCGTGCAGCCGCTGCGGCGTGGAGGCCAGGCCGAAGGGCGACTCGCCCACGCCGAAAGCGGAGAGGAAGCCAAACTGGCCGGGCCGATAGAAGAAGTTCTGGCCCACCTCGGCGTCCTGGAACTGGCAGCGGAAGAGCTTGATGCCCAGGGCCAGATCACGCACCTCGGTGAGCGTGGCCAGGTGAGGGTAAAATGGGTTGTTGGTCATATTTGACACTCCGAATAGGGAGATTGGAGATCAGAGATTAGAGATTGCAGAGTGCCGATTGCAGATTTACAAGAATTTCAGGACGCAGATTTACGCAGATAGACGCCGATTATTTCTTTTTGGGATTAGAATCTGCGTGCGCAAGCCCGGGCCGCTTTGCGAGCCCCCCGTGCGGGCCGCGCACGGCCCCCCGTTTCGGGGCGGGGCGTTAATCTGCGTCCTCATTCATGGCAGAAGGGGCAGACCAACCACATCCGCCGAAACCTCGCGGATGTCTATGTTCACCGGGCACTCCACGACGCAGCGCCCGCAGCCCACGCAGGCCACCGGGCCGAAGTCGGTGGGCACATAGCTGAACTTGCACATGAAACGTTGGCGCAGGCGCTGGGTGGGCGTGGGCTTGGGATTGTAGCCGCTGGCAATCTTGCAGAAGCCGGCGCTCTGGCAGGCGTCCCAGGAGCGCAGGCGCTGGATGGTGTTGCCGGCCACGAAGTCGCGCACGTCGAAGCAGCGGCAGGTAGGGCAGACGAAGGTGCAGACGCGGCAGCTCAGGCAGCGGTCGCCCAGGCGCGCCCAGTAGGTGTTCTCAAAGACGGCCAGCCAGCGCTCGCTGGGGCTGGTCGCCACCGCTGGCGCTGTGGCCGCGGCCTTCTGGGGCTCGACCGGCCTGTCCTGCGTGCTCAGGCTCGCCGCCAAAGCCTGGCCCTTCTCCGTGACGGCGTCCACGGCGTAGCCACCGTCTACCGCCGTGAGCATGACGTCCACGTCTCGCCGATCGTCCGGGCTGGAGTCCAGGCTGGTGCAGAAGCAGCCGGCGAACATGCGTGGACAGGCCAGGCCAACGATGGTGGTCTTCTCCCGCTTGTCGGCGTAATAGGCATCGGCCGGGTTGGCCAGCAGGATGGCGTCCAGCACGCGCAGCCCCCGGGCATCGCAAGGGCGCAGGCCAAAGAGCACCTGCGGGCGCTCCAGCGTGGGTGCCTCCACGGACACGGTGCTGCTGCCCTTGAAGGCCCGCTCGGCCTCGTTCTTCTGCACGCCCGCGGAGCCCTTGCGAATGGTCAGGATGCTCTCCGTATCTGGCCAGAGGTAATCCTTGGCCGATAGCTTGGGGCGCTCGTAGTCCCAGGCCACCTCGGCGGTGGTGGCGATGGGCTCGTAGAAGACGAATTCATCTACCCGTTTGGGGGCGATGACGGTGTAATCGCGCATGAGGCTCTCTAGCCAGCGGGCCAGGGCCTCCTGGGAGATCACTTTCATGCTTTCTCCTCTGGATTATGGTATCTCGAAAGTCTCGTGTAGGGCCGGGAGGGCAGCTTCCAGGCGCTCGGCTTCAATGACGCAGGATAGCGTAGAGATAGAGGTGCTCACAGCCAGCATCTTGATCCCGGCAGCCGCCAGCGTGCCGAACATCAGGCCAGCCAGCCCCGGCCGCTCCCGAAAGTGCGGGCCATGGACGGCCAAAAAGGCCACCCGCGGGTGGTGCGTCAGGCGCTGAATACCCAGGCGATCCTGGTTGGCCTTGAGCACCCCCAGGGCTGTGGACAGGTCTTTCGTGGCGACACACAGGGCCAGGCTGGGGCCATCAGGACAGGTGGTCTGGGCGGCGAGCTGGACGTTGATGCCCTGCGTGCCCAGGGTCTTGAACACCTCGGCCACGGCGTCCTGGCGATCGCCCAGGCAGAGGACGTTGATCAGCGCCAGGTCCTTGCCCTGGATGAGACCGCCAATCTCGATCTTCTCTTTGCCTGTACAGGTTGCCGGCTGCCAGTTAATCGCCAATCTCTAATCCCCAATCTCTAATCGCCTACCGTGTACCCACCACCTCGTCCTTGCGGAAGGTGGCCAGCGGCGGCTCCGCGGTGGAGTCCAGGCCCGCCCGGAAGCCGCCAAACAGGGTGGCAATCTCCCGCACAATCTGGCGGTTGAGCAGCGAAAGGGGAATGTTGACCGGGCAGACTTCCTCGCAGGAGTTGCACTCCACGCAGCGCCCGGCCAGGTGATAGGCGCGCATGACGTGGAAGAAGCTCTTCTCCGGCAGGTTGATGGCGATGCTCATCCACTCCGGGTCGAGCTGATCGGCCACGCATTCCGAGCAGTAGCAGCCTGGACAGGCCTGGCGACAGGCGTAGCAGCGCAGGCAGCGGTCGAACTGGGCGGCCCAGTAGGCCAACCGCTCAGCGGGCGTCTTGTTACCCAGGGCGGTCACGTCGGAAAAATCGTCCGGCGTTACGGTGACCGCCGGCGACTCGCCGGCCAGGAAGTCGTAGACTACGGGCGCACGCTGCGTGCAGTGCTGGCAACGCAGCTCCAGTTGGCCGTTCTTCTGCACGCCCTCGCAGGTCACGCCGATGACGTAGACCTCTTCCCGCTTGATCTGGCTCTCGTGCAGCAGGACGTTCACCGCCCGGGAGTCGCAGGGCTTGGCCACCACGGCCCACTTCTTGCCCTTCCTGGTATTCAGGAAATTGACCAGGTTCAGGTTGCAGGTGTGGTCCCAGATCAGACGATCCGTCTCCTCTGGCTTGAGAGCGAAGAAGGGGCGCGCCAGGCCCAGAGTACCTCGCTCGTAGCCGATGACGCCCACCACACTGCCGCTCTCCAGGAGCTCCCTGGCCTTTTGCCGAATCTGTTCAGCGATATCCAAATCTGGCCTCCACGCTTAAAATCAGCAAATCGGCAAATCAACAAATCCGCAAATTGCTGATTTATGATTTGCTGATTTGTGATTTGCTCATTTGTGATTTGCTGATTTGTGATTTGTTGATTTGTTGATTTGTTGATCTCCCTCGGGGTACTTGCTGGGTCCCAGCTTCTTGACCGTGTCCGTGAATTCCCGGACGATCTGGGCGAACTGCTTGCCCTCCGAGGCGCTGACCCAGGTCAGCCTGACCCGCCCCGGCTCGATGCCCACGAACTCCAGCAGGCTCTGCATCACCGCCAGACGCCGGCGGGTGTGGTAGTTGCCCTCGGCGTAGTGGCAGTCGCCCGGGTGGCAGCCGGAGATGAGCACGCCGTCCGCCCCCTCCCGGAACGCCTTGACGATGAACAGCGGATCGACGCGCCCGGAGCAGGGCACGCGCAGGATGCGGATGTTGGGCGGATAGATGATGCGGCTGGTGCCGGTCATGTCCGCCCCGGCGTAGCTGCACCAGTTGCACAGGAACCCCACGACGCGGGGTTGAAAATCAGTGGCCATAAACTCCCTCCGCAGTTTCTTCCTGGCCTAGTTTACTCTATTGTGCGAATTTAGTCAAGCGGGATTGTGCCGGTTTTTACAAATCCAGGCGATAACGGCACTTCTGGCGCTCTCCCTCCCGATACATGTCCGTGTCGGCCGGCAGATCAACGATCTCCACCAGCTTCGCACCGGCAAGCTCGCAGGTGCGGCGGGAGGCGAGGTTGTCCGGGTTGCAGGTGATCCAGACCGGCTGCAGGCCGTGACGGCGCGCCAGGGGCAGGAGCAGCCGGCAAGCCCTGGCCGCGTAGTGCTGCCCCCGGTGCTCTGGAGCAACCCCGTAGCCGATGTGGCCGGCATACATCAGGATGTCGTGCGTATTGCCCATCCTCAGGTCAATGCGGCCGATTTCTTTGTCCTGACCGACTAGCCTCATCTGGAACTTGTAGGCCGGGACGTAGCCTTTGGCCGCATCGCCCGCATACTTCTCCGCCAGAACCAGCTCCAGATCGCCGTCCACCAACCGACCTGGTTCGTAGAACTGGAACGCCTCGTCCCTCATCTCCCGTCCCTCATCCCTCATACCTCGTTCCTCATACCTCGCCCACCCCCAGAAACTCGCCGATCAGGGCGTTGACCCGCTCCGCCTCCTCGTGCTGTAGCCAGTGGGTGGCTTCCTCCACAAAGACGAGGCAGCCAGTGCTGCACAGGTCAACGCTTGGCTGGGCCATTTCTCGCCCCAGGAAGCGGTCCTGCGCGCCCCAAAGCAGCAGGGTCGGCACGGCGATGGGGCGCCGGGGTGGCGGCGCCGGTGGTCGCTGGAAGAGCGCCCGATACCAGTGCACCATGGACGTGTAGGCCCGGGGTTGCGCCCAGGCCTGGCGATAGAGCGCCAGATCGGCGTCTGTGAACGTGCCGGGGCGGCTACTCCCCCGCAGCAGGCGCACGAGCATCTGCCAGTTCGCCAGGCGAGACACGGCCTCCGGCAGCCAGGGCGTCTGGAAGAAGAAAAAGTACCAGCTCCGGCGTCGCTGGGCCGGATTGCGGCGCAGGTGCTTTTGCATCACCGCGCCGTGGGGGCAGTTGAGCACCACCAGCCGTTCCAGGCGCTCTGGATACTTGCTGGCCACCCACCAGGCCACCGCCCCACCCCAGTCGTGGCCGACCAGGGAGGCTTTCTCTCGACCAGCGGCGTCTAGCAGGCCGACCACGTCGGCGGCCAGCACGTCCAGGTTGTAGGCGGCGAGGCCCGGCGGCTTGGCGCTCAGGTTGTAGCCCCGCTGGTCGGGCACCCACACGCGGTAGCCGGCGGCGGCCAGGTAGGGGATCTGCTTCCGCCAGCCGTACCAGAACTCGGGGAAGCCGTGCAGCAGGAGCACCAGCGGCCCCTCCTCCGGCCCCTCCTGGACGACGTGCAGGTGGATGCCATTTGCAGGGATGATTTGTTCGATCATTCCTCGAAGCGCAACTCCTTCACCTCTTGGAACTTGCTGACCAGGTAGTAGGAAGCCACTTTCACGCCAACCAGGGCGCAGGAAGGCAGGCGGGTGAAATCCGCCAGGTGCGGATGCCTGGCCAGATAGAGGCGCAGAAGGTCGTCTCTTTCCGGGCCTGCCACTTCTGCGGCGACACCCAGGGCGGTCACGGCGATGGCGCTATGGGTATCGGCACTCTGGTTAGAGCGATTGTCTATCAGCACCGCCGTGCGCGGGTTGGCCTGCAGGTTGGCGTACTTGCGCGTCTGGCGCTCCATGGCAAAGAGCAAGTGCCGCAGGTCGCTGGTGGCGGCAAAGGCCATCAGGCTGAGGTAGGGCTGGTTCTCCTCCTGGGTAGCCAGAACAGCAAAGCGCTGGGCCGCAAACAGGTCCCGGAGCACCAGCTCAATTTGTTCTCGACTGTCCATGGTCACTTCTGCAAAAACTCCAGCAAAATAGGGTTGACGATTTCCGGCCGCTCGTAATGGGAGATGTGGCCAGCATCGTCAATGGCGTGGAGCTCCACCTGCGGGATGGCTTCTCGTGCCTTCTCGCTGAGGCTGTCGGAATACCCCCGCCCGTACAGGTCGTAGCGCAGGACGCGCAGCCCGGCCTGTACCAGAGCGGCAAAGGTGGGGTCCCAGATGTAATACGGGACAGAAAAGCCATGCACCAGGACGACCAGCCGTCCCTCCGGCGGGCCGGCCAGCTAGTAATGGGTGCTGCCCTCCGGCAGCTCGACGAAGCTGTCCGGTGCCGCGGCGCGCGCCGCGGCATCTAGCACTTGCGACTCCCCGCGAAAGCGAAACTCCTGCTTGGCCATGCTTGGATACTCCATCTTTGTTTGGGATGCCTGTTCAAGAAGGCAAGCGTTCTATCCCAGGACAGTTGGGCGGCTGGGGCGTGGTAAGCGTCGGCGCGGTCTTGCTCAAAGAATCAATGCCGCCTAATTGTCCGTTTCAGCCGCGCCGCGACGCCAACAGGCACGCCAGACTGACGCCAAACTATTGAAGACCAAGAATGACAGCTAACCGCGCAGCATAAGCGGCGTCGGCTGCATGCGGTGTTAGCCGCTAACGATTGATTTGCACGATGCCCAAATCTATAAAATCATTCTCCATCACCTTACCTTCAATGGAAACAGGTAGTCGCTCCATAGAAGGCCATAGGTACATTCCCATACGAATTGTGTAGGTGCCCGCTGGCGCATCGCGCGGAATTGATAAAGGATAAGTGTCACGCAGTACTTGTCCCACCTGCCAAGTTGATGTTGGAGTTGTACTCCCACCTGCAGGGCGGTCAAACTGTGTAATCAATGCACCCCTAGCATCCAGCAAATGAATAAAAACTGTATAATCTGCTGGAGGAGGCTCCAGAACTTTCCAATACAAGCTGACGGTAAAGCTATCCCCCGGCCCAATAACATCTGATGAAACTCGAGATCCTAACAGCCTCAGTGCAGCCGCGAAAGTTTCCTTCCGATTAAGTGGCACGTCCTCCAGTTTAACCTCATCTGTTCCACCTGTGGTTAGAAGTTTTCCTAAATACACTCGCTCTTTTCTGGGCGGCTGTGACACTTCCAGTAGTGGCTTAACAGTTAGATGGAGTTCTCCTGGTAATTCCCCTTGAGGTAATCCTAGTACAAGCTGTGTGACATAAATAGTACTTGTCTGCCATACCTGGGGCGGCATCTTTGGGACTGGCCACAAGGTGTCCGACGAGGAGATGACATTCCCATCTCCATCTACTATCTCGAGACGGATTTGTGGATCCTTCCGGTCAATAGGTTCACCAGTGGCTTTCCAGTACAAACTGATAGGAAACCATTGCCCAGGGAAAACCCTACCGTCCTCCACATAGTACCCTACCAATTCTACACCCTCCACCAACTGTATGTTTGACGCTTTGATTTGCAGCATTCCCTCTTTGGATACCTCAGTTGGGGGAGCATACTTGGGCAGCACAAAGTTAAGAGGCAAATAGATGGCGTAAATCAGCATTCCGATCGTAACTACACCAGCTATGAAACGTTGATACCGCCAGTTAAAGAACCCATTCAGGCCTGTAATAGGTAACGCGCCAATGCTAAACCCAGCTGGAAAAAGATAGCGACCATGGCCAGCACCAACTGTCGCCATGGAGAAGCGCACAAACGACGCAAACAGCAGGAGAAGTATTGCCATAACGATAGTCCATTTGGGCCAGTGCGCCCGCACAGTCGACCGGCTGCGAAGAAGCCCCACGATCAACCCCAGCCCGGCCAGCCCACTCAGCCACCAGAAGTATTTTGCTATCTCAGGGAATGTGATATGCATGTAGCCGAAGGCTCCCCAAAATGTGCGTCCTATCTGGCCCAGGAATTCATGGATGAACACACCCCAAGTATATGGGCCTGAGCGGACCATGTGCCTTTGGATGTTGAGAAACATTTGCCAACCGAGCGGATCCCCATACAGCCATTGGTTACGCACGAACCACCAACCAGCGATCAAGATTACAGCGATGGTAAGTTGCACTGTCTGCCGTCGCAAGCCCCACCAATCCAGCTGCCGCCAAGCCCTCAAGAACAGAACTAGGCCCAGCACAGGTACGAGCACAAGCCCGCTCAACTTGGTCAACAAAGCAGCGCCAACTAAGATCCCACCCAACCAGGCATCATATTTTCGTTCTGGCTCACTCAAGAACCTGAGTGCCCACCAGGTCACCAAGGCGAAAATCATCGCTTGTAGGGTGTCATGGTGAACTGTGCTGCTCATGAAAATAAACGATGGATTGAGCCCAATTAAGGCCGTTGCTCCCAGCGGAGCCCATGGCTGATCAGGAAACAGCAATTGGCCTGCACGATACATGGCGTATAGCGCAACGGTGCCGAAGCCAACCGTCATCAGGCGAAGTATGTGTAACGCAAGCACGGCCCCTTTCCACGGGAAACGATCCTGCCCAAAATGCAACATCACATTCCAGCCATTGCCGCCGGTGTTTTCCGCCCAAACAAAGTGAGGATTAGGTCGAAATGCCTGGGTGAAGTCTGACGTGTCCACCATAGAGACTAAGAGGCTTCCTAGGATATAGTAAAGCGGCGGGTGGTGTCCCATCCAGACCTGGACGCCTTCTTCCAGTGTGTGCGGTTGGATTGGCAAAGCCCGGTGTTCTTTGACATATCTTACGTAGTCAAAGTGTGGTGTTTCATCCACACCCTCGCCGGGTGGGATTATCATGCTGTACCATATAGCGACAACCGCGAATATCACAAGCAAACCAGCTTTTGATATGGTATGGAAATAGCCTCTCTTCATCATGGTGACTCCATACGTCAGGGCATCCTCTTTGTAGTGGTATCTGCATGATCCAATACGCCCAACTACGGCCTACGCTGCAACTGCAAGATCAGGCTGCCATTGGCCGGCAACTCCGGCAAGGTGTAAGCGTCAAAGCCGCCCGCGGCGTTGCTGGTCAGGCCGGCCAACGTCCCACTCCCCAGAATAGGCACTACGGCGTACTGGCCGGACAGCGGCCCGGCGTCCAGGGAAAGCTGGACGTTGCGCGCCGCATCTTTGCTCAGGTTGGCGACCACCAGCACCACCTCACCCTTCGCCGCCCGCAGGCTGGCGAAGACCGCCTTGTTGTTTGCCTTCACCTCGTGGTAGTCGCCCAGGCGCAGGGCGGCGTGCTCGTTGCGCAGGCGGATCAGCGTGCGATAGTGCGCCAGCAGCGAGCTCGCATCGTTGCTCTGGGCAGCGACGTTCTTCTTCTCGTAATCAACGAAGGGGGCGCGCCAGGGTATGCCTGTGCTGAAGCCGGCGCTGGCCTCGCCCGTCCACTGCAGGGGGCGGCGAATGTCCTCGTCGGGCTTCCGGCCAAGCTGGCCGATCTCCTCGCCGTAGTAGAGGAACGGCACGCCCGGGGCGGTGAGCAGCAGGGTGGCCGCAGCTTTGGCCTGGCCCACGTCATCGCCCAGGACAGACATAACGCGATTCTGATCGTGGTTGGTGAGGAAGGTGGCGAACTGGCCGGGCTGAAACAGATGGGTGGCCAGCGCCAGGTGCAGTTGAGCATCGCTCGCCGCACGCTTCTGCGCACTGCTGACGAAGGCGTTGGCCAGGTCAAAGTTAAAGGCCAGATCGAACTGATCACCCTGCACGTACTTCGCCACGACGTCGGTGGTGGTCCAGACCTCGCCCACGGTCATGGACTGCGGGTTAAAATTCTGGTAAAATTTCCGGAAAGTCTTGAACCAGGCCAGGGTCAGGTCACTGTCGGCCTGGACTGCGCCCTCTTCGATGAGGTGGCGCGCCCCATCCAGGCGAAAACCGTCCACGCCCACGTCCTGCAGCCAGAAGCGAGCTACGTCCTGCATCTGCGCCGTGACGGCGGGGTTGCGGTAATTCAGGTCCGGCATCCCTTCCCAGAAGACGGCGTAGTAGTAGCCGCTGGCCGCAGGATACCACACCTTTTGCCCCCAGGGGCCGGTGAAGCCGGGATCAATGTCCGACCAGATGTACCAGCCACGGTACGGGGACTGGCGATCCCGCGCCTGCACGAACCAGGGATGCTGGCTGGAGGTGTGGTTGAGCACCAGGTCAATGATGATACGAATGCCGCGCTTATGTGCCTCGGCCAGCAGGCGCTGGAAGTCGTCCCGCGTGCCGTACTGGGGGTTGACGCTGTAATAGTCGGTGACGTCGTAGCCGTGATACGAGGGCGACGGATGGATGGGCATGAGCCACAGCCCGGTTACGCCCAGGTCGGTGGTCGTCTTGGGGTCGCCGTCGTTGAGGTAGTCCAGCTTGGCCGTCAGCCCGTTGAAGTCGCCGATACCGTCGCCGTTGCTATCGTAGAAGCTGCGCACGAAGATCTCGTAGAATACGGTGTCATTCCACCACGGGTAGCCGTCGGTGCCCGCCGGGAGGCCGCTGACCGGCTGCACGGGGACGGCCCTGGCCGGGGTGGGAGTGGCAGCGGTTGCAGGCGGCGCGCTGGTGGGCACAGCGGTGGGCGCGGTGGGCCGCCAGTCGCAGGCCGCCAGCGATAGTGCTAGCAGGCCCACCGCCAGGAGGCAAAGAAGAAAGCGCATGTGTATTTGTTTACCGCCTGTTGACAGGCAGGCAGAGGCAACAGCAAGCCGCTGAGTTGCTTGACGGCGCAGCTGGATGGCCACAAGCAGCCGCTGAAGGAGCAGATTGCAGTTCGCCGGCCTGCGTCT
>Ga0233423_10001107_pt1 | contig 13628 bp, 15 predicted proteins | sample Watercolumn_Mata_FD_180713 | JGI IMG/M metagenome (GOLD analysis project Ga0233423, IMG submission 180713) | Freshwater microbial communities from Lake Matano, South Sulawesi, Indonesia - Watercolumn_Matano_2014_112_MG | ecosystem: Environmental > Aquatic > Freshwater > Lake | place: Indonesia... | reverse complement strand
CCCTCCCCTCAAGCTCCCCTCCCAACCCCCTTTGTGGGGGCCGGGGAAGGCGGGACCTTTAGTCCCGCCTTCCCCGGCCTACTAAAAACCCATAAGGGGTTGGGGGATGGGGTTTTGGGGAAGGGGGCAGGGGGTCTGCGACCCCTGGCCCCCTTCCCCAAGAATAAACACCAGGAGAGCAACTGATGACTAAATTCAACCCCCAGCGCACCCTGGACTGTCGGGGTGACGCCTGCCCTTTGCCTTTGTTGAAGACCAAAAAGGCCATGGCGGAGCTGGCCAGCGGCGACATCCTGGAGGTGGTGGGCACCGACCCCGGCTCCAAAAACGACCTGCCCAGTTGGGCGGCCCGCACCGGCAACCTGTACCTGGGAGAGGAAGAAGAAGGCCAGCTCTTCCGCTTCTATCTTCAGAAAAAGTGAGGCCGGGACAATGGGTCCTTTAGGTATTCTGGTGGCCACCAAAGACTCCCGGGACCACCTGTTGGGGATAGTAAACGCCGCCCAAAAGCCGGGCCTGGAGGTAGTGGTCTTTTTCACCGGCGAAGGGGTTATGCTAACCCAGGACCCGCGTTTTGCCGAGTTGGCCGGCCGGGCCCGGCTGGCCCTGTGCGAGGTGAGTTTCCGGGCCCTGGGCCTTACCGGCGAGGTGCCGGGTATGGGTTTCAAGGACTTTGCCACCCAGGCCCGCCTCGCAGAAATGCTGGAAGACTGTCCCCTATATGTAATGTTGTAGCGGAGGTTAAGTTTCCATGAAGAAAGTGGCGGTCATGGTGCGCGACCCCCGGCGCCAGTATGAGGCCCTGCGCACCAGCCTCGGGTGTCTGTTGGAAGACCACCAGGTGAGTTACGTGGTACTGGATGAAGAAATCAGCCTTAACGAGGCCTTCTCTGACAACCTGGGCTTTCTGGACGAAATGGAGGGTCGGCGTTACAGCAACCATCCGGCCAACGTGGCCAAGTACGGCTTTACGTACCTTACGGTGCCCCAGCTGGGCGAACTGTTGCGCGGCCAGGACATCATCATCCCCTTTTGAGGCAGCCATGAAGGTTCTCCATGTTTTTCGCCATCCGCCCGATGACTTTACCCGCCAACTGGTAGAGTTTCTTTCCCGGGAACGCCAGGCCACGGAATTTCCCCTTTATCCGGCGCCGGTAAATTATGACCTTCTTTTAACCCTCATCTTAACCCATGACCAGGTGATATCCTGGTGGTAAAGAGGTAAAACGCATGACTCACCACGAGGAACCCAGCGCAGCCGCGCCGCCCCCCGCCCCAGGCGCGGCCATCACTCCGGAGCTCGAAGCCTTCATTGCCGAGCAGGTCCGCCTCCAGGTGGCGGCGGCCCTCAAACGCCAGGGCCTGGACCCGGCCCGGCCCAAACGGGTGGCCATCATCGCTTCCAAAGGTACCCTGGACCTGGCCTACCCACCCCTGATCCTGGCCACCACCGCCGCGGCCATGGACATGGAGGCCGCGGTCTTTTTTACTTTTTACGGCCTGGACATACTTCACCAAAAGAAACATAAAGACCTGAAAGTCCCGCCTCTGGCCAATCCGGCCATGCCGCTGCCGGTGCCTAACATCGTCGGCGTGCTGCCGGGCATGACCCGTATGGCCACCTGGTTGATGAAGGACTGGCTGAAAAAGGGCGGGGTGCCCACCATCCCCGACCTTCTGGACCTGGCCAAAGAAAACGGCGTGCGCCTCATCGCCTGCCAGATGTCCCTGGACGTGCTGGGGATTAAGAAAGAGAGCCTCGTCGACGGCCTGGAATTCGCCGGGGCCGGCGCGTTCCTGGACTACGCCGCGGACGCGGATATTACACTGTTTGTGTAGGAGATTTGGGGGAGGGGGTGTGGGGGAAGGGGGTAAGGGGCTGCGCCCCTTAGCCCCCTCCCCCACAACGCTCCCTCCAAAGGAGGCGCGCTATGGGCAAAGTGGCGTTGATTGTGGCGGACATGTTGCGGGATTTTATTGACCCGCAAGGGGCTTTGTATGTGGGGCCCACCGGCCGCAAGGTTATCCCTTTTGTGGCCCACAAGATTGAAGAGGTGCGCGCCCAGGGTGGGGTGGTGATCTTTGTGTGCGACACCCACGCCCCGGATGACCGCGAATTCAAGTTTTTCCCGCCCCATGCCGTTAAAAATACTTTAGGGGCACAGATTATCCCGGAGTTGGCCGTCCAGCCCGGGGATTATCTGGTGGCCAAGACCCGCTATAGTTGCTTTGCCAGGACCGATCTGGAGGACATCCTCAAGAAAGAGCAGGTGGAGCGGGTGGAGGTAGTGGGGGTGTGCACCTCCATCTGCGTCATGGAAACTGTCAAGGAACTGTTTGACCGGGATATTCCCAGCCTGGTTTACCGCCAGGGGGTGGCCGACTTTGACCCAGAGGCCCACGCCTTCGCCTTGAAGCACATGACGCGCATCTTTGGGGCCAAGGTGGTGTGAAGACCCGCGGAGATTAAACCGGCAAGGCAATTAACATTAACTGGCCATCTTTTGTCAAAAATGTACAATAATTTTATAATCCCCTGCCCCTGGGAGACAAGAGCCGGGAGCCGGGCCCAATTGACCGCTAGCCAACAGTTAACCGATAAAGGGAGGGGAAAAAAATGAAATGGCCTAAAATTCTGGTAGTGGCCCTGGTGGTGGTCTTTGGTCTGGTGCTGGTTAATTCAAATATCTATGCCCAACCCCAGACCCAAGAACCTACTCCGGAACAAAAAGCCAAAATGAAAGAAGCCCAGGAGAAACTGGGGCAAAGGAAGGTCGATCCGCAAAAAGTGCAACAAGGCCAAGCTTTTCAACAACTCCAGGGCGTTGCTGGACAAGGCCCAGGGGGCAGAGGCGACTATCAGGGACGGGCTTTTGATGGCAGCCGGCCCGAAACGGGGGTGGCCCCCATGGATAGCGTGAGGCAACCGGTAAAGCCGGGCAGGGTGCCGCCGGTGGGTCCGGCGAGTCCGGTGGAAGTGAAACCCTCCACCGGCACGGTGAAACCCACAGAGGTGCAGAGGTCCTCGCCCACGGCCACCTCGCCCCAGTCCCAGTCCTTTCAGGATTGGCAAAAGCGGGACCAGCAACAGCGGCAGGAGTCGTTGGACCGACAGCGGGAGCGCATCCGGCAGATCCAGGAGGAGGACAAGCAGCGGCCCCCCCAGAAGGGTCTGAGGACCACGGCGCCGCCCTCGCCAGCCACCAAGCCGGCAGCATCGCCACCGCCTGCCAGGCCGGCCACCGCGGTGACCCCCTCCACCAGCACTTATCGGCCTGCGGCCACGCCCTCTTCAACCCCTAGACCTGCGGCCACGCAGCCTTCCACCAGCACTTATCGTCCAGCCGCCACGCCGACTGCTACTTCCAGGCCTACGACCACGGTGACCCCGCGGCCGTCCACCACGCCCAGCACCACTACCAGAAGCACCACGCCCAGTACGGTGACCACGCGGCCCTCAACTACGCAGACTTCCACTCCCAGACCGGCGACTACGGTGACCCCGCGGCCCACCACCACTCAGTCCACCACCACCAGCCGGCCGGCCACGACCACGTCCACCCCCAGGCGCACTTACTCCAGCGACTCATCCAGCTCTACCTCTAGCACGCCTTCCAGTTCCACCACTTATTCCGCGCCGTCGCGCTCTACCTATTCAGCGCCTTCAAGTTCATCTTCTTCCTCATCCCGCTCCTCGTATTCGAGTTCCTCTTCTCCGTCTTCCTCTCGTTCCTCATCTTCCTCTTCCTCGTCTTCGTCTTCTTCCCGCCGGAAGTAAGGACACAACCTTATTTGCCGGCCACCAACCTGAAACCTATCTGAGCCCGGCGACAGCCGGGCTCTTTATTTTGGGGAAGGTGAAAAGCGGAAAGGAAAGCCCAACTTGACCAAGAGAGGCGGGGGACCTAAGGGTCTCGACTCCCCTTGTCCCCTAAGGGATTGGGGGAAGGGGCCTGGGGGAGGATTGTAAAGGAGCCCACCGGCCCTTATACCAAGTTGCGGTCAGACGAGTAAAAATGTCATTCTGAGCGCAGCGAAGAATCTCAAAGGTTATTGGGAACAGCGAGATTCTTCACTCCGCTTCGCTCCGTTCAGAATGACAACTTAAAATTACCTCTTTGACAGCAACTTGGTATTAGCCCTCTCCCTCACACCTCACCCCTCTCCCCCGCACACGCCGCATCTCTCGCAGACCTCCGGCTGGCAGGGGGGGGTCTCTTCTTCGGCCAGGGCCTTCTGGTATTCTTCCCAGAGGTAGTCCTTATCAAGGCCGTGGTCGATGAAGTCCCAGGGGAAGAGCTCGTCCGGGCGGCGTTCCCTCAAGGTAAAGAAGTCCGGATTGACGGGGCTGGTCTTAAAGGCCTGGTTCCAGTTGGCGTCCTGGGCCGCCAGCATCAGCTCTCCCACCCGGCGGTCGCCCCGGGCCAAGAGGGCCTGGATGTAGGCCCATTTGGGCAGGTCCGCGTGCACCCGCACCTCTTTCGCGCCCTTGAGTTCGTCCCGCACCAGTTTCAGGCGTTTTTTCAGCTCCCCCACTCCCGCAAAAGGGGCCCATTGAAAGGGGGTGAAGGGCTTGGGCACAAAGGAAGACAGGCTCAAGGTGATAAGCCCCAGGTGTCTTTTGCCCTGGCTTTCCTTAATCACCCGGTGCGCCAGAAACTTCACCAGGCCGGGGATGGCCGCCACGTCTTCTTTGGTCTCCGTGGGCAGGCCCACCATAAAGTAGAGGCGCAGTTGGGGGATGCCGGCTTGATTTACCGCCAGCACGGCCCGGGCCAGGTCTTCCTGGGTGAGGCCCTTGTTCAGGACCTTTCTTAAACGCTCGCTGCCCGCGTCCGGGGCCAGGGCCACGGTGCGCACCCCTCCTTGGGCCAGAAGCTGAAAAAGCTCGGCGTCGGCGGAGTCGGCCCTGAGCGAACTGATGCCCAGTTCCCCCCCGGCGTTAAGCACTGTCCGGCAGAGTTCCTTGACGCCCGGGTGGTCGGAGATGGCCGCGCCCACCAGGCCGATTTTACGCCCGGCCGCTAACCCGGGTTGGACCTGGGCCGCCAGGTCATCAAGCGCACGCTCCCGGGGGGGGCGGTAAACAAAACCCGCGGCGCAAAAGCGGCAGCCCCGGGAGCAGCCCCGGCCGGTCTCCACCAGAAACATCTCCCCCCACTGGCTTTGCGGGGCCAGCAGGTGGCTGTGGGTAGGGTAGGGCGCTAAATCCAGCAGGTGGGGGGCCTTGACCAAGGGCGGGAAGCCCGGTTCGGGGTCGAAGGCCGCCAGGGTACCGTCCGGGTGATAACGGGGGTGATAGCCCGCGGGCACATAGGCGCCGGGCACGGTTTGGGCCAGGTCTTTTAGGAGAAGGCGGCGGTCCTTGGCGGGGCCGCCCTCTGCCAGAAGCTGAAAGAAGGCTGCTGCCCCAGCCTCCCCCTCCCCCAAAAAAAAGGCGTCCACGAAAGGGGCCAGAGGCTCGGGATTCAGGAAGGTGGCCACCCCGCCGGCCAGGACCAGGGGGTCCTGGGGGCTGCGGGCCTGGGCCAGCAAGGGGATGCCGGCTCCCCCCAGTATTTGCAGCGCGTAGGGGTAGTCGGCCTCAAAGGAAATGGAAAAGGCCACCGCGGCGAAATCCTTGAGGGGCCTTTGGGACTCCAGGGTGAGGATGGGGACGCCGCGGCGACGGTGCTCTTCCCACTCCTGGGCGGTGGGCAAAAAGGCGCGTTCGCACACCAGGCCGGGCTGAGCGTTCAGCAGGTGGTAGATGGCCTGGAAGCCCAAGTTCCCCATGGCCACGGCATAGACCTGGGGATACACCAGAGCCACTGGCCAGCGCGCCCCCCACTCCCGCACCACCGCCCCTTTTTCCTGGGCCAGCAACTTCTTCAGGCGTGCCTTGATCTTGGCGGACATGCAAGTTTGACTAATACCAAGTTGCCATCAAAAACATTGGTGGGGCAAGCCTCTGTGCCTGCCCAAAGTTAAGAAGATATGGCATGCACGGAGGCCCGCTCCAGCAGCAGATATTTAATTCTTTGATGGCAACCTGTTATAAGGAGGCGTGGTTCTGGTGGGCAGTGCCCACCCTACCTGACTGCCAAAAAATGGCGGGGCGTGAAAAATCACGCCCCCACCGAAAACCGAAAACCGAAAACCGAAAACCGTACCTATCAATCAGCCTTTCTCAGGAAAGGTGGGATGTCCAGTTCGCTTTCTTCGTGTTGCAGGTCCGGGTGGATGATATTTTTCTTGGCCGTGGCCACTCCCAGGGTGGGGGCGGGCCGCACCTCGGGTTTGGGGCCGTTGGCCAGCCGGGGTTGTTCAAGCACCTGGCGCAGGTGGGTGGGGGTTTCCAGGTCTTCGTCAGGCTGCACCTCCGCCGCGGGCGGCCAGACCCCCCGCTCCGCCTCGGCGCGCTTGCCGATGCCGGTGGCAATCACCGTCACCCGGATTTCCTCCCCCAGGCCGTCGTCATAGACCAGGCCCCATTTGATGATGGCCTCTTCGTGGGCCTCTTCCTGGACGACGGTGCTGATCTCTTTCAGCTCTTCCACGGAAATATCCGGACTGGCCGTGATATTGATAAGGATGCCCCGGGCGCCGCGGATGGAGATGTCTTCCAACAGCGGGCTGGAGATGGCCTTGCGGGCCGCGTCGCAGGCCCGGTTGTTGCCGCTGGCGATGCCGGTGCCCATGAGGGCCATGCCCCTTTCTTTCATCACCGTGCGCACGTCGGCGAAGTCCAGGTTGACAAAGCCGGGCACCATGATGAGGTCGGAAATGCCCCGCACCGCAAAGCCCAGGACCTCGTTGGCCATGGCGAACACGTCTTTGATGCGGGAGTTCTTGGAGCTCAAGGAGAAGAGCCGGTCATTGGGGATGGTGATGATGGTGTCCACCACTTTGCGCAGCTCTTCGATGCCGTGGTCGGCGATGCGCTTTTTGAACTTGCCTTCGAAGTCAAAGGGTTTGCTCACCACGGCCACGGTCAGGGCCCCCAGTTCCCGGCTCAGTTCCGCCACCACCGGGGCGCCGCCGGTGCCGGTGCCGCCGCCCATGCCTGCGGCGATGAACACCATGTCCGCGCCCTGGAGAACCTGCTTGACCCGCTCACTTTCTTCGGCGGTGGCTTTTTTGCCCACTTCCGGATCGCCGCCGGCGCCCAAGCCCCGGGTGACGTTGGGGCCCAACTGGATCTTCACCGGGGCCAGACTGCGCTCCAGGGCCTGGGCATCGGTGTTGGCTGCGACAAAATCCACCCCTATCATCTGGGAGGCGATCATGTCGTTGATGGCGTTGCCGCCGGCCCCCCCGATGCCTAACACTTTGATTTTTGCTGATAATTCATTGGGGACCAATTGAATTTTCATCTAAGCCACCCCCTTAAAAAATCATACCACTTTTCCTTGACTCATACCACTTCCTTAAACCATCTTTTCACTCTGGACCACAGACTGCCGCCCTTGGACCGGCCAGTGGGATAGCGTCCGGCGATGGGATCTTTCTGGGCCTTCTGCTGGGACCGAAAGCCATAGAGCACCAGACCTACGCCGGTGGCATAAGCCGGGTCGTGGATGATGTCGATGAGGCCGCTGACCCCGGTGGGGTAGCCCAGGCGGGTGTGCAGGTTGAAGACCTCTTTGGCCAGCTCCGGCAGGCCTTCCACCAGGGCAGTGCCGCCGGTGAGCACCGCGCCGGAGTGCAGGGGGTGGGCAAACCGGGCCCGCTGCAGCTCTTTGGCAATCAGGTTTAAAATTTCCGCCACCCGCAGGTGGACGATCTCCGCCAGACGGCTCCGGGGTACGGTCTGGGACTGGCGGCCTCCCAGACCCGGGACCTCCAAAAGCTCATGCGGGTCGCTTAAGGCGTTAAGACAACAGCCGTAAAGCTTTTTTAACTCCTCGGCGTGTTGTAGGGAGGTGGGCAGCCCTACGGCAATGTCGTTGGTGAGGTTGTTGCCGCCCACCGGCAGGACGAAGTTATGGCGCAGGGCGTTCTCCGCAAAGATGGCCAAATCCGTGGTGCCCCCCCCTAAATCCAGCAGGGCCACCCCCAGCTCCTTTTCCTCGTCGGTGAGCACCGCTTCGCCCGCGGCCAGGCTTTGCAGGGCGATGCCGCTCACCTCCAGGCCGGCCCGATTGGCGCACTTGATAATGTTGTTCAGCGCGGTCACCGCGCCGGTGACGATGTGCACCTTGCATTCCAGGCGCACGCCGTGGATGCCCACCGGATCCTTGATGCCGTCCTGGCCGTCAATCAAGAAGTCCTGCACCAGGGTGTGGATGACCTCCCGGTCTGAGGGGATGGCCACAGTGCGGGCGGTGTCAATCACCCGGGTCATGTCCGCCGGGGTCACCTCTCGGTCTTTGATGGCGATGATGCCCTGGCTGTTGATGACCTTGGTGAGGCTGCCGCCGACGCCGGCGTAAACCGAGCGGATTTCGCAGCCCGCCATGGTTTCCGCTTCTTCCACGGCCCGGCGGATGGCCCGCACAGTGTTTTCAATGTTAACCACCACCCCTTTTCTCAGACCCCCGGCGGTGGGCGCGCAGCCTAGGCCCACAATGTCCACATGCTGGTCACGCGCTTCCCCCACCACCGCACAGATCTTGGTGGTACCGATGTCCAATCCGACGATCAGGTCTTGAGGCACGGCTTCATCCTATCAGTTGGCGTCCATTCCCTTCAGGGTGATTAACACCCGCTGGGGAGAGTCGAGGTTAATGCGCCCCACCCGGGCCAAATAGCCCTTTTGGGCCAAGATGGGCCAAATCTGGGCAAATCTAGTCAACTTTTCTTGATGTTCGGTGAGGCCCAGGTCCAGGGCCCCGGGCAGGCCGTTGATATAAATACTGAAGCCCCGTTCCAGGTCCGCGTGAATCTCGGAGACATTCTCCAGATTAAGCGGCGCCGGCGCGGTTTTCAGCACCTCCAACAATTGCAGGGCCTGGGCCACCACCTCCGGCAGCCCCCCTTCCCCCTTGAGGAAATGCTCCGCTTTGAGGCCGGTGATCACCGGAAAATCGTGGGGATCGCCAGGTGACAGCGGTTTAAACAGGTTCCCCTGGCGGTCCACATAATACAGCTCGCCCATCTGCACCAGGGCCACCGGCTCCCGCTCCTTGATCCGGAGCTTCACCCGCTGGGGCCATTTGCGGGTCAATTCCGCCCGGGCGATCCAGGGGTGGGACATGAGGGCCCTTTCCACCTGAAAGGCTTTTAAGGACAGGAGGTTAGTTTCCGGCCCCAGCCCCGCTTGCTGGCAAATGAGCTCGGGGGTAAGCCTTTTTAACCCGACTATTTCAATGTTCCTGTTATCTTTAATGCAAAACGTCGGGGAGGTCAAGAGGTGAAGGTAAAGGAGCACCAGGCCCAGGCTGAGGCTGGCTAATCCCAAGATCCCCAAGGTGGCGAACATGGCCGGGCGCCAAAATTTTTTGGAAGAGCCCCGCCTTTTGCGTTGATAAAGATTGCGAGGCCGGGGGCGGGGGCTGACATAGTGCCGGCTAAACAGGGTGTCTCTTTTGACCACCTGCTGGGGTACCAGTCGGGATTTCTGGCGTCTGGCCTTGTCCCTCATGGCTGCCCGCCCCTCCCGGCGGCCGAGCCGGCCAGCCGCGCCAGCAGGTCTTCGCCGGTCTTCCAGATGTCTCCCGCGCCCAGGGTGAGGACCACGTCTCCGGTCCGAAGGTGGTTCAGGAGGTTGTCGGTCAAGGGCTCATGGTCGGCCACAAAATGGACGGCCGGATGCCCGCTCTTACAAATGCCTTCATAAATGGCCCGCCCGGACAAGCCGTCCACCCGGGGTTCGCTGGCCGCGTAAATCTCGGTGACGAACACCAGTTGAGCCTGGGCGAACACCGGGAAAAACTCCGGCAGCAGGGCCCGGGTGCGACTGTAGCGGTGGGGCTGGAAGACCACTACCAACCGCCGCGTCGGGAAGGCCTGGCCCAGCCCCAAAAGGGTGGCGGCGATCTCCGCCGGATGGTGGCCATAGTCGTCCATCACCATCACCCCCTGGGCTTCCCCCTTCACCTGGAGGCGGCGGTGAATCTGGCCTAAATTTTTTAGACCCCGGCGCCAGACTTCGAAGTCCAGCCCCAGGCTCTGGGCTACGGCGCAGGCCCCCATGGCGTTGAGCACGTAATGGGCCCCGGCCAGGGGCAGGCTAAAGAAGCCCAGGTCTCGCCCCCGAAAAATAAGACGGAAGCCGGTGCCCAGGCCTTGGGGCTCCAGGTCCAGGGCCTGAAAGTCAGCTCCGGCCTCAAAACTATAAGTAAGAAGCTGCGGGGAAATGTCTGCCAGCATGGGGGCCAGGTGGGGGTCAGCGCCCCAGGCCACCACCCGGGCGTCGGCGGGCAGTTGCCGTAAATAATTGGCGAAAGTTTCCTTCACATGGTCCAGGTCCCGGTAATAGTCCAGGTGTTCCCGGTCGATATTGGTGATGACGCTGATCTGGGGGGTCAAAGACAGGAAAGACCCGTCGCTTTCGTCGGACTCGGCCACAAAATAGTCGCCCCGGCCCAGCACCGCGTTGGACCCGAGGCTGTCCCAGACGGAGCCTACCACCACCGTGGGGTCCAGGCCCCCGGCCCTCAAGATGGCGGCCACCATGGCGGTGGTGGAGGTCTTGCCGTGCATGCCGGTGACCGCGATCTGGAAATGGCCCTCCATGAGGCGGGCCAGCATCTGGCCGCGGCGCAGCACCGTGAGATTCCGGGCCCGGGCCGCGGCCAGTTCCGGGTTGTCTTCCTTGACCGCGGTGGAATGGATCACTACTTTAGCGTCCCCCAGGTGCTCAGCGCGGTGGCCCTGATAAAACTTCACCCCCAAAGTTTGCAGCCGCCGGGTAATGGCGTTGGCCGCCAAATCCGAGCCGCTTACCTTCTGCCCCTGGCGCACCAACAGCTCCGCCAGGGCGCTCATGCCAATGCCGCCCAGACCGATGAAGTGGTAAGTGGTAATATCAGTCATATTTTAAGGAATTGGTGGGCAGTGCCCACCCTACATTACTACATTACTAATGTGTATATTGAGAGATTAATTGTAGGAAGTCATTCCCATAATTTTCCACAAACTTTTCACCAATGCCTCGTATAGAAATTAAATTAGCAGTTGTTAACGGCTTCGATTTGGCCATTTCTCTTAGTATAGTATCATGACATATAGAATAGGGTGGGGATTCCCTCTCACTAGCTATCTTACGCCGCAACCGCCTTAGTGCATGAAATAGTTCTTGTTCTTCATCGCTAAGCAATATTACTTCTCTGTTAGACATTTCTTCGACGAACGGAGTCTCAATTTTCAGTTTGTTATTAAGGAAATCCTGCCCAGTAAGTGTGATACCGAGGGTTGGTAAGTTTTCATATTTTGATACCATTTTTATCGTAAGAAGTTCTTTACCAAGTAGTATATCAATCAACGCCTGGAGGTAACGTTTGTTGAAGGTTGAAAAAATGCCATAGACCGGAAACTCGTAGAGTTTATTTTCAATTATGAAAGTTGATTTTGCCCCTCTTAATATAGCGATTGTTTTATTTATTCCTAAAGAAAGTGGGGACGAACTAACGCAATACAGAATAACCTTGGATACAGACTGTTCATAATCACAAATTATTCCTTTGGCTTCTCTTAGCATAGTTAGGCGCCCTCTCAAAAGTTTAAGTAATCCAAGATAATGCGCCAGTCATGTAGGGCGGGCACTGCCCGCCATTATTTTTTATTCGCCAAAAATATTGTCAGAGCTAAATGAAACTCCTTCGCCCAAATTTGCTGGGCATGACCATTATTGTGTGTGTGGTGGACGGTTGAAAAAGCCACTCCTTCAAACTCCCATAGGGAACCTCATTCATTTTCCCCTCCCTTGATGGGAGGGGTCAGGGGAGGGTGGCGTAAGCAATTTTCCCTAATTGCTTCGAGCACCCCTTCAAGATTTTGCAGCACCTCATTACTCCAAAACCGCAAGACCCTGAACCCCTGGCTGCGGAGCCATTCATCCCGCTGCCGGTCTTTATCTTTCTCTATTTCTTCGGCGTGTTGGCTGCCGTCTATTTCGATAACCAGGCGTTTTTCAAAGGTGACTAAATCAACAATGTAGTCCCCGATGGGTTCTTGTCTTCTAAACTTGACGCCTTCTAATTGCTTGCCTCTCAGGTGAAACCAGAGGCGATTCTCAGCGTCCGTCGCCCTCTTTCTTAAGGTCTTGGAAATATTGGTGAGCATATTCCCAATTTTTCGCCACCCCCACCCTGACCCTCCCCCATCAAGGGGGAGGGAATAATGACTATTCCCAGGAAGGTTTATCTACCTCAAGGGGCCAACCTTCCATGCTTATACTATGGTTGTATCAAGTATGATTTCCGCCTAAACTCCCCCTCCCTTGATGGGAGGGGGTGGGGGGAGGGTGGCGAGATATTCGCTGCCACTCCCCAACTCTATGTCCAACCTACATTTATTGGCGGGCAATGTCCGCCCTACATTGAGATCAACTCCAAACACCCCTGGACGATCTCTTTGGCCGCGTCCGGGCGGGCCAGGCGCCGGGAAGCGGCCTCCATCAGGTTCCGGGCCTGGGGGTCGGCCATCAACTGCCTTATCTTACCAGCCAGAACCTCCCCGGTAAAATCTTTATTTAAAATCATTTCCCCGGCGCCCACCTCGGCCAGGAAGCGGGCGTTGTGCTCCTGATGGTTGTTGGCCGCGAAAGGGTAGGGCACCAGCAGCGCCCCCCGGCCCACCGCGGCCAGCTCCGCCAGGGTGGAGGCCCCGGCCCGGCAGACCACCAGGTGGGCCTGAGCCATCCACTTGGCCACCTCCGGAGTAAAGGCCGCCACCTGGACGGTGAACCCCGCCCGCTGATACCCGGCTTCCACCCCCTCCTGGTCCGCCTCCCCGGTGATGTGGAAAAATTGCAGCCTCTCTTTCAGGTCGGCGAGCAAAGGCAAGGCCGCCAGGGCTTCCAGGTTCAGGTGGTGGGCCCCCTGGCTGCCGCCGGTGATGAGCACGGTAAAGGGCTCTTCGGGCCGCTCTGCCTGCATCTGAAAAAACTCCTCCCGAATGGGGTTGCCGGTCCAGAGCGTGAGGTCCGGAGGAAAATACCCGCGGCTGGCGGGAAAAGACACGAACACCTTGCCGGCCAGGCGGCTCAGCCAGCGGTTGGTGGTCCCGGGAATGGCATTTTGCTCATGCAGCGCCAAAGGAATCTTGAGGAGATAGGCCGCCACCCCCACCGGCCCGGAGGTGTGCCCCCCCATGCCCAAAACCAAGTGTGGACTTAAAGCTACCAGACGCTTTTTGGCCTCCAGAATATTGCCCGGCACGCCCCACAAGGCCCGCAGTCGGCTGAAGAGCCCTTGCCCCTTTAAGGCCCGGCTGGCAATATTCTCCCAGGGGAAGCCGTATCTTTCCAGAATCTGGGCGCTCACCGCTTTGGGGGTGGTGATGAAAGTGACCGCCGCGCCCCGGGCGGCCTTAAACTCCTGGGCCACGGCAATCCCGGGAAAGAGATGCCCCCCCGTCCCGCCGCCGGCAATGACCACCCTCAGACCCATGCTGTGACCTCTTGTGGGTTGTTGGGGGAGGGGGCTAAGGGCCGGTGGGCCCACTTACAATCCTCCCCCAAGCCCCCACCCCCAATCCCTTAA
>Ga0233423_10001105_pt1 | contig 13639 bp, 12 predicted proteins | sample Watercolumn_Mata_FD_180713 | JGI IMG/M metagenome (GOLD analysis project Ga0233423, IMG submission 180713) | Freshwater microbial communities from Lake Matano, South Sulawesi, Indonesia - Watercolumn_Matano_2014_112_MG | ecosystem: Environmental > Aquatic > Freshwater > Lake | place: Indonesia... | reverse complement strand
TCAAGGCATTCTCACTGGATCCTCAGCTCACGAAACAGTTCAAGAAAGATTATCCTGACCTGAAATCTCACCGCGATTTTGCACCACTTCTGAAGAAGTAGCACTCTCCCCTGTTCGATGATTCCACCGGAGTGAAGTGTGCAATTGACGACCGATCCACAATCTCGAGTATCTCGGACCGGGTTCGGTCTCGTTGGTATGTCGATTTCAACAACCAGGTGCGACCCGCTCAGCATGAAACGATTTGGCGTCATCGGACATCCGGCACGACATTCGCTGTCGCCGCTGCTTCATGGCGAGGCGTACAGACATCTGCGGCTGGATTGCTCATATGAGGCATTCGACGTCCTGCCGGAGAAACTTACGGCCGCAGTGCAGGAATTCAGGAAGAACGGATTCGCCGGGCTCAACGTCACGCTGCCGCACAAAGAAGCGGTGATGCGACTGGTCGACTTCATGACGGACGAGGCGAGATCCGTCGGCGCTGTGAACACAATGATGTTAACAGAAGACGGAATCGGCGGTGAGAACACGGATGTGCACGGATTCGCTGCCTCTGTGGAGCACGTCCGGCAGGCGATCGACGGCCACCTTGTGCTCCTCCTTGGCGCCGGTGGTTCGTCACGAGCTGTCTTCTATGCGCTCCTGAGCCGCTTTCGCCCATCAGAAGTTATCGTGGCAAACCGCAGCCTGTCCCGCGCACGGGAGTTGGTCGAGCATTTCAGAGGGGCGGCGGGGACGACGCAGCGTGGAGCTTGTTCGCTGGATCCGAGAGAGTTTGATGCTGCAATGCGCCGGGCGAATCTCATCGTGAACTGCACCTCCGCCGGACTCTTCCCCGCGGTCGATGAATGCCCGGTGCACAGCGGAACAGTCTTCCGGCCAGACCAGATCGTCATGGATCTTATCTATACACCGCTCCAGACGAAGCTCCTTCATCTTGCTGCGCGGTCGGGGGCAAGAACTATTAGTGGACTAGAGATGTTCATTCATCAGGGCGCACGTTCGTTTCAGATCTGGCTCGGGCAGGAGATGCCGATTGAGACAGTACGGCCGCTGATACTGAACGCGCTGCAATCACAACAGCATTGAGAACAACGAACTTCATGATTGACGCAGGACTCCAGCAGAAGTACGACAAGCTCAAAGGTCTACTCCGGGATCTCGGCAGTGTTGCCATTGGTTTTTCGGGTGGCATCGACAGCACGCTTCTCATCCGCGTTGCCACCGAGGTCCTGGGCGACAACGCGCTCGCAGTCATTGGCAGGTCTGAAACGTACCCGACTCGTGAATTTGAAGAAGCGGTACAACTGGCGCAGTCATTCAAATCGCGCACCCGTATCGTGAACACTGAAGAGACAGATGATCTGAAGTTCAGGGAAAATCCTCCGGATCGTTGTTACTTCTGCAAGACGGAACTCTTCAGCAAGCTTCATACGATCGCCCGCGAAGAAGGCATCCTGCATGTCGCAGACGGGACAATCCTGGATGATCTGGGCGATTTCCGTCCCGGGATGCGTGCGAAGTCGGAGCAGGATGTCCGCTCTCCGCTGCTCGAAGCCGGTTTCACAAAATCTGATGTGCGAGCGCTCGCCCGGGAGCTTGGCATTCCGACGTGGGATAAACCCTCATTTGCCTGTCTTTCTTCAAGATTTCCGTACGGCCAGGGGATCACCAAGAAGAACCTCATGAAAATTGATGCTGCAGAAACCTTCCTGCGCGACCATGGCTTCCGGTTTTTCCGCGTACGCCACCACGATGACCGGACTGCCCGTATCGAGGTCGGCCCTCAGGAGTTCTCCCGCCTTATCGATCCATCTTTCCGCGAAAACCTTGTGAGCCGGTTCAAGTCTCTCGGATTTGCCTACGTTACTCTCGATCTGCAAGGATACCGGACCGGGAGCATGAACGAAGTCCTGACGGAAGAAGAGAAAAAGGGATTTCTGGAAGGGGGAGGATGAGGTTTGAGCGGTTCGACGCTTCGCCATGCTCAGCGCAGGCTTCGCTCACCACAAGTGTTGAGTTTTTAGTTACGATTTAAAGGCTACAAGTTTCAGGTCACAAGTTCTGAGGTTCGAGCTAATCTACTTCCTTCCCTTCGGCTCTCCCTCGACTCTCCCTCGACTCGGCCCTTCGGGCCTCGCTCGGGATCGCTCAGGGCAAGCCCTTCGGCTCCACTTGATTGCACTAGGAGTCGCTCAGGGCAAGCTGTCTGCTGATTTTTTCCTTGACACAACCCGCCCCCGTTTCGTATCTTAACGATTGAATACTTGCTCAATCGTTCAGGAGACAGCCTTGGGACCACATAACCACCAGCTTGCGATTCGTTCGGCCCGGAAAGCCCTTGCCGATGAGCCGACGATCATCGCGATCACAGAGACCTTCAGGATTCTGGGCGATCCGACCCGGCTGAAGATCGTGCTCGCTCTGGCGAAGGAGGAGCTCTGCGTTCTGGATATTGCAGAGGCGCTCGGAATGACAGAGTCCGCGATCTCGCATCAGTTGAGGCTGCTGAAGGCTCTCCGTCTTGTGAAGCAGCGCAAGGAAGGCAAGATGGTCTTCTATTCCCTGGATGATGAACACATCGAAGACCTGATCAGAGTTGCAGCACGACACAGCAAAGAGTGATCGAGCACTCGGCCGACGAGCCCAATTCCCGATGGGAACCTCACAGAAATGATGCAAGAACAGACGACTCAGCAAACCTCCTTCAAAATTCACGATCTCTGCTGCGCGACGGAAGAGCAGAAGATCCGCAAGCGTCTTGAATCTCAACCCGGCATCAAGAGTCTCGAATTCAACATTGTCGCACACCGTCTCAAGGTGAGCCACACATGTGACGAGAAGGTGATTCTGAATCATCTCAAGGACATCGGTCTCCCCGGCATCAATCAGCAGGCGCCGGTCCATTCAGGAGCCAACTCACATCGCCGTCTTCTCCTCTCGACGTCACTGTCGGCTCTCCTATTCCTCATCGGCCTGATCGGGGAAGTATTCGAAGTAGGTTCGCCAGTGCCGACCATATTCTTTCTAAGTTCCATGGTTGCCGGAGGATGGCACATTGCTGCCAAGGCAGGGAGGGCAATCCGGCTCCTCTCCCTCGACATGAATTTCCTGATGACGATCGCCTCAATCGGAGCGGTCATCATCGGCCAGCATGCAGAGGGGGCCGCAGTTGTCCTACTCTTCTCGATCTCGCTTGTCATCGAATCACACAGTTTGGACCATACCCGGCGAGCCATCCATTCCCTCCTGAGCGTTTCACCCCCGTCGGCGACTGTTCTCAGGAACGGTACTGAGACAGTCCTCCCCGTAGAAGACATCGAAGTCGGTGAAACCGTTGTGATCCGGCCGGGTGAGCGGATTCCTCTTGACGGACAGGTCATTGCCGGACTTTCGAGCGTCGATGAGGCCCCGATTACAGGTGAATCCCTCCCTTCGTTGAAGAGCAAAGATGACGCCGTCTATGCCTGATCGTTCAACCAGCGGGGAGCACTCGAAGTTCGTGTTCAGCGGTTATCTAACGATTCAACTATTGCACACATCATCCATCTCGTTGAGGAGGCACAGAGCAAGAAAGCGCCAAGCCAAACATATGTTGAGAAATTCGCCCAGTACTACACACCGTCGGTATTCGCTTTGGCCATCCTCATCGCTCTCGTGCCACCCCTTCTCTTTTCCCTGGCGTTCGAGGACTGGCTGTACAGAGCCCTGGTTCTGCTCGTCATCGCCTGCCCTTGCGCACTGGTGATTTCCACGCCTGTAACACTCGTAAGTGCCCTTGCCAATGCAGCACACCATGGCATTCTCGTGAAGGGGGGCAAACACTTGGAAGCGCTCGCCTCCGTCCGCGCTGTGGCATTCGACAAGACAGGGACACTGACGGAAGCCTCACTGACTGTGACGGATATCGTGCCTCTCGATTCAATCCCTGCCAAAGAGATCCTTCGCATTACCGCGGCGGCGGAACTCAGGTCAGAACACCACCTCGCAGAGGCCCTGCTTCGAAAGGCATCTTCCGAAGGCGTCGAACTCACAGACACAGTTACTGAGGACTTCTCATCAATCACCGGCAAGGGGATCAGAACGAGAGTTGACGGAACGACCTATGTTGTCGGGAATCATCAACTCGTTGAGGATCTAAAGCTCTGCACACCGGCCGTCGAGAAGGTGCTGCATGATTTGGAATCCCGGGGAAAGACAGTGATTGTCCTGGCTGACGAGCGACAGGTATTGGGGGCGATCGCCGTGGCCGACCGCGTACGCACGGCGAGCCGCGAGGCGGTACGAGCGCTGCGCAGACTCGGAGTGCAGCAGGTTACCCTGTTAACAGGAGACAATCCACGAACCGCGGCCTCCATCGCCGCCGAGCTTCAAGTAGATGATGCGAAGGCCGGGCTTCTTCCGGAGGACAAGCTCCATGCCGTCCATGACCTACGCAAGCGGTTCGGCTCTGTCGCTATGGTCGGTGATGGGATCAATGACGCTCCGGCTCTTGCCGCGGCGGATGTCGGGATCGCCATGGGGGGCATCGGCTCCGACACTGCGCTCAAGACGGCGGACATCGCCCTCATGAACGACAACATCGTGCGCGTCCCCTTCGCCCTTGCACTCGGGAAGAAAACGCTTCAAATTATCAAACAGAACATTGCGATCGCGCTTCTTACAAAAGGCGTCTTTCTTGTTCTTGGCGTGTTTGGGCTCTCAAGCCTCTGGCTCGCCATTTTTGCCGACGACGGAGCCGCGCTCCTGGTGATCTTTAACGGTCTGAGACTGCTGAGGATTAAGGACTCGTGACTTCTTACCAATCTCTCGTCCGGTGACCAACATGCGTGATCTAGCAGAGTTTATCCGGCGGATGCCGAAAGCCGAGCTTCACGTCCATCTCGAAGGATCGGTCCGGCCCGAGACGCTCCTGAAACTTGCGAAGCGGCACACGATTTCTCTTCCCGCAGATGATATCGCAGGACTCCGAGCGTGGTATACGTTTCGCGACTTCAGTCATTTCGTAGATATCTACATGACGATCTCCTCGTGCCTGAGATCGCCCGAGGATATCGAGCTGATTGCGCGTGAGTTTTTGATCGGACAGGCAGAGCAGAATATCCTGTACACCGAGGTGACGTTCACTCCCTACAATCAGCTTTTCAATTGCGGATTGGATTTTCACTCACAGGTGGACGCCGTTCGGCGGGCCAGAGAGTGGGGGATGAAAGAACTTGGCACGCGGTGCGACTTCATCATCGACATCCCCCGTGAACATCCGGCCGAAGCTGGTGATAGAATCGCAGAGTGGGTCATCGACAGTTATGGAGGCGGGATTATCGCATTGGGGCTCGGAGGACCCGAGAAAGGGAATCCACCGTCAAAGTTCCGCAAGGCATTCGAGAAGATGCGAGAGGCAGGTATTCCGTGTATCCTGCACGCAGGGGAAACGGACGGTCCGCGGAGCGTATGGGAGGCCATCGAGGTCGCTGGCACAAGACGCATCGGGCATGGAGTGAGGTCCCTGGAGGATCCGGCCCTCGTTGAGCATTTGAAGAGTAGTCAGCTCGCACTGGAGGTCTGTCCAACAAGCAACATCTGCCTGGGAGTATTTCCCTCGCTCCAGGAGCATGTTCTACCGAAGCTCATCGAAAAGGGGCTGAAGGTCACGATAAACAGTGATGATCCGCCCATGTTCAATACAACCCTTACGGGCGAATATCTTACCTGCCAAAGGGAGTTCGGGTGGGGACATGAAACGATCGTTCAGTTGGCGCTTGGCGCAGTCGACGAGAGCCTGCTTCCGCCAGCCGAACGGGCCGAATTGCGTCAAAGATTCATTGGCCAACTGGACATACTCGGAACCTGACACTTTGGCGATCTCCTGCTGTTCTTGCCTCAATTATTCATTGACTTTGTAGGTCGATTTTGATACATTAGTATTCCTTGTAACAACATCACATGTAACGGAACTAAGGAAAACCAATGTTCGCCGTAGTGGAAATTGCTGGCCAGCAGTATAAGGTTGCAAAAGCAGACAAAATCTTCGTCCCCAAGCTCGAATCTCAGGTAGGTGCGAAGGTTACGTTTGAAAAGGTATTGCTTCTTGGTGACGAGAAGCAGACAAAGCTGGGCACACCCTACTTGTCGGGTGCTTCGATTGAGGCCAAGGTGCTTGCCCACGTCAAAGACGACAAGGTGGAAGTCTTCAAAAAGAAGAAGCGCAAGGGGTACCGCGTCCATCGCGGGCACCGACAGCAATACACTGAACTCGAGATCACGAAAGTATCATAGCAAGACACGTTTGAACGATTCAAGTTGGAGAAGAGAGTATGGCTCATAAAAAAGGTGGTGGAAGTTCACGCAACGGGCGTGACAGCAATGCGCAACGTCTCGGCGTAAAACGCTTCGGCGGCCAGGTGGTCGCGGCCGGCAGCATTCTGGTCCGGCAACGCGGCACAAAAATGCATCCCGGACAGAATGTCGGCATCGGCAGCGACGACACGCTGTTTGCCCTCGTTGATGGCGTTGTGAAATTCGAGCGCGTAGGGAAGACGAAGCAGCGCGTCAGCGTCTACCCGCCCGCAGCCTAAGTTTTGCACCGAGGCCTCCCTCATCTGCGGGAGGCCTTGCTGTTTTCTCTCCCAACCGTTACACTGATCTCAACTAATCAAGCTCTCTTCAACGTCTTTCTCGAGGAGGATCTCTATGAAAATCACCGTCATTGGTGCCGGTAATGTTGGCGCCACCGCAGCACAGCGTCTTGCTGACAAAGAGCTCGCGAACGAGGTCGTGCTTGTTGACGTGGTCGAAGGCATGCCACAGGGCAAGGGCCTCGACATGTACGAAGCAACACCAGTCGAAGGCATGGACACACGCGTTATTGGAACGAACTCGTACGACGACACGGCGAATTCTGACATCATCGTGATAACGGCAGGCATCGCCCGGAAACCCGGCATGAGCCGAGACGACCTCCAATCAACAAATGCCGGCATCGTCAAATCGGTAACGGAGCAGGCAGCGGCCAAATCGCCGAATGCGATCCTTATCGTGGTCTCCAATCCTCTCGATGTCATGACGTACGTGGCGTGGAAAGTCAGCGGATTCCCCCGCCATCGCGTGATGGGCATGGCTGGCGTGCTCGACTCCGCCCGATTCCGCACCTTCATCTCAATGGAACTGAAGGTTTCGGTTGAGGACGTGAGTGCATTCGTGTTAGGCGGACATGGCGATTCCATGGTTCCATTGCCGCGCTACTCCACGGTTGCCGGAATTCCTCTTCCCGACCTGATGGATCAGGCGACGATTGACCGGCTCGTCAAGCGTACGCGCGACGGTGGTATCGAGATCGTCAACTTCCTGAAGACCGGCAGTGCTTACTACGCCCCTTCGTCGGCGGCAGTCCAGATGGTGGAAGCCATCGTGAAAGACAAGAAGCGGATTCTTCCCTGCGCTGTCTGGCTGCAGGGTGAATATGGCATGAACGACGTCGTGGTCGGGGTTCCGATCAAGATCGGCAAGAAAGGAATGGAAGAGATCATCCAAATCAAGCTGACAGCGGATGAGCAGGCGGCCCTGAACAAGTCCGCCGCGGACGTCAAAGCCAACATGGCGAAGCTGAACATCTAGTGCGGATTCTCCGGAACGAAATGCGACATCCCGGCCTGAAGGGGCCGGGTTTTTTTTGTGCTAAGAGTGAAAAATCTGAATTGCGATTGGGACAAGAATATCTGTATTTTCCAAAAAAAGGAATTTGGTAATCGTTGCCAGAAGTGATCTAAATCCTTCATACTCAATAGAAAGGAGTGAACCTTGAAAGGACCAACTGTTCGCATGAGCGGCGTTGTAGTATTGCTGATTCTCTGCTCAACGCTCGCAACTGCCGGAGGATTCCAACTCAACGAACACGGAGCGAGAGCGATGGGAATGGGCGGTGCGTTCGCCGCCAGGGCATCAGATCTCTCGGCGATCTACTTCAATCCTGCGGGGCTCGCGTTCCAGAAGGGCAGGCAAGTCTATGTCGGCGTTACGCTCATAGCACCAAGCTCAACCTTCTACGGGCCAGACCAGCTCAACACAAATCAGGAAACCAAAATGAAGAGCCAGGTCTTCAATCCGATCAACGTTTATGGGTCATACAGGATCACAGACGATCTTATTGTCGGATTCGGCGTTAACAACCCCTACGGACTCGGCACGGAGTGGCCTGCGGATTGGTCGGGAAGGTTTATCAGCACAAAAGTGAACCTCGAGACGTTTTTCTTCTCGCCGACGGTTGCCTACAAGGTGAGCGACCGGTTCTCGTTGGGAGTTGGAATGAACTATGTCACAGGAAAGGTGACCCTCAAACGCGTACTCAGCGATCCGTTTGATCCTCATGCGAACGTGACGGTCGAGGCAACTGGAAGCTCGATCGGATGGAATGCCGGCGCACTGTACAAGGCAACTGATAATTTGCCATCGGAGCTTCGTACCGCAGTGAGGCAAAGATTGACGCCGAGGGAACTGCTACATTCGAGCCGAACCGCAGTGTCTATCCCGCAGGCGACATTTCTTCCTCCCTCACGCTGCCGGCTACGGCATTCGTAGGTGTCGCATACAGTCCCTTCAAGAACCTCACCCTCGAAGTCAACTACCAGTATGTCGGCTGGTCCAGCTACAAAGAACTTGCTCTGACGTTCAAAAAGGACAACTCAGTCTCTGTCTCTCCGAAGAACTATGAAAACACATACATTATCCGCGTCGGCGGGGAATACGACCTAGGCGACTGGCAACTGCGCGCCGGCTACATTTACGATCGCAGCCCGGCACCCACACAGTACGTCGAACCGCTCCTTCCTGATGCGAACAAGAACGAAGTCAGCGCCGGCGTTGGGTACCGCATCAGCAAGAACGTCACGCTTGACCTTGCATACATGTTCATCAAGTTTGACCAGCGGAAAGCCGTCGGAACGGAAATCAACTTCGACGGAACGTACAACTCAACGGCGAACCTGTTCGCACTGAATTTCGGATACTCATTCTAAAGAGAGACTGAACGTAACGAAGGAGCAACCATGAAACTGATGATGAAATCACTCATAGTATTGACCGGGCTAGCGGCCTTGAGTCTGAGCGGGTGCAGTGATTCCGCTCCCAGCGGACCGGTATATTCACTGGGACCTGTCACGATCAAAAAGTACGTTGCCGTCGGCAACAGTCTGACTGCAGGATATCAGTCAGCCGGCCTTTATCAATCGGCCCAAATCTATAGTTATCCAAACCTCATCGCCCAGCAGCTTGCGAAAGCGGGAGCCTCTCTCGGTACCTTCGAGCAACCGTTGTACTCCGATCCCGGCACGCCAGATGCTACCGGCAAGGCCTCGCGGTATGAGATCATTAGCCTTGCAGGGCCGGTGATCGGGCCGAAAGGCCTTACGGCTGGACAACCGATCAACTCGGGGCTCGCCCGGCCGTTTGACAATCTTGGAATTCCGGGCATACCGCTTGCGGGATTCATGGACACAACAGGCACCTATCAATCCGCGCCGCTCGGCAGGGATGCGATTCTCCGGTGGACGAGCGGACCATTCCCGAAGAGCGTTTACCGGCAGGCGGTAGCACTCAATCCCGATCTGCTGACCTTCTGGCTTGGCGCGAACGACGTTTTGGGCTATGCGACGAGTGGCGGCGTTTCCCCCGCCGCGCCGACACCCGCAGCGGTATTCACGACCCTCTACACTCAAGCCTTGAGCAGCATTAAGACATCACTCCCGAATGCAAAGGTGATCGTAGGGAACATTCCTGATGTCAAGGCAATTCCATTCTTCCGAACCGTCGGACCCGCTGTCGCAGCCAAGATTGGTCCGCTCGGCGTGAAGCTGTATTATCAGAAGGCCGGCGAATCGGGAATGGCAACCGGGCAATCCTCGCTCACTGAGGCGAACGCACCGTTGCTGACATTGACTGGCATGACGTACGCTGCATATATCGGACAGCCGTCCGGACTGTGGTACAAGGCGAACAAGTACCCTGCGCTCCCTGCAGGAATTGACACAACGAAGCCTTTCGGCCTTCATCCGCAGAATCCCTGGCCGAACGCTCTGGTCCTCGACGCTGATGAGCAGGTCATTTGTGCCAACGCGATTAGCGCCTTTAATTCGACAATCGCCAGCGTGGCAAACGCGAATGGCGCGGCCGTTGTTGATTTCTACTCTTTCTTCAATACCGTTTCCCAAAAGGGACTCACACTCGCCGGTGAGGCCTTCACCACCACCTACGTCACAGGTGGACTCTTCAGCCTGGATGGCGTCCATCCTTCGTCGCGAGGAAGTGGAGTCGTGGCCAATGAGTACATCAAAGTTATCAATGCGAAGTACAGTACGAGCATCCCGTTAGTTGACATTTCTCAGATCCCCGGTATCCCCGCCCCCTTGGGCAAGATCTCGGAGCTGAGCGGGCTGCCTGTCCTTCCGGCCGACGCATTTAGGGATTACCAGCGGATGTTCGGGACGACAGATCTCAAGTAGCAAAAACCTTCTTCTTAATTTTCGCAGCAGAAAGGGGCTGGCCCACGGGACGGCCCCTTTTTCTATCTAGAAGCTTGTGGAAGAACCTTGTTTCTTGCCACCAAGTCACCAAGACACAAAGAGTTTGATCTCGTAACTGTCGATGTTGGAAGGATCCGGCAATTCCCGGAAACGACATTGTGACTTTCCCACCCTGCTGACCAGCCAGCCCGACAATTCTGTTCTGGCGGGCGATCGGGCGGGGCGCCTTAGTGGAGATGATGTTTTTGTTTTTCAGCATCCTCTTCGTGGTGGCACAAAGGCGTCAGAATCGGGGAATCCGCGTGTAAAAACGCTCATATCTGCTTCCTGACAAAAACATCCTTGATTTCGAGAATTGGTTTTGTTAAGATTGCCACCGTGCGTTTCCTTCCGGGTACCGGTCACGACAGTTCATATCACTGAACAACAAAGCCTTATCACAATCCAGTACAGGAGGCACTATGTCGCTCACGAGGACTTTTGTAGCCTTTGTTGTCCTGACGGGTTGCAGCCTCACGGCATTCGAGGGCGGTTTTAAAATTGGTGAACATGGCGCGCGCGGGATGGGAATGGGAGGAGCCTTTGTAGCCATGCCGAGGGATGCATCGGCTGTTTACCACAACCCTGCAGGTCTGAGTTTTCTGTCAGACGGAAACATCCTGTTAGGGTCAGTGCTCATGGCACCTTCGACATCGTTCGCCGGACCGACACCATCGACGGCCTCCACGGAGATGGTCAGTCAGAGTTTCTTCCCAAGCAACTTCTACGCTTCATACACGATGCAGAACGGCCTGGCAGTTGGCATTGGAGTTTTCAATCCATTTGGTCTGGGAACCGAGTGGCCAGGAAACTGGGTTGGCAGGCATCTCGCTGTGAAATCGGATCTCAAAACCTTCTTCATCAATCCAACGATATCCTACAGGGTCAGCGAACAGCTGGCTTTGGGCGTGGGAGCGAGCTATGTGCCGGGCAGCGTCATGCTGGATAGGAGATTGCCATTGATCCCTCTGCCCGACGGCACCTTCAAGCTCGAGGGAGACGGCACAGGGATCAGCTTCAATGCGGGCATCATCTGGAAACCGACGGACGCAATCTCCGTCGGCTTGACCTATCGAACCGAGACAGAGATCGAATTTGAAGGCAACGCGGTGTTTGGCAACATTCCAAACATCGATCCCGACGGGGCGGGGCCGATTCCTGTCCTCACGTCACTGTTCCCATCTGGAACAACTGGAAAAGCAACGATTACGATGCCAAGTATTCTCATGGGAGGAATAGCGTTTGATGTGAACCAGAATTTTACTGTTCAAGCGGCTGTTGAGTTCGTCGGTTGGTCGAGCTACGACAAACTCCAGGTTGCGTTCAGCAAACCGGTGGCCGGCTCGACCGTCATGACTGACACGGCCAACTGGAAGAACAGCATACTGATTCGCGTCGGTGGCGAGTACCGGATTGATGACTTGGCCTTAAGAGCCGGATTCATCTTCGATGAGACTCCGCAGCCCGACAGGGCTGTTGGTCCGGTGCTGCCCGATGCCGATCGGCTCGAGTTCTCGCTCGGACTCGGATACAGGCTGACGGACGCTGTTCACGTCGACGTTGCCTATCAATACGTCAGCGGCGCCGACAGAACTGTTACGTCGCCAACTAATAGCTTCCCGGGAACGTACAAGAGCAGTGCCAGCCTCTTTGGCTTAAACCTTGGCTTCCGTTTCTGAGGTGGCACCATCCAAATACACAGGAGCCTAAGTAGCGAGGAATGGCTATTTTTTCGGAATTCCGGCTCCCCCATTCTTGATTCCTATAATTGCTTTTCCTATACTCTAGAAACGTATTATGCCAGTCGCACTCTGTTAACCGGAACGCTAATCTCACCTAACACGCGATGACGTCCAGTCGATTGCCTGGAAACCGCCATCGGTCGGTGTCTCTCACCATTCTCGAGGAGGTAGTATGAAAACAGTGAAACACATTGTTAGCACTGCCGCACTTCTGGCGGTTCTTTCACTCATCCTTTCCAGCTCCGGCTGCAAGGAGAGTACGACAGAATCGGGACCGACTGTTCAACCGATTACAGAAGACCTGTTTCCGCTCATCGTCGGCCGGAAGCTCACGTTCAGCGGTTTTCTCCGGGACAGAGTCACCGATATCAACATCGACGCAACCGGCGCAGTGTATGAAGCACGCATGACGGTGGCGGCCCTCAGTGTTCCGACACCGTTTGGCACTGCCCATGTCGTGTCAGATTCGCAACGTGTTCCAACCGGCATCGCCACTCCTCCCACCATATGGGTTCTCAGTACTTTCTATGTGCAGAGACCATCACCCACGGGAAGTGGAAACTTTTCGTTCCTGACAAACATCGGCCGCTTCTACAGGACGTTCGGGTTGGTGCGAGCCGATTCGTTGCGCTGGATCATGCTGGTAAAACAGGATGCAGGGGTGGGCGCAGAGTGGACCGCTTTTGACAGCAGCTGGACGGCACCGACCGGTCTGGTTCGATTACAGGTTGTAGGCAAGATTGATGCAAAGGCGCCAATAACTCTTAACGGTCAAACCTACAACGCCTACAAGGCCACAGCAACCCGAAAAGTCTATCTTGGCGGAGCATCCACACCTTCGGTCGTTGGCGAGACGGCTTCAATATGGCTTGCGCCGGATCTCGGCATTGTCAAATTCATCTTTAATGCAGATGGCGAGTCAAACGGATTCTACAGAGAACTGAAGAGCAAGAATTTCTAGCCGGCTCGAGCGTCCAGAGCATACGTTTTACTCTACGGGCTGTCCAAAAAGTACAATTTGGGCAGCCTGTTGGATTCGTTGAAAGTCTGATACTTTTCACGCGAAGTACTTTCACCTACTTCAGGAGGTTTGACTGTGCATCATTCAAAGCCTTCGCATTCCCGGCTGATCCTCCTTTTCATTGCCACGCTCACCTGCTCAACTTTTCTGTTCGGTCAATCGACCGGCATCATCACTGGCGTGGTAAAAGATGATGAGACGAAGGAGGCTATTCCTTCCGTCAATGTCGTCGTGCTGGGTACGTCACTCGGTGCGGCGACAAATGAACAAGGGCGATATATCATCCAAAATGTACCGCCCGGTCGCGTCACGATCGTCGC
>Ga0233423_10001104_pt1 | contig 13655 bp, 10 predicted proteins | sample Watercolumn_Mata_FD_180713 | JGI IMG/M metagenome (GOLD analysis project Ga0233423, IMG submission 180713) | Freshwater microbial communities from Lake Matano, South Sulawesi, Indonesia - Watercolumn_Matano_2014_112_MG | ecosystem: Environmental > Aquatic > Freshwater > Lake | place: Indonesia... | reverse complement strand
ATGTTGACCGCTTGAAAGCTAATTTGAAAAAATTTAAGTCACAACTTTATCAGGTTCGCAATAACAAAGAATATGATGCCTTAACAAAAGAAATCGACCATACAGAATCACAAATGGCAAAACTTGATGCTGAAAGTATTGCTCTTGAAGATCTTGTTCAAAAACTAAAAAATGAAATTGAGGAAATTGAACCACAGCTTGAAACACATCAAAAAGATTTGAAGGAAAAAGAAGCCGAACTAAAACAAATTATTAAAGCAAACGAACGCGAAGAAACAAGGCTTCAGGATAAACGGCAAAAGATAGCCGCTAAAGTAAAGAAACCGGATTACAATACTTATTCGCGTATTCGTAAAGCACTTGGCGGCAAAGCTGTTGTAACAATTATACGTTCGGCTTGTTCGGGCTGCCATAATGTTGTACCACCGCAAAGGCAGATTGAAATTAAACAGAGCAAAAGATTTTTCTCGTGTGAATCATGCGGAAGAATTTTAGTCTCACCGGAAGTTGCCGAGGCAGTTGAAAAGAAAATTCAATTCTAAATATATTGGGGCTGACTAAAAAGCAATTATTCAGTGAATAGCTTCACATTTTAGTCAGCTGTAATTTAACTTGATTCATTCAAACTAAAAGTCTTATTCAAACTAAATAATTTTTTGGGTGAATCAATAATCCGCATGTTGTGGTAATCCACATTCCTCCATTTTCTGATCATTAGTTTATAGCAATCAAACAATGGGCATATAAACTTTATCAATTAATTCTTGGTATTCATATTCTGCATTGCTCATAAAGGTAATTCCTCCGCCGCTTTTATAAATTAATCCATCCTTAGCATTTTCAATAAATCGAATCATTACAGCACTTTCTAAATATTTGCCGTCGTAGAAACCAAAAATACCCGTATAATATCCGCGTTTATAATTTTCAACTGCATTTATTATTTCGACAGTTTTCTTCTTTGGAGCACCGCTAATAGACCCGGCCGGAAGTAAAGTGAAAATAATTTCACCAAGTTTTTCTTCGAATCCCTTTTCTAACTGCCCGGTAATAATCGAACTAACTTGCAGTAACGGTTTATCATTAGTAATTAGTTTTTCAATGTAACGGTATTTTTCCACCTTCACATTTTTAGCTACCATGTTTAAATCATTTCTAATAAGATCAACAATTGTGTTGTGTTCTGCTTTTTCCTTTTTATCGTTTAGAATAATTTTTTCGGCATTGGGAATTGAAGCATCTATTGTACCTTTCATCGGAAACGAAAATATTGAATCGTCTTTAATTATCACAAAAGTTTCCGGAGAGAAAACAACAAAATTGTTTTTAAATAGAAGTTTATACTTGGCATCGCTTAAATAGAATATTTCTTTTAGCGATAGCTCCGTTTTAATTTCTGTTGGAAAAGTAAGATTGAGTAAATACGTGTTCCCTGCAGTTATTTCCTCTATTACTTTATCATAGGGCTTTTTATAAGTATCTAACGATACCGGATATTTTTCAAATTTGGCTGCGCTTTTAGAAACATCAAGAGGCTGGTAATTTTTTATTCCGTTTATATCAAACAATATTTCGTATAAACCAATTTCATCATACTTAATAATGAGCGGTTCATTCATGTCGAAATCGATAATGAACAAAAATGGTATTTTATTTTTACCATATTCATTCATTAAATTTACTGCGTTAGATTTTTTATCGATTAACATAAATCAAAATGAAAAGTAAAATTTTAATTATAGATAATTACGATTCCTTCACTTACAATTTACGCCAAATTGTTGATGAATTGCACTACGAATATTCAATTATTAAAAATGACGAAATAAACATAGACGAAGTAGACAAGTTTCATAAAATACTAATTACCCCGGGTCCAGGTATTCCTTCAAAAGCCGGAATGATTATGGATGTTATCGAAAAATTCTATTCGGTTAAAAGCATTTTAGGAGTTTGCCTCGGACATCAGGCAATTGCGCAAGTCTTTGGTGCAAAACTTTTTAATTTCGAAAATGTTTGTCATGGTTTATCGGCTGCAATAAAAATATTAGAACCAAATGATTATTTATTCAAAAATATTCCTCAAAATTTTGAAGCGGGGCTTTATCATTCTTGGGCTGTGGCAGAAGAAAATTTTCCAGAGACTTTAAAGATTACCTCTCTAAGTAATGAAAATGTAATCATGTCGATCTCGCACAAGGTTTACGATGTTAAAGGTGTTCAATTTCATCCGGAATCGATTATGACATCATACGGCAGGAAAATAATTGAGAATTGGCTGAACAATTAAACTAATTTTTTCTTATCAGTTTGATTTTTACTTCATCCAAAATATTTTTATCCCACATCTCTTTGGTTATTCCATTTTGCAGCCAATAAATTCTTGGAGGCGACTGTCCTATTAAACTAAAAAATTCGTTCACTTCAATCATTCTGTATGGAAATTGAAATCCGGTTAAAACCTTGAACGAATCAACCGAAACATTTCCTTCTGTAAAAAACAGAGTATATACTTCCGGTAAATTTGCAGAATTCTTTTTTAGAATTGCTAATTCCTTTGCCAGCACCTGACAGTGATCGCATTCAGTATTTAACACTGCAATTAATTTATCTCCATAAGAAAGATCTGTTCTTCCCTTATCTTCAAAGTAGGTGTATTTGGAAAATTTAAATTCTTTTTGGTTTGGTATGGGAAGCATTAAAAATATTGATGTAACTGAAAGTAAAACTATATCAGCAGCAACATATTTGTTTTCTCTTTCAACGACTACTTTATATAAAATAAAAAGCAGAATGATTAATACAATATTTTTAATTATAGATTCGATAGGAGACATTTTTATCATCTCGCCAAAACAACCGCAATTTTGTGTGTCTCTTAAAATAAATCCAGTGTAAACAAGATAACCTGTAAACATGACAAGAAATAAAAATGAAATTGGAATTACAATTTTCTTTAATGAATAAGGTTGAAAGAATAAAACTCCGAGTGTAAATTCAATTGCAATTAATGTACGAACTATTAAAGCTGCAATATCCCGTGTTGCAACCAATCCTTGATCTACTAAAATAATTTCAACTATGCCGGGTGAAATAAATTTGCTGTATGCAGAAATTAAGAAAACAATTCCAAGAAAAACACGTAATGCCAATTCTATTTTTGATTTCATTTTAAGTCTTCCACATTGTGCAATAAATAACAATTGTGATGTTTTATCATCCCGATTTTGGGATAATAATCAATTGCGGCGGGCGCAGATAACAAAATTAATTTTGCTGGTTCGCTTGCAAGTTTTGTTCTTCGAATAAGTTCTTTGCCTACGCCCAATTTTTGGAAATCTTTTCTAACTGCAAGATCAGAAAGATATGTACAATACGAATAGTCTGAGATAGAGCGAGCTACACCAACCAGTAAACCATTATTTCTTGCTGTTATAATAAGATTAGCATTTTCAACCATTTTTGAAAGCCGCTTTCTATCATTGATTGGTCGTCTTTCACTTAAAGTTGAATCAATAAGACAATCAGTAAACTCATCAACGCTTAAGTTTTTTTCTATATTATAATCAATATTCATTGCGATATTTGGTTAAATTAAAAATTATAATCAAATCTACAAAAGAAAAATTATAAACTGGAATTCCGCTCAAACTATGATGTAAAAATAATATCGATTAATTACAGATTTTCTTTTAGAATTTTATTTCTCATAACAGCAATAGAAGAATTCATTGAGTTGAGTAATTCTAAATATTGCTCATCATTGCGAAGTGAATTAAATAATGGGTCGTTATTTGCCCAGCGATATTCTTTATATCCAAGCTCAATTGCACGTTTAAAAAACTTCAACGCTAATTGTTTGTTCCCTGCAAGGCAAAATGCAGCCCCTGTATAATAAGTCATTGTCTTTTTATAATACTGGTTCGGGTCTTCAGCTCCGGGTGAAAGGTAACTATTAATTATTTTATTAGCTTCAAGAGGTTGGTTTAATTTAAATAGAACAAACGAAAGTTTAATTCCGGCAGCACTCATTAGTGAAGTAATTTCTGCCGCATTCTCAAAATATTTTTTTGCTGATTTATAATTCCCGCTGATAAGTTCAATATCACCTGCAGTTTCTAAAACAGCAGGCACATTTGGATTGTTTAATAATAAAGTATTAATTCTTGCTCGCGCTGAATCGATTCGGTTGGAATACAAATCGATATATGATAAAAGAACATTCGGAAAAAAGAATTCCGGTTGAAGCTTCAAAGTTTTTTTAAGCCATTTTGTTGCAAGACTATCTATTCCTACACTAAAATATTGCAATCCAACATTAGAAGACCATCTTGCAAAACCGGGATCCATCACAACAGCTTTTTTAGTCCACTTTAACGCTTCGGCAAAATTTCCGAATTGGTAATAAATATATCCAATGTTTGCAATCGCTGCGCCATAATTAGGATTTAACTCGACAGCATTTTTATATTGAGCTAAAGCTTCAGAATCATTCCCGGTGCTTGAATAAACATCACCTAATGCTTTATAACCTTCAGCAAGGTTTGAATTAAGTGAAATAGATTTTTTACTTAATGTAAGTGCTGAATCAATCCAATCGTGAGAATTATCGTAATACTTTTTTCTTCCATAGGCACCGGCAAGTCCCGCATATGCTAATGCATAATTATTATCAAGCTTTAAGGCTTCTTTGAATAGTTCAATTGCTTTTTCATTATCGTACTGTGTATACTTATAAAAATAATCACGCCCTCTTAAATAAAATGTATAGGCTTCTAAATTAGTTGTACTTTTATTTTCAATTTGTTCAAGTTCTTTTGGTAAAAGAATTGCTTTAAGTGCGTTTGCAATATTTTTCGAAACTTCAGTTTGAATTGCGAAAATATCTTTTAACTCGCGGTCGTAAGTTTCCGCCCAAATATGTTCATCCTTTCTTGCATTAATTAACTGCCCAACTATTCTAACGCGGTTTCCTGTTCGTCTTACACTTCCTTCTAAAATCGCACTTACGTTTAATTCTTCACCTATTTCACGAAGATTTTTAGTTGTACTTTTGTACTGCATAATGGAAGTGCGGGAAATTACTCGAAGGTCGCTGATTTTAGAAAGTTGTGTTAAAATATCTTCTGTTATACCATCACTGAAGTACTCATCTTCTTTATTATCACTTAAATTTTTGAACGGTAAGACAGCAATAGTTTTTGAATCTGCCGAGAATAGTCTGATACCACTTACACCTGTAATCCAAATAATTAAAATTATACTAACTACAGTGGAAAAGGTATAAACAATAATTTCTTTTTTCTGTACCTTTTGTTTCGTTTCTGCATTATGATTCCATGCATATATAATAGCAGATGGTATTCCGCAAATAATTACTGTGAGGACACAATCAAAAATCACCAATGGTAGGTGATAAACGCCTGAGAAAAGATTAACTACACCAAGAATGGTTATAGCTGTACTGAAATATATTAGAAGAGTTTTATAGACCTTACGAATCTTAAGTTTGTGTAGGAAAAGTTTAAATGATAACATAAAATGCCATCAAATAATTAGATTTATACAAGTACAACTTTTATTGCAGAAGAAAGATCTTCAATTGGAATAATTTCTATACTCGATTTGCTTTTAACGCTTTTAAAATTATTCGAAGGAACAATTACTTTTTTAAATCCAAGTTTTGCCGCTTCTTGAATTCTCTTATCAATATTACTTACACTTCTCACTTCACCGCCAAGACCAACTTCTCCAATTACAACCGTATCATTCTTCGCAAATTTATCAGTAAAGTTCGATGCTATTGCACAGCAAACTGCAAGATCTACTGCGGGTTCATCAATTCTAATTCCACCGGCAATATTTAAAAAAACATTTTGAACTGATAATCTAAGGTTAGCACGTTTTTCTAAAACAGCAAGTAAAATCGAAAGTCTTCTGTAATCAAATCCTGTTGCTACACGTTGAGGATTACCATACGAAGAGGGGGTTACTAATGCTTGAACTTCTAAAAGAATAGGTCTTGTACCTTCCATGCTTGAAGTTACAACTGAACCGGTGATGTTTTTATCTCGTTCGCTTAAAAAAATCTCGCTCGGATTTTTAACTTCTTTTAATCCATCATCGTGCATTTCAAATATGCCGATCTCATTTGTACTGCCAAATCTATTTTTTTGAGCACGTAAAATTCTGTACGAGTAACTCCGCTCTCCTTCAAACTGTAAGACAGTATCAACAATATGTTCAAGAACTTTTGGTCCGGCAATAGAACCATCCTTTGTTACATGTCCCACTAAAATAATTGCACATTGTTTTTTCTTTGCAAGTTTTAAAAATTCCGATGTGCATTCTCTAATCTGTGTAATTGTCCCGGGGGCATTTTCATAATTTGATTTGTAAGTAGTTTGAATTGAATCAATGATTACAACATCCGGAGAATGTTTTTCAATTGCGTTGAGAATAATATCAAGGTCTGTTTCTGTTAATACTGAAATGTTTTCGGATTTAACTTTTAATCTTTTTGCGCGGAGAGATATTTGATTGGCAGATTCCTCGCCTGTAACGTATAAAACATTTGTATTAATCTTAGCGGCTGCTTGCATTACTAATGTTGATTTACCAATTCCAGGATCGCCACCTAACAATACAACCGAACCAGGCATCAGACCCCCACCAAAAACTCTATCTAATTCTTCAATATTAGTTTTTATGCGTTCTTCACTTTGTTCTTCAATAATATTCAACTTCGAAATGTGTAAATCTCCGCTAAACTTTCTTTTCACAGATTTTTTTTCTTCGATTAACTCCTCTGAAAAAGTATTCCAACTATTACAAGTCGGACATTTTCCGAGCCATCTTAAAGATTCATGTGCACAATTTGAACAGATATATTTAATTCGTGTTTTGCTCATAGCCCCCTCTAACTCCGGTAATGAGAGCGGAAATAATTTTAATATTAGCACCGTACTTAAATAAGAGAACCATTTTATAAGCCCGTACGTTGTACAAACTTTTGAATTACCGAATTTTTACTGTTTAGAACTTCATCAAACGTACCGGTAAAATAAATTTTACCTTCGTGCATCATAGCAATCTTTTCAGCTGTGTTTTTAACACTAAACATATCATGCGTAACAATAATGGAAGTAACTTTCAATTTTTCGTTCAAAGATTTTATTAGGTCGTCAATCGAATCCGACATAACGGGATCGAGCCCGGTAGTTGGTTCATCGTACAATATATAATCCGGATTTGTAACAAGTGCACGTGCAAGTCCGACACGTTTTTTCATTCCACCTGAAAGTTCTGCGGGTTTTAATTTTTGTGTTCCCGGAAGTCCAACAAGTTCAAGTTTTTCAGTAACAATATTTTGTATTTCTTCTTTTGAAGAAACTAAATTATTTTCAACCAAAGGTAAAGAAACATTTTCTTCAACGGACATTGAATCAAACAGCGCGGCTCCTTGAAATAAATAACCGAATCTTCGGCGAATTTCATATAATTCTTTCCGATCCACTTCGCTAATTATCTTGCCCTCAAATTTTACAATTCCTTCATCAGGAAATAATAAACCGACAATATGTTTGAGCAAAACACTTTTTCCGCAGCCGCTTCTTCCAATAATTGCTAATGATTCGCCTTCTTTAATGGTAAGGTTAACGCCCCGTAAAACTTGATTGCTGCCAAAACTTTTGTGAAGATTTTTAATTTCGATCATTTGAGAGTCTTATTAAACTTGGAATGAAATATATAAAACAAAAATAAGTTATTCGATTAGAAAAAATAGAACACAGATTTTTATGATTTCATATGATCGATTATGATCTTAATAAATCACAATCATCATAAAGATCTGTGTTCCATCTGAAATTAGGGATTTATCCCTGTATGGCAATCAACACATTTCATTTCTTTCCACGCATCGCCGCTTGATTCATCCGGATGCTTAAACTCAAGGTACGTATTCACTGGTGCAACCATCAATTTATTGGGTGGACCTTGAGCATTTATATAATGACACAGGTTGCAGTCCTTCTTTATCAATCTTCCTTCATTTGTTTTATGAGTGTCGGTATGACAGCGGAAACAGCCAAGAAATTCCATATGACCAATATTATTTGGGTAAACATTCCACTTAACTTTCATTTCCGGAAAAATATTTTTAGCAAATGCTTCTTGCACCCCTTTAACGGCTTGATCAACTAAATATTTTTTGCCAGAATAAATTAACGGGTAATTTTCTTTGTAATATTTATTTAATTCATTCTTGATAACAGTTAATGCGGTATCGGTTGTTCTATAATCTTTGGAAAGAATTTCTAATGCTTTCGATTTTACATATGGAAGCTCTCTTGGTATTGTGCCTGCTGTTAAAGCAGTATTCAAGAAAAATGTTGGCGGTTGATAATTATGCGAGGGTCTGTTATGACAATCCATACAGTCAACTGTTCTTGTTTCCATTGTGTCTAAATCTTTTGGGTTTACGGATTCATTTTCGTCCAGATAAATGTGAACTTTTCCGGTTTTAAGATTTGTATATCTGACCCAAGGAATTTTTTCTCTATTTTTATCAGATGACTTGTATTCAATCTTTACATCTTTATTAATATGCCAATGAATTCCTTCCTGTAATCCAAGTGCACTTAAGTTTGAACCAATCTTCATGGTTAATGTTATATCCCACTCAGAATTTTTTTCATCCGGAAGAAAATGCCTTTCTGTTCTAAGTTTTCTTGCATAAAATTTTTGAGGCCAATGGCATTGCTCGCAAGTTTCTCTCGCCGGTCTTAAGTTTGTGATTGGTGTTTCAATTGGTCTTGGAACGGTTCCAAGTGTTACTGCATAGACCTGGTATAAACCGGAAAGTTTTGATCTAACATACCAATTAGCTCCCGAGCCAACATGGCAGTCAACACAAGCAACCCGTGCATGCGGAGAGCCTTGGTAAGCTGTATATTCTGGCATCATTACACTATGGCAAAGCTTTCCGCAGAACTCAACTGACTCTGTATAATGAAACGCTTCATAACTTCCGACCGCAGTTAAGAAAAGAAAAATACAAGTGCCAATTGAAAAAATAACAAATGCATGACGGTGGCGGACATCATTTAAATTTACATGCGGCCATTCTTTAGGCGGTTCAATATTCTTCCTTCTGTCTTTTCGAACTTTTAAAAACATACCTACAGGAATCAGAATCAATCCAAACACTAAGAATCCCGGTAAAATTATAAATACAACCAGGCCAAGGTAAGTTCCGCCTTGTTCGGATAAAGATGTAATTACAAATAAAAAGACAATCATTGATAAACTTATAAATGCAATTGTTGCACCTACCAATGAAGTCCAGTTTTGAGTTGAGTATGGTAATTTTATTTTCATTTTTGCCCTATGTACTTTGAATTAGAAAATCTTTATTGGTTGAGTAAAATTACTTAGACCTTTTTGAAATTCCAACAAACAACACTTTGTGCTATCAGCAGTTTTCTATTATTTTCTTGCTAATATTTCTTGCAAATCCTGTAAATCATCGTTAGATTTTTAATTGAGTTTAACATTCGGCAATTTCCAATATGAATAAAATAACTAAGCATAAATTGCAGCTCATATTATATATTTTATTAGGTCTATTTGTTCACAGTATAATTTTATCACAACAATTTAAATTTGCTTGGATAAGTGATACGCATGTGGGCAGTACGACAGGTGCAGATGATTTAAGAAATTCCGTTAGAGATATTAATTCGCTGCGGAACGTTGATTTCATAATCATTTCCGGCGACATAACGGAGACTGGCAAAACCAGAGACTTTCAATTAGTAAAAAGCATTTTAGACAGTTTACAAAAACCTTATTATATAATTCCAGGTAACCACGATACAAAATGGTCGGAATCTGGCTGCACAAAATTCCCGCAAGTATTCGGAAATGATAAGTTTGTATTTGATCATAACGGATTTCGTTTTATAGGAATGCATCAAGGACCTATAATGAGAATGGGAGATGGACATTTTTCTTCTGAAGATTTAAGATGGTTTGATTCTACTCTTTCAAAAATTCAAAATAAAAATTTGCCAATAATATTTGTAACTCATTACCCGGTCGATAATTCAATTGATAATTGGTTTGAAGTAATAGATCGGTTGAAAAATTATAATACTAAAGCAATACTTTGCGGACACGGACATACGAATCGCCCTTATAATTTTGAAAACATTCACGGAATAATGGGAAGATCAAATCTAAGAGCAAAAGATAAAATTGGTGGATATAATATCGTTGAGGTAACACAAGACAGTATGTTTTTTTCTGAAAAAAATCCGGGAGATTTTACAAAACAAAACTGGTGTAAAATTTCTCTTGAGAAAATTGATTATTCTTCAGATAAAACTATCTATTCGCGTCCGGATTATTCTATCAACTCGAGTTATCCTGATGTCAAAATTAAATGGAAATACAAAACAAATTTTACAATGACCTCTGCACCTGTAATAACCAATAATAATATTTTCGTTACCAGCGGAAGCCGTTATGTTCATTGTTTATCATTAAGTGCTGGAAAATTAAAATGGAAATTTAAAACCAGTGGTTCCGTTTATGGTTCACCGGATGTATCAAACAATAGAGTTGTGTTTGGTTCTAACGATCAAAACATTTATTGTGTTAATTCATTATCTGGAAAGTTAATTTGGAAATATGAAACGCAATCGCCTATTGTTGCAGTTCCTAAAATTTATAACGGCGCTGTTTACATTGGCAGCGGTGATGGAAAGTTCAGATCAATTAATCTTACCAACGGAAAATTAATTTGGGAGTTCAATGGAATTGGAGAATTTGTTGAAAGTAAACCGCTGATACTTCAAAACAAAATAATTTTCGGTGCGTGGGACTCTTATTTATATGCATTAAATATTAAAGATGGTTCACTTGCATGGAAATGGCAAGGCACAAAAGGATTTTTATATTCACCCGCCGCTTGCTGGCCGGTAGCATCAAACGGAAAAATATTTGTTGTCGCACCGGATAGAATTATTACAGCAATCAATTCAGAAACTGGTGAAACAATGTGGAGAAGCAACGCTCATCAAGTTCGAGAATCAATCGGAATTTCCGAAGACGGAAAATTTATATATGCTAAGGGCATGAATGATTCTCTTTTTGTTTTTTCTCTTGAGACGAATGAAGCCAAGCTTATAAAATCAATTGACTGCAAATTCGGTTACGATATTGATCCTTCAATGCCGCAAGAAAAAGATGGAGTTATTTATTTCGGAACGAAGAATGGATTAGTTGTTGCAATAGATAAACAAAAACTCGAAGTGCTGTGGAAATATAAAATTGGAAATACAATAATAAATACTGTTGCGCCGGTTAATAAGAATAATGTTGTAGTTGCTAATGCAGATGGAGAAGTAGTATTGTTAGAAAATAAGTACAGATAAATTTTTGCCTTTGCGGCCTTTGCGAGAAATTTTTTCACACTAAGAACGCAAGAGAATCTTTTAAGACTTCTGAAAAATAAAAACAAGCGGGTAATAAATAAAATCTATTTACCTGTGAAGACTACGAAAAGGCACGCTACTATCAAGGTGATTATCAATACCTTCTTGAATTCGAACCAGCCGTAATTCACTGCAAAGCGTTTGATTATTGATATGTTAACTATTTTGTCTAAGCGTTAAAAGTCGAACCGGTCTTTCTATTGCTTTTACCAATTTTTTTTATGAGACTTCTGAAGAATTCAGAAATGCTAGTCCAGCTTACAGCAGGCAAGCCGAATGAGCGCCCGCTTCGACGAGCGATATTTTTCTGAGGTTTCTAAGAAAAAATTAGTTGTTTTTTTGTACTCAGTCTCTTCAGTTTGTGGGTTTATTTAGCACTGCATTAAAGTTCTAAAAGCTAATGGTATTTAATTAGATAAGTTTAGAAAATTAATTCAAATACAAAATGAAAAATATTTCTCAAAACGCCAATCGAATTTTTAATAGAGATTTCAGATTTTAGCGTTAAGATCAACCATCTCTAAAGCAGAAATTGCGGCGTCCCAGCCTTTGTTGCCGGCTTTCGTTCCCGCACGTTCTAAAGCTTGCTCAATTGAGTCTGATGTAATTACACCAAAAATTACCGGCACTCCGGTTTCTAATCCAACATGAGCGACACCCTTAGAAACTTCTGCCGCAATGTAGTCGAAGTGGGGAGTTGCGCCACGTATAACTGCTCCGATGCAAATGACTGCATCATATTTTTTAGAGGCTGCAATTTTTTTTGCCGCAAAAGGTATTTCGAATGCGCCTGGGACATAAACAATTGTAATGTTGTCCTCCGAGCATTCATGTCTTTTTAAGCAGTCAATTGAACCGGTAAGTAAACTTTTGCAAATAACTTCATTAAACCTAGAAACTACGATTGCGAATTTTTTCCCCTTTGCTGTTAAATTGCCTTCTAGAATCTGCATTTCATTTTCCTTTATATGATTTTATAAATTATAAACTTGTTAATAAGTGACCGAGTTTTTCTTTTTTTGTTTTCAAATATCTTGTGTTGCTGTTATTTGGTTTTACTTCAACAGGAACTCTTTCAACAATATCTAAATCATATCCATTCAAACCGATTATTTTTTTTGGATTGTTTGTTATTAAACGAATCTTTGTTAATCCGAGATCTTTAAGAATCTGTGCGCCAATACCGTAATCACGCAGATCGGCTTTGAAACCAAGCACCTCATTTGCTTCTACAGTATCGATTCCCTTATCCTGAAGTTCATATGTAAGCAGTTTATTCACAATGCCAATTCCTCTTCCTTCCTGCCGCATGTATAATAAAACTCCTCTGCCTTCTTCTTCAATCATTTCCAAAGCGGCTGTTAGTTGTTCTCCACAGTCGCATCTTAAAGAACCAAATACATCACCTGTTAAACATTCCGAGTGAACGCGTACCAAAGTTGGACTATCGTTTAACAATTCACCTTTAACAATTGCAACGGGATTGTCATTATTGTCGAGTAGATTTTCATAAAGGTGAAGTTTAAAATCACCATAGGCAGTAGGAAGATTTATTACTGTCTTACACTTAACTAATTTTTCTTTTCTTCTTCTAAACTCAATTAAATCTGCAATAGAAATGATTTTAAGATTGTGTTTGTCGGCAAAGTCAATTAATTGAGGTAAGCGAGACATTGTTCCATCAACATGCAAAATCTCACAAAGTACACCAACTGGTTTTAATCCTGCTAAAGTTACTAAATCTGTTGCCGCTTCCGTATGTCCTGCACGTTTTAAAACGCCGCCGTTTTTTGCTATCAAAGGAAAAATGTGGCCGGGTCTGGCAAAATCATTTGGTCTAGATTTTTCATCTGCAATAGCTTTTATGGTTGCAGTTCTGTCAAAAGTAGAAACACCAGATGTTGTCCCATGAAGAAAATCTACAGAAACTGTGAAAGGGGTTTGATGAAAAGAAGTGTTATCGTTTACCATCAAATCAAGTTCTAGTTCTTTTGCTTTTTTCTCATTAATAGCAACACATAGTATTCCTCTTGCTTCGCGCGTAATAAAATTAATTTGTTCCGGGGTTATTAATTCCGCGGCGACAATTAAATCACCTTCATTCTCCCGATCTGCATCGTCAATTACAATAATCATTTTGCCGCTGCGGATATC
>Ga0233423_10001103_pt1 | contig 13664 bp, 4 predicted proteins | sample Watercolumn_Mata_FD_180713 | JGI IMG/M metagenome (GOLD analysis project Ga0233423, IMG submission 180713) | Freshwater microbial communities from Lake Matano, South Sulawesi, Indonesia - Watercolumn_Matano_2014_112_MG | ecosystem: Environmental > Aquatic > Freshwater > Lake | place: Indonesia... | reverse complement strand
CAGATTAGCCCGGTTGTTCTGGGTCGTCGCGTAGTCCAGGGGCACGTCCCGCAGCTTGTCCAAGGCTTCGTCGTAGGCGGCCAAGGCCTGGCGCAGGCGGGCGCCGCGGTCTTCGCCCACCACCAGGGTGGCCGCGGCCTGCAAGGCATTGCCCCGGCTCAGCAGCGCTGCGCCCAGGTCACGTTGGCTTCCGCTGCGCCGGGCCTGCACCAACACCTGATCGGCCCACCCCAGGTACTCGCCGCCCAGGTTCTGGCTGCGCAGCAGGTCGGCGCAGGCGCCGACCAGGCTCTGCGCCGTGGCGGGGCTCTCCGCCAGCGCCCAGGCGAAGGCGTGGCGCATGTTGGCCAGGTCGGGTGCCATGACGTAGTAGCGTTGCGCGTCGTCGGCTGCCTGCATGGCGGCCAGGAAGTGGCGGGCGTGGCGCTCGGGCCAACGGTCGCGCTCCGCGGGGCTTTGCAAGCTGAGGGCAAAGCCGTGCAGGATGCCGTGCTGGCGCCAGCGGCCATTGGCCCGACGCAACAAGGAGCGCGCGGCGAAGACGTTCAGGTGGGCCTGGGCTGCGGCTGCCTCCTCCTCCCACAGCGCGGCCGCAGCATCCGCGCCAAAATCGGCCTCGTAGGCCAGGCAGCCCAGGGCGCGGAAGCGACGCTGCCAGGCGGCGCCGTCCGGCGCGCGGCCCAGCGCATCGTAGGAGTAGCGCAGCACGGTCTCCAGCCGGCGCTCGCGCGCTACGTCGTCGGGCAGCGGCGCGCCGTCGAGACTCAGGCCCTCCTTGACGCTGGTTTCGATCTGCGTGACCAGGCCGGACCATTGGTCCGGGCCGTAGCTGGCCAGGTCGCCCACGGCGACCTCCAACGCCAGGGGATGGTAGCCCACGGCCTTGGCCAGCTTCCTGGCCAGGGCGGTGGGCAGCGCCGGCAAGGTCTGCGCAATCAGCGCCAGCGCATCCTCCTCGCTCAACACGTCCAGCTCCATGCGCCGGCCCACTGCGACGGCCACCCGCTCCTCGCGCGTCGTCACCAGCAGGTGGGCGTTGACCGGCAGCGCGGCGCGGATGGGCGCCAGCACAGCCCGATCCCAGGCGTTGTCGGCCACCACCAGCAACCGGCCGTGGCCGCTCAGCAGGCCGCGCAGGATCTCCGGCGCGAACTGAGCCTGGCGCAGGGCCGCGGATGGGTCGGCGCTGGGGAGCTGTTGCACGGCCACGAACAGGCGGTAGGCCTGCACGTCCAGGCTGTAGGCGTAGGCCGCGATCCGGCTCAGCTCCGGTCCTACGCTCTCCGGTGTGGTCATGTCGGGCGTCAGTTGCAGCCAGAGCACCCCGCCGGGGTAATCGCCGGCATAGGTCTCGGCGTAGAGCGCGGCCAGGGTGCTCTTGCCCACGCCGGGCAGCCCGTGTAGCGCGCCGCTGACGCCGCGCTGGATCCCCTTGCCCACCACGGCCGCGCTGCCGTTCTCCAGGGCGCGGCGCAGGTCGGCCAACTCCTGATTGCGGCCCACGGCCTTGTCGGTCAGGTTGCGCTGGAACTCCTGGGGCTGGCGCCACTGCAACGGCACCACGCCGAAGTTGTTGATGGTGATGCCGTAGTCGCCGACCGTGCAGTTCTGGGCGCTGACCACCAGGTACTTGACCCCCTCGGCGGCTGCCAGGGGCTGGAGCGTGGGGGAAGTCTCGGCGCCCAGGCGCGATGGCGTGGGCTCGGCCGGAGGCGCGTAGCGCTCCAGCCGCGCCGCCTGCACCAGCGCCAGCCGCGCCGCGATGCGCTCGGCAGCCGCGGCGTCGCCTTGCCTGCGGGCCACGTCGCGCAATAACTCCAGGGCATTGCGGGCGTCGGCGGTGGTCAGGAGGGCATTGCTGGCCAACAGGCCGGCGGCCGCCTCCTCCTCGGCCCGGATGAACTCCATCACCGCCTGGACCAACGGGCTTTCCAGCAATCGCTGGAGTTGACGCTGCTGTCCCAACCCCTGCCGCAGTTGCTCGTAGGCCGCATCCATGCCGTGCTCGCGGCAGGCAGCCAGGAGGTTGGCGTGCAGCGTGACCTGTTCGTTGTCAGCGTTGTTCAGGCGCAGCAGCGTCATGGCCGCCGCGCCGGCCTCGGTCAGCAGTTCGGCGGCGTGCTCCTGCAAAAATGCCTGCGAAGCGTCCCAGTCCGGCGTTTGGATCCACTCGGCCAGGCGGCCGGCCAATGCCTGGCCGCCTTCGTCACCCAGGGGGGCGAGCGTGCTGCGGGCATCCCGCTCGGCGGCGCGCCAGCGGCGCAGGTCGTCCAGACGTTGTTGCAGCGCCTGCCGCTCATCGCCTGCGACCTCCGCCAGCTTCGCCGCGGCTGCGGCCTCCAGGCCGTCCAGGGCGTCGTCGGGGGTCGCGGCGACCAGCCGCATGATGTCGGCCGTGCTCTGCGCCGAGGTGAACGCCAGCAACAGCCGCTCGTCCTGGGGCATCTCAGCGAATTGCTGCGCCAGGTCGCGCATCTGGCGGATCTCGTCGGCGTGCTCCGTGCGCAGGCGGCGCAGGGCGTCCAGCCGCTGGCGCAGCGCGGCCACTTCATCCCCCTCGGCCGCGGCCAGGTGCGCCGCAACGTCGGCCTCCAGGCGGTCCAGGGCGTCGTCGGGGGTTGCGGCGGCCAGGGCCAGCAGCTCCTGGCTGCTGCGGGTAGCGCGGAAAGCCTCGAACAGGGGGTCAGCCTGCGGCGGGGCGCCGGGCGGGTCGGCAGAGGGGAGGGTGTCTGGCGACATGGCGAGCTCCTTTGGGCGCGTCAGCTTCGCGTGTCCTGTAATGCGGGCAAACTGTCGCTATTATACCCGGATTTCGTGGTATTTGCAACCCTGGCGGCTGCGTCATCAGGCAGGCATGCCCTCATCTCAAGGCAACCCATAGCCGCGCGGGAAGAGGGGGGCGGGGAAGCTGCCATCCGGGCGGAGCGGCAGTTGCGACGTGTCGCGCGGCCAGGTGTAGGGCAGCTTGCCGGTGAACGGCTGGTCGCCAAACAGGGCGTCGGTGAGGCCGAGCAGCTCGCTGCCGGGCAGCCAGGCAGCCACCAGGGCGTCCATCTGGCCCAACTGCTCGGTCAGGATCAGCGGCCGGCCGGAGATCAGGATGACGACGAGCCTGTCGCACTGGCCGCGCATCCGCGCCAGCAGGCCGCGATCAGCGCTGCTCAGGGCCAGAGCCTGCCCTGAGCCTGCCGAAGGGTCGGCGCGGTCGCCCACGCCCTCGGCGTACGGCATCTCGCCGACCGTCACCAGGCACGCCGGGGCGCGGCCACTCAGGTCGCGGAACTCGCCCTGTGCGTCAAAGGCGACCTGCGTACCCGCGGCCACGGTCTGCTGCACGGCGGCCAGCAGCGTGGTGCCAGGGATCTCCTTGCCCGCCGCGCCCTGCCAGCTCAGGCTCCAGCCGCCGGCGGGTATGCCCGTGTCGTCGGCCGCGGCGCCCGCTACCAGGATTGGCGACACGTCTTTGCGTAGCGGCAGCGCCCCCTCGTTTTTCAGCAGCACCAGCGACTGGCGCACCGCTTCCCGGCCCAGGGCGCGCTTGCCGTCGTCGGCGATCTTGGCCAGCAGCCTCGGATCGGCCGCGGGCCGGTCGAAGAGACCCAAGCGGAACTTGACCGTCAAGATGCGGCGCACGGCGTCGTCCACCCGCGCTTGGGGCACCTGGCCCGCCTGCACGGCCTTGGTCAGCTCGGCGATGAAGGTCTTGTAGTCGCTGGGCACCATGATCATGTCCAGACCGGCGTTGATGGCGGTTACGATGTCGCTGTGGTAGTCGCCCGGAAGCTGGTCAATCCCCTGCCAGTCGGAGACCACGAGACCCGGGAAGCCCAGCTCGCCCTTCAGCACGTCGCTCACCAGGTACTTGTGGCCGTGCATCTTCGTGCCCTGGAAGCTGCTGAAGGAGATCATGATGCTCATGGCGCCGGCGTCCACGGCGGCTTTGTACGGCGGCAGGTGCAGGCGGCGCAGCGTGGCCTCGTCTACCTGCACGTCCCCCTGGTCGAGCAGATACCTGACGTTCATCACGCTGGCCGTGGAGCTGCCGAAGGCTGTGCCGCCGTCGCCGAGGTAGTGTTTGGGGGTGGCGAGCACGGCCGACGGCCCGGCCAGCGCCGGCTGGCCGTCGGCCTCCTGCAGGCCGCGCAGGTAGGCGGCGCCAAGCTGCGAGACGAGGGCGGTGTTTTCCGCAAAGCTCTCGTACGTGCGGCCCCAACGGATGTCCTGCGGCACGGCCACCACCGGCGCGAAGTTCCAGCGGATGCCGACGGCCACCATCTGCTCGGCCGTGGCGCGCGCCACCCGCTGCACCAGGTCGGCATCACCGGCCGCCCCCAGGCCGATGGCGTGCGGGAAGATCACTGCGCCCTTCAGCGCGGCCATGCCATGCACGGCGTCCACGCCGTAGAGCAGCGGTATGGCCAGGCGGGTCTGCGTAGCGGCGCGTTGATAGGCGTCCACCATAGCGGCCCAGTTCTCCGGCGTATTGGGCTTCGGCTGGCCGTCACCGCCGCTCAGCACGCTGCCGATGAAGTAGGCCGTGACGTCTCTGGGCTGGATGCTATTTTTCTCCACCTGCGTCATCTGGCCAATCTTCTCGGCCAAGGTCATGCGGCCCAGCAGGTCGGCCACGCGCTGCTCGACCGGCAGCGTCGCGTCCTGATAGGCCGGCTGGCCGCCTGGCGCGGCAGGAACCGGGGTTGGCGCCGCGGTGGGCGCAGCGGTGATTGCCGGCGCAGGAGCCGGCCGGCACCCGGCGTCAGCCGGCAGGAAGACGGAGGCGATGAGAAGAACGAACAGCAGGCGTTTAAGTGGATGAGGCATAGTTACCCTCGCCGGTGTCTGAGTAGGGGCGAAGCATTGCCTGGGGAACAGCGAGTTGTAGGGCCCTGTCAAAGTCCATCCAAGTGTCATTGCGAGCCCCGTAGGGGCGAAGCAATCTCACTGTTGCGCCATGAGAGAGATTGCTTCGCTCCGCTCGCAATGACGGAGAAAGCGGACTTTGACAGGGCCATAGCGAGTTGCGAGAGGCGCATCTTCACTGTGCACTGGCTGTCCGCAGCAAGCCCGCCTGGCAATGCTTCGCCCCTACAATAGCCGCACCTGTACGGCCACCTCGGTCTGCCCAGGAGGCGGGAACGGCACGATGTCCCCGGCCAGCGGCCGGCCGTCTACCGCCAGCGATACGGCGTTCCCCGGCCCCCGGCGCTCGACCGTGAGGCGATACGTGACTCCACGGAAAACCCGCCTCGCCGTGAAGCCCGGCCAATCGCCGGGGATGACCGGCGCGAGGCGCAGGCCGTAGTATTCAGGCCGGATGCCCAGTATCCACTGGGTAGCGGCGACGTAGGTCCAGGCGGCCGTGCCAGTGAGCCAGGAGTTGCGGCCGCGGCCGTAATGCGGGTGCTCCGGCGCGCAGATGTTCTGGCAAAAGACGTAGGGTTCGGTTAGCAGGGTGTCGGTGTCGGTCCGGGCCAGGGGCAGGATTTGCCGATAGTATTGGTAGGCCCGGTCGCCCCAGCCCAGCGCGGCCGCGGCCACGATGGCCCAGGCATTGGCGTGGCAGAAGATGCCGCCGTTCTCCTTGGCGCCAGGCGGGTAGGTGGTGGTGCCGTGGACGCGGTCGGAAAAACCCGTGTAGGGCGGCCACATCAGACGCAAGCCAAACGGCGTGTTCAATAGGGCGTGCGCCTGCTCCATGGCCTGCGCCGCGCGCCCCCGATCGCCCAGCTCGCCGATGACCGCCCAGGTCTGCGGGTTGAGGGCGATGCGCTGCTGGTCGGCAACTGAGACCCCAACCGGTAGCCCGGCGTCGTCGTAGGCGCGCCGATACCACGCCCCATCCCAGCCGTGCGCCTGCACCGCAGCGGCCATCTCTTGGTGCAGCCCGGCGAAGCGCACCGCGTCGTCAACGCGTCCCAGGAAGCGACACAACTCGGCCAGGTCCAGCATGGCCCGGCAGAATTGCATGGCCGTCCAGACGCTCTCGGCCAGGCCGCTGCCGTGATCCAGGTTCATGGTGTCGTCCCAGTCGGCAAAGCCTAGCCGGGGCAGACCGTGCGGGCCGCGCTGGGCCAGGGTAAAGTCCACGGCGCGTAGCACGTGCTGCCACACGGTCTCCGCGCCGGCGTCCTGGTACGGCACGGCCTCCTCCAGGTAGGCCAGGTCGCCCGTCTCGCGCAGGTAGTGGCAGGTGGCGATGATCAGCCACAGGTGATCGTCGCTGAACCACTGCGGCCAGTCCGGGTGCTCTCCAGCCAGGCCAGGGCCACCTTCCCCCGTCAGCGGGAAAACCTGGTGCCAGGTGTGGCCGTCGGCGAACTGCAGCTTCCACAGGATGCTCAGCACCTGGCGAACTTGGCCGGGCACCGCCTGGACGGTGCCCAAGGTGTCCTGCGCCGAGTCGCGCGTGCCCATCCCGCGCCCCAGCCCCGTATCGTAGCCGGAGACAAAGCGCGACCAGTAGAGGTTGGCCCGGCACTGGATGGGGTTCCAGGTGTTGAGCATGGCCTCCATCTCAGGGTCGGGCACGTGGACAGTTAAGGTGTCCAGGTAGGCGTCCCAGTCAGCACGCAGGGCGGCCAGCGCGGCTTCCACGGCGCCCGGCTGGCTGGCGCGGGCAACGACGGCTGGGATCGCCTCGGGGTGGTCGGTCACGCCCAGGATGTAGACGATTTCGGCCTCTTCCCCCGGCGCCAGGGCCAGGTCGTGGCACAGGCAGCCGATGTTGTTGCCGCGCGGGGCCTCGGTGTTGCCGGGTTCGCCGCTCTCCACGACCTGTGGGTTGCTCAGGTCACGCCCGCGGCCGACGAATGCCTCGCGGTCGGTCTCGAAGCCCACTGGCGGCCGCGAGCTGGCGAAGAAGGTGGTCGTGGGGCGGAACTGCGTGGCGCTGGTGATGATCCCCTGGCGGCAGCGCGCCTGCATGATCTGCTGCCCCCAGTCCAGGTTCTGCTGGTCGGTGAGCGCGTCCCAGTAGCAGAACTCGGCGTAGGTGAAGGTGCGCAGTCGCCGCGGGCGATCGCTGGCGTTGCGGAGGCGGAGCACCCAGAGCTCGTGGGGAACCCCCACCCCCGGCCCCTCCCCCGCACCCAGGGGAGGGGAGGCCCTCACCCCCGGCCCCTCTCCCGACTCCGGGAGAGGGGGGACGAAGTAGAGCAGCTCGGCCTGGATGCCCGCGTGTTCCCCGCGAATGCGCGTGTAGCCGGCGCCATGGTGGCATTCATACACATCAAGCCGCACGCGTGTCACCGGCTGCCAGGTGGGGCTCCAGTATTCACCGCTTTCCTGGTCACGCAGATAGACGTAGCGCCCCGGCTGGTCGGCGGGGATGGCGTTGTAGCGGTAGCGCGTCACGCGGCGGCTGCGTGGGTCGCGGTCGAAGGAGTAGCCGCCGGCCGTGTTGGAGATGATACCGCCGTAGCCGCCCTGGCCCAGGTAGTTGAGCCACGGCGTAGGCGTATCCGGCCGGACAATGACGTATTCACGCGCTTCAGCATCGAAGTAGCCGTAGGGGTTGGAGATGGTGGACATTACAGTCATCCTGAGTAGGGGCGAAATCTGTAGACGACCATCTGAGCTTCGCCCCTACAATAGCCACACCTGGACGGCCACCTCTGTCACGCTAGACGGCGGCAATGGCACGATGTCCCCGGCCACCGGCCGGCCGTCCACCGTCAGCGCCACGGCGTTCCCCGGCCCGCGGCGCTCGACCGTGATATGGTACGTCACGCCCCGGAAGAGGCGGGTGGCGGTGAAGCCCGGCCACGACGCGGGGATGACCGGCGCGACGCGCAGGCCGGTGTGCTCGGCGCGGATGCCCAGGATCCATTGCGTGATGGCCACGTAGTTCCAGGCCGCCGTGCCGGTCAGCCAGGAGTTCTTGGCCTCGCCGTGCGTAGGGGCGTCCCGGCCGGCGATCATCTGGGCGTAGACGTAAGGCTCGCAGCGGTGCACGTCGCTGATCGCCTCCCGGTTCGACGGGTTGATGCGCAGGTAGTAGTCGTGCGCCTGGTCGCCGCGGCCGAGCAGCGTCTCGGCGATCATGATCCAGGGGTTGGTGTGACAGAAGATGCCGGCGTTTTCTTTGTAGCCCGGCGGGTAGGACGAGATTTCGCCGAGGTGCAGGTAGTAGCGGGAGTAGGCCGGCTGCTGCAAAATGATGCCGTGCGGCGTGGCCAGGCGTTCGGCGACCGAGTCCAGCGCGCAGCGTGCCCGGCCGTCCGCCAGGCCGAGGCCCGCCATGACGCACATCCCCTGCGGCTCGATGAAGATCTGCCCTTCCTGGCAGGTCGCCGAGCCTACTGGCTGGCCGAAGGCATCGTAGGCGCGGCGGAACCAGGCCCCGTCCCAGCCGTGGGCGAGGATGGCCGCTTCCATTTCAGAGGCAAGGCACGTGAAGAAGGATGAAGGATGAAGGATGAAGGATGAAGAATTTTCCGCCTTCATCCTTCCGCCTTCATCCTTCTGCGCAATCTGCGCCATCTCTTTGGCTGCCAGCACGAACAGCCCGGCGATGAAGACCGATTCGGCCACCTTGCCTTCGCGGTTGGTGGTCGTCTGGAACGACTCCCCCGGCGCCTCCGAGAAGCAGTTGAGGTTCAAGCAGTCATTCCAGTCGGCCCGGCCGATGAGGGGCAGGCCGTGCGGGCCGAGGCGCTCCAGCGTGTAGTGGAGGCTGCGCTGCAGGTGCTCGTACAGGGGCGTCTCGCTGCCCGGCTGGTTGTCGTAAGGCACTGGCTCGTCCAGGATTAACAGGTCGCCGGTCTCCTTGAGGTAGGCTGCTACAGCCAGGATCAGCCAGAGCGGGTCGTCGTTGAAGTTGCTACCCACCAGGTCGTTGCCGCGCTTGGTCAGAGGCTGGTACTGGTGGTAGGCGCCACCGGTGGGGAGCTGGGTGGCGGCCAGGTCCAGGAGGCGTTGCCGCGCCCGCTCCGGCGCCATGTGGACGAAGCCCAGCAGGTCCTGGCTGGAGTCGCGGAACCCCATGCCGCGGCCCACGCCCGACTCGTAGAACGAGGCGGAGCGAGACAGGTTGAACGTGACCAGGCACTGGTAGGCGTTCCAGAGGTTGACCATGCGGTCGGTGTGCGGGTTGGGGGTGTGGACCTGGTACTTGCTCAGGAGGCTATCCCAGTAGCGGGCCAGCTCATCCAGTGCCGATTCTACCACGGCCGGATCGAGAAACTGGCGCAGCACCGGCAGTACGCCGCGCTTGTTGATGCGCTGCGAGTCCGGCGGGTCGAACTTGGCGTCGGCCGGGTTTTCGGCGTAGCCCAGGACGAAGATGACGGTGTGGCTCTCGCCCGGCGCCAGGCTCAGGCGCATGTGGTGCGAGCCGATGGGCGCCCAGCCGTGGGCGATGGAGTTGGCCGATTCTCCACACTCGACGACGACCGGCGCGTCCCATCCGCGGTAGGGTCCCAGGAACGCCTCGCGCTGCGTATCGAAGCCGGCCAGCGGCTCTGAGCAAGCGAAATAGGCGAAGTGGTTGCGCCGCTCCCGGTACTCGGTCTTGTGGTAGATCACCCAGTCCTCAACCTCAACCTGCCCGGTGTTGAAGTTGCGCTGAAAGTTGGTGGCGTCGTCCCAGGCGTCCCACAGGCAAAACTCGATGGCCGAGAAGATCGAAAGCTGTGCCGGTTCGGCCCGCTGGTTGCGCAAGGTCAACTGCCAGACCTCCAGGTTCTCGCCCAGGGGCACAAAGTACCGGGTTTCGGCGGCAATCCCTTTGTAAGTGGCACCGATCACCGTGTAGCCCAACCCGTGCCGGCAGCGATAATCTTCCAGGTCGTGCCTGGTGGGCTGCCAGGACGGCGACCAAAACTCTCCGCTTACGTTATCACGCAGGTAAACATAACGCCCCCCGAAATCCAAGGGGGCGTTGTTGTAGCGGTAGCGGGTCAGCCGCCGCAAGCGAGCGTCTCGATAGAAGGAATACCCCCCGGCCGTGTTGGAGATTATGCCAAAGTATGCTTCACACCCCAGGTAGTTGATCCAGGGGAGCGGAGTGTCCGGGCGGGTAATGACGTATTCGCGTCTTTCGTCGTCGAAGAATCCGTAGCGCATGGAAGCAAATCCCGGTAGATCACAGTTCGGGTTCGTAGTGCGCACTTGTAGTGCGCTGTCAGGCGCTCAAGCGCCCACTACGAGCCAAGTTTTCATCCTGGCGAAGGTTTCGGAACCTTCGCCAGGATTCAGGCGCTCAAGCGCCCACTACCAGCCAGATTTGTGATCTAATTATCTCTGGTAGACCCGCACGTAGTCTACCTTCATCGTCTGCGGGAATCTGGTGGTCTCATCCGGCAAACCCGGCCACTGCCCGCCCACGGCGACGTTCAGGATGAGGAAGAACGGGTGGTCGAAGACCCATTGCCGGCCCTGTTCCAGGTCGGCCGGGGTTTTTGTGCCGTAGAGGTTGCCGTCCACGTACCAGCGGATGGCCTGCGGTTCCCACTCCAGCGCGTAGATGTGATAGTCTTCGGCGAAGGGCACGGTCTGCGTGTAGGCCTGGCTGGGGCCGGCGCTGCCGGCGTAGCCGGGGCCGTGGATTGTGCCGTGCACGGTGGTCGGCTCCTTGCCGATGTTCTCCAGGATGTCAATCTCGCCGCACGAGGGCCAGGGCTTTGTGTTGATATTGCTGCCCAGCATCCAGAAGGCGGGCCAGATGCCCTGGGTGGACGGGATCTTGATGCGCGCCTCGACCCGGCCGTAGGTGAACTCGAACTTGCCCTTGGTGAGCAAGCGGGCCGAGGTGTACAGGCAGGCCCCGTACAGGCAGCGATACGGCGTGCTGGCCGGGTCTTCGGTCTTGGCGGTGATGACCAGCGAGCCGTTGCCGTCTAACGCCGCGTTCTCGGTGCGATCGGTGTAGTATTGCCACTCGGCGTTGCCCCAGCCCCCGCCGCCGATGTCGTAGCCCCACTTCGCCGGATCCGGCGGGGTGTTCGCTGGGCCGTCGAATTCGTCGCTCCAGATCAGTCTCCACCCGCTCATGTACACCTCCGTTGGGCTGGCCGCTTTGCTCGCCTGCGGCGCTGTGCGGGGGGCGGTCGCCGTGAGATCCACCTTGCCGGGGATCGTCAGCAGGGTGATGGAAAGCGGCGGCACGGTGTAGTCGCTCCTGCTGGTCAGCGTCACGTCCGGCTGCACAGTCGCCTGGTGGTCCTTGTCGAACAGCCTGACCTGGGCTGGGCCGCTCACGGCAAAGTGATCGAGCGTGAGCGGCCGGGTGATGGCTTGCTCGTTCAGGTTAACGATGACGAGCGTGAGAGTCTCGCCCTTGCGTGCGGCATAGATGGAAAACCTGGTCGCGTCGGACGAGGCGTAGAGCAACTCATCGCCAAAGCGCTGCCACATCTGGTAGGTGTAGTACGACGGTCGCACCGTGTCCCGGTCGAACAGGCCATAACCGCCCACATTCACGTTGCTTTGCAGGCTGAAGTGCGCCAGGACGTCCACCCGCTGGCGGATCAAGCGCCCCAGCACGTCGCTCAGCCAGAGCGCATTGTTGACGGTGTCCATGCCCGTCTCGCCGCCCATCGTGCCCGCCCAACTTGAGTTGAACTCGGTGATGGCGATAGGCTTGTCCTGGCCCGTCTCTTCGCGCACCACCTGGCGGAGGTTGGCCACGACGGTATCCCAGCGGGGCGGATCGGCGAACAACTGCTCGCGGGTGGGGCGCTCGCCCATGGCCACCGGAAACGGGTAGCGATGCACGGCGACGACGTCCACCAGATCGCCGTTGGCCTTCAGGAACTCGCGCAGCCAGTCGCGGCCCTGGACGTCTTTCGGATCCACATCGGCTGTGCCAGTGAATTGGCTCGTGTCGGGACCGACCAGGAGGATTGAAGGATCGGCTGCTTTCATCGCCTGGGCGAACTCACGCCAGCGGGCGTTGTAGTACTCGATGGTCCATGCCGGCTGGCGCGGCGCATACAGGTTCGGTTCATTGCCAATGCTCCAGTAGCGGATGTTGTAACCCTGCTGTTTGGCGTAGTACATGAGGGCCACAGCCTTCTGCAGCGTGCTACCCGGCAGCCGGACACAGATCAGCGGTTCAGCTTTGATTTGCCCGGCCGGGGCCATGAACAGATCCAGTTGCCAGTACGCAATGTCGTTTTCGTCACCCCAGTTGCCGCCGGGGAAGCGGATCAGCGTGATCCCGGAGGCCAGGTATTGGGGACTCACCTCCGGATTGACGATGGCCCAGGGGCCATGATTCGTGCCCAGGGCGTAGCGGCTCACTTGACCCAGGTTCTGCGCCGCGTCCACGTACAGGCCGCTGGGCAGCGGGGTTGGCAGCGGCGTGGCGGTGGGGGGCACGGGACTAGGCGCGTTGGGCCGCATGGTGCAGGCGGCAAGCCCCACAATGAGGAGAAGCAGTATTATCAAAGAGAAGAGTTGTCTCATCTGTCATCCCCGACCGATATGCAGGCAAAATAGATCCGAGTCTCTCGACTCGGATGCAGACAGTCTCACTAGATACGAATCTGGCTTATAGTGGGTGCTTGAGCGCCTGAAAGCGCACTACAAGTGCGCACTACAAACCCGAACTGTGATCGACTGCGGCTACTTTTCCACACCCGTGATGACGACACCCTGCATGAACTGGCGCTGCGCCAGGAAGAACATCAAGGCGGGCAGGACCACCGTCAGGGCTGCCGTCGCCGCGGCGCGCCCCGGATAAATCCCGTAGGTGTTGACGAATTTGGCAATACCCAGCGAGATCGGATACAGATTCTCTTTGCCGACCAGGTAGACCAGAGGCTCGAAATATTGGTTCCACCGCCAGAAAAAGTGGAAAAGCGTGACCGCGGTAATCGCCGGAACTGCCTGGGGAATAATCACCGAGATGAGCGTCCGCAGCGGGTTGGCACCATCAATCATGGCAGCTTCGTCCAACTCTTTCGGGATGGTCAGGAAATACTGGCGCAGCAAAAAGACATCGTAGGCATTGGCGAAGAACGCCGGTACGAGCAGCGGCAGCCACGTCCCCGTCCAGCCAATCTTGGCGAACAGAATGTACAATGGAATGATCGTGGCTTGCGACGGTAGAACGATGGTCGAGATTAGGATGATAAATAGAATGTTCTTGCCCGGGATGCGAAAGCGGGCAAACCCATAAGCTACGAGGATGCAGGAGATCAGATCACCGATGGTGCTAATGATACAGATGATGAAGGTATTGCGGAATAGCAGACCGAACTTTACCTGATCCCAGGCCTTTTGAAAATTCTCCAAAGTTGGCGAGAAGGTGTAGACCGGGTTCCAGGTGCGCCAGCGCCCTTTTATATTGAAGACGCCCTGTTCGGGGTGGGCGGGATCAAGCACATCGCTGTCTTCGCGATAGCCCTGGACCAGGGCGTACCGCTTGATCCCTTGCTCGGTGGGGACGTCGTACAGCGGCAGGTCCTGGCCTTGATATTTGTACGTTATCATTTTGGCCGGCCACAGCGGAGCGTTCTGCGAGGAGAGCTGCGCGTCTAGCTTGAACGCCATGGTGACCATATAGCCGAGCGGCATCAGAAAAATCAGCACCGCTGCCAGTCCCAGGGCTGTCACAAGCACGGTTGCCGTGAATTTGCGCAACCCGCGGTGGAGGTAGAATGAGGTCGCCGCGCGCTTGGTTTGCGCTTGGGTTATAGTAGCCATAGTTTCTGCACTCA
>Ga0233423_10001102_pt1 | contig 13675 bp, 12 predicted proteins | sample Watercolumn_Mata_FD_180713 | JGI IMG/M metagenome (GOLD analysis project Ga0233423, IMG submission 180713) | Freshwater microbial communities from Lake Matano, South Sulawesi, Indonesia - Watercolumn_Matano_2014_112_MG | ecosystem: Environmental > Aquatic > Freshwater > Lake | place: Indonesia... | reverse complement strand
CTTTTTATTCTCTTCGGAGTCTTTCATCTTTAGAGACTTCTCGAGAGTCTCAAAATCTATGATTCCTTTTTTCAGGAGCGTATACCCGATTTTATCAGTTATATCTATTTCAGGCATTTTTCTAATCCCCTATAGGTTTTTTTATGTTTTTCAAGCTAATTCCACCTCACGGAAGAAAGAAGTGGAAAGGTATAAGCATTTTCGGCGCTTCTGGTTTTACAGTTGCTGTTTCTGATGAAACAAGTGTGAGCGCAGTTAACACAATCATCATAATCATGGAGACTGCCAATTGGATAACTTCAATTGCATTCTTCATCCGATAACCAGTTTCTTTTTCGTAATACTCCGCAAGTTGGAGTGCTGTTTGCTTTACCGTTCCAGTTTCCGCACCGGATGCAAAACGGGAAAGTGCTGTCTTCGTGAACACACCAGTTGCTTCAAACGCTTCCGTTAATCCTTTTCCACGTTCAAGCATCATAGGAATTGCAATGGTTTTAATTTGATGCTCCATATATCTATTTCCACATGCTTCTGCCGCCATCCGAATGATATCGATATTTTCGCCTGAACCACTATACAATGCATAAAACACACGGCAAAATATTTCGATAGCTGTTTTGTGAAGCATACTTCCTATAACAGGAATTCGCATCATATATTTATCGGAAAAGAACTTACCTCTTTCAGTCGAAAGAAACCGGAGAAACACGAATAACGGAACGAATGTTATAATGCAAAGAACTACCATATTCTCAAGAAGCCAATCACTGAATTTCAAAGTAGCTGTAGTCATAGGTGGCAATTTGATTTTAAATTTAATAAACATCTCCGCTGTTGCCGGAAAAATATATGCTACATAGAATAGACATGCGAGACCCAACACGAATAACGTAATTAATGGCGTTATAAGAGCACTTTTCAGATTTCGCTTGAACTCTGCATTTCGTTCCATAAATTTTGCAGCACTCTCATAGATTTCCACCATGTTACCACTCTTCGATGCAAGCCCAAGCATTTGCGCCGTAAATTTTCCGATAACCGGTGCTTGTTTAAGGAATACTTTCTCACTGTCCTTCCCCTGTTTCAATTCGGCATTAATTTCCTTGACCGCATCTCGAAGCGCTGGATTCGGAATATCGTTGATGAGTAATTGCATCACTTCGTTAAAAGGTAACTTTTGTCGCATTAAATCCGTGCTCACTCGTACGAACGTGATCACATCAACAACTGGTGCTGCGTGTTGCTTATTTCCGAACAGTTTTTTTCTAACATAGAAAACACGGAAACCCATCTTCTCTAATGCGCTTCTTACTTCTTCACCAGTAAACGCCTTTTGTTCACCATCAATCGGCTTCTCGTTTCCTTTTTGCACGCGATAAATGAAATTCACACGTTCGTGAATTGCTATTACTTTAAATTTCTTTTCTTTAGAAAGCTCGTTAGCTTTCTTTTTAGCAATTCCCTTGTTGTCGGCAGTGATAGAACCAGAAACTGCTTTTCCAGCTAGCGTCACCCCATCAATACGATATTCAGGCATAAGACTTCTTTTATGTATTAGAAGTACGACGAATAATGATTTTTCAATATACGATTATACACTTTTTCATACTCTGTGTCAAGAAGGACTTCCCCTCATCTGATAGCAGAATTTCAATTGAAAAACGGATTTTTAGAGATTCTAAAAGCACACTTTTTATCTAAAGATAGAACTGGAAAAGAAATGAAAAGTGACTTTTCAATCCATCTTTTTGCAATTTGATCACCCTTTATTTATCTTATTATCGCATAAGTAGAGATAGAATCCTTTAACAATATTAATCCAATTTCACCATGAAAACGAATATAACTATAGGATGGATACTCCTTGCGACAGGTGCACTTGTAATTGTTGCGATGATTATCTCTATACCAACATTGTGGTTTGTCGTTGATATTATTGTGATTATTGTATGCACAGGTAGCGGAATTTTTCTCCTCCGCAGTAATACAAAAGTTGAATAAAAAGCCTAATACAACGGAGGATTTCGTATGTTCTACCGCACTATTTTCCTTTTTTCACTCTATTTCCTTACAAGTGAGATATCGGTATCAGAACGCATCATTTTGCTTAAAATCGATGGTGCGATCAATCCTGCATCAGCAGCGCTAATCGAACGTGGAATCCAAATCGCCAGTGAAAAGGATGCAGAATGCCTAATTATTCAATTAAATACACCTGGCGGATTGTTAAAATCGACGCGTGTTATAGTAAGCGCATTATTGGAATCGAAAGTACCCACGGTTGTCTTCGTAGGTCCTGGTGGGGCTCATGCTGGCTCAGCTGGTGTTTTTATTACGATGGCGGGTCACATAGCTGCAATGGCTCCTGGAACTAACATAGGTGCGGCACATCCAGTTAATCTCCAAGGCCAAGAAGATTCTATTATGATGGAAAAATCGACAAATGACGCCGCAGCGTTCATACGTACTATCGCAGAAAAACGTCAGCGAAATCTAGATTGGGCAGAAAAAGCTGTTAGAAAAAGTCAATCAATTACCGAAACAGAAGCACTCGATAAGAATGTCATCGACATTATAGCTAAAAATATGGAGGATCTACTAAATCAAATCGATGGAAAAGAAATAGAGTTATCCACGGGTAAAACAATTCTTCATACTAAGGGTGCGTCAATTGAACTCATTGAAATGGATTGGTCAGAAAAAATTCTCGATACACTCAGTGATCCGAATATTGCATATATTTTGTTTATGCTTGGAATCTATGGTTTGATGTTTGAGCTTTACAATCCAGGATCAATATTCCCCGGTATCGTCGGAGTTATTAGTATAGTACTAGCATTTTATTCTATGCATACTCTTCCAATCAACTATGCAGGCCTCGCACTCATCATTTTCGGGATTATCCTCTTTCTTCTCGAGATAAAAATCGTAAGCCATGGTATGCTTGCGATTGGTGGTGCTATTTCACTTTTCTTTGGATCAATTATGCTTATTCGAACTCCAAGTGTGATGGAATTTGTTGAAATCTCATGGATTGTAGTAGTTTTTAGTGTCGTTCTTACAACATTCTTTTTCGTATTTCTACTCGGACTTGGTTTGAAATCACAAAGAAAGAAACCAACAACTGGTATGGAAGGATTAATTGGTGAAATCGGTGAAGCCATTGTTAGCATGAATCCAGAAGGAACTGTACGAATTCATGGAGAAATATGGCAAGCAGAATCTGTCAGTGGAAAAATCAATAAAGGAGGACAGATTCGTGTAATCGAAATTCAAAATTTGAAACTTAAAGTTGAATCTCTAAAATCGTAACGAAAGGAGAGCATATGGAACAAGCTGGCGTTTTAATTTTTGTTTTACTTTTCTTCTTCATTATTCTCATAGCGAATTCAGTAAAGATTCTACGTGAATATGAACGAGGTGTCGTATTTAGACTGGGAAGACTTGTTGGTGTTCGAGGACCTGGTATCATCTGGTTGTGGCCTTTTATCGAGCGAATGGTTAAAGTCAGTCTCCGTACTGTTGTAATGGATGTTCCACCACAGGATATTATCACTCAAGACAACGTATCGCTTAAGGTTAATGCTGTCGTGTATTTTCGTGTCATTCAGCCACAGAAAGCAATAGTTGAAGTAGAAAATTACTTATTTGCAACTTCTCAACTCTCCCAAACTACATTAAGAAGTGTTTTGGGTCAATCTGAATTAGACGACTTACTTTCACAACGCGACAAAATCAATCAGAAGCTTCAACAAATCATCGATAGCCACACAGAACCTTGGGGTGTAAAGGTTTCAAATGTTGAAGTCAAGCAAATCGATTTACCACAAGAAATGCAAAGAGCCATGGCAAAACAAGCTGAAGCCGAACGTGAGCGAAGATCAAAGGTAATCGCAGCTGAAGGTGAATTCCAGGCATCTCAACGTTTATCAGACGCTGCTCGTGTGTTAAGTGAACAGCCAAGCGCACTGACACTACGTTATCTGCAGACACTTCGGGAAATTGCCACAGAAAATAATTCCACAACGATTTTCCCTGTGCCTATCGATCTTCTACGACCATTTCTTTCTCCAGATAAATCTAAAAAGGCATAGATGGATCGCTTGCTCTACGGACATAATACCGAAGAGCGCATCGTCGCTGTTCATCAGTTGGACGAACAGTCAGTTCGAGTTTTCAAACGAGTTGAAGGGAAGATTCTACAACAAGACATGGAATTCTTCCCTTTCTTTTTTCTAGTAGATGAATCACTTCTTCAAGATTTTCCGAAAAAGTTTTGGTTCAAACAACTTTCTGGTGGTAATTACTATCGCTTTATTGCTGCATTTTCTCGTTGGAATGAAATGTGGGAAGCCATTCATCATATCCTCCGGCAGCATAATAAAAACCACTCGCCGCGTGTTTCGACTTACCAGGATTTAAAGGGTATATTTCTCCGGAATGATCCCGTACGTCAATTTCTTCTTCAATCCGGAATTACATTATTCAAAGGAATGGAATTCGATGAATTAGTGCGGCTTCAAATCGATGTGCAATGTACACATTCAGAAAAAAAACCTGTTGGTAAACACACAAAAGAGCAAATCCTAGTCATCTCCATCAATGCAAATACTGGCGAGGAATACTCATTTCTGTCAGATAAAATCGATGAACGGGAAATTCTCAATCAATGCATTCAAGTTATTCGACAAATAGATCCTGATGTTATAGAAGGATACGATTTATTCGGTTCGATTCTTCCTGCTATCGCTCGTGGATGCGAACGGTCGCAACTTCCGTTAACGATAGGTAGGAATGGAGAAGAAATGCATTTCCCAAGCAGTCATGGAATTATAGGATTTGGAGAAGGTGAATGGTTTGGATACGATGTCTTTGGAAGACATCTCGTCGATATCCATACCTTAGCGGAATCCGACATCGGAATTAAAAAGATCGATCGAGCAACAAACCTTATTGGTCTGGCGAAATATTTTCAGATACCTTTTGACGAACAGTTCTTCAAATCGATATCGAAAGGTCAAGAGCATGGAAAAAAATATTTACGAAATGTAAAAGAATTCAGCCGACAGAATGCCCGAATAGTTAATGAAATTAGCACATTTCTTTCACCTACATTATTCTATCTTACACAAATATGTCCATTTACATATCGAATGAATGCACAACTGGGTGCATCATCACATATTGAATCGCTTTTATTGAGAGAATATTTGCATCAGAAGCATTCCATTCCAAAACCCTCGGAAGAATCCCGCAATATTTCTATTCCCTCCGAGATGTATCAATTTGGAATATTTTCAGATGTACTTTATATAAAACTCGAGGAGCTTTACTCTTCTATTCTTTTACTGAATAATATCAAACCACAAACAGACTACTTAAATGTTTTTCTACAATTACTTGATGAATTATTATCATATCGAAAAGTGCTGATTGAGCAAACAACCTCCGATTCAATTTCTTCCAGATTCCTTGATGCAAGAGTACAAGCCTTACAATATCTCATGGACTCTTTTCACCTTTACTTGGGCTCTAGTAAGGGTTTATTTAGCGATCCAGATCAGGCTGAACGCGTTCTTTATAGTAGCCGGGAAATCCTGAAAGAAATTATTCGTCGTATCGAAATATTCAATGGCACGATTATCCAATCCGATGGAAATGGATTCTATCTTCTAGTACCAGACAACATAATTGGTGAGATCAATCAAAAGAATTTTATTACACGACTTTCCGAGGCTCTTCCCAATAATACAACACTTCAACTTGCCTATCGGTACAAAAAAATGTTAAGCTATCGGCGAGGTAATTACGCTGTTCTAGATATTCATGACAAAATTCATATTAAGGGAAACGCCATCATTTCGCGGACAATGGAGCAATTCTTGAAAACATTTGCACTTCGTTTCATAGAATGTCTAATGACACATGATTTGAAACGACTTCATCATACATTTGCTTCTGCGTACACACAAGTTGTTCAACACAAGTGGCAGCCATCTGATTTTTGTAAAACAGAATTCGCTCGAGTTGATAGTGAAATATATCAGCGTCAGAAGTCTGAAAAGCGACAAGTCATTTCCCCTGCGATGGAAGCTGCAATAAGGTCGAGCCTATTTATTAAAGAGAATTCAAAAGTGTCATATTATTTTACAGGCTCTGAGCCAGAGATGGATCCTACTCTAAGTTCACGAATTATCGAAGATTGGGATCCAAATTTACCAGATGAAAATACCGCCTACTATCTCGCACGGTTATACGAAACAGCCAATAAATTCAAGGATTTCTTTGAACCCAGTGCATTCGACCGGATTCTTTCTTTAGACCAAATTTTTGGATTTTCTGACGAAGGAATTCGCATTTTGACACGAAAATCCACACCCGATCTAGGAGAAACCAAATTTGAGGGAGAGGATCTTGGAATTTGGTTAGATGGATTAGAGTAGTATGATAAAGTGAAAAATACATCATATCTATTGCATTTTATAACACGGAATTGTATTATTTTCTCGTAGTTCACTGCACCGTTTTGTTTCATCGTAATTAGTTTTAGCGATTGTTTTATTCGTGATGAATTCGGTTGTGTGGCTTCATTGTGAGGGCGCTGTACCGCTTCACGCGAGAACTATGGCAAAGCTGAGTATTGAAGGTGTACTCTTCTACAGTACCTTTCTTCGTTAAGAGACAAAGAAGCGGTGTGATGTTCAACGCATGAAGGGGTCAAACCTGTATGGAACAGGGTACAGTCAAGTGGTTCAATAATGCCAAGGGATACGGCTTCATCAAACGAAATACAGGTGAAGATGTGTTCGTGCATTACAAGTCCATCAACGGAGACGGCTACAAAACCCTGAGTGAGGGTGATAAAGTAGAATTCGAAGTTGAACAAGGACCAAAAGGCCTACAAGCCGTAAAAGTTGTGAAAGTAACGTAGTAGTCTTTTTCACAATGAAAAAACCCGTTAGATTGTTCCTAACGGGTTTTTTAATGTACACGATTCCGATTTCATGTTTACAAAATATCCCTAACTCTTCTTCTTCACATCAGCCTTTAAATCATATTCAAATCCTTTTAATGTCATATAAAACCGAGTTAGAGGGAATCCAACAACATTATAGTAACATCCATTAATTCGTTCAATAAATACAGCTCCAAAATCATCCTGAATTCCATAAGATCCTGCTTTATCCATTGGTGAGCCAGATTCGACGTAGTTATTGATTTCTTGCTCTTCTAGCTTTCTGAATCGAACTCGTGTCTCTTCAACAGCAGATACAATTTTCTTGGTTTCGGCGTCAATTAATGCAAAACCAGTAAATACAGAATGCTCGCGACCACTTAATAAGCGAAGCATGCGTTTTGCATCCTCTTTCGAATTAGGTTTCCCGAGAACATGATGATCCAAAACGACCAGTGTATCCGCACCTATAATAATTCCTTTCCGGATGCGTGACGCGACGTCGGTCGCTTTTTCAAGAGCAATACGCTTTGCATTATCCCCTGGACTTTGTTTTGCTGATAATATTTCAGCAACACGGCTGGGTACTACGCGAAATCTAAAGCCAAGTTGTTTTAAAAGTTTTTTTCGTCTCGGCGATTGAGATGCTAGAATAAGAGGTCGCATATGGAAATTTAGAAATAAAAAAAGCGATCTACATCGCTTGAATGAATTAAATGCCTGATGATTGTTTAGAAATTATCTAAACATCGCTTTGATACTTCCCCAAGTGCGTTTCGCGGTCGAGCTTGTACTGCTGTAGTATGTCGATACTGCAACACTTTCCTTGAAGGAGCCATCGACTAAAACCACCCTCACCTTATAGAAGAGAATTCTTCCTGAGGTTTTAAAAAGGTCACAGTTGTCATCAAGAACATACATTTGATAGCTTCCCAATCGTGATACGTTAGAACGAATACATGTGAATGGACCATCTTTACTGCTGCTTCGAAACACTTGGTAGTAATCCACACCATTTTCTGATTCACTTTGCCATGTTATTCGGATACTATTTCCACTCTGTGCCGCCCCTAAATTCTTTACTTGTATTGCGTTCGATTTGCTGTCTTGTGCAAAAACACTACCACAAAGTATGAGAAGAATTAAACATAAATTCGAATATATAAACACATTTTTCATCTGGTGGAATATACTTTTTGGTTTCGAATTACGCAAGTGGAATAAGAATAATTCTGCTGGAGATCACACTAAATTATTAAAAGTCCTTGACACGATTTTATATTAACTTATCCTTAAAATTTACCCGAAATTGAGAATATCATTTGAATATGACATCTGATAGTTCTGATACAATCAGTCCACTAATAATTATTAATGCACCGAAAATTCCAATAAATCCCAGAATTTCTCCCAGTACCAAAAAAGCGAAAATTGCAGCAAAAGGTGGTTCCATAGAGTAAATAATTGCACTGCGTGTGGGTGTTGTATATTGTTGATACTTTGCCATAACATATAACGCTACAATCGTTGGCATCAACACTAAATAAAAGAGTACAAGAACAAAATTGACATCTATATCAAGGTATGCTGTCTCAAGAAAAGGGATTGTACAAAGCGCTAAAAGAGTAGTCGAAACAAACTGAACAATTGTTAAATGCGAAGGCTCAAATTCTCTACAGTACATATCAAGATAAACCATATACAGGCCAAATGTGATTGCACCAATAAGCGTTAATCCATCTCCGATATTAAACGCAGATCCCTGTGGAGATGTCATGCAATATAAACCTATCGCTACAAGTATTACACCTAGAATATTACCGATCTTTGGTGGTTTCCGTTCTATCAATAGTTGAAAGAGTGGAGTGAACACAACCATTAATCCTGTAATGAATGCAGATTTTGATGCTGTAGTATATTTTAAACCGATTGTTTGTACTACAAATCCGATAAACAAAAGAATACCAAGAACGCTTCCCTTAATTATTCCACGATATGTAATACTCTTCAATCGCTTATAAAAAAGGATAAAGAAAAGAATTGACGCAAAAGCAAACCGAAGGGCTACATAAACAAATGGTGATGCATGAATTAAAATAAATTTCGTCAGAACAAAAGTACTTCCCCAAATTATTGTGAGGGAAAAAAGGTAGAGTTCTGCGCGCGTTCTAGGAGTCAATAACCTTCCCTTCAATATTTATTTTTCGGATGTAGGGTACGAAGCAAATAACTTGCCCCAAGGTGACCTATTTAACCATTCTTTAAATACTTTTTTATCCTTGAACGTCCACCGGTAGTAATCGTGGTATAGTTCCGAAGCTAGAATAAACAAGTAAACTAAAGGAGTACGAAAGAAAAGACTCTGGATATTCTTAAGCGGACCATACCAAAATATTTTCGCTGCAAATTTGACAGCATTGGATCCGACAGAAAAATTCCAATTCGTCTGAGTGCAATCTTCACCAATAATTTGAATATCTCTAGGATCACCACATCCCAATCCTGAATGATGAGCGAGATTAATATATTTAATAGAAAGAGGATCAAATCCCATCAACTTCGCAGATACCGCATCAATCGCAACTTGATCTGCACTTGCGATGATAATATTCTTCTCAATGGGTTCCATTGTTCGCGGACCCGGGCCATTTCCAGCCGTTGTTCCATCCATGACTGCAAATATTCCAGGATGTATCTCTTTTTGGATTGCCAGCAAGTCAACAAGTGTTTCATGAATCCAAGAATGAGAATAATGCCTATAGGTATTAAGCAGACCTCCAAATGCATTCTTCATCGCACCAGTTGTTGTGGTATGAATATGACATTTCATTGTCGGTAAATGAACAATGTTTTTGCCAATAAAATAATCTGGTATGTGAATTCCCATATGAAATATTTGATCGAGCACAAGCATCGAAGTTTTTGGCTTGTACTCAATCCACTTCATATCTGTATCATGGAAGTTAAATAGGACAGGAATATCATACTTTTTAAAAATTGGAGTAAATTTATTAAGGTCTTCGCCTTTGAATGCATCAGTGACGACAGTTTTATTCTGGACACAAACAATCTCATCAAATCCGTTTTTACGCAATCCAAGAACAGTGCCCTCGATTTGCCATGGTGTTGAATTTGCACTTGGGAATGGAAAATGCCATGAGATATTATCTTTTATTATTGTAGGTACTCCCATTTTCAAATTCTGCTTAATCCCAGCCATTTCCATCGCACGTTGTATATCTTCTAAAACTGTTTGCGGTGTGGTTTTTAGCACCACAACTTTTGATGATCTAGGTGAGATTGTTTTTGAAATAGTGGGTAATTTGGGCACAGGAAGCTTCATATTATGATATCCACGAAATCAAATCATTGAAATAGATGATAACGACACATGCAAGGAACCAGAGAAGGATATTTATACTTAACGGCAAATCGCTAAGTAACAAGTGCATCGGATTATCGTCGGTTTTCTTGTTACGCATTAAAAAAATGTATCGAAAAACTCCAAACAACACAAATACTGTCGTAAAAATAAGATTTTCTGTTCCAAAGATTTTTATTGTGCGTTCTGCAACTGTATAGAGCGCATACGAGATAGCCATCCCAGAAGCTGCTACAGTCATGATCTGATCTATAAATTGGACATCGTATAGTTTAAGCACCGGACGGGTTTGATATGAGTCTGTTGACAAGCTGAGAATTAATTCACCACGTCGCTTTGAAATTGCCAAAAAGACAGACACAAAAAGAGTGCAGAGAACAAGCCATGGTGAGATAACCACATCGATTGCAAAAACTCCTGCAAGAACACGCAACATAAATCCAGCCGCAATTATGAAGACGTCAACCAAAATGATATTCTTCAACCAGAAGGAATACGCAAGATTGAAAATTGCATAGAGTACAATTATAAGCCAATAATTTCTAGTGAGAATTGGGATGAAAATGATGAGCACTAATCCAAGAAAAACAATTATTGTGCTGGCTTCATAAATTCCTACAGCTCCTGACGCGAGTGGACGATTTCTTTTTATTGGGTGAAGTTGATCTGATTCACGGTCAACAATATCATTAATAATATATGAGATGCTTGAGATAAGACAGAATCCGAAAAATGCAATAATGGTTTTTATGAGATATGGAAATTCGAAGAGATGTCTTGAAAATATCAATGGGGCAAAAAGGAAGGCATTCTTCAACCATTGTGAAGGACGTAGAAGTTTTAAATATCCCACAATTTTCTTATTCACATTTTCCCTCCTTCACATATTTTCAGACATTGATTTACCACCTATGTTCTGCCAAACCGCTTATCAAGCTCCTCCAGAGGAATTTTTACTATTATAGGTCTGCCATGCGGACATACATATGGCATTTTTGTAAGGAATAGATGCTCTATTAAGCCTACCATTTCTGGAACAGATAATTTATCACCAGCCTTTATTGCTGCCCTGCATGCAAATGATTTAGCTAAATTATCACGCACGTCTTTTACATCTGCATTCTCATTATTTTTGAATTCATCTATTACTTCTTGCAGTATTTTTCTTTCATTCCCTAGACGTACATCAGAAGGTATTCCGCTGATGATAATTGTGTTTTTTCCAAAGAGTCGCAGGTCAAAGCCTAGAGAGACAAGATATGGTTCCAATTCCTTAACAAGTGAATAATCACTTGCACTAAGGTCTACTGTTTCAGGGAATAGGAGTTGTTGGGATGATGGCAAGCTATTTTCAAAATTTGCAATCGCACGTTCATATAAAATACGTTCATGAGCCACATGCTGGTCGACAATCATTAAACCATTATGAATTTGCGAAATTATATACGTGTTGTGAGCTTGCCAAATCGCTCTATTTTCTTGAGAAGAATTCTGTTCATTCGAAGATATTTGATTTAGAAATCTATTTTTTGAATTTGATGGAAACAACATATCCCGTTGAGAGGATTGTGTAGAATTAGAATCTATCACTCGAGGATCTTCTAATCCGATAATTGTTGGTCTACCTTGTACAATTGGATCTTTCGATCGTGTTGTTTGGCCAAGTGAAAATACAGGAGCATCATTGGAAACAGATGAAGTCTGACGCCAAATCTGGTCGTCAGATGAAATCGCGTTACCCTCATTGATGGAAAGTGTTGGAATTAAGTCGTTTTCTGCAAGTGTTTTTCGGACACGAGAGAGGATCATACGATACAGATTCGATTCATTTTCAAATTTTACTTCCATCTTCGAGGGATGAACATTGACATCAACCTTTTGTGGATCGATAGAGAGATTGATCATAAAAAATGGAAAAGATCCTTTTTCTAACAGATGCTCATATGCTTGAAAAACGGCATGGTTGATCATCTTGTTAAAAATGAATCGTTTATTTAGAAACACATATTGTTCAGCTCTGCTCTTTCTCGCAAAATCTGGTTTTCCAAGAAATCCATTGATTTTTACGAGTTCGTTTTCTCCCTCAAATCGGATCATTGAATTATATTGTGCTGTACCAAAAATATCTTTTACTCGATGATCGAGTACCTTAGATTTTAAATCGAGTAGCACTTCATCATCGCTAACATATAACCATTCAACCTCGGGATTAATCAGTGCCATACGAATAACGACATCGGTAATATTTCTTAATTCTGTGTGTCGTGTCTTCAAAAAATTGCGACGACCGGGTGTATTATAAAATAGATTTCGGACCGTTATACTGGTACCTCGTTCAAGTGCTGATTTTGATTTTTCTTTAATTTCGTCTCCTTCTATCCGAATATGTGTGGCGAGGTCATCGTCAGAAGTTCGAGTTTTTAATTCAACTTGCGACACGGCTGATATCGAAGCTAAAGCCTCGCCACGGAAGCCCAACGTTCGAATTGATTCTAAATCTTTGGTGGAATGTATTTTGCTAGTGGCATGTCTACGGAAAGAAAGCACTGCATCCTGCTCTGTCATCCCCTCGCCATTATCCACCACCTGAATTAAAGCTTTTCCTGCATCTTTAATAACGATACTGATTCGAGTTGCTTTGGCATCGAGAGAATTTTCAATGAGTTCTTTTACAACTGAAGCAGGTCTTTGTACAACCTCACCGGCGGCAATTTTATTGGATAATTCAGGAGAGAGTATATGAATTTTAGAGGGCATGTTTATTAGAATCTAATACAAATTAAATATGCTCCATACTTATAGGAAACACATACTTAGAGAATTATGTAACAGTAATTTCATTTCCCTCAAATAATGCTTCAGCAAAAGCTTTATGGTCGAATACTTGCAAATCATCAATTTGTTCCCCAACACCAATAAACTTAACTGGTGTTTTTAGTTCATGACAAATTGATAGTACAATCCCCCCCTTTGCTGTTCCATCCAATTTTGTCAATACTAAGCCCGTAATATCAACCGCATTACTAAATTGTTTAACTTGCTGAAGTCCATTTTGACCTGTAGTAGCATCTAGCACTAAGAATGTTTCGTGCGGAGCTCCAGGCAATCGCTTTGCAATAACTCGCTTAATCTTTTTGAGTTCTTCCATCAGATTGATTTTTGTATGAAGACGGCCTGCAGTGTCAATAATAACGATATCGGATTTCTTGGACACAGCCGAGTTTATAGCATCAAAAGCAACCGCGGCAGGATCGGCACCATGAGATTGTTGGATTATATCGACACCAGCTCGTTTCGCCCATATTTCAAGCTGTTCGTTTGCAGCAGCACGAAACGTA
>Ga0233423_10001101_pt1 | contig 13678 bp, 11 predicted proteins | sample Watercolumn_Mata_FD_180713 | JGI IMG/M metagenome (GOLD analysis project Ga0233423, IMG submission 180713) | Freshwater microbial communities from Lake Matano, South Sulawesi, Indonesia - Watercolumn_Matano_2014_112_MG | ecosystem: Environmental > Aquatic > Freshwater > Lake | place: Indonesia... | reverse complement strand
CTGTCACCCAGGACATAGTCACTCGCCTCTGGCAGAACGGCTACATCTTCAAACAGACAATGGCAGCCGTGTACTGCGAGACGGACCGCCGCTTCCTGCCCGATCGCTACGTGGAAGGCACCTGCCCGCACTGCGGCGATACCGGCGCTCGCGGCGACCAGTGCGATCACTGCGGCCGCCAGCTCGACCCGACGGACCTGATCGACCCGCACTGCAGTATCTGTGGCCATCCGCCGGTGCTGCGGCAGACCGAGCATTTCTTCCTGAACCTGCCCGCCTTCGCCGAGCGCCTGCGCGCCTGGGTGGAAAAGCAGGGCCATTGGCGCCCCAACGTGCGCAACTTCACCCTGGGCCTGCTCAACGAGGGGCTGCAGCCCCGGCCCATCACCCGCGACATCGAGTGGGGCGTGCCTATCCCCACTGCGCTGGGCGACTACCCGGACAAGCGCATTTACGTCTGGTTCGACGCCGTCATCGGCTACCTGTCCGCCAGCATCGAGTGGGCGCGCTACATCGCCGGCGACCCAGAACGCTGGCGGGAGTGGTGGCAGAACCCGCAGGCGCGCCACTACTACTTCATGGGCAAGGACAACATCGTCTTCCACACCATCATCTGGCCGTCCATGCTTATGGGCTACAGTGAGGAGAGCAGATCAGCAAATCAACAAATCGCAAATCAGCAAATCGGCAAATCGCCAATCGAAAATCGCCAATCGAAAATCGGCAATCAGCTCCAGTTGCCCTACGACGTGGTGTCCAGCGAGTTCCTGACCATGGAGGGGCGCAAGTTCTCCACCAGCCGCGGCTGTGCCGTGTGGCTGCCTGATTTCTTTAGCCGCTACGACCCCGATCCCCTGCGCTACTTCCTGACGATTGGCGGCCCGGAGACGGCGGACACGGACTTCACCTGGGCCGAGTTCCTGCGCCGCAACAACGACGAGCTGGTGGCCACCTTGGGCAACCTGGCCCACCGCGTGCTCAGCTTCACCTACCGCAACTTCGGTAGCGTGCCGCAGCCCGGCCCCCTGGCCGATCTGGACAAGGCAATCCTGGCCGAGGCGGAGGCCAAATTCGCCAGCGTGGGCGCTCTGCTTGACGCAGCGCGCTTCAAGGCGGCCATTACGGAGGCCATGGCCCTGGCCCAGAGCAGCAACCAGTACCTGGACAAGAAGGCCCCCTGGCTGAGCATCAAGAGCGATCGCCAGGCCGCAGCCACGGCCCTCTACGTGGCCCTGCGGGTAATTGACAACCTGAAGGTGCTGCTCTGCCCCTTCCTGCCGCACTCCAGCCAGCGCCTGCACGAGTACCTGGGCTACGACGGCTACATCGCCGGGCCGCTGGAGTTTCGTGAGGTAGAAGAGCGAGAAACGGATAGTTTCACGCCCCACCGCGTCCTCACCTGCGATCCTGCGGCCTGGGTCGGCCGCTGGGAGCCCAGCCAGCTCCCACCGGGGCAGCAGCTTCGCCCGCCGCAGCCGCTGTTCAAGAAGCTGGACGACAGCATCGTGGCAGAGGAAGTGGCGCGCATGGAAAAACAGGCGGGGGAGTAGCGGGTTTGCGGACACGTCGTCTATTTCGTGACGTGGATGGTGCAAGATGGAGAACGACGACCTGCGCCCCGAATATGATTTCCAAAATATGAAGGGCGGTGTACGTGGCAAGTATTACCAGGCCTATCGCGCAGGGCACACCGTGAAGATTCACAAAGCCGATGGGACGACTATCGTGCAGCACTTCCAACTGGAAGATGGCGCGGTGCTGTTAGAGCCAGATGTACGAGAGTATTTCCCTGATTCCGAGGCTGTGAATAAAGCCCTACTGGAGGTGAACTAATGAGGCAAGTGATTATCTATCCTGGCGAAGATGGCTATTGGGTGGCTGAGTGTCCCAGTCTGCCTGGTTGTATCAGTCAGGGTAAAACCAAAGCCGAAGCTATGGTCAATATCAGAGAAGCAATTAGCGGATACATTGCCGCCTTGGAGGAAGATGCCTTTCCTGTCCCTGAAGAGCGTTTTGAAGCCATTTTGGTGGCAGTATGAGCAAATTGCCAATCATTTCTGGTCGCCAGTGCATCAGAGCGTTAGAGAGGGCTGGCTTCTACTTCAAGAGACGGGAAGGGAGCCACATTGTACTGCGTCGGGATGACCCCTTCACACAAATCGTTGTTCCCGACCACAAAGAGTTGGATAGGGGCACCCTACGGGCAATTATCCGTCAGGCTGGCCTCAGCCTAGATGAGTTCGTAGAGTTGTTATGACGCCATCTTCGTTAGTAGACGCCCACGCCCACCTGGACGATCGGGCCTTTGCCGCCGACCGGGAGGCGGTCATCGCCCGGGCGGTGGCGGCGGGGGTGAGCCGCATCCTCACCGTGGGTGTGGACCTGCCATCCAGCCGGGCCGCGGTGGCCCTGGCTGAGAACTACCCCGCCGTCTATGCCGCGGTGGGCCTGCATCCCCACGACGCCCGCAAATGGCACGAGGCCACGGGGCTGGAACTGCGGGCCCTGGCGCAGCACCCGCGGGTAGTGGCCATTGGCGAGACGGGCCTGGATTTTTATCGTAACCTCTCGCCGCGGGAGGCACAAATCGCCGCCTTCCGGGCGCAACTGGCCCTGGCCGACGAGGTGGGCCTGCCCGTCATTATTCACGATCGCGAGGCGCACGGCGAGGTCATGGCCATCCTGCGGGAGTGGCTTATCCAAGTCCGCAGCCCCAGGTCCGCAGTCCCGCCGCCAGCCCGCGGCGTGCTCCACGCCTTCTCCGGCGATCTGGCCATGGCGGAGGAGATCAGCCGGCTGGGCTTCTTCATCGCCCTCGGCGGGCCGTTGACCTTCGCTAATGCCCGGCGGCCGATGGAGATTGCCCGGCAGTTGCCGCTGGATCGCCTGCTAATCGAGACCGACTGTCCCTACCTGACGCCAGAGCCATTTCGTGGGCGGCGCAACGAGCCGGCCTACGTGCGCTACGTGGCCGAGCGACTGGCCCAAATCCGCGCCCAACCTGTGGAGATTGTAGCCAAAGCGACTACGCAGAATGCCCTGACCCTGTTCCCGCGCCTGCAGAGCGTGTCGGCCAATGGCTCGTAGTAAACAATGGCGTGAGGCGTGATGACGTTTCACGTTTCACGCTTCACGTTTTACGCATCACGTTTGTGGAGGCTGGTGTTTGAATCCCGTTCCTTTTTTCGAGATTATACGGGACGACCTGGCGCAGGTAGAAGACGTGTTGCGCCGGGCGACGATGTTGGATTTCCCCCTCTTGGGGTCTGTTTTAGCGCCGATTATCCAGAGCGGTGGCAAGCGTTTGCGGCCCGCTCTGGTCATCCTCTCCGCCCGCCTGGGCACCTACGACCAGGCCAAGATACTGCCCGTGGCCGCCTCCGTGGAGGTGCTGCACACCGCCACCCTGGTGCACGACGATCTGGTGGACAGCTCGCTGCTGCGCCGCGGCATGCCCACGCTGAATGCTCGATTGGACAGCCGGGTGGTGGTTCTGGTCGGCGATTACCTGTTCGCCAAGTCGGCAGAACTTGCTGCCGAGCCGCAGAACACGGAGATCAACACCATCTTCGCCCGCACCCTGGACGTCATCTGCCGTGGCGAGCTGAGCCAGCTTTTCGGCTCGCCCGGCTGGCGCTTGACTTACGATGAATATCTGCAGAAGATTTACAGCAAGACGGCCTCGCTCTTTGTGGCGGCCACGGAAGCGGGGGCCATCCTGAGTGGCGCTGCCCCGCAACAGCGCCAGGCGCTGAGCGATTATGGCCGCTACCTGGGGATTGCCTTCCAGATTGCCGATGACATCCTGGACTTCGTCGGCAGCGAGCAGGAGCTGGGCAAGCCGGTGGGCAGCGATCTGCGGCAGGGCACGGTGACTCTGCCGATCATCCGCTTTCTGGAGCAGCATCCCGTGCCCAATCCGGTACGTGACTACCTGGAGCAGGGGCGCAAGTCAGCAAATCAACAAATTAGCAAAGCGCAGGAGGGCCTGCAGCGGGCCCTGGAAGCCGTGCGCAGCTCGACGGCTATTGACCAGGCCTACAGCGAAGCCCACGCCTTCGCGCAACAGGCCCAGGAGACGCTTACCATCTTCCCGGACGGCCCCTATCGGCAAACGCTCCTCACCCTGGCCGATTACGTAGTGCAGCGGCGAAAATAATCATGATTGCAAATTTAAGATTTTAGATTGCAGATTTCTAGCGGCTCCATTAATCTAAAATCTGCAATCTGCAATCTGCAATCTCAAATCACATGGTTGACCTTTCGGTAATCATCGTCAGTTGGAATGTGCGGGACTTGCTGCAGAGGTGCCTGCAGGCTTTAGTTCCAAGTTCCAAGTTCCAAGCTTCATGTTCCCCGCTAAACAACCTGGAACGCGGAACGTGGAACCTGGAACTCTTCGTTGTGGACAATGCCTCCAGTGACGGCAGCGCAGCGATGGTGCGCCAGCATTTTCCCCAAGTGCAGCTCATTGCTAACGAGAGCAACCTGGGGTTCACGCACGCCAACAACCAGGGGATCGCCGCCAGCCAGGGGCGTTACGTCCTGCTCCTCAACCCCGACACCGCTGTGGTTGACGACGCCGTGGCCATGCTGCTGGCCTTCCTGGAGGCTCATCCCGACGTCGGCGTCGTGGGGCCGCAGCTTCGTTACCCGGACGGCTCTATCCAACCCTCCCGGCGGCGCTTCCCCACCCTGGCCACGGCCTTCGTGGAGAGCACGGTGCTGCAGCCCCTGTTTGCCGGGAGCAGTCTCCTGCGCCGCTACTACCTCGCCGACCAACCTGATGATGTGACGCAGGACGTGGATTGGCTGGTGGGCGCCTGCCTCCTGGTGCGCCGGGAGGCCATTGCCCAGGCCGGCCCTCTGGACGAGGGCTTTTTTATGTACTCGGAGGAGCTGGACTGGTGTCGCCGCCTCAAGCAGGCCGGCTGGCGCATCGTCTATCTGCCAACAGCCCAGGTGATCCACTACGAGGGCAAGTCCAGCGAGCAGAACCTGGCCGCTCGTGACATCCGCTTTCACAGCAGCAAGGTGCGCTATTTCCGTAAGCACCACGGCGTCTGGCCAGCGCAGCTCTTGCGCCTCTTTCTACTCGGCACCTTCGTCTGGCAGTTGGCGGTGGAGTCGTTGAAGTGGCTGGTGGGGCACAAGCGCCCGCTGCGGGCGAGCAGGGTAAAGGCATATCTAGAATTGTTAAGATCAGGTCTGGTCCAGAAAGGAAAAAACCTATGACGGTAACATACACGGTCATCATTACCCCTGATCCTGAATCACCAGGCTGGTGGAATGCGGAGGTGCCAGCCCTTCCTGGTTGTGTCTCCTGTGGGCAAAGTTACGAGGAGGCCATGGAGAAGATTCGGGAGGCTATGGCCGGCTACATCGCTGTATTGATGGAGTACGGAGATCGGCTTCCCCAAGACGTATGGAGTGCCCGAATGCCTGTGGAGGTGGCAGCCTGATGCCTCCCAGACCCAGCGAAGTCTTGCAGGTTCTACAGCGCATCGGCTTCGAAGAGAAACGGCAGACAGGGAGCCACAGAATCCTCCGGCATCCAGATGGCCGGCAGGTAGTCGTGCCCATGCACCCGAAAGAACTGCCCATGGGCACTTTCCGCCGCATTCTCAAACAAGCGGGGTTGAACCCCGAAACTTTCGAAGACTTACGGCGTCACAAGATATAGCCAGCAGTGAAACCAGTGAAGGTCTGTCTGATCAGTGGTGAATATCCGCCGCTGCAGGGCGGCGTGGGCGATTATACCCACGAGCTGGGCAAAGCCCTGGCGGCGCTGGGCGTCGAGGTGGCCGTAATCACGTCCGCCAGAGCGTATGACCGGACGGTCGAAGCCGCCGTAGGGCAGGCCCAGGGCCTGCCGCCTGGTGGCGACGAACAGGATGGCTTAGAGGTCTACCCCGTCATCCCGCACTGGGGCTGGGGGAGCTGGGGGCGTATCGCCGCCCTGGTGCGGCAGTGGGGCGCGGACATCGTCCACGTGCAGTATCAGGCGGCAGCCTACGGCATGCACCCGGCGGCCAACCTGCTGCCCTGGCGACTGCGGCGGGGCAAGGGTCGCCCCTACATTGTGACGACGTTCCACGATTTGAAAGTGCCCTACCTCTTCCCCAAGGCCGGCCCGCTGCGCTGGTGGGCCATGCTGGCCATGATGCGCTGGAGTGATGCCACCATCCTCACCAACGAAGAGGACTATTTTAGAGCAAAAAACATAGAGCATAGAGCAAAGTTACCTATGCTCTATGCTCTATGCTCTATGCCATATGCTCTATGCCCTATGCTCTGTTTAATCCCCATCGGCTCCAACATCGCCGTGGCCCCGCCGCCGGACTACGAGCGCCCCGCCTGGCGAGCGCGGCTAGGCGTGGGCGCAGGGGAGACGCTCTTGGCCTACTTCGGCTTCCTGAACGAGAGCAAGGGCGGGGAGACGCTCATCCAGGCCCTGGCCGAGCTGGCTCGCCACAGTCAGCCGGTCAGGCTGCTCATGGTGGGCGGCCAGGTGGGCGACAGCGATCCGACCAACGTGGACTACCTGGCCCGGGTCAAGAACCTGATCGCCAGCTTGGGCCTGAGCGAGCGGGTGCTGTGGACGGGGTTTAGCAGCGCCGCGCAGGTCTCGGCCCACCTGCTCGCCGCCGACGTCGGCGTGTTGCCTTACCGGGATTGAGCCTCGTTCCGCCGCGGGAGCTTCCTGGCGCTGCTGGCCCACGGCCTGCCCATCGTCAGCACCGTGCCGGCGGTGAAGCGCCATCACGCCTTACTTCCCGAAACGGCGGGCATGATGGCGCTTCAGAGGGCGGGCGACGCTCGGTCGCTGGACAGCGGGTTACCCCGACTGCAAGACGGCGAGAACGTGCGTCTGGTGCCCCCCGACGACGCGGCGGCGCTGACCCAGGCCATTGCGGAGTTGATCGCCTCGCCGCCGGCGCGGCAGCAGTTGGCGGCGGGGGCGCGCTCTCTGGCCGCGGCCTTCGCTTGGGACGGCATCGCTAAACGGCACCTGGAGGTCTATCAAAAACTGCTCGCCGCTAGAACCGCGGGGACGCCATCGCCGTGAGAACAGCCGCCATGTCTTCAGTCTTCACTCGGCTCAGTAGATCACAGTTCGGGTTCGTAGTGCGCACTTGGAGTGCGCTTTCAGGCGCTCAAGCGCCCACTACGAGCCAGATTCCTGGTCTACTGAGGCTCCGCCGCCACGGGGGGATCGTCCTGATCCTGGCCGGTTTTGTGGCCCTGGCTACCCTGTACAGCGTGACTACCCCCCTCTTTGAATCGCCCGACGAAATCTGGCACTACCCGGTGATTCAGCACATCGCCAGCGGGCACGGCCTGCCCATCCAGGAGCCGGGCACGGGCCAGCTCTGGCAGCAGGAGGGAAGCCAGCCGCCGTTGTACTACCTGCTGGGGGCGGCGGCCACCTTCTGGATTGATACCAGCGACCTCACCCAACGGCTGTGGAACAACCCGCACGCCCACATCGGCATTCCCCTGGCCGACGGCAACAAGAATGTGATCGTGCACACGGCGGCGGAGGATTTCCCCTACCGGGGCACCGTACTGGCCGTGCACCTGATTCGCCTGCTCTCCGTCCTGTTGGGAGCAATTACGGTGCTGTTCACTTATCGCCTTGCCCTGGCCATCTTCCCGGAGCAGGTGGCGCTGGCCGCGGGCGCGGCGGCGGTTTGCGCCTTCATCCCGCAGTTCCTGTTCATCAGCGGCTCGGTCAACAACGACAACCTGGTGACCACCCTGGCCGCTGTGGCCCTATGGCTGGTGGTGCGACTCTGGCAGGGTGACGCCTCACCCGGCCACCTGCTCCGCCTGGGCATCGTCATTGGGTTGGCGGCGCTCAGCAAGCTCAGTGGGCTGGGGCTGCTGGTGCTGGCCGCAGCGGCTCTGGGCGTGGTGAGCTGGCAGCGGCGCTCGCTGCGACTTTTGCTCCAGGGCGGCGTCCTGGTCGTCGCCCCCGTGCTTCTGCTCGCCGGGTGGTGGTACGCCCGCAACTGGACGCTCTACGGCGATCCCACGGGGATCAACGTCATGCTGGACGTCATTGGCCGCCGCCCGCAGTTGGCTTCCTGGCCACAGCTCCTGGCGGAGGCCGAGGGGTTCAAGATCTCCTTCTGGGCGCTCTTCGGGGCGGTGAACGTGCTGGCGGAGGCTTGGGTCTACCGCGTCTTCGACTTCCTGAGCATCGTGGCAACCTTGGGTCTGCTGTTCCTGGCGGCCCGCTGGCTAATCCAACGCCCTCCCTCCCCTGTCGGCGACGGGGGAGGGAGGGGGTGGGGGTCGGCTACGCAGGCAACCCTGCTGGCCATGCTTTTCCTGTGGCTGGGCATCGTCTTTGTCTCCTTTGTGCGTTGGACGCAGATGACCATGGCCTCCCAGGGGCGGCTGCTGTTCGTCGCCCTGCCCGCCATCGCCATCCTCTTCTTCGCCGGGCTGACCGCCTGGGTGCCCCGTCGGTTCACCGGTGTCGTGGCGGCGCTGGTGGGCGCTCTGTTCTTCGTCATCGCCGCGCTCATCCCCTGCCGCACTATCGCTCCGGCCTACGCTCGCCCGACGGTGCTGACCTCGATTGACGAGGCGACGATCCCGCAACGGGTGCACGTCACCTACGGCGACCAGGCCGAGCTCATCGGCTACGCCCTGGATAGCCAGGCCGTGCGCCCCGGTGAGGCGCTGCGAGTGACGCTCTACTGGCGGGCGCTGGCGCCCCTGGACAAGGACTACAGCCTGTACATCCATCTCTTCGGCTGGAACGGCCAGCGCGTGGGGCAACGCGACAGCTATCCCGGCGGTGGCGCCTACCCCACCCGCCTGTGGCAGCCCGGCGACGTTCTGGTGGACAGCTACCTGGTGAGCATCAGCCCCACCGCCACTGTGCCCAGCCGCGGCCTGATCGAGGTCGGCCTGTACGATCGGGCGACGATGGAGCGCCTGCCGAGCCACGACGGCGCCGGCCGTCCCATTGATTCGCCGATCATCGGGCGGTGCAAGCTGGCGGCGACGGCCTCGCCAGCGCCGTCCGTGCCGCACGCGGTGGACTATCGCCTGGGCGAGCAGGCCGCCCTGGTTGGTTATGAGGTGAACGGAGGCTCAGTGCCAGCCGCCTTGCAGCCGGGCGACTCCCTGCGCCTGGTTTTGTACTGGCGGGCGCTGGCCAAGATGGACCGCGACTACACAGTCTTTGTCCACCTGGAGGACGAGGCGCAACGCATCTGGGGACAGAAGGATGGCGAGCCGCAGGCCGGCAACTATCCCACCAGCCTTTGGGACGCCGGTGAGGTCGTGCGGGACGAGCGGGAGCTGACTGTGGCCCCAGATGCCCCGCCCGGCGTGTACGAGCTGACGGTGGGGCTGTACCTGGTGGACAGCGGCGAGCGCCTGCCGGTAACCACCGCCGAGGGCCGCCTGCTCGGCAATCACCTTGTTCTGGGCCAGGTGCAGGTGGTGGCCAAATGAAGCCGTGGGAAGTTCCAGGTTCCACGTTCCAGGTTTCAAGTTCCGAGTCGCAATCTGCGCCCCTGCTGTCTGAGCCCCAGGGCGCTTCACCCTCCCCTGTCGGCGACGGGGGAGGGCTGGGGCAGGGGTCATCCCCCTCCCCTGTCGGCGACGGGGGAGGGTTGGGGTGGGGGTTCTCCATCCTGCTCTTGACCATCGTCCTCCTGGCCTTTGGCCTGCGCGTCTGGGGGCTGGGGGCGCAAAGCCTGTGGTGGGACGAGAGCCTGAGCCTCTACCGCGCCGGCCAGAGCCTGCCCGCCATCCTGAGCAATCAAATCGTCCTCACGGATGGTACGAACAGCGTGCCCACAGTGGACAACCACCCGCCGTTGTACTTCCTGCTCCTGGCCGCCACCACCCGCCTGGCGGGCCACAGCGAGTTCGCCCTGCGCTTCCTCTCCCTGGCGGCGAGCGTGCTGCTGGTGCCACTTTTGTACGTCGTCGGTCAGCGCCTGGCTGACCGTCGCGCTGGTCTCTTCGCCGCCCTGCTGGGCGCCCTCTCGCCGATGTACCTCTGGTACGCCCAGGAAGCCCGCATGTACGCCCTGCTGGCCTTCCTGAGCCTGCTCTCCGCCTACACCTTCTGGCGAGCCGTGGCGGTGCCCGCAGAAGCGCCGCGCCGCCGGGTGCTGTGGCTGGCGGCGTATCTGGCGGCCACCACGGCCATGCTCGCCACACACTACCTGGGCTTCCTGGTGTTCTTGTTCCAGGCCCTGGCCTTCCTCGTGGCCTGGTGGTCGCGGCTGGGGCGCTGGCGTCTGCCCCTCGTGGGCCTGATGATCGCCGCCCTGCCCCTCCTGGCCTACGGCCTGTCCCGCCTGCCGCCGGCCGTGGAGGGCGCCGGCTTCGTCTTCGTGCCCCTGGGCATCCTGCTGCGCGACGTGCTCAATTCCTTCAGCCTGGGGCTCTCCGTGGACGTCACGCAGGTGCTCTGGCTCGATCTGGGCTACCTGGCCCTCTTCGTCCTGGGGCTGCTTGGCTTATGGCGAGCCGGGCGGCGCGAGGCGGCGCTGTTTCTGCTGGGCTACCTTGTCCTACCCATCGCCTTGGTGTACCTGATGGGCTACGTGCGGCCTTTGTACATGAACAGCCGCCACCTCATCCTGGTCACGCCGCCCTTCTACCTGGGCGTGGGGGCGGGGCTGCTGTGGATTTCGGAATTCGGATTGCGGATTGCGAAATTCGAAATTCGAAATTCGAAATTTCTACTCATAGCCGGGCTGGTGCTGATTGTCACGGGATCAGGCTATGCAACGTACAATTACTTTACCGATCCGCGTTACGCCAAGGACGATCATCGCGCCTGGGGAGCATACTTACGGGCCCATGCCCGCCCCGGCGACGCCGTCGTTGTAGACCCGCCACACATCGCCACGCTCTACCAGTATTATGCCGACCCAGGCGTGCCCTGGGTGGGTTTGCCGCGCCTGGGCGATCCTGACGGCCAGGAAACCCCCGCCGCCCTGGCCGACCTGGCGCGCCGCTACGACCGCCTGTGGCTGGCCTTCTCCCACACGCCGCCCTGGGGCGATCCCACGCTGGCGCCGCGCCGCTGGCTGGAGGCGCAGGCCCTCAAGCTGGACGAGCAGGCTTTTCACACCTACGCCTCCGTGGTCAACGTGAGTCTTTATTGGCTCCAGCCGCCCACCCTGGCCGCCCTGCCGCCCCTGCAGCATCCTGTGCAAATCAACCTGGAGGGCCGGCTCACCCTACGCGGCTACGATTTGGTGGGCGACCTCTCCCCTCCCCCCTCCCCTGGTAGGGGAGGGGAAGGGGGAGAGGTTATCCACCTGCGGCTGTACTGGCAGGCCGCCGTGCGGCTCGATCAGGCCTACAAGGTCTCCCTACGCCTGCTGGACGATGCGGGGCAGGTCTGGGCCCAGGCCGATCAGGAGCCGCTGCGCGGCGCTTACCCCACCACCCGCTGGCAGGCCGGCGACCTGATCGCCGACGACTTCGACCTGCCGCTTGCGCCCGGCACCCCGCCCGGCGAGTATCGTCTGGCCCTGGTGGTCTACACCGTGCCTACCGGCCAGGCCCTGGCCGTGCTCGATGCCCAGTGCCACCCGCAAGGCACCGTGGCCGATCTGGGGCCGCTGAGCATAGCCGCCGCCAGCCAGCCGCCGCGCCTCGCCGATCTGCCCATAGCTAAAGCTAAGCGCTTAGGGGCGATCTTCGACACAATTGAGCTTTTGGGCTATAACCTCTCCCCCGGCCCCTCCCCGACACGGGGAGGGGAGACCACCCTGGCGACGCTGCAACAGGGGGAGACGGCCACCCTATCGGCCTATTGGCGGGCCCGCGGCCAACCGCCGGGCGATTACCGGCTGCAGGTGCAATGGGTAGATGCCGCCGGCCAGGTGCAGGCGGAGCAGGTCTTGCCACTCTGCGGCTACCCCACCTCCCACTGGCAACCGGGCCAGGTGTTCTGGGCGCAGTATCGCCTGGCCGCCCCGGCGCGAGCGCCGGCGGGCGATTATCGCCTGCGCCTGGCGTTGGTTGATCCGGCCACCAAATCGTCAGTGCCGGCGCGGCCTGGCGGGTGGCGCGGGCTGTGGCCGGTCCGCGCCCAGAGCATCGCCCTCGCCCGCCTGACCATCGCCGAGCGGCCGCGCCTGACCACGCCACCGCCCATGCCGCATACAGTGGGGGCGAGCTTCGGCGGGCAGGTGGCGCTCCTGGGGTACGCCGTGGCGGGCCAGGAGGCGGCCGGCGCGCTGGCCATCGAGCCGGGACAGACTTTGCACCTGACCCTCTACTGGCGAGCATTGCAGCCGCCGGACAAGAGCTACACCGTTTTTGTACATCTGGTGGGGGCCGCGGAGCGCATCGTGGGGCAGCAGGACAGCGTCCCCGTGGGGGGCACGTATCCTACCACCCTCTGGGTGCCGGGCGAGATCGTGGTGGACGAGTACGCCCTAACCGTCAAGCCAGACGCGCCCGCCGGCCGCTATCGCCTGGCCATCGGCCTGTACGACGCCGCCACGAGCACCCGCCTGCCCGCCGCCGATGCCGCCAGCGTCGCCTCCCCCGACGGCCGGGTGTGGCTGGAATCTGTGTTGGCGGTGCAGCGTGCCTCGCCGCCAGCAGGAGAACACCAAATTTACCTGCCATTGGTGGTGCGTTAGTGATGTCAGAAAGTCAGGAAATCAGGGGATCAGGGAACCAGGAAATCAGGACGCAGATTCATGCCCCGCGCACGGGGGGCTCGCAGGGCGGCCCAGATAGAGGTGGGTTTGTCTTCTCTAAACTGAAATCTGCGTGCGTAGCCAGCGTTCATCTGCGTCCTGATTGGTTATTGGTGGCGGCCTGCATCGTCGTGGGGCTGGCGGCGGGGGCACTGGCCGCGGCCACCTCGCCGTTGGTCGCCCTGGCGTTGCCCGTGGCCCTGGTGGGCGGGCTGGTGCTGCTCAGCGAGCTGCAGATGAGCCTGCTGGCCCTGATCGGCGTGGCTTACCTGCTGCCCTCGGCGGCCATTCCGCTGAAGTTGGGCTTCAACCCTACCCTGCTGGACGTCGTCCTGCTGGCCTTCTTCTTCGTCTGGCTCGTGCGGCTGGCGACAGACCCGACGGAGGTAGGGGCGAAGCATTCGCTGGGTCATGATGTACCAGCCACTCAAGAGCTGACGAATGCTTCGCCCCTACTAAACGGCCTGGTGCTCGTCTTTATCGGCCTGGCCTGCACCTCGTTCTTCTTGAGCACGGGCGTGACGCAGGACATCCTGCGCCGCTTCGCCGAGCTCGTCCTGGTGCTCTTCTTCTACTTCGGCGTGGTCAACACTGTGCACACTCGCCAGCTCCTGGAGCGTCTGGTGGCGGCGATCATCCTGGCGGCGGCCGCGGCGTCCATCATCGGCCTGGTGCTGTACGTCCTGCCGCACGATCTGGCCAATCGCCTGCTCAACACGCTGCGCATCCTGAACTACCCCACGGGCTGGGTGCTGCGTTTCATCAACAACGATCAGGCCCTGGCGCAGCGGGCCATCGCTACCTCCGTGGATCCCAACGTACTGGGCGGCGTTCTGGCCATGGCCGCGGCCCTGACCACTGGCCAGCTCTTCTCCCCACGGCCCGTCTTGCGACGCGCCCTCCTGCTCCCGGCCTGGGGCGTCATGCTGCTATGCCTGCTCCTCACCTACTCCCGCGGCTCCTGTGTCGGGCTG
>Ga0233423_10001100_pt1 | contig 13688 bp, 13 predicted proteins | sample Watercolumn_Mata_FD_180713 | JGI IMG/M metagenome (GOLD analysis project Ga0233423, IMG submission 180713) | Freshwater microbial communities from Lake Matano, South Sulawesi, Indonesia - Watercolumn_Matano_2014_112_MG | ecosystem: Environmental > Aquatic > Freshwater > Lake | place: Indonesia... | reverse complement strand
AGTAGGAGCAGATGCTGGGCGTGCGCTCCAGCTCCCAACTGCGAGCCTGGAAGCGAAAGACGCGGCTGGTGAGGGCCCCCACGGGGCAAATGTCCACGATATTGCCTGAGAACACGGAGTCTAGAGGGTAGCCGGAGAAGGTGTCCACTCTGGTCTGATAGCCTCGCTCGAAGCAGTCCAACTGTGCTTCATCGGCCCACTCTTCCAGGAAGCGTACGCAGCGCCGGCAGAGGACACAGCGCTCGTCGTCTTTGACGATGAGGGGGCTGATGGCATAGGCTTTTCTCCCCTGGCGCTTCTCCTCGATGAAGCGGCTCTCCGTGGCTCCGTACTTGAAGGCCCAATCTTGCAGAGTACATTCCCCACCCTTATCGCAGACAGGGCAATCGAGGGGATGGTTGGTGAGGAGGAATTCCAGCATCCCTTTGCGGGTCTTGATCACCTCCGGGGTGTTGGTGTGCACCACCATCCCTTCTCGCACGGGCATCGTGCAGGCCGTCTGCAAGCCCCGCATCCTCTCGATCTCAACCAGGCACAAGCGGCAACCGCCTAGAGGGAGCAGCTTCTCGTAGTAGCAGAGGGTGGGGATCTCGATGCCGATACTCCTAGCGGCTTCCAGGACCAATGTTCCCGCCGGGACTGTTACCTCTTGGTCATCTATGGTCAGAGTTATCGTTGACTCCATTCGTCAAATCCCACTTTGGTCAAGTGGTCCTTGGTCAGATGGTCGAGTGGTCGGGCCGTCCTGGGTTTGGCGGTCTCTGCCTCTGGTCAAATGGTCCGAGAACCTAAAGACCACTTGACCAAGGACCATCCGACCATCAGACCATGCAGCGCTTCTCATGGATGTGATACAGGTATTCATCGCGAAAGTGCCGAATGCTAGAAGTGACAGGGCCTAGAGCTGCGTCGCCCAGGGGGCAGAAACTCTTGCCGCCGATGTTGTCGCAGATGTCCAGGAGGAGATCGAGGTCCTCTTCGCGCCCCTGGCCGTGCTCGATGCGGTGCAGGATCTTATAGAGCCAATCTATGCCCTCGCGGCCAGGGAGGCACTGGCCACAGTCCTCGTGGCGGAAGAAAGCGGTCAGCCGCTCCACCAACCTGACAATGCAGGTTCCCTCACCGATGACGATCACCGCGCCGGCGCCCAGCATCGAGCCGGCCTCCATCAGCGATTCGAAGTCCAGATTCACCCACTCTATCATCGCGGCGGGGAGCATGGGCGTGGAGGCCCCGCCGGGGATGACGGCCTTGATGGGCCTGCCGTCCAGCGGCCCACCAGCGCAATCGTAGATCAACGTCCGCAGGGGCGTGCCCAGGGGCAGCTCGTAGACGCCGGGCTTCTTGACGTGGCCACTGATGCAGAACAGCTTCGGCCCTGGGCTCCTCTCCGTTCCAAAGCCCCTGTACCACTCTGCCCCGTGCTGGACAATGAAGGGCACGTTGAACAGGGTCTCCACGTTGTTGATGATAGTCGGCTTGCGGTAGACGCCCTCGCTGGCCGGGAAGGGCGGCTTGAGCTTAGGATGGCCGCGATCCCCCTCCAGCGAGGTCAACAGCGCCGTCTCCTCGCCGCAGATATAGGCCCCCGCTCCGCGATGCACCACCAACTCCAGATGATAGCCGCTGCCCAGAATATCCTGGCCCAGGTAGCCCCTCTCGTAAGCCTGTTCGATAGCGCGTTCCAGTCGTTCGGCCCCGAAGGCGTACTCACCGCGGATGTAGATAAAAGCCTGTTCCACCTGGCAAGCGTAGGAGGAGATGATGATGCCTTCAATGAGTCCGTGAGGGTCGTGTTCGATGAGCACCCGGTCTTTGAACGTGCCCGGCTCGCCCTCGTCGGCGTTGCAGACCAGATAGCGGGGGTAGACGCCCTTGGGCAGGAAGCTCCATTTCACCCCTGCCGGGAACCCCGCTCCACCCCGGCCCCTCAGGCCCGAAGCCTTGACCAGATCCGCCAACTCTGTGGGTTGGTACTCCTTCAATGCCTTGGGCAGAGCCTGATACCCGCCTCGCTCGATGTAAACGTCTATCTCGTGGGAGTTGGGGACACCCACGTTTCGCAAGAGGACCTTTTCGTCCATTGGGTTGCCTTGTCTAAGCCCACCAAAACCAGTAAATCAGGGAATCAGTGATCAGGAAATCAGTAATCAGGGGTGAAACATCAGCCACTGATCTCTGATTTCCTGATTCCCTAGTTTCCTGATTTCCTAATCCCCTCAGCGCACGACCACCTGGATAGAGTAAGTCTCCAGCGGTTCCACATCCTTTTCCCAGGGGCGGTGATAGACCAGCTTGAGGGTGATCTGGCCTGCGTTCACCGCCTCGAAACGGAGGATCTGTACCCCTCCAGCCCCAAGAGCTTCGGATTCTGGCTTGAACTCCGCTTCGCCCGCCTGTCGCAGCACCTGCTCATCGAGAGGCTCTGCCACTTCCCATGAGTAGCCCGTGGTCGGATTGCCCTCCAAGGTGACGACCAGAGTTTGCCCCTTCTTGAGTTGCATCTCACGGCCATCATCGTCAATACCTGCCTTGACTTCTTGCTGCTGCGGGCTGCAGCCAGTCGCGACGGTCAAGGCTATCAGTAGAGTGAGCAACGCGATAAAACTGAACCGGTTATTGACCATTTCACCTACTCCTTTAGCGTTTCAGGTTGGAATAACCTCTTCTGCTTATCGGGGGCAATCGTATTACTGTAATGTAGTCTGTCGCTTTCCTTGCCTCCACAAGCTGCAAGGGATCTTTAGCACCATAGTAAACCCAAAAACGATGATCAGCACTCAAGGCTAAGAGTTTCTCAATAGATTTGACTCTCAGGCTTGAGTCAATTTCAAACAAAGCAACAGTGGCATATCGTGAGCGCCATACGACATCTATGCATCCCTTCTTTCTTGGTTCGTGGAGGTATTCCATTTCATATTCACAACTGCCCCGTAACCCAAACTCACGAGCCAACCGTGCAATACGATTTCTCAGACGGTCGTGAAACTGTCCTGCGCTTGTCGGTTGTTGAAGTATGTCTTTGTAGCACGAAAAGACAGCCTGCTCTACTTCAACGGGTGACAAGGGGGAATGATCAGACATCTACGTGCCGCCATGTACCTCTATGCTACATAGGGCGGTTCAGTGTTGAGACCAAGCGCAGGAAATTGACAGCTCTCGTCACGACTCATATACAGTTCTCTATCTCCCGCAAAAGCAAACACTGCCCGCAAGCTTTGCGCTGTGAGAGTAGGATAATTGTCCAACACTTGTTTCTCGGTCCACCCGGCAGCAAACAGGCCCAGAAGAAACTCGACAGAAAGCCGTGTGCCTTTGACCACTGGTTTGCCCAACAACACTTCGGTATCAGAATGAATGTACTCTCTCCAGTCCATTGCCTCTCCACACCTTTTCTATCACACAGGCGTCAGGACTTTCTATCATCTCTACACCAACTCTCCAAAACCCGGTCTGTCTTCTCCCTAGTCAGATTCTCGTAATACGCTTCGTCTATCTGCATCATCGGCGCTGTGCCGCAGGAGCCAAGGCACTCGACCGGTGTTGGTTTGACAAAATCCAAATGTATGGTATAATATTTATGGATCGGGTGGCCGAGCGCGCTATAGACAATTGTCTCTAAGCTCCTTGGCTTTAGGCCCGCAAGGGAGCCCCGATCCTCTTTTTTATTCGAAGAGTTGCTGGATGTCCTTGATGGCAATCTTTCGATCAGCTTTCTTGTCTCCCAGATAGACTCTCCTGGCTAACATATCAGCCGCCGAACCTCCTACTTCCAAAAAGCTGATAAACCCTCCTCGTAACGATGGATCCTCACGGTGCAAAAGGCTGAGGAGGAAGTCCTTAATCACTCCTTCGTTCTTTTCCCCTGGATAGTCTTTGTCAATCACCACATGCTCAATTTGCTGAAGATAGGGTTTGATGAGAAGATAGATAAAAGCGACAAGCAGGTTGTAAACGTAGTAGGCGTTTCTACGGCCAGGGTATCTAATCCTAAGCCAGTCTCTCGTAGCGCGTTTGATGCTACTTTAAATCAGAATTGATCCCTGAATCCCATTCGAAAAAGCGACAGCGGTGTTCTTGCTCCACTGCTCTACTTTTGCGCTGAGGTCTACTTCAACAACGTAGGGCATAGGGCTGTTCCCTTACGCCAACTCTGCTAGAATTTGGTCTAGCTTTTCCTCAGTTAGACTCTCGTAATACGTCTCGTCCACCTGCATCACCGGTGCGGTGCCACAGGAGCCGAGGCACTCGACGGCGAGCAGGGTGAATTTGCCGTCCGGGGTGGTATCGCCTACTTCTATGCCCAGCTTGCGGCTGATGTAATCAACGATGTGCTCCGCGCCCAAGAGCGAACAGGAGATGTTGGTGCAAACCTGGATGACGTGCTCGCCCACCGGCTGCGTGTAGAGCATGGTGTAGAAGCTGGCCACCGATGCTACCTCGGTGGGTGGCAAATCCATCGCCGCGCCTACCTCTCGCATGACCTCCTCGCTCAGCCAGCCGTGCTCCCGCTGGGCGATCTCCAGCGCCGGCAACAACGCCGACTTGGGATCGGGATACTTGCCCTTCAGTTCGTCTATCTCTGTCTTAACCTTCTCAGAAAGCATAAAGGAATCCCCGATTCTTTGGTTTGACAAAACCCAAATTATGTGCTATAATCTTTGATAGATTGGGTGGCCTAGTGACGCCGCCGGTAACCAGTCCGGGGTTGTAGCCAGGCATCAGATCCCGCAATGAGAGGGACCCCCCGATCGTTTTTGGTTTGACAAAATTCAAATGTATGGTATAATATCTGTGGATCGGGTGGCCGAGCGCGCTAGAGACTTATGTCTCTAAGCTCCTTGGCTTTAAGCCCGCAAGGGAACCCCGGTCCTTTATTTATTTGAAGAGCTGCTGGATGTCCCTGAGGGCAATCTTTCGATCAGCCTCCTTGTCTCCCAAATAGACTCTCCTTGCTAATACGTCAGCCGCCGAGCCCCTTACTTCCCGAAAACTGATAAACCTTCCCCGCAATGATGGATCATCACGGTGTAGAAAGTTGAGAAGAAAGACCTTAATCAGCCTTTCACTCTCTGCACCGGAGTAGTCTTTGTCAATAACTGCCTGCTCAATCTGCTCAAGATAGGGTTTGATGAGAAGATAGATAAAAGCGACAAGCAGGTTGTAAACGTAGTAGGCGTTTCTACGGCCAGGGTATCTAGTCCTAAGCCAGTCTCTCGCAGCGCGTTTGATGCTACTTTCAATCAGAATTGATCCCTGAATTCCATCCGAAAAAGCGACAGCCGTGTTCTTGCTCCATTGCTCTACCTTTGCACTGAGGTCTACTTCGACGATGTAGGGCATAGGTCATTCTAGCACCGCTCCCCCTTTTCCGCAAGCTTGACAGTCGAGTCACCCTCTCCGACCTAGGACTTCGGACTTAGGACTTTGGACTATCTATCCACTTCTCCCAACGTGATGTCAATCGAGCTGATGATGGCTACCATGTCCGAAAGCATCTGCCCCTGGGCCATGATGCCGGCCGTGCTGAGGTTGGAAAACGATGGACCTCGGATCTTGCAGCGATAGGGCCTGGGGCCGCCGTCGCTGACGATGTAGAATCCCAACTCGCCTTTGGGGTTCTCGCAGCTAACGTAGACTTCGCCCGACGGGGTGCTGAAGCCCTCAGTCACCAGCTTGAACTGGTGGATCAACGCTTCCATGCTGGTGTCCAACTCATCCCGCGGCGGCAGGGCGATCTTGCGGTCGGCGCATTTCACCGGCCCGCCGGGGAGCTTGTCCAATGCCTGTTCGATGATACGAAGGCTCTGGCGCATCTCCTCCATGCGCACCAGGTAGCGCGCGTAGGCGTCGCCTTCGGGCTGGGTGGGGATGTCGAACTCGAAGTCCTGGTAGCTGGAATAGGGCATGGCCTTGCGCACGTCGTACTCCACCCCGCTTCCCCGCAGGCAGGGCCCGGTCACACCGTAGGCGATGGCCTCCTCCTGGGGCAGCACCCCGATGCCCACCGTTCGCGACTTGAAGATGGGATTCTCGGTGACCATGGCATGGTACTCTTTCAGTCGCCGGGGCATCTCAAGTATGAAAGCCCGCACCGCGTCAGTCCAGCCCTCAGGAGCGTCCCAGCGCACCCCTCCGATGGTGAAATAGGTAGGGGTCTGACGAGCACCGCAGATCATCTCGAAGAGATTATAGATGTCCTCGCGGTCGCGGAAGCAATACATCAACAGGCTCATGAGGAGCCCCGCCAGGTCGAGCACGCTGGTGCCCAGCCAGATGAGGTGGGCGGCCAATCGCTGCAACTCGCAGCAGATGACGCGCAGGTATTGGGCACGCGGCGGTATCTCCACGTCGAGCAGCTTCTCCACGGCCAGGACATAGGGCAGGTTGTTATTCATGGCCGCCACGTAGTCCATGCGGTCGGTGTAAGGGATAACCTGCTGGTAGAGCTTGTGCTCGGCCGTCTTCTCGATGCCGGAGTGGAGGTGGCCGATATCAGGGTGAGCGCTGATGATCGTCTCGCCATCCAGCTCCAGGACTACTCGCAGCACACCGTGGGTGGCCGGGTGGTGCGGCCCCATGTTGAGGACCATGTACTTCTCAGGATCAACGCCGGGGGGGAGCGAGGGCGGCGGGGACTCAGCCGGCATGATCTGCGTCCCCAGGGTTTCGAGCTCTGGGAACTCTCGGTTAGCCGAGAAGACCACCGGCTCGCCCCCCAGCGGGTAGTCCTTGCGCAGGGGATGGCCCACCCAGTCGTCGGGCATCAGGATGCGCCTCAAGTCAGGATGCCCTTCGAAGACGATGCCCATCAGGTCGTAGCTCTCTCGCTCGTGCCAGTTGGCCGCCGGCCAGACGCGGGTAACGGTCGGAACTCGGGGCGGGTTTCCGGGGATGGGCACCTTCAGGCGCAGATAGCGACGGTGGGGGATGGAGTAGAGCTGGTAGACGGTGACGAAACGCGGATCCAGGCCCAGTTCCGAACGATCCAGGCCGGTCGCGAAGAGGAGGGTGGTGTATTGTAGCTCAGGGTCGTCGCGAAGGAAAGTGCACACGTCCACCAGCTCCTCGGCCCGGACCGTGACGGTCGTTTCACCGCGGAATTCCTGTATCCCCAGAACAGCCTCCGGTAACTGTGCTCTGAGTTTTTCGATGGGATTCACATCTTCGGTCACACTCATTCCTTGATAGGTCAATGAGGAATGAGTCAACGAGTTAATGAGGTAACGGACGACTTGTCACTCATTGCCTCATTACTCATTACCTCATTACTCATAATCCGTGAACTTCTCTCGCTCTATCTTCTCCTGGAGCTTCATGATGGCGTAGAGCAGGGCCTCGGGGCGGGGCGGGCAGCCGGGCACGTAGACATCCACGGGAATGATCTTGTCCACTCCCTGGACGATGGCGTAGTTGTTGAACATCCCCCCGGAGGAGGCGCAGGCGCCCATGGCGATGACCCACTTGGGCTCCAGCATCTGTTCGTAGAGCCGCTTCACCACAGGGGCCATCTTCTGGGACACCCGGCCCGATACGATCAGGATATCGGCCTGGCGCGGCGAGGCTCGGAACGCTTCTCCGCCGAAGCGGGCGATGTCGTGGCGGGACATGCCGGTGTGCAGCATCTCGATGGCGCAGCAAGCCAGACCAAAGGTGAGCGCCCACGGCGAGGACTTGCGGCTCCAATTGACCAGCTTCTCCAGGGTGGTGGTGATAACTGTATCTCCTAGCTTGGTCTCTAATCCCATTCCAGAGCCCCTTTCTTCAAAATGTAGACGTATCCCACCAGCAGAATGACCACGAAGATGGCCATGGCTATCAAACCGAAGACCTTGAGGTCTCTGAATACCGTCGCCCAGGGATACAGAAAAATCACCGCGATATCGAGGACGATGAACAGCATGGCAGTGAGATAGTATTTAACAGGGAAGCGCCGTCGGGCGTCGCCGAAGGGGATCTTGCCGGATTCGTAAGGGAGCAACTTGGTTTTGGTGGGTCTGCGGGGACCCAAGAGGGTAGGTACGATAAGAGCTATACAGGCAAAGGCGGTGGCAACTATGACGAGGATTAGGATAGGGAGGTAATCAACGGGCATAAAAGTAGATTCCTCTCGGATTGGTTGTGCCGAGCGTTGGTGTGCTCACGTAGCCAGATGAATCTCTGGAGAACAACGGCGTTCAGTTTATCACGAACGTATTGATTTGTCAAATCAAAATGTTTGCATTATACTTTAGCATGAGATCGGTATTGGTGCCAAAAGGGATGAAGAACATGACAGAACGCCTGAAGGTGACCATTCGCGGGGCGGTGCAGGGAGTGGGATTCCGCCCCTTTATTTATCGGCTGGCCACGGAGATGGACCTGCGGGGTTGGGTGCTCAACTCCTCCCAGGGAGTGTTCATCGCAGTGGAGGGAGAGCGCCCAGTGCTGGAGACATTCCTCCTACGCCTGGAGCGGGAGAAGCCACCCCACGCTATCGTCCAGAGTCTGGAGTTCTCCTTCCTGGACCCTGTCGGCTATCCCGACTTTGTCATCCGCCACAGCGAAGAAGCGGGGGAGAAGACTGTTCTCATCCTGCCTGACATCGCCACCTGCCCGGAGTGCCGCTGTGAGGTGGGAGACCCCACCGACCGCCGATATCGCTACCCCTTCACCAACTGCACTCACTGCGGGCCCCGCTTCACCATCATCCGGGCGCTGCCCTACGACCGGCCCAACACCTCTATGGCGCATTTCACCCTCTGCCCGGACTGTCGCCGCGAATACGAGAACCCCTTGGACAGACGGTTCCACGCCCAGCCGGTGGCCTGCCCGGTCTGCGGGCCTCAGGTGGCTCTGCATTCAGGTGACGGGCACTTTCAAAGTGCCCGTCACCTCACTGACGACGAGGCCATCCAAGAGGCGGCCCGGGCGGTGCGGGAGGGGCGCATCCTGGCCATGAAGGGGTTGGGCGGGTTTCTCCTCATGGTGGATGCCCGTAACGAGACGGCAGTGCAGCGACTGCGGGAGCGGAAACACCGTGAGGAGAAACCCTTCGCCCTCCTCTACCCTTCCCTGGACGTGATCAGGGAGCACTGTTTCGTCTCCCCCTTGGAGGAGCGGGTGCTGACCTCTCCCGAATCGCCCATCGTGTTGCTCCGCCGCCGTGAGACTTCCGAAGTCTGGCAGACTTCGGAAGTCTGCGAGGCGGTGGCACCGGGGAACCCTTACCTGGGTGTGATGCTTCCCTACACTCCTCTGCATGACCTGCTGATGCAGGATCTGGGCTTCCCCGTGGTGGCCACCAGCGGCAACCGCTCCGACGAGCCCATCTGCATTGACGAGGACGAGGCCCGAGAGCGACTGGGCGACATCGCCGACCTCTTTCTGGTGCACAACCGCCCCATCGTCCGCCACTGCGATGACTCGATAGTTCGGGTAGTACTGGGACAGGAGTTGGTGCTGCGGCGAGCACGGGGATATGCTCCCCTGCCGGTGAGACTTCCGAAGTCTGGTAGACTTCGGAAGTCTGAACCCCCTCCCATTTTGGCCGTGGGTGCGCACCTGAAGAACACCATCGCCCTGAGCGTGGGGCGGCAGGTCTTCGTGAGCCAGCACATCGGCGACCTAGACACGCCCGAGGCCTGCGCCGCCTTCGAGCGGGTCATCGCCGACTTCCTCCGCCTCTACGAGGTGGAGCCTATCGTTATCGCCCACGACCTGCACCCCGATTACTTCTCTACGAGATACGCCCAATCGCAAACCTGTCCTGAGCTTGGCCGAAGGATCGGAAATCGGAAACTTGTCCTGAGCTGCGTCGAAGGATCGCAAATCGCTATCCAGCACCATCACGCGCACCTGGCATCCTGTTTGGCTGAGAACGAGGTGGAAGGGCCGGCCTTGGGGGTGACCTGGGATGGCACTGGCTATGGCCCAGATGGGACAGTGTGGGGCGGGGAGTTTCTGTGGGGAGATGCGGCGGGCTTTGAGCGGGTGGCCCATCTGCGCACCTTCCGCCTGCCGGGTGGGGGGGCGGCGGTGAAGGAGCCTCGGCGGACTGCTCTGGGGGTGCTGTGGGAGCACTTTGGCCCGGAAGCTCTGGAGTGGGAGGATCTGGCTCCTGTAGCCGCCTTCTCCTCTTCGGAGCGCCGCCTGTTGCGGCGGATGCTGGAGCGAGGGGTGAATTCGCCCATCACCAGCAGCGCGGGTCGCCTCTTCGACGCCGTGGCCGCCCTGGTGGGCCTGCGCCAGGAGATTCGCTTCGAGGCCCAGGCAGCGATGATGCTGGAATTCGCCGTGGACGAGACGGTGATGGATGCCTATCCGTTACCCCCACTTACCTCCCCCCCGCCAGCAGGGGGGATATGGGTGCTGGACTGGGGACCGCTATTGGAGACACTGCTGGCGGATATTCGGCGGGAGGTGCCAGTGGAGGTGATGGCGGCAAAGTTTCACAATGCTTTGGTGGAGGGGATGGTTTCTGTGGCTCGGACGCTAGGGGTGGAGCGAGCCGCCCTGAGCGGAGGCTGCTTCCAGAACCGCATCCTCCTGGAGCGAGCCTATCGCCGCCTGACCGAAGCCGGCCTCCGCGTCTACGTCCACCAGCGCATCCCCCCCAACGACGGCGGCATCGCCCTGGGCCAGGTGGCTGTCGCAGCGCAAAGGCTTGATGGCTCGTAACCCGCCATTCGCGATTCTGGAGGAATGATGTGTCTGGGAATTCCTGGCAAAATCATCAGCATCGAGGACAATCCCCTTGGCGTCCGCATGGGGAAGGTGAGCTTTGGGGGGATTGTCAAAGAGGTCTGCTTGGCCTACACCCCGGAGGCGCAGGTGGGGGATTACGTGATCGTCCACGTCGGCTTTGCCCTCAGCCGCCTGGACGAGGAAGAGGCCCAGCAAACGCTGGAGATGCTGGCCGAACTGGAGAAGTTGGCAGAGGAGCAGGACGAGTCTCTCACCGTCACCTTCCAGTGAGTTCGTATATTTGTCGTTAGGCACGACGAGGAGCACTGTTGTCGAGAAATTAGCAAGAGCGAGTTTGTATCATCGGAGGTCAAGGTCTGTGGCGGGCCAAATGGCGAGTTTTGAAGGGTATTCGTACCGTACGAGCTCCCGTTTTGGGAGTCGTGTCAAGGTGTCGGTGGACAGCGCGACGGTCTCGGTCACCGGTCCACGGGTGGGAATCCTCGTATATCGCCTGTGGATCGCCGTACAGGTGGTCCTTTTCTGGCTGATCGTTCCGGCGCTGCTGGCGGCGGTGGTCTTGTGGGATTGGAGGGTTCTTCTTCTCGCGCTGGCGCTGGCGGTCGCGCACTGGGCCGTTGGAGGTGCTGGCGCAGGGTGCCTTTGGGAGATGGCGAACCTGGTCGCTTTCATGTCTGGAACAAAGGGCAAGACCACCACGTTCCCAGTGAGCGCGGTCAAGGATGTGAAGATCGGGCGCGGCTGGGCCAGGAAGGGCTTGTGGCTGGTCATCCCGCCCTACGTGGCAGGGATCAACAAAATGGCGGAAGGACACTGTGTATCGTTTGAGGCGCCGGACGGAGATACAGGCAGAGACGCGGTCTATGCGTTCCACATGCGCACCAAGGAAGATGCCTGGGCTCTAGCGAAGCTGCTTGAGGGCAAAGAGTCTGCAGCGCAGCAACCCAAAACATGAAATACGTAGACGAATATCGAGACGAGGCGACAGCCCAGCGATACGTCGAGGCCATCCGGCGAACGGTCACCCGGCCCTGGACACTGATGGAGATCTGCGGCGGGCAGACTCACACCATTCTCAAGTTCGGGCTGGACCGGATGCTGCCGGACGACGTGACCCTGGTCCATGGCCCCGGCTGCCCCGTCTGCGTGACCCCGGTGGAGCTTCTGGACAAGGCCATCGCCATCGCTTCTCGCCCCGAGGCGATTTTTTGTTCCTTCGGCGACATGCTGCGGGTGCCCGGTTCCCATCAGGATCTGTTGATGACCAAGGCGGAGGGCGGGGACGTGCGGATGGTCTACTCTCCTCTGGATGCGTTGAAGCTGGCTCAGCAGAACCCAGACCGGCAAGTGGTCTTCTTTGCCGTGGGGTTTGAGACGACTGCCCCGGCCAACGCCATGGCCGTGTGGCAGGCGAAACAGATGGGCTTGTCGAACTTCTCCATCCTCTCCGCCCACGTCCTGGTTCCCCCGGCCATCGAGACCATCCTCAGCGCTCCCGGCAACGAGGTGCAGGGATTCCTGGCCCCCGGCCACGTCTGCACGGTGATGGGGTATTGGGAGTATGAGCCTATCGCTGAGCGGTACGGGGTGCCCATCGTCGTCACCGGCTTCGAGCCACTGGACATCCTCCAGGGCCTCTACATGGCGCTGAAAGCCCTGGAGGAAGGCCGGCCCGAGGTGGAGAATCAGTACACCCGTTCCGTGCGGCGAGAGGGAAACGCCCAGGCCCAGCGGCTCATCCAACAGGTCTTTGAGGTGACCGACCGGGCCTGGCGGGGGATTGGGGTGATCCCCCAAAGCGGCCTGCGGCTGCGGGAGGGATACGCCGACTTCGACGCCGAGCGGCGATTCGACGTGGCAGAGATGGCAGTGGAGGAGTCCCCGGAGTGCATCGCCGGGCTCATCTTGCAGGGACGCAAGAAGCCGCCGGAATGCTCTGCCTTCGGCACCTGCTGCACCCCGGAACATCCCCTGGGCGCGCCAATGGTCTCCAGCGAGGGGGCGTGTGCGGCTTATTACCGGTACGGAGAACAACGGATTGGCAGGATTAACGGATTGAAATGACGTTTGACGCTTGACGTTTGACGGAGACCACCGACATGACAGAACGACCAAACCATCTTGCCTTTCAGTGCCCCATTCCCATCCAAGAATACCCGACTGTGCTCCTGGCTCACGGGGGAGGTGGGCGGCTGACCCAGATGCTCATCGAGCGGATGTTCCTGCCCGCCTTTCACAACCCGGCCCTGGAGATTCTCCACGACGGCGCGGTGCTGGACGTGGAGGGGGTTCGCCTGGCCTTTACCACTGACTCCTTTGTTGTCAGCCCCCTCTTTTTCCCCGGCGGCGACATCGGCGAGCTGGCCGTCAACGGCACGGTCAACGATCTGGCCATGTGTGGCGCCCATCCTCTGTATCTTTCCCTGGGCCTCATTCTTGAGGAGGGGTTCCCGATGGAGCACCTGTGGCGGGTGGTGCGTTCCATCCAGGAGGCAGCGCAGGAGGCGGGGGTGGAGGTGGCAACCGGGGATACGAAAGTGGTGGATCGGGGGAAAGGGGACGGCGTGTTCATCAACACCACAGGGCTGGGTCTCATCCCTCCTGGCATCCACGTCTCCCCCCAGCGGGCCAGACCCGGCGACATGGTGCTGATCAGCGGAGCCATCGCCGTCCACGGCATCGCCATCCTCTCGGTGCGGGAAGGGCTGGAGTTCGAGACCACCCTGGAGAGCGACACTGCTCCCCTCAACGGGCTGGTGGAGGCGCTGCTCCGGGCCGCCGGGCCGCAGGTGCACGTGCTGCGGGACCCTACTCGGGGCGGGCTGAGCAGCGCCCTCAACGAGATCGCCTCCAGCGCGGGCGTGGGCATCGTGCTAGAGGAGGCCAGCATCCCCCTCCAGGATGAGGTGAAAGGGGCGTGTGAGATCCTGGGGCTGGATCCTCTCTATGTAGCCAATGAAGGGAAGTGTCTGGCCATCGTGGCTCCGGAGGCGGCAGAGGCC
>Ga0233423_10001098_pt1 | contig 13702 bp, 10 predicted proteins | sample Watercolumn_Mata_FD_180713 | JGI IMG/M metagenome (GOLD analysis project Ga0233423, IMG submission 180713) | Freshwater microbial communities from Lake Matano, South Sulawesi, Indonesia - Watercolumn_Matano_2014_112_MG | ecosystem: Environmental > Aquatic > Freshwater > Lake | place: Indonesia... | reverse complement strand
GAAGGAAGTGGCCAAGGCAGTGAGAATCGGCGCGATGGCCTACCTGAAGCAGCAGTATAAGGGTGTGACTCTCTACTTCGTGGTGGTCTTCATCCTGCTCTGTCTGCTGGCCGTATTCCGCCTGCAGTCGTGGTTCGTGCCGTTCGCCTTTCTGACCGGCGGCTTCTTCTCCGGGCTGTCCGGATTCATCGGCATGTCGGTCGGGGTCCGCTCGAGCGCGCGCACGACCCATGCAGCGAAGCAGAGTCTGAACGCGGGCCTGCGGGTCGCTTTCAATTCCGGCATGGTTATGGGTCTGACCGTGGTCGGTCTCGGGCTGGTGGACCTGTCTATCTGGTACTTGATTCTCAACGCCGTGTACGCAAACATGCCGACGGTCGAGCGGCTGACCGCCATTACCTCGACGATGATTGCCTTCGGCATCGGCGCTTCATCGCAGGCGCTGTTCGCCCGCGTGGGCGGCGGCATCTTCACCAAGGCGGCTGATGTGGGCGCGGACCTCGTGGGTAAGGTCGAGGCTGGAATCCCCGAGGACGACCCGCGCAATCCGGCGGTGATTGCCGACAACGTCGGGGACAACGTCGGCGACATCGCAGGGATGGGAGCGGACCTGTACGAGTCCTACGTGGACTCGATTGTCGCCTCGATGGCGCTCTCGGTCGTCGCGTTCTCGGTGTTCGGCGATGTGACGAGCATCAACGGCCTGCTGCTACCGATGGTGCTGGCGGGCGTGGGGATAATCTCATCGGTCGTCGGCAGCCTCTTTGTGCGGGCCGGGGAGAAGGCCGAGCAGAGCGTGCTCCTGGCCGCGCTGCGCCGGGGCACATACGGCGCGACCATCCTGTCCGCCATCCTCGGGTTCTTCGTGACCAGGTGGCTGCTGCCCCATCATTGGCAGATCTACTGGTCGATTCTCTCCGGGTTACTCGCGGGCGTGATTGTCGGCTACCTGACCGAGCGGTTCACTTCGGACACCTATAAGCCGGTGCAGGGGATTGCGGCTGAGGCCAAGACTTCGCCGGCGACGGTGGTGATCGAAGGTCTGGCCGTGGGCATGAACTCGACCATCCCGATCGTGATCACCGTGGCGGTCGCGATTATCACCAGCTACTATATGGCCGGTGGGGGCTCGAATCCTGGCCTGGGGCTATACGGTATCGGCATTTCGGCCGTGGGCATGCTCGCGACGCTGGGCATCACGCTCGCGACCGACGCATACGGGCCGGTGGCGGACAACGCCGGCGGCAACGCCGAGATGACCCATCAGGAGTCGTATGTGCGCCAGCGGACCGATGCGCTCGACTCGCTCGGCAACACGACCGCGGCCACGGGCAAGGGATTTGCCATCGCCTCGGCCGCGCTAACCGCGCTGGCGCTGGTGGCAGCGTACCGCGACCAGATCGTCGTCATGGCTCCCCGTTTCTTCAGCCCGGAGCAATCCCAGAAGCTGATTGAAGGGCTGAACTCATTCGGGTTCTCGCTGATGAACCCGCGGCTCATCGCCGGGCTGTTTATCGGGGCGATGTTGCCGATGGGCGTCATGTCCATGGTGATGCGCGCCATCGGACGGGCGGCCTCGCTGATCGTCACCGAGGTACGTCGTCAGTTCAAGGAGATCCCCGGTCTGATGGAAGGTACGGGCAAGCCGGACTATGCCAAGGCGGTCACCATCTGCACCAAGGCCGCGCAGAAGGAGATGGTCGCGCCGTCGCTGATGGCGATCATCGCGCCGGTCGTTGTCGGCCTGGTCCTCGGCGTGGACGGCGTAGCCGGGTTCCTCGTCGGCGGGCTCGCGGCCGGGTTCTGCATGGCGATCTTCGCCGCAAACTCGGGCGGCGCCTGGGACAACGCCAAGAAGTTCATCGAGAAAGGGCAGTACGGCGGCAAGGGTTCGGTCGCGCACAAGGCCGGCGTTGTCGGCGACACGGTCGGCGACCCGCTGAAGGACGCGGCCGGCCCGTCGCTCAACATCCTGCTGAAGCTCCAGTCGATGGTGTCGATTGTGGTGCTGGGGCTGACCCTTAAAGTCTCGTCCTACCTGCCGTGGCTGAAGTAGGACAGGAACAGGAATAGGAATAGACCTAGAGGACCAACAGGACCTATTGCGGGCTCGGGGAGTCTCCCGGGCCCGCTGCTTCTTTGCGGTCGGCTTCGGCCTCGAGGCGGCGGAGTTCGTCGTCGGAGAGGCCGAAGTAGTGGCCGACCTCGTGGATGACGACCTGGCGCACGAGCTTCCGAATCTGGGCGGCAGTGCGGGCCTGCAGCTCGATCGGCTTCTGGAAGATGATGATGCGGTCGGGCAGCACGTTGCCGTACCACGGGCCGCGCTGTCTGTAGGGCACGCCCTGGTACACGCCGAGCAGTCCCCACGGGTTGTGGCCCATTTCCCGGGCCAGAGCGGGCTGGGCAATGGGCTCGATGGTGACCGAGATGTTGTCGAGCCTGGAGCGGAAGCCATCAGGTATCGAGGCGATTGCCTCGTCAACCAGCTCGCTGAAACGCTCAAGCTCCATGGACGAGGGACTTGGGACTAGGGGCTAGGGACCGGGGACGGGCGCGGGCCGAAGATGGCGGTGCCTACACGGATGATGGTTGCGCCTTCTTCGATGCCGACCTCGAAGTCGGAACTCATGCCCATGGAGAGGTGGGGTAGAGGGACGCCGAAGCGCTGCCGGCAGTCTTCAGCCAGACTCCTGAGCACTTTGAAGCAAGGCCGGGAGACCTCGGGGTCCTCGATGGCAAGCCCGGGGCCGATGGTCATCAGGCCTTGAAGCTGGAGTCGGTCGAGTTTGAGCAGCTCGGCAACAAGGCCAGGTGCGGCGCCGGGCGTGACCCCGTGCTTGGAGATTTCGCCCGACGTGTTTACCTCGACAAGAACCTCGATGCTCCTGTCGATCTGCTCGCACCGTCGCTGCAGTTCTTCGGCCAGATGCAGGGAGTCAATGCTCTGAATGAAGTCAAAGAGCTCCAGCGCCTTCTTCACTTTGTTGGTCTGAAGACTGCCGACGAGGTGCCAGGTCGCGGCGCCGGCCACCTGGGGCTTCTTGGCAGCGGCTTCCTGTACGCGGTTCTCGCCGACGTGCTTGACGCCGGCTTTGAGTGCCTCGTCGATTTCGGTGGTGGTTCGGGTCTTGGTAACGGCGACAAGGTTGACTTCTGACCTGTGGCGTGCGGCGCGCGCACAGGCGGCAGAGATCTTTGTTTCCAGGACAGCGACGTTGTCCGCAATACTCATTGGGGGATTATAGGTCATTTGCCGATGGTCACAAGCCTGCGCTCAATCAGGACCCGCCCCGGCGTGGGCCGGGGCGGGTGGTATCGTTGAGTCCGACGTCGTCCGTCGGAGCTCCGGCGCTAGCGCGTCAGTACGAACTTCTCGGAGAGTCCGCTCCGGTCGGCTTCAAGCATGCAGAAGTAGCTACCGGACGCGACCGAGTTGCCGCGTTCGTCCTTGCCGTCCCAGACGAGTTCGTGGTCACCAGACGCCAGCGGTCCGGACAGCAGGCTGCGGACCACGCGGCCCGACTGGTCCAGCACCTTCAGTGTCGCGGTCGCAGACTTCGGGGTGTGGAACTTGATGCGGACTCTGTTCGGGTTCAGCGGTGTGACACTCAGCCACGGCGGCCGGATCGGCTCGGCACCGTGCCAGTTCGCGACTCCGAGTGTGCCGACGTGGACATACAGCCCCTCGGACGTGAACCCGTCGTAGGTCTCCCCGCCAAAGCAGAAGAAGTTGCGATTCTCTGCATCAAAGATGCCGGTAGGACAGCGTCTTTCCAGTGGCATAGTCCCACCCGGACTGACGTCAGCCCAAGACAGCGTGTTCATGTCGAGCCGGTAAAGGTCGTTGTAGAACACTCCCTGGTTGTAGTTGAATCCGCCGAAGAAGTAGGCTTGACGTCCCGCCTCATCGTAGCCGGTTGCGCAGTTCGATCGACCCTCAGGCACGCTCCCAGACGGATTCAGTTCAGTCCACGCCTCGCTGCCGGTTTCAAGCGACAGCGCCCACACATCGTTCTCGAACTGGCCGCTCCCGGTCTGGCCGCCGAACATGATCAGCCGGTTGCTATCAGGGTCCAGAAAGACGTTGTACGACCACCGCGCCTCGGGTCCGTTTCCCGACGGCAGAATCTGGTGCCACTGCATGCTGTCAAGCAGTAGTTCGAACACGTCGTCGAACGCCCCGGACAAGTCGGTCCCGTGAAGGGTGATCATTGAGCGACGAGCCGGGCAGTAGGCTGCGCTGATGTAGGCGCGCCCTGCCGGAGGCGTTCCCGTCGGAGACTGCTGCTGCCATGTCGCGGTGCCCATGTCGAGCGTCCAGACATCGTTGAACAAGGTCCCGCCGTTCCTGCCTCCGAACACGACCAGCTGGTCGTGAATCGGGTCGAACACCGCTGCGTGTCCGTGGCGCGGGGTCGGCGGGGTTCCGGAGACGGCCATCGGCCGCCACCCATAGCCTAGAGTCGTGTCCATGGACAGGGTCCAGGCGTCATTCAGATCTCCGCCGGCGCCGCCGCCGAAGAGCACGGCTCGTTGGTTCGGTGTATCCACGACGATTGTCGCGAGACTCCGCGGTGAAGGTGCGAGATACCGCCACTCGAGGCGGCCCAGTGCCAGTGTGCACAGCAAGGCCAGGGCTGCTGTCGTACCCACAGCTTGCTTGGTCATGATTCCTCCTTGGTTTCTGCTATTGTAGCAGTACGAACTTCATCGATACCTGCATGTCACCGGTCTCCAGACGGAAGAAGTAGGCCCCGGACGGGATAGCTCGGCCACGTGCGTTCCTGCCGTCCCAGGTGACTTCATGGCTGCCGGGAGAGAAGGTGCCGGACACCAGGCTCCGGACGACTCGTCCGGACTGGTCGAAGACCCTGACGTTGACGTGTCCCATGCCGGAGACGAGGAAGCGGACCTTCACTGGCCCGGGGCTGAATGATGACACCTGGCGCAGGGACGATTGGTCGGGTCCGGTTCCTTGCCGGTCGGGTGCCTCACCAACGAAGATGTATGGCCACTCGTTGGTGAAGCCGCTGAAAGTCCGGCCGCCGAAGACTACCATCCAGTGGTGAATCGGATCGTAGATAGCTGTGTGACCAACGCGGCCGCCAGGGGTGGGGCCGGACGTGGGGAGCGATTCCCATGTGTACCCACCTTTTGAATCCAGGTCCAGGGTCCAAACGTCACTCGTGTCCGTCGTACCCGATCCGCCGCCGAACATGACCGCACGCCGGTTCAACTGGTCGATTACGATGGTGGCCAGGTACCGTGGTGCAGGCGGAAGGCCCTGCCACTGCAGGCCGGCCACACTTGAGCATAGCAGGGCGATGGTCGCCGCTGCTCGTGTTAGGCTGAGTGTCATGGCGGCTTCTGGTTCGGCCTCAGGGGCGGCTCCGAGTCAGGGAGCGAGTGGACGTTCCTTGGTGGTCTGAAACCGCCCTCTCGGCTGACTCAGGTTATAGCGCGAATTCGGGTTCTGTCAATCCCTAAGATGTCGGCTCTGGGTCGAGCCGGCTCCGAACTAGGTTGCGCGTTTCCTGAGTATGAATACAAACTGGTAGGCCGACCCGAGCGGGAGCAGTGCCCATACCAGTTTGAACGCCAGGTCACGCGCGATTCGGAGGGGATTGAGGGTGGCGAAAGGTCTGATCTTCTTCATCGGCCAGCGGTCCTGACTGACACGCACGACCTCCAGGCCATTGCGGGAGAAGAGCTCCTTCCATTCGGAAAGCGACATCAGGTGTTCGTTGATGTCCTGTTGCTCGGTGCCGTGCTTGCCGGACACGCGCCAGTACAGGAAGTTCGAGTTGGGGACGGTGACGCAGAGGCGAGCGTCAGGCTTGGAGACCCGCTTCATCTCTCCGAGTCCCTTCTCCATGTCGAGGAAGTGCTCGAGCGAGCCGATGCAGGTAACGTAGTCGAACAACCCGTCCGGGAACTGCAGTTCCTCACCCTTGCCGACCTTCACTTCCGATTCCGGCGAAGTCTGCTTTGACAGGCGTACGGCCTCTTCCGAGATATCAGTGCCGCAAGTCTTCAGTCCCCGCTGGGCGGCAGCGTGCAGCAGGAAGCCGGTGCCGCAGGCGATATCGAGCAGCATCCTTGCCGGCTGCACGTCGAGCGCGTTGAGAAACACCTGGTAGGCGTCCGGTGGACGCATGCTGCCGAGTCCGCGGTCGGCATAGCGCCGGTTGTACCAGGTCTTGATCTCCTGTTCGGTCGGGTTGTGGTTTGCTTTGTCCATGGCCGGTCCTCTATATCCCGCTCGGTCGGGGTTTGCGTCTTGCGATGCAGACCGCGGCAAGCATCGCGGTCAGGAACAGGAGCGCGGCACCGGACAGGTAGGAACCCAGTCTGTACCAGCGCGATTCGTACCGGAACACGACTTCGTGCTGTCCCGGTCCCAGGGGCACGGCGCGGAATGCGTGGTATGCCTGCAGTACCGGGACCGGCTTCCCGTTGTCATAGGCTTTCCAGTCAGGATGGTAGCTCTCCGACAGGACCAGCAGTCCGGGCCCCGCCATGTCAGCTTTGACGGTGATGGCGTTGCAGTCGTAGCTGGTGACATTCACCGGGCTCGCGGTCGTGTCGGCGCTCGCAGCCAGGCCGGGGTTCGCGTACAGAAGCGCGGTCCGGCCCGGGTCGAAGTCGGGCATCCAGAGCCGCGACAGCACCTCTTCCTTGCTTTTCAGCTGCTCGAACCGCGGCGCGACGAAGGCGCGCGGCAGGACACTGCGGTTGCGGTAGACCGAGTACTTCTGGCCGGCGAAGGCCAGCTCGAACCGGGGGTCGCTGAAGTAGCCGCGGATTTGCGCGATCATCTGCTGGGTGCGCTGGTCGTAGCCCGACGCGTCGTCCGGCAAAGTCAGGCTGATGACGTACTTGATGTTTGCCAGGTTCATGGCATTGGGGGAGAGGAGATAGTCTGGTCGGAAGAATACGCTCGTGCCGACACCGAGGAAATCCATGTAGACCTGAAGCGGGTTGGGCAGTTGGCCGGCGACGCTCTGGATATGGTTGTAGGCGAGAATGCCGTCGTCGCTCCGTTCGTACTGCCAGGGCAGGACCCGGTGCAGCGATGTGTCCTGTTTCAGGAAGGCCACGGCCTCATCCGGAGCAAAGTATTCTCTCGGCGGCGTTGCTCCTTTGATGTAGCCGCGCGATTCGTCCCAAAGATTGAGCGACAGCCCGATGTCGCAAACCATCACGGTGGCGAGCCCCGCGGCGAATACCACCGGCTTGAGTTTTCGGTCCATGAAGAGACGGATCAGAAGGACAGCAAGCGCGGCGAAAACCAGTGAGAAGAGCAGGCCACCCAGGATTGCCGGGTAGTTGGCCGCCAGGACTTCGAGCTTCTGTTGGGACTGGCTGGTCGCAGATTGGAGCAGGGAAAGCATCGGTCCCTTGAGCGCGCCGAAAAGGACCAGGAGCACCAGTGGAATCGCTCCGAAGGCGAGTGCCGTTCGCGTCGTCTTGCGGGAACCACCTTCTTTCGCCTCGCGCAGGAAATGGTCGATGCCGAGTCCGGCAAGCACGACAAGGGAGAAGGCGGCAACGAAGAATACCATCGCCGGCCCGCGGAACTTGCTGATACCAGGGAACAGGTAGTAGGGAATGTAGTAGAGTGGCGTGTGGCCGCCCCAGGCCAGGACCAGGGCACCGAGGAAGCTGAACGTGAAGAACCTCGTATTCTTGTCCCTCCAGCGCCGGAATACTGCGACGCAGGCGAAAAGCAGGGGAATGATCCCCAGGTATTCGCTGTGGAGTTTGAACGGGTTGCGGCTCCAGTAGGCGTCGAGTCCGCCGGAGAACTTCGGCGTCAGGAGGTCGAAGGTCTCGATGATGGGCATCGACCAGGAAGTTGCGTACGCATAGCCGCGTTCGCTGCCGCGAGAGGCGAATGGCAGGTTTCCGTACACCGGCAGGTACTGGATCGAGGCGAGCGCGCCGGCGAACAGGAAGAGCGTGAGGAAGTAGCCACAGAGTTTCAGCGCGACAGCCTTCGACTTATCCCGACGCATGGTTCCAATGAGCATGAAGATGAAATAGGCCGTCAGGATCAGGCCGGTGTAGTACACCTTCTGGAGATGGCCCGAGAGTAGCTGCATGGCGACGACGAATCCCGAAAACACGAACCACCGGAACTGGCTGCGGCTCATGCCCCGGTGGAGGAAGAAGAGCGCTAGGGGCAGGAGCGCGGATCCGATAAGCCGTCCGTCGTGGCCTGCGTATGCGAGGGTAATCAGGCTGCCCGCAAGTTCGTAGCCGATGCCGCCCAGGCCGGCTGCGATTGTCGAGACCTTCAATTCCCTGAGGAACAGGTAGGTTCCCAGGCCGGCCAGGAAGTGATGCAGTACGAACGTCCAGGTCCAGACTACATGAACCGGCAGGACAAGTCGCAGGAGCAGCGTCGGGTAGAACATGTCCGCGAAGAACCCGGCCACGGTCTGCTGGCCGCACAACACCGCGGGCCACCAGAGGGCGACGTTGCCGTGTGACGCGATGTAGGTGGCCATGAACTCGCGCATGATGTAGGACCCCGCGCCAAGCCAGTCTGTCCCGTAGAGCATCCGCCCGCCGAACAGGTACTTCCCGTAGAACAGGAACGGAACGAGAAGCAGCGCAAGGATGACGGGCCAGCCGGCCAGCCGGTCAACGCCTGCGGGCGCGGTCGACTTGGGTGCCTGCGTCCTAGTTGGAGACGGGATGTGTCTCTTCGACATTCTTTCTCCTTCGGGCCACAAACGGCAGGCAGACGCCTGCCATGAGGACTTCGCTGACGGTCATCCAAACCCTCGTTACCAGCGCTGAGACTATGGCAATCGGCTCAGGCAGGACGGTTCGCAGTATCAAGGTGTAGACACCTTCCCGTATACCGAGTCCTGCGGGGGCGATGAGCACCAGGAAACCCAGCATCCATGACATCGCGTACCCGCCCAGCAGGATCGGAAGCCTCGATAGGGGCATAGGGTAGAATGAGTTGATGAGTAGGAAACAGCACGCGCCCTGCAGCGCCCAATCAAGCACGTAGAGCCCGAGGATGCGCAGAATCCTTGGATACGACATCCGCAGTTCGAATAACGGCCGTTTGAGGCGCGCGAGGCCGAAGCGGATGATCCGATTGAGGACCGGCGGATACACGGCGACGAGGCTGAGCGGGGCGAGCAGGAAAAGCAGGTAAGCTGCTCGCGGGATCTGCTCTCCGGGCACAAGCAGGACGGCAAGACCAAACAGTCCTGTCGCAGCCAGTAGGGAGAAGGCCAGCTCGACAACCACACTGACCATGGTTCGGTCTTCCGGAATGCCGTCGCTCCTTGCCATCGTCATCCGCCCGAGTGTGAACCAGACTTTGCCCGGTGCGTACTTGCCGATCTGCGCGATCGAGAAGATGGCTACCGATTTTAGAAGCGGGAGCTCGGCGCCGAGAGCGTGAAGGATGAGCTTCCACGCGTAGCCGTAGAGGGGGAGGTGGAAGACCAACAACAGGATGAAAGACAGGATGAGCAGCAAGGGCTGGAAGTGAAGTTGCCCGAAGGGTATCTGGTGCCAGTCGCGGATAAGGCGCGCCGCCAGGAACCAGAACGAGGCGCCGGCAATCGCTATGCCTGACACCGTACGGAGCCAGCTTCTCGATGTCGACCTTGCGGTTGGCGGGGGCGTCAGGCCTCCCATTGCTCTTGGATCTAGGCCGCGGCGCGCAAGTCGCGGTATAGCTCGTCAAGCCTCTTGATTATGGCAGACCAGGAGTAGTTCTGTTGCACGTGTTCGAACCCGGCGCGTCCCAACTTCTGTGCCAGATCGGGGCTCGTCAGCACGCGTGCGATCGCCCGGGCAAGCGCCTGGCTGTCTTTCTGCGGTACCCGCAGCCCGGTCTGCTCGTCAATCACGAGATCCACGATGCCGCCGACGCCGGACGCTATGACCGGCCGGCGATAGCTCATGGCTTCTATGAGCACTACCCCGAGCCCTTCGGTATCGCCCCGACTGTCTACTATGGCCGGGAGCACGAAAGCGTCGCACTTGCTGTAGTGGCGAGCCAGCTCGTCCGGGGAGATCCTGCCGTGGAAAGTGATCGACTGCTCCAGTGCCCGGGAGCGCACAAGCTCCCTCAGCTCAGGCTCTTCGGGACCGGTGCCAACGATATTGAGGTGAACGGGCATGTTGCGGGCGAGTATGTCCACGGCCTCGACAAGGTAGGGGACTCCCTTGCGCTCGACCAGCCTTCCGACAAAGAGGAGTTGCTTCGTCTTTTCGGGCCTCGGCGGGTCTGATTCGGAGTAGACCCCGGCCGCAGTGCCGAAGGGAACTATGTGCACGGGCCGGTCGTAGATTCGCTGGATCGCGGCCACCGTGTGGGTTGAGTTGGCAGTCACCGCACCTGCCGCGCGGATTGCCCATCGCAGGAAGGGCTTGGCCAGTCGCACGACATTATTGACAACCATCAACTCCGCACCGTGGAAGCTGATGACGGTCGGGGCCCGACATGCGCTTGCCGCAGCGTGTCCGAACAGCGAGTGGGGTAGAGGCCAGTGAACGTGGATGATGTCGAATCGTTCGCGCCGGCAGAGCCGCCATGCTGCCAGGGTACCACATAGAAGATAGCTGACCAGCAGGAACTTGTATCGCATGCCCCGCTTCATCCGGTCCATAGCCATTTCGTCGTGCGTCAAATCTTCCCAGCGCCTGGGGAAGTACCGAAAGCGACTGACCGGAACGCCGCCGATGGTCTGGTTGCCCAGCCCACGGTATGACGATGTGAAGACGCGCACATCGTGTCCCGCGCTGCGCAGGCGAGTGATTGTCTCAACCAGCCACGGAGTGATGATATCCGACTCACTGCGCGGATATGCGGTTGTGATGTACAGGATCTTCACGGCTCAGACCGGGCTGCAGCCCGCCGCGTCCGGACAGCAGGTCGAGTGAACGACCGCCCCCGTCCCGCAGCTGCTACTTCAGGTCGGCCGCTTCGCGCGCGAGCCTGGCCTTCAGTCGGCTCGCGGTCTTGTGATGTACCATTCGCCGCTTGGCAGATTTGTCAATCAGCGACTGGACTCCGGGCAGCAGCTTCAGCGCTTCATCCTTGGTCTTTGCGGCGGCCAGGTTCTTAAGGGCTGACTTCAGTACCTGTCGCCTGCCGCGCGCGAACTCGCGACGTTTCTTGCTCTTGCGCGCCTGCTTCTGGGCTGATGCGATTCTCTTCGCCAATACTCCTCCATGATTCAGCAAAGGTGCCGGGACACAGAATTGAACTGTGGACACCGGGATTTTCAGTCCCGTGCTCTACCAACTGAGCTATCCCGGCAAAGCACGGCCATTCTAGGGCAAATCGCTCTCGTGTCAACTGACACCGCGGACAGGTCAAGGCTGAGCGAGTGGGCAGTGGGTCTGCCGACCCGGCCTGAAGCAGACCTGCTGGGACCGGAGACCTGATGGCCGCCGCCGTGAGGAGAAGGACAGGTGAGAGAACAGGGCCAATTGTCTCGTTGCTCGACAATCCTCGCGGTCCTGGCCCAAGGTACCGGGCCTGCAACACGTCGAACCGTGACCCCGCGTGCCTTGACTATTGTGGCTTCCTGGCTTAGAATCCCGGCCACCATGCCAGGCCTCTCCGTCAACATAGACCACGTTGCGACATTGCGCCAAGCGAGGCTCGAGTCGTTTCCCGACCCTGTACAGGCGGCTGCGGCCGTGGAACTGGGCGGGGCCGACGGTATCACCGTTCATCTGCGCCAAGACCGCAGACACATCACCAGCCGTGACGTCGAGCTGTTGCGCGCGACGGTGAAGACCGAACTCACCGTAGAGATGGCGGCCGTCGATGATCTGGTTCGGCTAATGGTCCGGATCAGGCCTGACCAAGTGACATTGGTGCCGGAACTGAAGGCTGAAGTAACGACCACGAGCGGCATTGATCTTCTGAAGGAACGGAGCAGGTTGGAGCCCGTAGTGAAACGCCTGAAGAAGGCAAGAATACGGGTCAGCGCGTTCATCGAGCCGGACACCGCCCAAATCGAGGCAGCCGGCCGGATTGGTGCAGAGGTGGTCGAACTGAACACCGACCGCTACAGCCGGGGCTGGTCGCGCGGCCCGCGGCTGCTGGAAGAACTCACGATCGCCGGCCGGGCTGCCGAAAAGGCGGGCCTGCTGGTTCACGTGGGACACGGCCTTGACTATCGCAACATTGTGCCGGTTCTGAGGAATCGGGTTGCCACCGGCTACAGCATCGGGTTTGCGATTGTGGCGCGAGCAATCTACACCGGATTGCAGGGTGCAGTGGCGGAAATGAAGCGGATCATGGAGGTTTACTCTTGAAGGGAATAAGAGTCAAGTTTATCGGGCTTCTGGTCGTCATAGCTCTGAGTATCTGGGCCCTGTACCCGACGTACCGTCTGTATTCGGCTATTCCAAAGCAGGAAAAAGCGCTCACCGAGCGGCTCGCCCGGGCGACGAACAAGGACGACAGCGGCCGGGTGGCACTCGAGATCGCCGAACTCCAGAATGTGAAGGGGAGCGTCCACAAGCGCTCGCTCAATCTGGGGCTGGATATAGTTGGCGGCATGCATCTGACCCTGGAAGTCGATAAGAGCAAGCTGTCGGCTGAAGATGCCAAGGACGCGGGCGACCGGGCGCTTGAGGTGATCCGGAACCGCGTCGATGAGTTCGGGGTGTTCGAGCCGGTGATTCAGAAGGTCGGTCGGGATCGCATACTCGTCCAGCTTCCCGGCGTGGACCGCGAACGGGCGAAGAACCTGATCGGTCAGACCGCGCAGCTCAAGTTCCAGCTAGTCCAGGAAGAACGTGCGACCTATGACGCGCTGAGGGCGGTGGACGAGAAGGCGAAAGTCGGATCCGGTGCCGATACCGGCAAGGCCGCCAAGGCCGAAGCAGCTCCATCCGTCGAATCGGATACTTCCGCGCTGAAGGCGATGCTCGACACGACCGGCAAGGACACCGGCCTGGCTGCTGCCGGCGAGATCGAAGAGGGTGCTCTCCTAAGCTACGTTCGAACCACGGGCGGCGAGTGCAGCATTGATGAACGCGACTATGCGGAATTCAAGATGCTCCTGGAACGCGCCCGGCCGCATTGGCCTGAAGGATACGAGTTCCTCTTTGGGCCGTCCGAGGCGGTAGAAGGCAGCCCGGTGCGACGTCTGTATATGCTCAAGGCCGAACCGGAGATGCTGGGTTCCGCCATCAAGGATGCCAGGCCGGCTCCTTACCAGGGTTCGGAGCCGGGACTGTCGAATACGTGGATTGTCAGTCTCTCACTGGGACGCAAGGACGCGGGAGTGTTCGCGCAGGTCACGGGCCGCAACATCGGTCGCCGGCTGGCAATCGTGCTCGACAACGTCGTGAAGTCCGCGCCGGTGATTCAATCACGGATTCCGGACGGCAACGCTATGATCACAACAAATGATGTGAACCCGGACGAATCGCGGGACTTGGCGATTGTCCTGCGGTCCGGTGCGCTGCCGGCACCGGTACGGATCGTCGAGGAGCGCTCGGTAGGCGCCTCGCTCGGCAGCGACTCGATCCGGCGCGGTATCCTGGCCGCCCTCGTCGGTTCGCTGGCGGTGGTTCTGTTCATGATCATCTACTACTCGGTAGGCGGAGTACTGGCGGTGGTCGCGCTGGCGCTCAACATCTTCTTCCTGCTCGCGGTCCTGGCTGGCCTGCGCGCAACCCTGACTCTGCCCGGACT
>Ga0233423_10001097_pt1 | contig 13717 bp, 14 predicted proteins | sample Watercolumn_Mata_FD_180713 | JGI IMG/M metagenome (GOLD analysis project Ga0233423, IMG submission 180713) | Freshwater microbial communities from Lake Matano, South Sulawesi, Indonesia - Watercolumn_Matano_2014_112_MG | ecosystem: Environmental > Aquatic > Freshwater > Lake | place: Indonesia... | reverse complement strand
TGGACCACAATTGGACTTATAACAAACTGTCTGCCCAGCATAGTGCTAGAGATGCACTATTCAAACCAATGATTTCAGGAGTTCTTAATATGGAAAGATTTATCGGCGAAGAAGAATATTCGGGTTTGATTAAGAAAGCCAAAAAGCTTAGAGAACCTCAATTTATTAATTTCCATGTTGTTTCGGATGGAAGACGAGCATTTATCAGAAGAACTTAAAATTTCATCTGACAAATCGTTTCTTTTCAGAAAAAGTAAAATCAGACATCAATCAGCCCCCCCTCAAACAGAAAGTGCGTCAAATTAATCTTCTCAACTCACAATCCCACTCATAATACAAAATAAAGATACTTTCGTGAAATTGCTCGCCCACAACTTCTTCAAAAGAATTAGAACAATTTAGCCTGTTTATTATCTTTAATAATATCATCAAAGTCTTTATTGAATAGAACGAGGACTTGGTTAGCTATTGGTTTTATCTGCTTGTCAATGTAATGTTTGTAATCCAATTTGTGCTTTAGCTTTTGAATAGGTTCTGGACCTGCTTCTGTGATATAATATTCTATTATGTTTGAATCTAGATTGTCTAAAAGGCGGGCAGCTTTAACATGAGGGGGGGTTGTTTTAGTATATTCGTGAAGCTCTTTTCGGATAGATTTTCTATAAATTAGTTCTTTGTCTAATTTTCCTAATTTTATATTTTTAATATATGATTTGATAAATGAAAATATTTCTTCCTTATGGAAGACTTTCATTAAAAGTTCCTTTTGGAACTCTTGTGCTGCATCGGTCCAGTCCCCCCTTATTGATTCTAATCCCGTTATTTCTAATTCTTCTTTTCCATTTTTTTCTAATAGACCTGCATATCTCTTTTTTGCTGCCTTTGCTTCCTGCTCCTTTGTTTCTTCTTTGCTTTCATTTTTTTCTTTTGTTTTCTTTGATTTGGCCTTCATCCTTAATCCTGGAACCATCATTGAAAGATATTGTTTAGCGAATTGAAGTTCTAAGAATGATTCCCTGTTGAATTTTTCTTTTATTTCTTTTTTGAATGAATTATTTATGTGGTCTTGAATTTCAATTGCAAGTTTGTTTGCTTTGTTTTTTTCTAAGTTTGTTTCAACAAAAACAGAGTCAGTATCACCGTATATTATTTTATATCCTTTTTCTTCTATTTTTTTAGCTGTTAATTGTATTGTTTCTCTTGCGAATCCTGTGATTGCAGAGGCCATCTCAAAATCAAAATATCTACAATTTGGACTTGCCAAAACTCCCCAAAACGAATTCATTATGATTTTAATTGCGTAGCTGCTTAATTCTCTATGTTCCTTTTTTGCTTTTTCTCTTGCTTCGTGTAGGCGTGCTATTATGTCCGGAAGAATTCCATTTGAATTTCTGAAATATACTTTATTAGGGGTTTCTATTGCCCCTTTTTCTTTCTTTTTATCCAAGAATGAAGCAGGGTCTATATTGAATGTTTTTATTATAGAGGGATATAGTGATTTGAAATCAAATATCAATACATTATGATATATCCCTGGAGAAGACGAGAATACATATCCCCCCTTTAGCTTTTCTTCTTTATTTCCGAACCTTGTAGTTGGAGAGACAAGAGAATGTTTTTTGGCTTCTCTTATGTATAATGAATCAAATGCAGCTACAGAAGCAGTAAGTTTGTCAAATTGCAATCCTGTAAGCATGGACCTTTCTATTGCTAAATCAGTCATTTTAGTTTTATCAAGAATTTCATAAACTAATTGGCAATCCATAAGATTGTAATTTACGAGTTTTTGGTGATCTTCTGTCTTCTTTGATTCATAAAGTGATTGTATTTCGTCATGGCGGTCTTTTCCTTTGAGCAATTTGCCTTTTCCTAGAATTGCTTGGGCAACTGATTCTAATGTATAATTTTCAAACTCTGCATTTTTTATTGAAGGGGCTTCCTGGATGAATGGGTCTTGAACTAAGTACATTGTATCTAGCACCTGGCGACCCGTTATGTCTGCACTAGAATTGCGGAAGAAAGAGGATTCTATTCTTATTTTGGATGGTTCATTTGTTCTTCCTAAATCAAAAGGTATTTTATGTTTCGCAAATAGCTGTTGAATGGTTTTGAGATCGAAGTCTATCATATTCCATCCAGTTATTATATCTGGATCAAATTTTAGGAATTCTTGCTTAAATTTTGAGAGACATTCTTCTTCAGTTTTGCATGAAATTGCATGATCTAATTTTTTATCAGAAATAATGAAGTTTTTCTTGTAATCTTTTGAATAGAGACCAACACAAAATAATTCATTGGATGATTTGTCTGTTTCGATATCTATGGATAGGACTTTTAATTCTGGTATGAAATTGCCTTGGGTGACTTTTGGGTTATTATATATTTTATCTATTCTTTCGCTTGGTTCTGAATCTCCAGAGATTTCTACTGAGTTATAGAGGTTGTTGTCTATTATGAATCTTTGAACTGGTTTTATATCTGCTTCGTATGTGTTTATTTCTTTTTTATGAAGTTCAGAAGAGATTTTATTTAATTCGGTTTGATTATTTGCAATTATTTTGATAATCTGTTTATGGTCAAACGTTGTTAATTGTGTTTCTTCTATTTCATATTCAGAGGTTTTATCTTGTTTAGGGAGATGTTTTTTATCTTCTTTTCTTATATAAAAATAGGGTTTTAGAGAATGGATTGAACAGAAGGTTTTTCCATCTTCTTGTTTTCCGAATAGTCTTACTATTGTTTTTTCATCTTGATTGATGTAATCGGTGTAAATGATAAATCCCTTCATTTTCTTTTAAGGGAAGGGGATTTTATAAGTCTGTTCTTTATTATTTATGCAACTCCATTGTAGTAACAAATAGAAAGGTTTAAATATTGGGTGTCTAGAAGCATCATTATGGGGATTAATAAGCTGGAACAAGAAAGGATAGATAAAAGGAATGCTCGTTCTTTGTTTTATGATAGATGCAATCGAAGCATCCCTCTTTTGAGGGCGTATGTTGAGGCTAAAACAACCTATGATCTTTTAATTAGAAGTGGCGTTGGGCATAGGTCGGCGGTTAAAAAAGTTACTGAAAATTTGGGTCTTTCTAATAAGTTGACGTTTTCTGATTATCAAGTTAGGATAGCCCAAGATATTTTGAATGGGCATTTTCCGGAGTTGGTTCCTCGTGCAGCAGCAGGGTCTTCTTGTTCAACAAGCAGTGGACAGCAGTCAGTGAATACTGGGAGAAACTATGTACGGCCTCTTGAAGAGCAATTAAAACTGCTTTAGTTAATTATTTAATCTAATTATTTCTTAATTATGAATGGGTTTGCAAATAGGGGATATTGTTTCGAGGAAAGCTGTGCAGATTGAAGAACTTAAAGGGAAAGTAATCGCAATAGATGCGTTTAATGCAATATATCAGTTTCTTTCAAGTATAAGGCAGCCTGATGGAATACCTTTAATGGACTCTAAACAGAGAGTTACGTCTCACCTCTCTGGATTATTTTATAGGAATATAAGTCTTCTAAATGATGGGATAAAATTGATTTATGTTTTTGATGGAGAATACCATGAACTTAAGGGAAAAACACATGAGATAAGAGATAATGCTAAACAAGAAATGAGGGAAAAATATGAAGAAGCAAAAGAAGAGGGGAATATGGAAGCGATGGGGAGATATTCAAGAGGATTTATGAGATTAACAAAGGAAATGATTGAGGAATCTAAAGAATTATTGACTGCAATGGGTATTGCAGTGATGCAAGCTCCTGGAGAGGGAGAAATGCAGGCAGCTGAACTTGTTAAATCTGGAGAGGCATATGCTGTTGGAAGTCAGGATTATGACGCTCTCGTTGTTGGGGGGACAAGGTTGATACAAAATTTGACTTTGGCGAAGCAGAGAAAAACTAGATCCGGAACAATTTATATTTCTCCAGAGATGATAGAATATGAAAAGGTTTTAAATGAACTTGGAGTAGATGGAGATCAATTAATATCTCTAGCTATATTGGTTGGGAGTGATTTTAATCCTGGAGGGGTTCATGGGATAGGTCCTAAGAAAGCACTTGCATTAGTGAAACAGAAGAAATATCCTGTGATGATATTTAAGGAATTAGAGGAACAAGGCAAATTGGATTTTGATTGGAAAGAGGTATTTGAAATATTCAAAAGACCGAACGTATCAAAAGATAAGCCTGTTTTTAATAAGATGGACAAGGACAAAATAGTAGAAATATTGGTTAAAAGGCATGATTTTTCATTAGAAAGAATTGAAAAACAATTGGATAAATTAAAAGAAGTTAAAAAGGGTGAGGGGCAGAAAAAGTTGTTTTGATACTAATATATCTTTTTACTCGTCTTCTGATTCATCTCCTAAGGCGTTAGTGATATCTTTTCTGAATTTCTTTTCTATGTTTTGTTCTGCTTTTAAGTTACTTATCTTTTCTTCTTCTATCGCTTTTTTTCTTGCTTCTTTCCATTTTTTCAATAATGCTGCAACTTGTTTAGAGTACATTGATGCAACTATTAATAATGCCCAGAACAATACTACGAATATTAGTTGAGCCCACCATGAAGTTAATGCACTGAATAGTTTTACTATACTCGATGATACTATTTTTATAAAACCTATATTCCCTAAGATAACAACTAATGCAAGAGATATAATAAAAGATGCTCCGCTTGAAAATGTGGAAAATACCGATAAAATTCGGTATATGTATATTAGGAAGGTTATTAATAAAAATAACCCTAGGATGAAAGTCCAGTTTAATCCTGGTTCAATTCCTGTTGTGTATCTGAAAATTGGATTAGTTATGGGGGATATTTTATTATATGCTTTTATGATTGGTCCGAAATAGGTATTGTTTGCCAAGATTTTTCCCCATTCTTTTTTTAAATAATCTGATTTTATTTGATTAATATTGTCTGGTTTTGGGATATTTTCTGGATTAAGACCTATCTGTCCTTGTGCGAGTCCGTTTGAATCTTGTGCTAAAGCTAAATGGGAGAAATAAACCATTGAAAAGACAGATAACACTAAAAGGGATAACAATAGCTCTTTTTTCATTATTTAGATAATGATAAGGGGTTTATAAATTTTTAATATTTCTATTAAAAAAGAAAAAATCTCTCAAAAAATAAAGAGAGAAAATAAAAAATTTGTTTGTTTATTGCACTTCGTCTTTAGCAAATGATTGTTGAACTTTCTTCAGACCCTTGATTGCTTCACTTACTTTGGCCGTTCCTGTTTCAGTTTTGAAAGCTTCAATTTCTGCCTGTCTTTCCATTCTCCATCTTCTGACATAACTCCCTATTCCAAGGTTTAATGTAACTGCAGATATGAATGTTCCTAGAACTATAAGTGCTGTTCCTATAGCCCCTATTCCAGCCGTTAATCCCATTATTTGAGCTATTCCTGCTATTGTATGAGTCATACCTGCTACAACAGCGAGAGCAAATCCGATTATCCATGAAATAGTTGCTTTAAATGTACTGAATGTGGATAATATGTCTGATATTGCCACCCAGAGTATTACAAATATTGCTAGAAATAGGATCAATGATTCAAGGGTTGTTGCATCCAAGGGCATACCCAATATTATTTGAGCGACTGAGCTCAATCCACTTGGTAATTGAGTTGAAGTAAAAGTCGTGCCTATTTTAGGAACTGTTTTCGCTAGGAATACTGATCCCCATAGGATTATTACTGCAATAATTACTAAGACGACTGCCCAAAAAGATGCCTTTATCTTTTTGTATATTTTTGTATCTTCTTGTGCCATTTATTTTTTACCCCCTTTCATGATTTATTTGAATGTTTGAGGTTTATATTTGTTTGGCTCCCCGCCTGTTTCCCTAAATAAAAAATGGGAAATAAATAAAAAATTTGTTTTGTTAACTTCCTTGTGCTCTTGTAGCTCTTCCTGTTGCTCCAAGGGTTCTTACTCCCTCTATGATTGCGCTTCTTCCAGTTTCTGCTTTGAATTCATCTATTTCTTTTTGTCTTGCTTGTCTCCATTTTCTAAGAGGCCCACCGACTCCAAAGTTCAAGATTACTGCTGCAACTATAGTTGAAACTGCTATTAATGCTACTCCTAATGCACCTATTCCTGCGACTATCCCGAATAGTCCTGCAAGATAAGCAATTATTTTAGTAACTCCTGCTACTAAAGCTATTGCGAAACCAATTGTCCAAGCAACTCCTTGCGAGAAAGTACTAAGTCCTTCTATTATATCCGAAACTGCTATGAATATTATCAAGAATATCGCTAAATGCAATATTAAAGATTCTATTGTTAGACCATTAACATCTATTCCTAAAACTATTGCTGACAATTTCACTACAAATGAATTTGCGCTGAACTTATGGGCTGTTGTAGCCGCACCAATTTTTGGTAATTGTTTAGCTAAATGTACTGCTCCCCAAATTAAAAGTCCTGCGACAATTATTGCAGCTAAGGAGAGTAATCCGACAACGAAAGGATTCTTTCTTCTACTTCTTGTGGTTTGCGTTTGTGCTCGCGCCATACGTATATATTTTCAACCTCCTTTCAATTCAGCATATAAAATGCTTATTTGATTAATCCCATTGAGGGTTTTTCATATTTAAATGTTTCTTTTCGAGGGTTATTTTTTTCATTTATGGGGAGTAATAAGAATCTTATTAATGTGTTAGGGGATTAATTTTTACAATCTAAGAAATGTTTAAATAGTATTCATTTGTAATTCTGTCATGAAAAAAGTTGGTGCAATCTTTGCTTTGATTGTATTCTCTTTAGTTTTTGCATCGGCTCTTGCTAGTGCGGCTTCTACGGGTGATGCATTTAGGCCTATTGGGGAAATGGTTCTTGGTGCTGGGAGTGTTGTTGTTGATATTTTGAATCCTGTTTTAAAGTATGTTCTTGGGGATTCTAATGGGCTTAATTCTAATTATGATGATGCAAACACCGGATTGTTCATCGCTAGAATAATGATTCTGATAATTACTTTTGCAATTGCCTATGTTGCTATAACTAAAACTCAATTTTTTGATTCAATTCCATGGGCTAAATGGGTTGTTTCGGCTGGAGTCGGTATTCTTGGTGTTAGGTTTTTGAGTGTAGAGTTTATATGGAATGTGATTCTTCCTAATGCAGCTCTTGCTTTTGTTGTGACTGCTGGATTGCCTTTTGTTGCATTCTTTTTCATAGTTAAAGATTGGAAGAGTTTAACATTGCAGAGAATTGCTTGGGTAGCATTTGCAGTGGCTATGTTTTTGCTTTGGACATTTACTATGTATGGGGTTGGCACTGATGATTCTGCGATGAATTTGGTTATGGGATTCTATCCCATTACTGCTGTTCTTGCATTGATAATGGCAGCAATAAGTGGGGCGATAAAAAGAACGAGTATCAGGATGAAGGCAGAGAGTGCTAATGCAGAAGCAGTTAATGAACAAATACTTGAGAAGAAAAGGCAGCTAAAGCAGAATGCGCAGGATTTCGCAGATAGAACTATAGATGAATCCGAATTCAACAAGAGAAAGAAAAAGATAAGTGACGAAATTGCTGCTTTGGCTAAGAGTCTTTAACCATAGAATTATTTATAAACTAATTAATTGTTAATTCAACATGAGAAGAGGGAAATTTATTTTTGGATTTGTCTTTGGGATTGTTGCTTTGTCTTTGTTGTCTAGTTTTGTTTCGGCTTATTACTATTATGGGGGTTTTATAGGGAATGGGATTGATGCAGTTGTTAACGCTTGGGAGCCGATTTTTGCTGCACTTTTGGGGGGATTTGGATGGAGTGGAATGTATCTGTTTGAAAGATTATTATTGTTCATTTTACTCATGGCTGTTGTTTATGTAGCTGTTGGGAGAGTTTCATTGCTTGAAGGGAACAAGAATGTAAGATGGATAGTTTCAATAATAGTTCCCTTGCTTGGAATCAGATATATTAATTATGAGTGGCTTAGTGCACTTATTTTGCAGTATCAAATGTTGGCTATTGTTTTAACTGCAGTGCTTCCGTTCATATTGTACTTCTATTTTGTTCATAATATTTCTAATGATTCTGGCACGCTAAGAAAAGCAATGTGGATTTTGTATGCCTTTGTATATACAGGTTTATGGAGTACAGCTGGAGATAATTCTAATTCGTATATTTATCTGTGGTCAGTGATTGCTGCAATTGTTATGATCTTTATGGATCATAAAATAGCTCTTATGCTAGAATCTGCGGAAATGAGAAGACAGGGTAGGCAGCATTTAGAACTCCAAGTAGCTGAACTTAGGAAGCAGATAGACCAAATAAATAGCTATGTTAAGGACGGGCAATTGGATCCAAGAGTTGGCAGAAAGGAAGTGGATAAATTAATGAAACAAGTTAACTGGTTGATAAAACATGGGTGAGATAAATTTAAATATAATAATTAGTTAAATGGATAAGGAAATAAAAATGGGGGGGAAAATATGATTGGGGGAGCAGGGGAATAATGGCGGTTAGAAAGGTATTGGGATATGTGTTAATCATAATTGGGTTTTTGGTGTTTTTGCTTAGTTTTTCTCAGGTTGCCAAGATAGTCAATATCTCTATTTCGGGGATGGTGTCAAATATAATTTTAGTTGTTGGATTGGTTGTATTGGGTGTTGGAGCTTTTCTTTTGTCTAAGGATTCTAGTGGAAAGGTCGAAGAAGTTCCGATATATGCTGGGAAGAAGGGTAATGAAGTTGTTGGATTTAGAAGGATAAAGAAATAAACGGATTTTGTATAATTACTTTATGATAGTGGGTATAAATATATCGAATTATCTAGTTATTTATGAATTTTGAGAGAAGAATTGGTGATAGAAACGTATTGGATAAGTTTACTGAAGATTTTTGTGGAATTGTTGAAAGATATGCTAAATATATTATCGTTTTAGGGTTTGTCGCTATCTCTACGGGTAGGTCTCGGTCAACAGAAGATATTGATATGATTCTTGAAAAGATTCCTAAGGATAAATTTATTGAATTGCATAACTCATTAGATAAAGCGGGATTTGAATGCATGCAATCTTCAAAAGCGGAGGATGTATTTTCTTACTTAAATCATGGGGATAATGTTCGATACACAAGGAAAGAAAATAAAATGTTTCCTCCAGAGATGGACATCCATTTTGTTAAAGATGAGTTAGATGAATTACAATTAAGAGAAAGGCAAAAAATAGAAGCAAGTGGATTAGATGTCTGGTTTTCGTCTGTCGAATTTAACATCGCCTTTAAGGAAGAGTTGTTAAAAAGCGATAAGGATATGGAGGATGCAACTCATCTTAGAAAAATGTTTTATAAAGGGCTTTCAGAAGAAAAAATCAATAAAATAAAAGCCATGATTGAAATGTTAAGGAGAAAAAGATGAGGGATAAAACTCACATGGAGCAGGTTGAAAGATGGGCTGAATTTATTAGAAATAAACCTCAGAAAGAATGGAGGCCGAAGTTTAATGAATTTATAGATGCTCAGTTTGAAATTGCTAAAAGGTTTAGAGAGAATATGGAGAAAACTGAAGAGGGAAGAGAGGCGTTAAAGAAGGTTATAGAGTGGAGAAAGACGAGATAATCAGTTAGGTATTTAAGCTAATTTTATTATACTTTAAAATGACAGGGTATGATATTCTTGGAAATATTGCAATAGTTAAATTTGATAGAAAAATGAGATTGAGTGGGAAGAAAAAATTTGCTTCTCAATTAATGAGGGAAAATAAACAAGTTAGGACTGTGCTTGAGAAGGCAGGGAAGTTTTCTGGAAGGCTGAGAACACAGAAAGGCAAATACATTATCGGGGAAAAAACGAAAGAAGCACTGTATAAAGAGAATGGATGTGAATTTAGATTTAATGTTGATACCTGTTATTTTTCTCCAAGATTGGCTTCTGAGAGAAAGGAAATAGCAAGCATGATAAAGAAAGGAGAAAGTGTTTTAGTTATGTTTGGAGGGGTGGCTCCGTTTGCTATTGTTATTGGTAAATTGTCTCAAGCAGATAGAGTTGTAAGTGTTGAACTTGGAAGAGAATGCAGCAAATATGCTTTGCAGAATGTAAAAAGAAACAAATTAAACGATAGGGTTGAAATTATTCAAGGAGATGTTAGGAAAGTATGTCTTAAAATGGTTAAAGATAAGAAGAGGTTTGACAGAATTGTAATGGCAAGACCTAATTTGAAAGATGATTTTCTTGATACCGCTTTTCCATTAGTAAAGAAAGGGACCATTTATTATTATGGATTTTATGATGAAGATAAATTGGATGATTTAAGGGAATTAATAGAAAAAAGAGCTAAAGAAGCAAAAAAGAGAATAAAAATAATTGGAATAAAGAAAGCAGGGGATATAGGGGTGAAGAAATTTAGATATAGGGCAGATGTGAATGTTGGTTAGGGTTGATAGGAATGTTCGACGACAAAGCCCATGTATTTTCGAACTGCGTTCAATTTTGTCTTATTGTTATTTTTGGTTTTGCTTTGCACAATTCATCTAGAATATCCTTTGTTTCTCTTTCAAGCAAATCAATATGCGTTTTACCCGTCAAATTATATTGTGCTGTTTTGTATATTGGAAGCAAATCTGGTATTCTTGGACCTATTGTAAAGTCGTCAAGAATAATATTAAGGGAAGTCATTTTTGTGTTTTGATTGTTCAAATTTTAATGTCTGTTTTGATTGCCGAAGGAGATTCTCCCCCATGCCATGTAAATCTTGGACGGACTCTAATTGGATAAATTCTTTCTGAATTGTCGTCGAGAAGAATGGCAGAGCCTTTAAGAGAGGGGAGATTATCGAATTGCTGTTTGATTCCTTCTAATGAATATGTCTGCATCATATTGTTCAATGCTTCTATATCTGGACGCGAGGTAACTCTGTGTGAAATTACTATGTCTGACTGAGTGAATACATCTGCGTGCAGTTTAGCGGGTTGCTGGGTTGCTAAGACGAGGGATATACCTGGTTGTCTTCCTTCTCTTAATAATTGTATTAACGCATCTGTTGCTGGAGTCTTTTCATCTTTTGAAAGAAACTCGTGACAATTGTGAGTTATCAATCCATTCGAGACAAAGTTGTGTACTTTATCTATTGAAATGTCATATACATCTTCTTCTCCAAGCTCACGGATTCTAAATACTTTTTCATAAATTAGATTGCCCGTAGATTTATTGTTAATCCATTCATCAAAATCAGGGAATTTCTTTGGCAAACCTGGTTTGTTTATTTTTTTTATCCATGAACTTACTATTTCAGTTATTAATCCAGTTTCTTTTGATATTTGTGCAATTGTTTTGCCTTCATTGAATAGAGTTACACATTTTTCATATATCTTTTCTCTTTCTTTTTTTAGGAAAATTCTTGCTTTCAGATACTCTGACCATTTTATTCCTATTTTTTCTTTTTCCTTACAGTATCTGTATCCAACTTTTTCGAGGAATAATATTGTATTGCTGAGGTTTTTTTCTAAAGTCATAACTATTTTAATTGTTTTATCCCCATTTTTTCTTATGTTTCCAGGGGTCTTAGCAATATTGCTTATCTTTACTCCGAGAGATTCAAAAAGACTTTTTATTTCATTTGCATATTTGATGGCTTCTCTCTCGAGCGATTCTAATTTGTTAAACGAGAATCTTATTGGATTAAAATCTCCCTTTGCATTTTTTGCTTTACTTATTTTATTTCCATCGCTTCCCATTAGTGCTGCTAAGAATTCGGCTTTTACATTTTGGCTTCCGTTCTTTATCCATTCAGGCACAACACTTTTTTGGACCACTTTATCTCCTTTTATTATTCCCAATGGTTCGAAGTATCTATATGCATTGAAACTTGCACTTATGCTGTGACTTGTTCCATTTATTTTTATATGTTTATTATTTGAGTTGATTATGTCCGATCTTGTTTTTCTTGAATAGATGTTAGATGATTTTAATCCCAGGGTGGCTAGGTCTTTTTTTATTAAATTTAAATCATTTGGATTTATTTTTCCAGCAAATCCGAGGGATTGGGTTTTTTCACCTGCCCACCCATCCCCCAATAAATGCCCTAATAATCTGGCTCTAATTGCATCTTGATCTTGGGAGTAGTGTTGCATGATTGGCGTTGCTATTTCGTGTGCGCTGAATGCTGAGGCAAATCCTTGCCTTGTTAAAACCCTATGCTCTGGAGTGCTTTTTATCCTCCTTCCAGTTTCAGTTGTTATTTCTATAATTTTTCTTTTCCCCTTTCTGTAAACCCCCCTTACAGGATAATGTTCAAATTCCCCCTTTTCATTATCATAACCAAGTACATTAACTTTCTCCCCACTTTCGAACTGATTTATTATTTGGAACATTGGAGTATGGTTTTTATCAGTTATGATTTCAGTATCTCCTGTTAGACATTCATCAATAAACATCCAAACAAGAGGGTCTTTTTTCTTTCCGAATGAAAGATAGTTTTCTCCGTGTTGAATTGATTCTATTTCTTCTTGTTTTCTTGCATCCATTCTTGATTTGAATATTTTTCTTGATATCAGCGAGATAACTAATGCTCTTATGTTAAATGCTCCAATTGAAGAGTAAACTGATGTATCTAGGATGGTTGTTGCTCCAGGAGTTAGCAAATCTTTAACTTCTGTTCCTTCAAATGATTTTGAAAATATCCCCCATGTATCTGCTGCTCTAAACAAAGAAGAGGTTATTTCTTTTGTTTCTTCTGACGCTTTTTCCTTTTCCAAGTTCGTTATTATATCATTTAATGTGAATTCTCCTTGCTCTTTTAGTTCTGAGATAACCTTTTCGATTAAAACTCCTGGAAGAGAAGTAAGGGGAAGATTAAACAAAGTTATCCAGTCTTCTGCTTCTAATTCTGATATTTTCAATGCGAATGTTGAATCAAAAGGGATTTCTTTTTTTCTATACTCTTCTACTTTTCCAAATGGTACAAATACTTTTACAGGTAATTTTTTAGGCTTTAATTGCCATTCTTCTAAAAGTTTAGAATCCTTTTCATTTTCGTATTTCATTGTCCAGAAGATTCCCATAGTGTCAAATATTATTGATGCAATATTGTCTGCTGTTTCTTGAGGGAGGGTTGAAAGCTCTTCTGCGATTGCTGCTAAGGTGTATGACTTTCCACTTCCCCTCTTGCCAGAAATTAAAATTACATGATTTCTTGCGATGTCCATCCATATTTTATTAGATAGAGATGTATAATTCCCCATTTTTACGTATCCTTTTCCTATATATACTAATCCTTTGTCTTCGAATTTTTCTTTATCTCCTGCATCTCTGCCAATTATTATGTCATATGCCATTTTCTTTTTTTGTTTAATATACTAACAAAAAAGGTTTTATTAAATCTTCTGTAGCTGATATTTGTAGCTGATATTTATAGCACTTCTTTTTCTTTTCTTATCTTTCAACTGTGTCGCATGATTCTAACTTGTAATGCAGTTTATCTTTCAAAAGGTTTTTAAAGGACATTTATTATGCTGGGAGATGTCTGAAGGTAAAAAAGAACATTCTGAAACTCATCATTCTGAGAAAAAATATTCTTTTGTGAAATTTGTTGGTGCTATGAAAAAGAATCCCTGGATGCCTGCAGCTGTTATTTTGGCTTTGGTTGTTGTCGTTATGGCTTTTTTTGTTTTTGGTGGCTCTGGGAATGTAACGGGCAAGGTTGCTGCAGATAATTTGATTAATTTTGTTAAGGGGCAGACTGGAGAGTCTGCAACGTTGGTTTCTGTTAATGAAT
>Ga0233423_10001096_pt1 | contig 13718 bp, 12 predicted proteins | sample Watercolumn_Mata_FD_180713 | JGI IMG/M metagenome (GOLD analysis project Ga0233423, IMG submission 180713) | Freshwater microbial communities from Lake Matano, South Sulawesi, Indonesia - Watercolumn_Matano_2014_112_MG | ecosystem: Environmental > Aquatic > Freshwater > Lake | place: Indonesia... | reverse complement strand
GTCAACAAGGATAACGGATGTAGCGGGCTTGGCCGGTCCCAGCGGGAAAGATTTGAGTCCCAGTTTTTTTGTTCCGGCTGACAGATTTGTCGCCACCCCGCCGGGACTTTCCACAATTTCGCTAACTGAAATTTTTTCTCCCAGTTCGAAACCAAGCCACTCCGGCGCCAGCTTGTCTTTTGGAGTCCGGAAAATTTTTCCCCGGTCGGTGAGGAGAAAGATATCTTTAGTGATGGAGCCGATAGAGATTAAGTCGTACATGAGTTGTCGATTTACGATTTAAGATTTACGATTTAAAAATATTCATAAATCATAAATCATACTTCATAAATCACGCTACAGAAGGCTCCTTAGTTTCATCTCCTTTAGCTTATCTATCTCCATTATATCACAAACCGTCGGAGCGATGTTGCCCAGTACTCCACCAGAGGCCAACTTTTTTCCCCGAAGCTTTGCGGAACAGGTTATAAACGGCACCGGATTTTTGGTGTGAAATGTCATCGGGAGGCGCGCCTTTTCGTCCCACATGCAGTCGGCGTTGCCATGGTCAGCGGTGATAACCAGATTTCCCTCGCGCTTTCTGATTTCTTTGTATACCTTTGCGACGCATTTGTCCACGGCTTCCACCGCTTTCACGGCCGCTTTTATGTCTCCAGTGTGTCCGACCATATCGGCGTTGGCAAAATTGACAGCGAGAAAATCGTATTTTCCCTCGCGCAGGAATTTCAAAACCGCGTTGGTTATTTTCCCGGCTGACATTTCCGGTTTCTTGGCATAGTTTTCAATGACCGGAGAAGGAATCGTCAGCCGGTCTTCTCCGGCAATCGCGTCCGCGTAATCCCCGTTCAAGAAATAAGTGACATGGGCGAATTTTTCCGATTCGGCGATATAAAGCTGGCGCGAATCCTTGAGGGCAACCGGGAGCGTTCCATTGAGAGAATGACTGTAAAAAGCGGTATGAACGGGAAGATCAGGGCCAAAGTCGGTCATGGCGACGAAATACAAATTTTTGAGACGCGGCAGAGGCAATTTCGTCTCAACTGATTTTTCCTGCACGAACAATTTTGTGAACTGGCGGGCGCGGTCGGAGCGAAGATTATAGAAAATAACAGCGTCATTGTCCTTTATGCGAACCATAGGCTTTCCGTTTCCAAGAACAACTGATGGCCCAATGTATTCATCGGTGATTTTCTTTTTATAATTATCCCTGATCGCGTCTTCCGAATTTTTGTATTTTTTTCCTTTGCCATTCACCAGAAGATCGTAGGCAATCTTCAGGCGTTTCCAATTTTTTGCCCGATCCATGGCATAAAATCGGCCAACCAGCGTCGCAATTTTCCCTATCCCGATATCATAGAGTTTTTTCTTCCACTCTTTCAAGTGTTCGATTGCGCTTTCGGGATACGAATCCCTCCCGTCAGTGAAAAAATGAATAAAAACGTTTTTGGTGCCGTTTTTTTTGGCAAGAATCAAAAGCACTTCCAGGTGATAGGGATTTATATGCGGACTGTTCATGTTTCCCAGAAGGCCCATCAAATGCAAGCTGGAATTATTTTTTTTGACGTGGTTTATCGCTCCTAAAAAAGCCGGGTTGTGAAAAAATGTTCCCGAATTGATGCTCTCGGAAATTTTTCGGGAATCCTGTTCGACAATCCGCCCGGCGCCGATGTTCATATGACCCGTTTCCGACCCGCTCACCTGATGGCTGTCCAGGCCCACCGCGTTCCCATGCGCCGCGAGCGTTGTGAAAGAATATTTTTTGGAGAGCGCATCAAAGACTGGCGTCTTAGCAAGCCAAATCGCATTTGTTTTATTTCTCGGCCCGATCCCCCAGCCGTCGAGGATGGCAAGGATTGTAGATTTATTTTTTTGCATATTTCCAGAAGGGATTTTTCATTTCAAATGTTATTTTCGGAACCTTATTATTGAAATAGTATTCTGGCAGATTATATTTTCGGTAATATAAATGTCCTATCGCACAAAACAAAGCCTTATTCCAACCAAATCCTAACTTTTTGGATACTTTCTTCACTTCACTTTTATTTTTTCCTTCGATCTCAACAAATGGTTCCAAAAACGGCCATTCGTCAATTGACACTTCGGCTCCATCCAAAAGCCACTTCTCTCTTTTTGTTTCTTGATAGGATTTTTTTCGACAACCAATTTTTTCAAAAAACTCAATTGTATCATCGAAGCTCCCGACCTCAATTTCCAATTCTTTTTGGTTCTCTATTTTTCCAGTCTTAACAATTTTCAAAGTCTGAGTTATTTTTTTCCCATTATCCCTCACTCTAATCCATGCACTTAGACCATTTTTTCTTCTCGGAATAGAGAACGTATATCTCCGACTCAAAGATTCCGGCCGCACCAGTTTTGCACCGACTTTCTTGAGTCGTTTTCTTATTTCGTTCTTATTGATATTTTCAAATGTTGCTTCGTATTCGATTTTCATAGTGTTCTCAATTTTTCAGATATTTTTTTCTCGTTTTTGTTTGATACGGAATCACAAGATTTTATTCGATCTCCTTTTCAATTTCCACCAGCCGGTTATACTTCGCCGTCCTCTCCCCGCGGCAGGGGGCGCCGAATTTGACAAATTCCGCGCCCGCGGCGACGGCGAGATCCGCAATGAACGAATCTTCTGTTTCCCCGCTCCGGTTCGAAACAATAATTTTAATCTTATTTTTCTGGCAATATTTCACGAAATCAACGGTTTCCGTCAGCGTCCCGATTTGATTCGGCTTCACGATCGCGGCGTTCACAGCTGAAAACGAAAGCGCTTTTCCAAGGCGGTTTACATTTGTTGTCAGTAAATCATCTCCGATTACGAGAGTATTGCCCCCCATTTTTTCATTCATAATTTTCCAATTTTCAAAGTCATTTTCCGCAAGGCCGTCTTCGATGGAAAACAAATCGTATTTTTTTCTCCATTCCTGATAAAGAGCAAGCAATTGGTCAGCTTCGAGCGAAACATTCTCCGGCTTCAAGACATATTTTCGCTCACTCTCGTCATAAAAGCCTGACGCGGCCGCGTCGATGCCGATTGAAACCAGTCCGCTGAAGGCGCAATTGTTTTCGGAAATAGCTTTTTTCAGATATTCAAATGCCTCGGCGTTGCTTTCCAACTTTGGAGCAAATCCTCCCTCGTCTCCGACTCCCGCTGGCAATCCCGCTTTGCCCAATAGCTCTTTGAGTTTGTGAAATATTTCACCCGCAATCTGATATTTTTCTCCGAAAGTCTTGAACTGGCGGGGGATGATTTGAAATTCCTGGATTGAAAGGCCTGAATCTGAATGCGCTCCGCCGTTCAGAATATTGAAGAAAGCCGTCGGAATTGTTTTTGGCTTTTTGAATCCGAAGGCTTCGGCAATGTATTGATATAAGGGAACATTTTTTGATCTGGCAGCCGCTCTCGCTGAAGCCAGAGAAACCGCCAAAATCGCGTTCGCGCCAAGCGCGGACTTGTTTTCCGTTCCGTCAAGCTCTATCATTTTTTTGTCAATTGCTTTCTGGTCAAAAATATCAAAACCGAAAAGTGCCTCGTTTATTTTTTCATTCACGTTCTTGCAGGCTTCATTCACTCCCATTCCTCCGTAGCGCGCGTCCCCGTCTCTGAGTTCCAGCGCTTCATATTTCCCGGTCGAAGCGCCCGACGGAACAGAAGCTTCCCCCGACACGCCATTTTCAAGGACCACGGTCGCCTGAACGGTTGGATTCCCGCGGGAGTCGAGAATTTCGAGGGCGGAGATTTTTTTTATCTTGCTCATAAATTTATACCAAATACTAAATACAATATACTAAATACTATTTTCCAGCGCTTCTATCCCCGGCAGTTTTTTTCCGCTCAAAAATTCGAGCATGGCTCCCCCGCCAGAAGATATGAAATCAAACTTTTCCGTACCGGCTCGAGAGTCAATATATTCAACTGTTTCTCCGCCGCCGGCGATTTTATACGCGTCCGCGCTGACAATAGCTTCATAGATCGCGTCCGTCCCCTTTCGGAACTCTTCCTCTTCAAATTTTCCCATCGGGCCGTTCCAAACAACGAAGGAAGCGGCGGAAACCGCCATAGTATATTTTTCAATCGTTTTTGGGCCGATGTCAAAATTTCCTTCGGAAAAATCTTCTGGCAAAACGACATTTTGGGAAAACTTCATATTTTTCTCTTTAGCTTCCACGGCGATTTTGCCGCCAACCAAGACGACGTCATAAACTTTGGCCAAATTTTCAATGACCGGCAGTTTGGTTTTAATTTTGGCTCCCCCGATGATGGCCATCGCCGGCCTTTTTGCGGGCTTCAGTGCTTTTGAAAGTTCCTTTATCTCTTTCTCCATCAAAAATCCGGCGCAAGATGGTTTGAAACGCGGAATTTGGGCCACACTCGCGTGAGAGCGATGCGACGCGGAAAAAGCGTCATTCACAAACACCCCAAAATGGTGGCAGATTTTCACCGCGAATTGTTCATCATTTTTTTCTTCTTCGGGATAAAAACGAATATTTTCCGCGAGAGCAATCTCTTCTTCGGCCAGGTTGCGGACCACTTTGTCCCCCTCTTCAGAAACAATATTTTCAATAAATTTCACTTCTTTTTTGAGCAGTTCTTTCAATTTTTCCGCCACTGGCTTCAAGGAAAATTGGAGATCGACTTTTCCCTCGGGGCGACCCAGGTGGGAGATCAGAACGATTTTTGACTTTGGCTGTTTCAGAATATATTCAATGGTCGGCAAAGTTGCCCGAATCCGCGAGTCGTCCTTCACCGCGCCATTTTCAAGAGGAACGTTATAATCAACGCGGACAAGAACCCTTTTATTTTTGAAATCTATGTCTCGTAAGTATTTCATAAAATAATGAATGATCGTCCCGCAAGGCGGGACACAAGAATTTTTAATTTTTCATTTTTAACTTTTAATTTATTTCACCCCATGCCCAAAATCCCAATTATGAGCCCTATTCCCGCCGCCACTCCCGTCAGGATCCAGGCTCGCATGGTGATTTTCGTCTCCGGCCAGCCGACGGCTTCGAAGTGATGATGAATAGGAGTAGAAAGAAAAATTTTTCGGCCGAACAATCTTTTCGAAGTGAGCTGGATTATGACTGATCCTGCCTCGACGACATAGACAAGACAAACAATGGGAAGAATCAGGGTTGATTGAGTGAGAAAAGCGATGACGGCGAGCGTTGCCCCGAGCGACACCGCTCCCGTGTCGCCCATAAAGAATCGCGCCGGATAAATGTTGAACCAAAGAAAAGCAAGGAGCGCTCCGCAAATCGCCGCGCAAAAAGCGGCCAGATTGATTTTATTCTGCGCGAAAGCAATGACGCCAAAAGAGGCATAGGCGATGAGCAAAATTCCGCCATTGAGGCCATCAAGGCCGTCAGTGATGTTTGAAGAAAAAGCCATTGCCAGCGTCACAAAAACAAAAAATGGAATATACCAAAAATCAATTTCGAAATTTCCGATTCCGGGGACGTGAATGGAGTCAAAATCGAGTTTATAATAGAACCAAAGCGCGCCCGCGACCGCAATCACGACCAGCCAGCCAAAACGATACAAAAACCGGATCCCCCCTCCCTTGTTTGTTCCCCATCCCCGCACGCTGAAAATATCATCAAAAGCGCCTAAAATCGCCGTGGTGATCAAAATAAAAAAAGGGAGCCAGGTCTGCGATCGGGAAAGAAAATCAAGCCTTGTGATCAATTTTGCGCTGAAAAACGGCGTAAGATAATACATGAAAACCGCTAAAAAAAGCACGGTGATCCACACTAGCGCCCCGCCCATCGAGGGCGTGCCGCTTTTTTCTTTGTGCAGATTGTGATATATCGGGGCTTTTTCTCCGTCAACCGAAGTTTTTTTGATTTTCACCCCGATTTTGTATTTATAGAGAAAATGAGTGAAAAGCGGCGTCCAGAGCATAGCCATGACAAACGCCAAAGTCCCCAAGATCCAGATTTTGAGCACAGCCATCGCGGCGGGGATGGTTGTGATGTCGGCAAAGCGCATAGCGTTAGTTCAAAATTCAAATATCAAAATGAAAAATGACAATGTAAAATTCAAAATGGACAAATCTTAAAATCGATTTTAGCATTCAATAATTTTTTCATTTTAAAATATCATTTTGATTTTTGATTTTTACACTTTGCATTATTCTACTTCCACTCATAATTCTCAAATGTCCAGTTGATGAGATCGATCATATCCTGCCAGCGGTTGTTGTCGTTGAGAATCACAGCCACAATTTTGTGGCGTCCGGTCTCCGGATCGGCAGCCGCCGTCATCAGCGACTTGCCGGCGTTGTAGGTGAATCCGGTCTTTCCGCCCAGGCAATTTGGAATTTGCCCGAGAAGCAAATCTGTGTTTTTCAAGCGGTGTGAAAATTTTCCGTCGCAAGAGCCTATTTCCACTTCCGGCATTTTCATTATTTTCCAAATAAGGTCATATTTCATTGAATAGGCGGTTACTCGCGCGATGTCATAGGCGGAAGAATAGCAGTCATCTTCGTCAAGGCCTGAAGGATTGCAAAATTTTGAATCCCCCAAATTGAGTTCGCGCGCCTTTTCGTTCATGAGATTCGCGAAATCTTTTTGAGAGCCGGCAACGTGCTTTCCAAGAGCAACAGCCGCGTCATTGGCGGAGTTGAGAAGCGCCGCCATAAGCAAATCTTTCACGGTCACTTTTTCCCCTTCGTGGAGCCGCTCGCCAACGCAGTATCCGCTCCGGGGACATCCCACTTTCGTCCCGTCGGCAAGAAGCGCTTCTTCGTCAACGGAAACCGGTTCGTCAAGATTCTTCGTCTTTTCCATCACCACTACCGCTGTCATCATTTTGGTAAGCGAAGCAATGGGCGTTTTCGCCCGGCCGTTGTCATAGTGAAGTATCGTTCCGCTGTCAACGTCAATAACCACCGAAGAGCCGGCGAAAACTTTCGTGTTATAAAAATTTTTTTTCTTTTGCGGAATGAGTCCTGATCCTCCAAGGCTTTCGTCTTTGCCGGGATTGATTTCATTTAGACTTCCTTTCAGGCTTCCTGCACCCGCCGCTTCTGGCTTTGCTTCTTTTTTTTCGATCGTCGCGCCTTCGATTTTATTCGACGGATCCTGTCCATTTCCCAGCGGAAAAATTCCCATCCAAAAATATTGAAGAGGAAAAAAGATAATCACCAAAATTGTCGCGAGGATATTCATCGTTAGGAGCCCTGCGATTATTGCTCCAGCGGCTGATTTATGCTCAATAACTCCTCCACCTTTTCGTTCTTCGATAGATTTTCCCAGTCCGGCAAGTTTTTCACGTTTTGCGCGCCCAAAACCTTCAAAAAATCAAAGGAAATTTCATATAGATAACCGCGAATGCCCGAGGTTTCCTTGCGCTCAATAAGTCCGCGCATCAAAAGACTGCGCAGAGTATAGGTGCAATTGACGCCCCGAATAACTTCGATTTGGAGGCGGGTAATCGGCCCCCGATAAGCAACGATGGAGAGCGTCTCCGCGGCTGATTTGGAAAGCTCGGCATTGAGTTCCCCGCTTATGAGCTGATTGACGTATTGGGAGTTTTCCGGATCCGTTGCCAGCTGGTATGAATCGCCCTTTGATACGATTTTCAAGCCTCGCTTTCCCTGGCAATCCGCTTCCAGCTCCCTAAGAACCGCCTCCACTTCATTCTTAGGAATTTGGCAGATTTTGGCAAGTTTTTGCGCCGAGAGCGGCTCGCCAGAAACAAAAAGGAGGCTTTCAAGGATTGATTTTAGTTTTTGGATATCCAAGCGGGTAATTTGTAATTTGTAATTTGTAATTTGGATAAAAATAAAATCCCAATTACCAATTGCTAATTACCAGTTACGTTTTTTGATATCTTTATTTCGGAAAATATTTTGCTTTGCTCAACCGAAATTATTCTTTGTTTCACCAGTTCCAGCATCGCTAGAAACGAGACGATTATTTCGATTTTGTCTTTTGCGGACCCTTTCAACTCTGAAAAATTCATTTCGACTCTTTTTCGCAGGCTTTCTTGAAGCTCGTTGATTTTTTGCTCCAAAGTCACAATCTCGCGGACTGCTTCTTCGGGTATTTTTTCAGGCAGAACAATCTGGTCAATGATTGAGCGGAAATATTTCTTAAGATCGAAAGCGTTGAAATTTTTGGGAGGAGAAAAAACAGCCGTTGACCCGGCCAGATATTCGCGCGAATGCATAACCTTTTTCCCAAACAGGGCGCTCAACTTCGCCGACGCTTCCTTGAATTTTCTGTATTCTCTCAGCTGCTCTTCAAGGTCTTTGATTTCCTTTTCCTCCTCGGGAGTCACCTCGAGCGTCGGCAGGATGCTTCGGGACTTGATGAGAATTATTTTCGAAGCGATATTCACGAACTCCGCCAGATTCTCAAGACTGATGTTTTCCTCGCCGCGGACGTATTCCAAATAGTCATCAGCCACTTTGGCGATGGAAAGCTCGGCAATGTTGAGCTTTTGTTCTTCAATTAGTTCCAGAAGAAGGTCAAGCGGGCCTTCGAATTTTTCCAGCTTTACTTCATATATCATGTATCATGGAACATGGGACATGGAACAAAATTTATGTTCCATGTTATGTGTTATGTGTTACGTGAGGAAAAATTCCCCTTCACCAACTCCTCTTTCTTCAAATATTCTTTCGCCGGAACTTTCAGTGAATACTCGTACTCTCCCGACCCGACATAAAGATTTTTCTGTTTAACCAAAACGCTGTCAATATAAATATTCAACTTCACTAACTCCCGAAATGGAGGAGTGGCGCCGACTTTGCCGGGAATATTTTTTTTCATCCAAGCCTCTTTGGCAAGGTCCAGGGATTTGCCTGGTTTTTCGCCCGCCTTTTTTCGCCCGGCATTTATAGCTTTGAGCAGTTTCTTCTTATCGAGCCTTTTCGTGGCCGGCACAAGCGCCAAGGCGCAGTCTTTGTCCGTTTTCACAACAAGCGCTTTCACGATTTCCTCCGGTTTCACTTTTTTCTCCTGCCTTTGGGTCGTCCGGGCCGTGTCACAGGCGGTATAGGTGGTTTTGTGCTCGATTATTTCAAATTTATACTTTTTCGCTTTGAGATAATCGAGGATTTTTTTGGAAATTGGCATATTGATAAGGTTAATTATTACCTATCTTATCATAGCATTTTTTTCGCATTTTGGAAATAAAAAAGAGGCCTTGAGTCGGCCCCTTGTATAGTTTGAATTTTCAAGGTTTAGCCTTGAAAACCGGCGGGATGCGGCTCGAAGCCAGAGATAAACTAACGGGTATTCCGGTCAGCAGTACTACTCCAATTATAATAAAAATTATTTTGATTTGAAAAAAATAAACAATGGGCATGGCAATCGCTGTTCCGATTATATATGAAAGAGGAGTAACATTCCGAAAAAAATCGATTATATCTACGTCCCGCCTGTCAATTCGCTTGTAAAAATATGAATCTCTCAACACCTCCGTCAGGCTGGCCCCGATCCGGGTGCAAAATAAAATTACCGCCCACACAATGAGGCTCTTTGAGTTAATAAAGGTCATGGTGCCGGCGGATAAACTGATTATCAAAAGAGAGAAAGGTAAAATATTTTTTTCTTCGAATTTTTTATCGCAAAAATAACCGGTCGGGTACTCGATGGCTATGAATGGAATCAGCATTAGGGTAAATATTTTTCCCATATCAGCCCACGAGAATCCCAATTCCAGCAGGCGCAAGGGAGTGTATATTATTATTAGAGCATAGAAAAACTGCAAAAGAAAAGAGATATAATAAATCTTCATTACATTTTTTCGCTGAATTATTTTTCGAAAAACATCAATAAAGCTTATTTTTGCTATTGTCTCATGATTTATATTTCTAAATTTCCAGAACGCAATAGCCAAAATAGGAATAAAAAAAACAAAAGAGGCTTTGAAAGAGGCCTGAAATCCATAACGGCTTATCAATAATCCAGCCACTATCGGAGAAAAAACATAGCCTGCGCTTGTTGCGGTGAGATACAAACCCCTTATTCTTCCCGTAACCTTATCGGTCGAGAAGTTTTCCAGCATTATATCAAAGTCCAACCAGGTGAGTGCTGCCGTAATCATATAAGCTGCCATTAGCCAAGCGCTGTACTTGTTGACGGGAACAAAACCGAGAGCCAAGATTATCAAGCCTTTTAGGGTAAGCGAGGTTAGAAAAATCTTGGACTTTCCGTAGATTCTGATTAGTCGATGCCAATTCGAAATCAAAACCAATGTGATAAGATAAGCAACAATATAAAAAGAAGTAATGTTGTTACTTCCTATTGCCGTCTTAATATAATCTGACTCTATATATAGAACAAAGGCCGAAGCGATTCCGAGAAAAAAAGAAGCGAAATACAAGTATCTTAATAATCTTTTGTTGAGATGTTCTTTGTGTTTTAATATCATAATAAACAATCGTATCGTTCGCGACGCAACGAAATAGGTAGTTAAAAAATCCTTTTTATGCGAACCTCCTTGAGAGCGTTGTCGTCAATTTCACTTGGCGCGCCCATCATCAAATCTTCTGCTTCGCCCGTTTTCGGAAAAGCCATCACTTCGCGGATGTTTGGTTCGTTTTGAAGAAGCATAACAAGGCGATCCAACCCGGGCGCGATTCCGCCGTGCGGAGGAGCACCGTATTCAAAGGCTTCCAGCATATGCCCGAATCTCTGCTGAATAGTCTTTTTATCAAGGCCCAGGATTTCAAATATTCTATGCTGGAGTTCTTTTCTATGAATGCGGATGCTGCCTCCGCCGATTTCCACGCCGTTGAGGACTATGTCATAAGCCTGTGCCCTTACTTTTTCCGGATTATTTTCCAGAAGCTCCATATCTTTATCAACTGGAGCCGTAAATGGGTGGTGAGAAGAAGCCAGCCGACCGTTTTTTTCTTTTTCAAAAAGCGGGAAATTCAAAATCCAGCAAAAAGCCAGTTCATCAGAATTGTTTCTGTCATCCCGCAAATCGGGTTTGTCGGTTTTGTATTTTTCTATCGCTTCCGCATAAGAAATTTCCGGAAAAGGAACTTCTTTTATTTTTTTCTCGGGATAATATTTTTTTACAAGTTCGATAAGGCAATCTTCGAAAATTCCCCGAATTTCTTTTTCGTCCACGAAGCTCATTTCGACATCAAGCTGGGTGAATTCGGACTGCCGATCCCCTCTCTGGTCTTCGTCGCGGAAACATTTGGCAATTTGGAAATATTTTTCAACGCCGGACACCATCAGCAACTGTTTGAATTGCTGGGGCGATTGCGGCAAAACGTAGAATTTCCCGGGATGAAGACGGGAAGGAATAACGAACTCCCGGGCTCCCTCCGGCGTGCCTTTTGTTAAAACCGGCGTTTCAACTTCCAAAAATCCCTTGGCTGTATAAAAATCGCGAATAAACTTCACAATTTTCGCCCGCATTTCAATGTTTTTTTTCATTCGCTGTGTGCGAAGATCGAGATAGCGGTATTTGAGTCTTATTTCTTCGCTGATGCCGCTTGTACTTTCCGTGACTTCAAAGGGCGGCGTTTTGGCTTCATTCAAAATTTCCAATCTTTCTACCTCCAGCTCAATTTTTCCGGTTTCGATTTTTGGATTAACCAGTTTTTCCGGACGGGTTTTCACTTTTCCTTCCATCTCCACGACGAATTCGGAGCGCAATTTTTTGGCAGCTTCGTAGCCTTCTTTCAAATCGGGCGTAATGACGCATTGCAAAAGCCCCGACCGATCGCGAAGGTCAATGAAAATTATTTTCCCGTGGTCGCGGCGGACATGAACCCAGCCCTTCACTTTCGCAAGTTCGCCGACTTTGCTAATTGTTTCTGAAATCAATGTTCTGCTCATTTATAACCATTTTACTTATGATCTTTTCACAAACTCCTTCACCTCCTCCGCCACTTCGCCCGGTGTCACTTGGGTTTTGATGTGATAGGCATTTGCCCCAAGCTCCATCGCCTTTTTCACTTCACTGTCGAGGGCTGAGTTAGAAAGAATGATAATCGGCGTATTTTTTGTGTTCTCATTCGCTCGGAGTTCTTGAATAGCCTCAAATCCGTTCATGGCCGGCATCATCATATCAAGAAGAATGCAGGAAAAGCCTCCTTTTTCAGCTTCTTTCAGCCCCCAGCGGCCGTTTTTGGCCGCCACGACATCAAAGCCTTCTTGTTTCAACTTCGCGCCAAACATTTCAATGAAAACATCCTCATCCTCGATAATGAGAATTTTGTGGCCATTGGATTCCTTGGTTTGGATTCCGGTGTCTGGAACAGCATTTTGCTGCGCCGGAGCAGCCGAGGCAGAAGGGGTCGGCACCGGATGATTGAGAATTTTCTTTATTTCTTCAGCTAGTTGGGTGGGCGTGAAGTTGGACTTAGTGAGGAATCCCGCCGCGCCCAAGCCCGTCGCCTTTTCCATGTCTTCTTTGGCCGACAAATTACTGAAAACATAAACTGGAATGTCTTTGATATCGTCTTCTTTTTTGACAACTTCCAAAATTTCAAAGCCGTCCATGTCCGGAAGAACAACGTCAAGAAGAATGAGGTCGGGCTTATATGCTTCGGCTTCGTCTTTGACAGCCGTTCCATTTGTCACTACCTTCACCTCAAATCCCGCGTCGGTGAGCTTTTTTTCATATATCTCAACCAACATCGGGTCGTCTTCGACGATCATTATTTTGCTCATAGATTTAATTCAAGGCTTACTTATTTGATTATACAAAAAATCAGGACAAAAAACAAATTATTTGCAATAAAAAATCCAAAGATCAAATTTCAAATTTCAAATCAAATCCAAATAACTAAATGTCAAAAAGTTTGGATCTCATGCTTGATTTGATATTTGGATTTTGAAATTTGGATTTAACGACTATCTCCCAATTCCCTTATAAACAATCCCCAACCCTAAAATTTTTTCCTTATCAAGGCAGTTTTTCCCGTCAACGATCACTTTTATGCCGTTCTCTTTGAATTTTTCGACCGGCGCATAGACAAATTCGTCGTGGTTGGTTATCAAAACCAAGGCCTCTGATTTTTTGAGCAGTTCGTCGAAACTTTTCACATTCGAGCGCTGGGACAAATGGGGATCATAGGCGAAAAGCTCCGCCCCCTGTTTTTTGAGAAGCTCGATTATTTTTTTAGATGGGCTTTCCCGCAAGTCGCCGACGTTGGCCTTATAGGACAAGCCGAGTATCCCAATAGGGGTGTTTTTGACGGCTTTTCCGATGCTGTTCAGGGACCGTGCTAAAAGATCGACCGTGTAGGGACGCATGTCGTTGTTGATTTCTCGGGCGATTCGCAAAAATTTGTGGTCGAATTCCTTCTCTTTAGCTTTTTCAATGAGGTAGTAGGGGTACACCGGAATGCAGTGCCCGCCCACCCCGCAGCTTGGCCAGTGAGCCATGAAAGCGAAAGGTTTGGTGGCCGCGCCACGGATGACATTCACGACGTCAATGTCTAAAATATCAAAAGACCGCGCCAGCTCATTCACGAAAGCGATGTTCACGTCGCGGAAGGAATTTTCCACGATTTTCACCGCTTCGGCTTCGCGGATGGTTTTCATCGGCATCACTTCCGCTTCGAGGATGTTTTTGTAAAAGTCCATAGTCATTTTGAGCCCCTTTTTATCGAATGATCCCACCACCCGCGGAATATTCTTGAGCGTCCAGACCTTGTCTCCCGGGTTGATCCTTTCCGGGCAATGGGAAATATGGATGTCTTTTCCAACATGCCAGCCGTGCTTTT
>Ga0233423_10001095_pt1 | contig 13720 bp, 13 predicted proteins | sample Watercolumn_Mata_FD_180713 | JGI IMG/M metagenome (GOLD analysis project Ga0233423, IMG submission 180713) | Freshwater microbial communities from Lake Matano, South Sulawesi, Indonesia - Watercolumn_Matano_2014_112_MG | ecosystem: Environmental > Aquatic > Freshwater > Lake | place: Indonesia... | reverse complement strand
CCAGCCCCTTGTCCCGTTCTCTGTCCGCTATCCTCGCATTGCACCGCCAACGTTATCCGTTGCTCAGAGCCCCGGACGTCTACAAGCTCATTCACCAGGGAGTGTTCGGACCAGGACACATGTTCGTAAGCGAGCAGCGCGTTCGTGCCAGATTGAAGGACGAGCTGCAGGAACTCGCGAACCAGGTCAAAGGGCAGAGGGCAAGGGTCACAAGCCGAAGCCCGGTCGAGGGGCTGATTGAGGAGATTGACCCAAGAGGGAAGCTGGTGCGGGTGAACCTCGGGTCAATGGTCGCGGCCCAATCCAGAATGCAGGCAGCAGAATGCAATATGCAGAATGTCAGCTGGGTTGCGGAGGCGATGGTTGAGAGTGCAAGACGGGTCAGAGGCACCCCTGAGCGGATGAAGCGACGGCTGGCAGCCGCGGTCAGTTGGTGTGAAGGCAATCTGCCTGGAGAGGCGGCCGCGCTCAAGCGGCTCGCGGTCACCGCCGCGGAGTCAGGATACCAGGCGATACACCACTCGTTGGCGTATCGGCGAGCCTACCGGCCGGCATATCGGGTGGTTCTCATGTCCTGCGTCCGCAAAGAGCGAGTTGTGAATAGTAGATGGTGAGAACGGAGCGGGTTTCACAATTCACCTTCCTCTACTTACTCTTTTCGTGGGGCACTCCGCGCCTTGGGCAGAGCCGCTCCAGCGGACATTGCGGGCAGAGCGGCTGACGGGGCCGACAGACAGTCTGTCCCAGCGCCACCAGCAGCTGGTTCATGTCCTTCCAGAAACGACGGGGTAGAATTGCCATCAGCCCAAGTTCCGTCTCCTCCGGCCGGTTCGTACGCACCAGGTCCAGCCGGTTGGAGATGCGCTGGACATGGGTATCCACCGCGATGGCCGGCAGGTCGTATCCGTGGCTGAGAACGATGTTCGCGACTTTGCGCCCGACGCCGGGCAGTTCCAGCAGTTCCGTCATCGTTCGCGGCACATCTCCGCACCACCGTTCTACGAGCAGGCGAGCCAGCTCTGGCAGCAGGTCGGCCTTTGTCCGATAGAAGCCGACCGGATAGATGAGATTCCGAATCCGGGCCGGATCCAGGCGCGAAAGGGCACGCGGGTCGGAGGCGGTGCTGAACAGGCGTGCTGATGCGGCTGCAGTAACCGGGTCCTGGGTGCGAGTGGAAAGAACGGCCGAAACGAGAATCCGGAACGGGTCCTTCTGTGACATCAGCTTCACGGGCGCGTCCATGCCCGGCCAGGTCCGACGCAGGATGGTGCGAACCAGCAATGCCCGGCGCCGGCGGTCAGCTGAGGGCAGAGTGCGGCGAGTAGGCGTGCTCAGGCGCCGATGATCTTCAGTCCGGTGAGGAAGGTCATCGTGAGCATCAGGGCGACGGCGAGGATCATGAGAGTGGCGTGCCAGCGCATGTGCGGGGGCGTCTGGCCGGGTTCGCTGCGGGTGAAGGTGAGGAGTGCGGCGATGAGGGCGGCGGCAAGCACGATGATCGATAGTGTAAGGTGTCTTGAGAGCTCGACTCCCTTGTGGATGCCGCGCAGTCCCATGTTGACGAACAGGCCCATTATGAAATTGGCCATGCAGAGCAGAAGGAAGAAGATCGACCGGCTGCGTTGACGTCGCATCGGGAAGTCCCAGTCACTGACCTTGGACAGGCTCACCTGGGCGGTTACGAGTCCAAGCGCGAGCGTGCCGAGGGCGAGCAGAGGGTGGATGAAGCCGTACCAGGGCACACTAGTCCACAAGGAAGCCGACGCGGCAGCGACCGAGGAGTTCCAGGTTCGACCCGGTGCCGTGAATCCGCGCCGCATCGGCCCGGCTGATGACCAAATCGCACGAGTTTGTGCCGACAACCGCCAGGGCGCGAACCACGAGTGGATTCGGGCCGATGCGTTCGTCAGCCAGGGCTACGGCCCGGTCGTAGAAGTAGCCGACCAACCCATGCCTGGTCACTTGTTCCGGTTCTGCGAAATCCGAACTGAAGACATCGCCACCGGACTCCGTCACCACCTGGGGGAAGAGAGAGGGACTGCACCCTATCCCTTTCGCGTCGACCAGGATGCCGCTATACTCAGGCTCCCCGCCGGTCTCGTAGGGGACGAGTTCCAGGTCAGGGGGCGGTTCTTTGCCTTCCGGCCAGGGCTGCCCGCAGCAAGGACACGCGGCTCGACCCAACAGCCGCGGCGAGCTTCTCACCGGCAGCATTATCTCGAGGACTGCGCCGGTCAGCGGGAATCCGAACTCGGTGGTGATCGTGCCGTCAGAAAGGTACTTTGTACCCAGGCGTTCGCTCGTGAGGTTCATCCGTTCCAGCCGACGCTGCACCAGGGAGTGAGAAGAAAGGTAGGAGCCGACTGTCCAGTCCCGGTCGTATGGGGCGGCCCTGAGTGTCTGCAGCATGCGTTCCTTCAGCCCGTCGGTGCGCTGCAGGCTGCGGGTTCCGGAGGCGACGCTGACTACGACAACTGTCTGGCTGGAGTAGTCCAGCGAGTCAGCAACCGCCGACGCAAACACGGCAGCCAGCAGCGGGACGAAGAAACGCGTGCGAGTTCCTTTCTGCTCAATCGCGGGTCAGGTCCGCGAACCAGCGGACGAAAAAGAAGAGCGGCCAACGGGAATCGAACCCGTGTAACCGGCTTGGGAAGCCGGAGCTCTGCCCCTGAGCTATGGCCGCATTATCAGCTTCAAGCCACAAGCCTCAAGCTGTAAGCATCCGACTGACCAAGCACCCGGTCCGGAGGCTTGGGAAGCCGGAGCTTTACCCCTGAACTATGGCCGAGGGGACGCACAATACTAGGCGAGGCTGTCTTGCTGTCAAGCGGATGCCGGTTCGACCGAGCAGGCACTGCGCGTCCTTGACCGGCGTGGTGTCGGGGCTAGACTTAGAGCAGTTCTGTAGGTCCAAAGGAAATGCTAAAGAAGGAACCATGAACCCTAAGACGCTTCTTCTCCTACTGCTGACGGTGTTGATACTGGCACCGGCAGTAGCACTAGCCAAACTGAATGTCGGCGACCAGGCGCCTGACTTCACTCTTCCCGACTCAACCCTGACGATGCGCAGCCTGTCCGAGTTCCGCGGGCAGGTGGTTGCGATACTCGGCTGGGCCAATTTCTGACCGTCCTGTCGCGCGGAGTTGCCGCGCCTTGGCGCCATGCAGATCGATTACGGACCGCATGGCTTCACCTCTATGCCGATCAACATCCAGGACGACTGGGATGTGATCAAGCTGTATGCCCGCCAGTACCCCGGTGTCTACCTCAAGGACAACGGGACGTTCTGGAACACGTACACGCAGAACAACGCGGTGCCGCTCAACTATGTTATCGACACCGCCGGGATCATCCGCTATGTCGCCGAGGGCTGGAACGAGAACGCGGTCAGGCAGGTCATCGAGCAGTACCTGCCGGACCCGATTCAGCACGACGTCGGCGTAGCCAGACTCATGGCGCCGACCGGTTCTCTTGACTCGGGAACGGTAGTGACGCCGGCCTGCTCGCTGCGGAACTACCGGAGCAACGTCGAGACCTACCCGGTGCGGATGAGAATCGGCGCCGGCTACGATACAACCGTAACGGTCACGAACCATCAGCCGGGCCAGGCCGTGTACGTCCAGTTCCCGCAATGGACCGCGCCGGCGCGGGGCAGCTATGCGGTGGCCTGTTCGACCGAGCTCACTACCGACGACATCAGCAGCAATGACGTTGCCAGGACAACCCTGACGGTCAACGTCGATGACATCGCCGTGACCGCCATCCTCATACCCCTCGATACCGTGGAGATGGGACGCGCATACACGCCAGCCGTCGAGGTGAAGAACCTGGGGACGGTCGCCGACATGGCCAGGGTGATGTTCTATGTCAGCGATTTCTACTTTGACAGTGCCAGGGTCGCGTTGCAGCCGGGCAAGACCGACACTGCGTTCCTCGACAGCTGGACGCCCGCCACGCTGGGGACGTTCCCGGTGCGCTGCACGACAGCCACGCTCAAGACAGACCTCGTTCTGGGCAACAACAAGCTGACGAAGTCGGTCTATGTCGTACCCGCGGGTGTCGAAGAGCAGCCGAAGGGCAATGCCCGGTTCACGCTCTTCGGCAGCAGCCAGAACCCGGCGCGGCCGCAGGTGACCATCCGCTACTCGCTGGCCCAGGCCTCGCTGGTTGAGCTGCGGGTTTTCTCGGCCGCCGGTGAGTTGGTGCGAGTGCTTGAGTCCGGCAACAGACAGCCGGGTTTGTACCAGGCAGTCTGGGACGGCAGGGATGAGCTGGGCCGCCCGGTCGGCCGCGGCACGTGGTTCTGTCGGATGACTGCCGATGGGTACCAGGCAGTGAGCAAACTGACCACAATCGAGTAGATTCCTCCGCACGTTTCCAGCGAGACCCGGGGAAACCCGGGTCTCGCTGCATCCGGCGACTTCGTTGCGGGCTGCCTGTGAGTCGCCAGAGGAGACGGCAGGCCACGGAATAAGACGTCTTTGACACGGCCGCCGGATGGCCTATTCTCACGCACAGAGATGAGCGACCGCGGAGTCCAGGTCAGCGACGACGCCGACCTGGTGCGCAAGGCCCAGGCTGGAGACCTGGCTGCGTTCGAGGACCTGGTGCGGCGGCACCAGCGCGGTCTCTTCTCGTACCTCTACCGGATGTGCCGGAACACAAGCGATGCGGAGGAGATGGCGCAAGCCGCAATGGTGAAAGCCTGGGAGAAGCTGGGGAGCTTCCGCGGGGCAGCGAGTTTCAAGACCTGGCTTTACCGCATCGGCACCAACCTCTGCCTTAACCTCCGCACCCGGAGGAGGCCGACCGAGGAGTTGAGCGAGGCTTTGACCGCGCCCGACAGCGATCGGCCCGAGGTCGCTTTCCAGCAGCGGAAGCGGGAAGAGGCGGTGCGGAGGGCGCTCGGCTGCCTGCCCGACGACCAGCGTGCCGCTCTCGTGCTTTCGGTCTACAATGACATGAGCTACAAGGAGATTGCCGAGACTCTCGGCAAGACGGTGCGGGCGGTGGATTCGCTGCTGTTCCGCGCCAAGACGAACGTGCGCGCGGCCCTGGCCGAGGACCGGGCCAAGGGGGTCATCTAGCCCGTGAGCGATTGCCAATTCCTGCTGCCGGGCGAAGCGCAGGATTCAGGAGGAAGCTGTGTCTAATCATTCAATGAATTGCGGACAGGTGAAACGGCTTCTGCCTCCCTTCATTGACGAAGAGCTGCAGGGCGGGGTGCGGGATGAGATAGATTCCCACCTCGCGTCCTGCCCGACCTGCCGCAGCGAGAAGGAGGAGCTCGAAGCCGACATGGGCCTGCTGGAGCAGGTCGGAACGCCCGAGGTGTCGCCGTTCCTTGTCACCCGGGTGATGGCCGACATCAGGGAACGTCGAAGTGCGAACGCCGACCTCCGAAGTAGAACATTCGGCGTTCGGCGTTTGGCGTTTGGCGTTAGCCTCGCCCGCCTTGTCGGCGGCGTGGCCGCAGCCCTCGTGGTCGCGGTCTCCATCGGGGCCGGCGTCCTCTTCGGATCCGGCTTCGCGCAGGCCTCCGTCCCCAGCGCTGAAAACAGCACCGAGGAGGCGGTCAGCTACGTCGAGTCATCTGCCGCTGACTTGTATGCCCTGATGGTGGGGGGTGACTGATGCGAAGCCGTTGGCTGGTAGTAGTCGTCGTAGCATCGCTTTGCCTGAACCTGGCTGTTGTCGGCACGTACTTTCTGCGTCGAGCGGGCCGCGACCGGCCGCACCGCTTCCCTGTGCACCGGCTCGCGGCCGAGGTGCGCGAGCGACTCAGACTGGCGCGCGAGGCGGCAATCCCTGAATTCACCGTCGAGGTCAGCAAGCTGGAAGCGACCGATTCGCTGCTCTGGGTCGAGATGCGCAAAGACCGTCCGGACAGCGTCAGGGTCGAATCGCTCTGCCTTGAGCTGGGCCGAATGCATGGCCGCATGAGGGTGCTGGCATTCCGGCAGATGCACCGCGAGCTACAACTCATGCCGGCGGAAGCGCGGACGGAGTATGTCCAGCGCATGATGAGAATGCGGCCCGGCCCCGGCGGTGCGGGGCGGGGAATGATGCGGCGCATGCACTCGTGTCCACCGATGCCGCAGACTGACGAACCGCCTCCGGGGCCGCCACCCGAATCTGGAGACTAGTCCGAAGCATGAAAAACCAAGGAGAATCTGTATGAAGAACAGAACGCTAGCAGCACTGATAGTCATGGTCCTGGTTGCCGGGTCCGCGCTCGCGCAGCAGGCAACACCAATGGCTGCCCCTGCACCGGGCTGCAAGGAGCAGGCCCCGACGGCCTGCGACATGCAGGGCATGAAGGGAATGATGCCGGGTCCGGCAATGCCTGACCTGACACCCGAGCAGCAGGAGAAGATGGACGCCCTGCGTACCGCGTACATCAAGATGAAGGCGCCGCTGCAGGCTGACGTCAGGGTCAAGGAGATAGAGCTTGAAGCGCTCTGGCGGGCAGACGAACCTGACGCCAAGAAGATAGTGGCCAAGGTGAAGGAAATCGGCGATATCCGTGAGAAGATAGAAGTCGCCAGCATCAACCACCGCTTCGAGATGCGCAAGGTTCTGACGCCGGAGCAGCGCAAGGCCATGCGCAAGATGGGTATGGGTCCCGGCATGATGGGCCGAGGCAAGGGCTGTGGCGGGCGTGGGATGATGCGCGGCCAGATGGGCGGATGCCCGATGGGCGGCGAAGTTCGTGGAATGCCGGGCGGAAGCCAATGCGGCGGGCCGCAGGGGCCGATGGGCCCCGGCGGTCAGCCCGGCTGCAAGATGCAGTAGCTCCTGCCGGAGCTGCTGGTTTGGCTCGGTGAGGAGCCGGGGCGGTGAGGCCCCGGCGCCCCTTTTCAGCCTGAGGCTCTAGATACACAGATCCTCTCCGGACCCCTCGCGCTGCGCCCGGGCTTGCGCTGACTGCTGCGTGGTGTACCCTTTGCCTTGATGCTGCCCTTCTGGCTGGTGCCCGTGGTTCTTCTCTGGACCCTTGCGTCTGGCACAGATTCACATGTCAGTATCCGTGTTCGCGATGGCGACACCGGGCGGTGGCTCGCCGGTGTGCAGGTCAGGGCGGGAGAGCTTGTCCTGTCCACCAACAGGGACGGCGAGGTGGTCGTTCCCGCAGTTGCCGGCCGGCGGCTGATTCTGACGGCTTCGCTGGCGGGTTTCTTCCCGGCGACCGATACGGTCGCCGCCGCAACTGCTGATGCGCGGCTTGCGGTCAAGCTCTACGGCACGCAGCCTCGCATCGCCATCGGGTTTGTGAAAGACGGCAGCACCGGGAAGAGGCTGGGCATGGCATCGGTCAGGGTCAAAGGCGACGCCGCGACGGCAAAGACCGACTCGACCGGCATGTATGCGATTCCATTTCCACCGGGCGACCGGGAACTCATCGCCGTCCTGCCGGGTTTCCGGGGCTTCCCTCGGCGCCTGTCAGTCAGGGCCGGTGACACGCTTTCGGTTGACCTGCCTCTCTACGACACATCGCTCGCGGTCGGCGAGGTCGGAGGTCGGGTGGAGATAAGGGACTTCGGCGCGGCCATCGGCGCGAGCGTCACGGTCGAGGGCACGCGGCTCGGCACCGCCTCAGGCCGGAATGGCGACTACATAATCACCGGTGTCCCTGCCGGCCAGCACCGGCTCATCTTCACCCACGCTGGGTGTAAGAAGACGATGCGAGTCGTCAACATCGCGCCCTGGAAATCGCTGGTCCAGAACGTCCAGCTGGAGCGCCGTCCGTCCACGTCGGGATACTAGCAGGCTATCCGGGGCTAGCTACCTCAAGTGACTCGCCGAGTCACGTGCCGGGTGGCACGGCGAATCGCGCCGCTTGTCCCCCTGGGGGTAGCCCCGCGTGTGATGTCGCGGGTCATGGTCAGAACGGCGCTGCAGGAGACTCCACCTGTCACAGGCAGAGTCGATTCCTGAATCGGAGAGCAGGTCGCCGTCCAGTTCACCACGACAATCCTCGTCGGAATCGCCTGCGGGGTGCTGTTCCGAACGGCTTCCCGAACCACCCCGGGAACCGTTCCGGGGACGACCCCCACAGCAACCCGTCCGGCGAGGCTAACATCCAGTCATGCATGGCTTTAGCATCAATTGCGCCCACTAGCCCGCGTGGGTTTGACTGGTATCATGCGGACAATGGCGGCCGGACAGAATTGCGAGCGAGGTCTGCGGTCGATGGGTAGGCGCTTCCTATGGGGTCGGCCGTAGCCCATCGAGTCCCGGGCCGAGAATTCCCAGAGGATGCAGCTGGCACTGCCTGTGCAGTATGCGAAGCCGCTGGTTGCTGCGTCTCAGGTGGAGGTTCGCCCCGCCTTTGACCAACTGGGCTCCACTCTGGGCAAAGGGCGGGCTTCTGCCTGCCATGCCTGGTTCGTATCCACTACCACCTATCGGCATCACGGTTCTGTGAGGACCTACCTCGTCAACAGGACCTTGCTCGACAACTCTGCGTCGCCGGCAGGGTGTATTGCACATCCGAATTGTCTCGCATCTACGCGATCGACCCGGCAACGGGAGATGTGCTCTGGGCCGAGCCGACTGAGGGTCGTCCACTCAAACTCGCGGCGGGGGGTCTGCCATCTTCTGTGGCACCGACCTTGGGGTGGCCTATTCCCTCAACCCGGTCACGGGGCGCTGAACTGGCGGAAGTCGCTCGCCTCGGGCTCGCAGTTCCTGACCGCGCCGGTTCTCGCCGCCAATGGCTGCGTGTATCTGCAGGATGACAATGACGTGCTGTACTGCGTGGATCAGTTCGAGGGCACGCTCATATGGGCATGTGACTGCTCCCGCTGCCTGCCGGGCGGCAAGCCCTCAAGGCCGAAGAAGACGGGGTTCCCTCACTATGACCCGGACCCGACCGTCACGAGCACGGGAGATGTCATCGTTCCCGGCCAAGCCGCGGTATTCTGCGTGGCCGGCTATCAGGAAGGGACGCTCGACCGGCTCGCGCCCGGGCCCAAATGGCAGCATGACCTCTACAACACCGGTTACGTGAGCGGAGGCAAGTAGCAGGCTCGACGGAGTCCATCCGCGGTTATTTGAAAGCTCTCGCGCCGCAGCTATGCTCTTCCATGATGGGCAAAACCAACGTGAGTGCCGTCGCCCTGCTTTCCGGCGGGCTGGATTCGACGCTGGCGGCGAGGGTGATCCTCGATCAGGGCATAGCGGTCATCGGGGTCAACTACGCCGGCGCCTACTGCCCCAGGCCCAAGACGGGCAGCAGCAATGCCGAGAAGGCAGCTGCGCGGTTGGGCATCGAACTTGTGACTCTGCCGCTTGACGCGGAGTTCACCGCTATGGTCAATCGTCCAAAGCACGGCCGGGGCAAGAACATGAATCCGTGCATAGACTGCCACACGCTGATGATCCGCAAGGCGTGGGCATTCGGCCGGACGCGGGACGCGGATTTCATCGTCACCGGCGAGGTGCTGGGCCAGCGACCGATGTCACAGAACCGCCAAGCGCTGGGAGTGGTGGCCCGCGAGTCAGGGGTCGGGGACCGTCTGCTCCGGCCGATGTCAGCGAAGCTCCTTGACAGGACCGCACCGGAGCAGGAAGGTCTGGTTGACCGCGAGCGGTTGCTCGATATCCAGGGACGGTCCCGAAGGCGGCAGATGGAGCTGGCCGCTCGCTTCGGCATCCGGGAGTACCCGGCGCCGGCCGGCGGGTGTCTGCTGACCGAGAAGGTCTTTTCGAGACGGCTGGCTGAGGCGTTCGACCACGGTGAAGATTCGCTCGAGACCATCGAGCTGCTTTCACTCGGGAGGCACTTCCGTCTACCATCTGGCGCGCGGTTGGTTGTGGGTCGCGACGAGGGCGAGAACGCCGAACTGCTTGGGCGTGCGCCACTCGGTTCCATCGTTGTCGATGCTTCCGACCTCCCGGGTCCGGTCGGCCTGGTCCTGCCGCCAGCAGGTCCTGGCGCATCAGTGGTTGAGTCTGATCGGGTTGTCGCCGCGCGGGTCTGCGCGCGTTACAGCGACAAGCGAGAGACGTTTGCTGCCGAGGTCAAGGTTAATGGGTCGGAGATGTCCGTTCCGCCCGCGCGGGACGAGGAGATAGCCCGACTGCGGATTGCCTGACGAACCGGCTGAACATAATAGGGACGCTACCCTTTTTGGTTGACAACGTGCCCCCGGGCTGTATCCTTGCATGTGCCCCGCATGGCGCGAGTCGTCGTTCCCGGCGTTCCGCATCACGTCACTCAGCGGGGCAATCGACGCGAGGAGGTCTTCCTCGTCAGGTCGGACTACCGCAGGTACTTGCGTCTGCTGGCGGACTATGCTCCGGAACGGGGGCTTCGGATTCTGGCCTACTGCCTCATGCCAAATCATGTTCACATTGTCGCGGTACCGGATGCGCCTGGTTCACTGGCGTCGGTGCTCAAACCGGTGCATCTCCGCTACGCGCAGCATGTCAACCTCTCGCAGCAGTTCGGTGGTCGGGTCTGGCAGGGAAGGTTCTTTTCCTGCCCGCTCGACGCTCAGCATACAGCGGCAGCGATCCGGTATGTCGAGTGTAACCCAGTGCGCGCCGGAATCGAGCGCCGCGCCGTGAACTACGAATGGAGCAGCGCCGCCGCTCACGCCGGGTTGAGACGCGATCGCCTGCTGTCGCCGGACATCGGCAACTGGGTGTCAGTCGTTGCCTGGTCTGAGTGGCTGGCAGAGATGGAACCCGAGAACTTCGCTACGCGGCTGCGCCTGCATACCCGTACAGGGCGACCGCTGGGGCAGGATTCGTTCGTTCAGAAGCTGGAAGAGAAAAGCGGCCGCAGGCTGCGCGCGCTGCCCCGAGGTAGGCCGAGGGGCGCTGTAAAAAATGGTTAGCGTCCCCAATTACAGTTGTTGGACTACTGGGCTTGACTTGAGTAGGGCCACTCATATAGTTTAGCCCGACGTGCGCATCAAAGAGCTTCAGCTCATCGGGTTCAAGTCCTTTCAGGACAAAGCAACGCTGCGGTTCTCGCCCGGCCTGAACGCGGTCATCGGACCGAATGGGTGCGGCAAGACCAATGTGCTCGACGCGCTGCGTTGGGTGCTGGGAGAGCAGTCGTTCAACCTCCTCCGTTGTGCAAAGAACGAGGACCTGATCTTCGGCGGCACCGCCACGGTGGCACCGGTCAATCTGGCTGAGGTGAAACTGGTGCTGGATGGCGTCGCGCAGACCGAGGGTCAGCCGCCGGCCGAGGTGGAGATAAGGCGACGGTACTTCCGCTCGGGTGAGAGCGAGTACTACCTGAACAAGCAGCCCTGTCGACTGCGCGATATCCAGGAGGTCTTCTTCTCTTCGGGTGCCGGCACCAAGGCCTACTCGATATTCGACCTGCGCCAGATGCGCGAGATTATCTCAGGGAACATCCGCAAGATGTTCGAGGAGGCGGCGTCGCTGGCCAAGTACCAGGACGCCAAGGCCGACTGTCTGCGCAAGCTGGAATTGACGAACAGCGACCTGCTGCGCCTCGACGACATCATCGCGGAGCGCGAACGCTACGTGCGCAGCCTGCAACGACAGGCAGGCAGGCTCCGGGCGTTCGACAAGCTGAAGATAGAGGAAAAGGGACTGCGGCTCATCGAGCTCAAGGCCGACTATGAGGCGATGCGGCGTGACGTGGAGCGGGCGCAATCTGATGCCGAGGCGCTCGAGCAGGCAGAAGCGGCCCGCGTGGCGGAGATCAGGCGACTGGACGAAGAACTGAAGACCCAGCGGGTCCGGGTACGGGACCTCCAGGTGTTGAAGGAAGAACTGGCCGCGAAGGTGCAGGCGCAGAGGCAGGTTGTCTCTGATCTGGTGGGCCGGGAGCTGCTCGCCCGCCAGCGGATCGAGTTCCTTGCGAGCGCGACGGAGCAGGCAGAGACCGAGCGGGCTGCCTTGGAGGAGAACGTCCAGCAACTCGAGCGATCGTTCGAGCAGACGATCAGCCGTCTGGCTGAAGCAAACGAACGTCAGGCGCAGGCGCAGGAGAAGCTGGAACGGCAGCGGGCCGCAGTGCAGTCGCTGGAGGAACGGCTCTATGTGCTCCGCAGCCACGAGACCGCGCTGAGGCAGCAGGCGCGGGAGCAACTGGAGCTGTTCCAGGCAGGCAGGCAGGACCTGGCACGGCTCGACGCGGCCATCGAGAACCGGCGCGAGACGGTGTCGCGGCTGGCCGGGGAGGCCGAGGCGGCGAAAGCGCGGCTGGAGCGAAACCAGGAGGAGGTCGCGGCCGGCAAAGGGATGCTGTTGCTGGCGGCCGCCTCCGTCGAGACGGGACGGAACCGGCTCGAAGCCCTGCGCGCGGAACTGGCTCGGGTGAGAGATGACAGGAACCGGCTGCGGGGCGAAGATGCGAGGCTGCGCGGGGAGAGAGCCGGGATCGAGACCGAACTGGCAGTGCTGCGCGCCGCGATTGCGAGCGAACAGTCCGAGGTGAGTCGCGCCGCGCTGGCCGAGGCGGTGCGCGGCGAAGCGAGCGCATTTCTGGACATCGTCCCGGGGTGGGAGCGGGCGTGCGAGACGGCGCTGTACGCGGTGGTCGATTTCCTGGTCGCTGATCCAGTTGTGGCGGATCACGTCGGCGTATTGGCAGAGAGGCGGCCGGACCTGCGTTTCGGGTTTCTCCTTTCCGTCACACCTGCCCAGTCCCTTGTCCCCGACTCGGCTCCGACCGACGGCTCCGTCCTTGGTCCATTGTCAGCGTTTGTCAAGGTCAAGGCCGACGCCCCCGCCGCGCTGCACCAGTTGGTGAACAGGTGCCAGGTTGCCGGAAACGCCGGCGAGCTTGCGCGCCTGGCCCGGCAGTTCCCCGGCTGGTCGTTCGTGACACAGGAAGGAGTGTGTTGCTTCCCCGACGGCAGGCTGGTAGTTGAGGGCAAGGATAGCGGACGGCTGAGCGCGGCCCGGGCGATTCATGACAAGAGCGAGCGACTGGGCATGATCGAGACAGAACTGGCAACCGCCGCGCAGAAGGAGGTCGAGCTCGCGGCGCGACGGGAAGACCTCGAAAAGGAAATCGGGCAAGTCGAGTTCGATGTCGGCGAGACCGGGCGAAGGAAGGCGTCGCTCGACGCGTCGCTGGCGCTGATTACCGCGACCGGCGAGGACCTGGGCCGGGATGTGGAACGGCTGAAGGCCGGGCAGTATGCGGCCGCCGCTCAGCTGCGCGCAATTGAGGAAAAGCGGGCCACGCTCGCCGCGCTCGGTGGTGAGCTCGAGACGAGAACTCAGGCCGGCACCGGGGCGCTGCAGCAGGCTGAAGCGGAGGTCCGCGAGCTGGAACAACAGGTTAAAGCCGGGCTGGAGCTGTCCGCGCAGGCGCTGGCCGGGCTCTCCGAGGCGCGACAGACCGGGTCCCGGCTCGAGGCCGAGAACGCGTTCGCCAAACGCCAGATCGACGAGGGACGCCGCCGTCTGCAGGAGTACGGCGCGGCAGCCGAGCGGAACCGCGAGGAGACTCGGAGGTTGGAGCGGGAGATTGCGGACCGGGCCGGCGAGATAGCGCGGGAGCGCGCCGCTTTGGGCGAGCTTGAGGCCGCGGCCGCCCAGCTGAACATCGCCGAACTGGCACGGGCAGAGGAGGTCCTTGAGGCCAACCTAGCCGAAATGCGCCAGCGACGCGTCGAGCGACGCCTTCCTTCGCCCGGTCTCGCCGACATCGAACTCGACTTGCCCGATTTCCTTTTCGAGGTCTTCCCGTCGCGCCGCGAGCTCGACCTCCTTCTGC
>Ga0233423_10001094_pt1 | contig 13728 bp, 6 predicted proteins | sample Watercolumn_Mata_FD_180713 | JGI IMG/M metagenome (GOLD analysis project Ga0233423, IMG submission 180713) | Freshwater microbial communities from Lake Matano, South Sulawesi, Indonesia - Watercolumn_Matano_2014_112_MG | ecosystem: Environmental > Aquatic > Freshwater > Lake | place: Indonesia... | reverse complement strand
GTCAGCGATTATTTGCGCATTGGCGGCTGGATCACGGCTATAATTGCGGACTTCGAGTGTGGTCACGTTACATGTACCAAAACAACCTTGATCGACGCTTTGAGGACGTGCAGCGTGCGCCATCAACTGTTCGGCGAGCAAAGCTCTTTCGCTCTGTTTGAGAGGGGCACCAGGTGCTGGCTCCAGGAGACGGTTGACTTGTTTATAAAATAGAGCTTGTTTTTCGGGAGTGATACCGCGCTCGATGGCAGCAGCTTCAAAATCAGATCTAAGTTTGCTAAATCTGGCAAGATGACTTGCGTCAGTAAATGCTTGAGCAGCTCTTACATTGAGATCAAGACTTTCTTTGGAGAGGTCTGCAGCGTATGTGGCGCGGCCCTGATTATAGATGACACGCTCTCCGTCTGGCTTAAAGACGACCATACGCTCGTCTTTTAGGATACCCGTTCCATCCATCAAACGCAGAGTGCCATCTTGATCGGCAACAGCATGGCCAAAGTGAAAATCTCGGCTCACGATCTGATTGTTGCGATCACGCCATGACTGAGTCCACTTGCCGTGAGCATCGACATTGATCACGTCTCCACCGCTAAATCTCACGCCAGACAAATTGCCTGCTTGATCGTAGTAAAAATCACGGTTATGGCCACGTTCAACTGTGTTGATGATGTGCCCTTTGGGATCATACGTGCGTGTAAAATCATTGACATCATCGCGGACTTGCACTCGGCCATTGACGTCTCTAATGATGCGGCCGTTAGCAGTCGGCGTGATGCTTGCTCCAGATGCATCCTGTATGGGCGCGCCTGTAGCTTCGGGCAGGTCGTATTTTTTAGGGATGAGACGATCGGTATCGACACGACCAATGGTGGCAGGCTCAAAATTGCCGGGCAGAGAGCCATCAGTACGGTGGCCTGCGCGCATAAGGTCGGCCATCTTGGCGCGGACTTCTTTAGCGAGCTCGTATTGCTTGAGGTCTTCGCCGGTTAGCGGCACATCTTTGGTTGGGTACTTGAGCTGGCCATCCGGACGCAAATAGACTACGTCTTCTGGCTTGAGCCCCTTGGTCTCCAGCCACTTATTCATTTGAGCCATGACACCATTTTCGGGATCATGCAAGAGCGCGTTGCGATGAGCAAGGCTTTGATCGGCCAGCATGCGGCCTTCGGGAGTCATTACGGAGTATGCGTCTTTAAAGCTCGTATCGATAGAGCCGATGGATTTCCAGATATTGCCATCTTGAAACATGGTCTCTGGACCACGAATGGTGACGATCTTGCTAGCACCACCCAGAGTGGCATAATTGTCGATACCGTCACCATTGATGAGAGCGGTAGAGATTTTGTATTGGCTTGTGAGACGTTCTTGCTCGCCTTTGGCGAGAGTCTTGAAGGCTGGATCGTCAACAGGATTGACGGGGGTGTTCCATCTATCGACACCAGCAAAGCTCAATAGCTCGCGCTGATCTTTGGAAAGCGCTAACTCGTAACTACCATCGGCATTTTTGACCTTGGGCCAGGTATTAACTTCTGCAAGAGGTTTGATGCGGGCGATATTGTCAGGACCGGTGACAGTCATATCGTCCAACACTTTTTGGAGTTGGGCGTGTCGTTCGGCAGTCAAAGAACCATTGGCCAGCCGTTCGCTCAGACCTTGCTTGACTCTAAAATTGTAGAGCTGTCCCATAAACTCAGGTGGAGCAATCTGGTGCTCTTTAATTGCCTGGACTATGCGTTCGATACGTTCGGGGGGAAATCCCCTCCGCGTAAGGTTTTCGTGGGCAGCCAGCGCACCATCGAGATGATGAGTAAAGAAATTGGGCTGAGCCCCCTTGGGTGCGGGAAAAGCAAACTTGACCGAATCAGAATACATCGATGCCAATATGGCATCTTCCGTCTCTTTGCCGCTGAGACCAGCTTTGCGACTGACTTCCAAAACTTTGGCCATTTCGCCCTGGGTGTGAATCCAGTTGACCTCAGGATCGGCATGCATGCGAGCGCCATCTCTATAAGTCGCAAAATGCTCACGCACTATGGCGAGGTTTTCTAGGATATTTTGTTTTTGTTGAGTGGTGAGTCTGGGATCGCCCGCAAGGCTCATGAAAGCGCTTGTCTCTCCGCCATTGGCATCGATGGCTCTGACTTGCTCGAGTTCGCGGCTGACATTTTTGACTGATGCAGCCTGCATCTCGGGATTCATTTCTACAAATTTGGCTTTTATATCTTTGAGATGATTGCCTTCACGGCCATCTATAGTTCCCGCTCTGGGCATGCTCTCATAGACGTGAATGCTGTGATTGGCATCATTAATGACCTCGAGGCCATTGTTTTCGTTGATACGCATTCTGGTGCGGCTATCATAGTAGCCGTCAGGTGCGCTCGGATCCTCGGTACGCCAGTTGATACCATCCTTGGTCCTGGAAATATTGCCGTTGGGAAACTCGACTTGAGTAATCATCTTGGGATCGGCTGGATTTTCGTAGGCGATCTTGATACGCCCTTGGCTAGTCTCTAGATGCGTGATTCGTCCCAGCTCATCTGTATTGGATTTGGGCTTGAGACCAAACTCATCAAAGGATCTCAGCTCAAGTGGAGGACGGCTCTCGGGCAGGGGTCTGACTTCGGGGAGGGCGCCGCCTGGCATCTCGCCATGCAAACCGCGGACAGCCTCAATACTGCGGCCGATGCCTTTCATGCCCACAGTCATGACACCAGCCATGGTGCCACCCGCAAGAGCTCCCATCGCGCCTTGAGTAAGGGCTGCTTCTACAGATTCGCCTTCGACTCCCCCGCGCACCCCACCGGAGAGGCCGCCGCCGAGTGCACCGGCACCGGTATTGAGGGCTACTTCTTTCATCTGGGCCTTGAGACCAGCCTTTGCTTCTATTTCGACAGCCTTTTTGAGATTTTCGGCGAGCAGCCGCTGGACAGCGGGGATGTCTTCGGGACTGGCAGCGACTTTGGTCGCGATCTGGCCGATCGATTTGTCACTGACGCCATGTGCACCATTGGCGATTGCAACTGCGACCTGTTCTTTCATTTCCTTTTCGATGGTATCTTGCGCACCTTCTTTTAGGAGCTGACGGCCACCAGCCACAGCGACATTGTCGGCTTCGCTCAAGACCGCGCGGGCCGCGGTAACAGCGCTCCTTTCGCCCAGGCGCAACATCTGAGCAGCCTGAGCAGGTCCGACAAATATGGTGGCAGCATCGATGGCACCAGTGGCACTATCAGAAAGCACTTGAGCACTCGCAAAGTCATAGTCCGAGCCCATGATGGCAGACTTGGCACCGACCTTAAACAAAGCACCGCCGACGGTGGTGGCTCCGAGCAAGCTCAGCGACACGCCTCCTGTAAAGGCAGCACCGCCCACGCCAGCTGCGATGATAGCACCGTCTACAGCCATGTCAGCTGCGGCAGACTCGGATTTTTGGTAGAGCTCGAGTGATTTTTGCAGATTTTCGGCAAACTTGGCGCGGTCGTCTTGCGGCATCTCTTGAAAGCGCTGGCTGTAAGAGCCCATCGCACTCGAATACTGCTGCATCTGATCCTGGGTCATATCGGCCGTGCCATCCCAGAGATTTTTGACGACCCAGCGGCCGACGCCATCGGCGCTCTCGTAGACTTCAGATCTAGACTCGTTGTAGGCCTCGCGGGCAGACTGCGGTCCCCGGAGATCACGGGCTACTTCTTTTTTATCTGATCCACCGAGCTCGTCCATAGTGTCGCCGAGCAGATTGGAGCCGTATTTGACTTCGTAGGCGTCCTTGATCTCCTTTGCTTTTTGAGGAGGCAGCCCGCCGAGTATCTCTTTGATCTTGGCTTCGTCGGTACCGGCACCGAGCATGGCAGCACGGAGCTCATCTTCTGGCTTCATCTCTCCATTCTGGCGAGCGATGTTGACCGCGACTTCGCGCTCTTCTTTGGACATAAAGGGCAGAGTTTTTTCGGGATCGGCGAGGAGTTCGCGGTAATCCTCAGGTGTGCCGCGGCCTTTTTTGAGTGCATCGTAAACGCCGGCTTCGTCGTCGTTAAAGACTCCCTTGTAAAGCTCGGCCTTGGTGCCAAATGGTATGCGGCCGGTCTCGAGCAGAGGCTTAGCATATTTGTCGTATTCATCGGGATCGAGCGAGCGGCGCAAAGCACTATCAAATTTTTGCGACATCTCGCGATCGGTATCGGTCTTGGGATTGTTGATGCGGTCACGCAGACTGGGGTCTTTGCGAAATGCTTCTTCCAGATCAGCGACGACCTTACTTTCGTCGGTATTCCAGTGGGTCGAGTGCATCTCGAGCTTAGAGACAATGTCTTGCTCCGGCTTTTGGCCTTTGGCAACACGGTCGAGTATACCCATGGCCGCATCTCGCTCTGCGCCAGAACCCATACTGTCCTGGATAGACTTGTCGAGCTGGGCCTTAAACTCGGGATCCTTGCGATATCTCTCTTGCTCGACAGGGGTCATGGCCTGGAGCGAACCAAGTATGCCTTCTATGTCGTTACTAAAAAATCCGGTCTTGTCATTGATCGAGTCGAGCACCGATCTTTGCTGAGTCTGTGATTGCTCAAAAGTCCCCGAAGCAATCTTGCGATCGAGTACATCGAGGGCCCGCTGACGCTCCTCGGCATTGAGGTCGAGAGCGAGCGAGCCTTCTACTTGTTTGCGGTATTCGGGATCGGATTTGAGTCTTTCCCAATCTTGCTTGGGCATGGTCTCGATAGTCTTAAGATAGCTATCGATGCCATCGCGCATCATGCCGCCATGATCGGCGATACGTGAGACCAGCGATCCGTCTTTGCCATTGGCGATCTGGTCCTGCCATTTGGCCATCTCGCGCTCGTTGCCTGCCTTGGCGAGAGCGCCGTGGATGCGGTTGTAGACTTCTAAATCGGCCTTTTGGCTTTCTGTGGGTGTGCCATTGGAGGCAGACTCGGTGAGGCGACGGCCATTGATGTATTGCTGGCGCTCGCGATCGCTCATCTGAGCGATGGATTGCTGGATGGCTTCTTCGTTGTCACCAAAAAATCCGGTGTTGTCGGCGATCTTTGTAGCGGTGTCGAGCTTGCCTTGCTTGACGTAATCCATGGCACGACGGGTTTCGTCATTGGAGTCAGAGTGCATCTGGCCCATATCGTCTATGTAATTGCTGCCAAATGCTCTGTTGACGCGTGCCTCGCCGTCGTTTTGCATAAACTTGGCGCGGGCCTCAGGAGATGCACCGGCAAAGGCTTCTTGAAAAATCTCCATGTTTTTGGATTTGAGAGCCGTATCGGCAAGCGCGAGAGTATCGTCGGGAGTGCGCTTGTCGGTACCCTTAAAGTAGATCTCGAGTGCTTTTTTGCTATCGGCAGAAATGTCGGGATTGTTGAGGAGGGCTTCACGGGCGGTTGTGCCGTAGCGTTGCTGATATGTGCGATCGAGCTCGGCCAGTTGCTGGCTATTCATCGTAGAGATGGTATCGCGCATGTCCTTGTCGATATTGCCATTTGATCTGGTGCCAAAGCCCCACTCTTTGCGCTCGATCAAACCAGCATGGATGCGGGCAGCATCGTCATTGTGTCCATCGGCCAGGTCCATAGCGCGGGCGAGATCGGACCCCGAAAGCTCATCCTTGAGCTCATCACGCAGGCCAATGCCGGTGCGGGCGCGATATGCCGCGTCGATATCGCGCAACTCCTCAGGAGTCTTGCCCTTCAATTGTTCTTCGATAGCTTTTTTGTCGGTGCTAATACCCAGAAGACCACCGTTTGCGGCATTATCGATGGCTTCGGCGACGCGGTCCGCTCGTCCACGGTCAGCGCCTTTTTGCGAATCACGGACATTGAGGTGGGTCAAAGACTCGGTCAGATCCTTGCCTGACATTTGCTCGCGCAGCATCTGGTCGAGCGGTTTACCATGCTTTTGCTGGTACTGGTCGCGTAAGACCTTGCGCTCGTCCTCATTGAGATCTTTGAGGATGTTTTTGACTTTTTCTTTGTCTTTGCCAAACCACTTGCCTTCGGTGGCATCATAAATCTCGTCGGCCTGCTTTTTGATCTTTTCGACGTCGACAGGCTTTTTGTCCTGGGGTTTTTCTCCAGCATTTTCGCCTGGCTTGTCTCCCGGCTTATCACCCGGTTTGTCAGCAGGCTTGTCTGCTTTTTTGTCTACGATCTCTACATGCCCCAGTCCATCGGCCTTTTTAGCCTCATCATGCTTTTTGATGACCTTAAGGGCATCAGCACCCGTATTTTGGTGCACGAGATGATCCGGCCCTTTATCTTTGGCCTTTTCCGTCTCTTTCACATGATCTTTTACTGGCGCTTTGTTTTCTGTCATGTATGCAAAACTACTAAGTTAACAAATTATTCCCATCTATATACCGACCCGAAACCTTTTAGACAGTCCCAAAAAATCGCTAATTTTCTCAACAGAGCAACTTTCCACCCCATGACATCGTCGCAGCCAAAACCAACAGGAGCTCAACATGTTTCTCGACTCGATGCGCGATACTCTCAAAGCCAACCCGCAAGGCAAAAGGCAGAGGATACTCTTTGCCGAAGCCGATGAGGATCGTACGCTCCAGGGGGTCCGCATACTGCAGGACGAGGGTCTGACAGTGCCGATGCTGGTGGGTGATGCTGACAAGGTCCGCAAAAAAGCCAGGGCGCAGGGTCTGGATCTGGGAGATGTAGAGATCCTCGATCCCATGCGCGATAAGCGGATCGATGAGTATGCGGCCAAATACTTTGACTTGCGCAAGCACAAGGGGATGACGGAGGACGAGGCGGCAAAAAAAATCCGTGAGCCCCATTATTACGGAGCGATGCTGGTGCATGAGGAAAGGGCCGATGGGATGGTTTCGGGTCTGAATGAAGCAACCAAGCCGTTTAAGCCGGCTTTTGAAATCATCAGGCTCCGCGATGGCTACAAGCGTGCGTCCTCGGTCTTTGTGCTCGAATGGCCCGAGAGGCTGCTATTTTTTGCTGATTGTGCGGTCAATATCAACCCGGATGCAGAGACACTGGCGGAGATCGCGCATGCAACTATAGAGACAGTGCGCTGGCTAAAAGTCGAGCCCCGAGTGGCATTCCTGTCTTTCTCCACATATGGGAGCGCAAAGGGCCCTGAGGTAGAAAAAATGCAAAAGGCGGTCGCGATTGCCAGAGAAAAGAATCCGGATTGCGTGATTGACGGAGAGATGCAGTTTGATGCGGCGCTGATGCCTAAGATAGCCACGCGTAAGGCGCCAAATAGTCCTTTTGCCGAGGAGGGTGCCAATATCTTTATTTTTCCTGACCTCAATTGCGGCAACATCGCCTACAAGATCTCTGAACGACTGGGCAAGGCAAGAGCGACGGGGCCGATGCTGCAGGGGCTCAATAAACCGGTCAATGACGTGTCGCGGGGCTGCTCGGCGGAAGATATGGCCAATGCGGCTGTTTTGACAGCAGCTTTGGCGATGCGCATGTAACAACAAAAGACAATCTTTTGGACCAAAAGATTTGTCGCAAATTTTGGGTTTATTATTTATGTGCTTCAAGCGAGGAAACACATAATGCTCGGCACCGAAAACCAAGTAACTGCCCAAGGTTTGAGCGATGCGCCTCTCCAGTCGCAGGTCTCCGCTCAGTTTAAAAAAATGCGCCGTATCTCCGCAATCGAAGGTATCACGCTGATCTTATTGATGTTTATCGCTGTGCCACTCAAGTATCTCGCACACATGCCGATAGCCACGATGATCCTGGGCTCTATTCACGGCGGTGCATTTATGTACTATCTGTGGGTTTTGCACAAAACGGCAAAGCATGGCAAGTGGAGCCTGGTAGAGGTGCTCGGCATGGTAATAGCCGCAACCATCCCCTTTGGCGTGATTGGCATCGAGATATTTTTGAAAAAGAAAGAGCAGCAAATTATCCCATCCGCAGGTGATTAAATGTCAGTCAATTGCATTCCAGAAAATTGCAACACTCTCAATGCATATTTGTATTTCAAGAGCAGCAAAGCAGCCATCGCTTGGTATGCAAAAGTGTTTGATGCAAAAGTAGCAGATCTCTTGCAGTGGCCAAACTCGGACAAGATCATGCATGCAGCGCTCAAGATCGGCAATTCGACTTTGATGATGAGCGATGAAATGGCAGAGCATGGGTCAGTGTCGGCTGAGACACTGGGCAAATCACCAGCAATGCTGATGATGTATGTAGATAATGTGGATAAAGTATTTGAACGAGCCTGCAATAACGGTGCCATAGCACAGATGCCAGTCACCGACATGTTTTGGGGCGATCGTTATGGCCAGTTGCAAGATCCTTTTGGCTATCGCTGGGCAATAGCAACCCACAAAGAAGACCTGTCGCCAGAAGAAATGAAAAAGAGGCAGGATCAGTTTTTTGTGGAGATGATGGGTCAGAAATAACTGTCATCTCATATCACCATAACCGATTTATAATCCCGAATTTTCCCTGGCAATCTCCGCGATCGCACACGGATCTTTCGCCCCCTTATCTCTGCCTATCGCTGAGATAAACACATTTTCTAAGGTATGCAAAAAGGGCATAGACACTCTGGATGCTATGGCCGCCTCAAGCGCGAGGCGAGTATCTTTTTCTTGCAGCTCAACACTAAATGCGCCACCAGCAAAATCACCATTTGCAATCAGCGCGCCATATTTTTTGTAGATCGGAGAGGCAAAAAAATCATTGGCCATGATCTCGTAAAACATATGATGATCCACGTTATTTTTGCGCACCAGAGCAAAGGCCTCGGCAAAGGTTTCGATCATCGAGCTGATCATAAAATTGGCGGCTAGTTTGACTGCATTAGCCTGCATAGGCTGATCTCCCACCACCCTGATCACCTTTGAAAAAGCCATCAGCAATGGAGAAATCTTTGCGATCGCGTCGTAAGCTCCGGCAGGCATGCTGATCGCCTCACCGCGAGCCATCACATCCGGCCGCCCCATCACGGGACAAGACACAAAAGACCGTCCTGATCTAGCCGCCTCTTGCGTCAAACGCTGCACCAGATCGATAGAAATGGTGCTCATCGACACATGTGTGCAAGTAGCTGCATGCTCCAGGAGAAAATCATCATGCAGGATTACAGCCTCGACCGCCTCGTCATTGGCCAACATAGAGATCACCACATCGCCCTGCGCCGCCTCATAAGGCTCACTGGCGATACGCGCGCCCAAATCTTTTAGAGGATCCGCCTTTTGACGAGTACGATTGTAGACCGTTACTTCGTAGTTTTCAGGAGAGTGCAAGATCCTCTCTGCCAGCGGATAGCCCATGGCACCAAGACCGATAATCCCAATTTTTTTTATTGCATTACCTTTGGTATGTTCTTGCTTCTGCATGACGCTCAACCAGTGTAGGCCTTTTGCAATGCGGCGATGTCCAGTTTCTTCATCTGCATCATCGCTGCGTTCACATTTTTGTATTTCTCTTTATCCCCATGCACCATGAGATCGATTATCACCTCCGGCACCACCTGCCACGAATTGCCGAACTTGTCCGTGAGCCAACCGCAATGCCCGGCCTGGCCACCATCGGCAGTGAGAGCGTCCCAATAGCGGTCGACCATATCCTGGCTATCGCACATGATGATAAAGCTATTGCCTGGCGTAAAGCCAAAATTGTGACCGGACTCATTATCCATTGCCACCATATCGGTATCGCTAATGTTAAATACCGCGTGTTTGACGTGCCCTTCGGGCTGGTCTTCGCCGGCAGCATACTTTTCGATTTTTAAAATAGTGCCATCGCTAAAGACTTTGGTGTAAAAATTGATCGCTTCTGATGCACGACCGGCTTGAGTCCGGGTAAAGAGCAGACAGGGAACGATCTTTTGCCTCGCGCCGCACATCCCTTTATTGTGGATCAACTGCCAGGAAACACCGTACTCATCATTGACCCAGGCGTATTTTTCGCCTGGGATCAGCTCGTACTTTTGCAGTTCCATGAGTACCAGGCCGTCTTTTGACAGGGCCGCATACAATCTCTCGATCTCTGCATCATCATCGCAATGCACCGCATACGATACCGCCGGAGTCGGTTGAAACATCGGGCCGCCATTGAGAATGAGGAAAGGCAAACCAGCCAGCAAAAGATCCACCGTGAGCACATCTCCCACGGGCATGCCTGCAGCCTTGGACGTTGCCTCGTCATAATGAGTGACGGCCACGATCTTGCTATTGCCACCAAACAAGCGCACATACATTTCGGCGGCCTTGATCGCATTGCCGTCAAACCACAGGCAGTTGCGCAGTTTTTGCATTATTTTTTACCCTGTGCCTTGGCCCAGCTATCTTTGAGTGTCACGATGCGATTAAAAACTAAATGCCCCGGCTTGCTGTCCTTGACGTCAGCGACAAAATATCCCTGACGCTCAAACTGAAATCTGTCGCCAGGTTGACACTCACCGAGGGAGCGCTCGACTTTGGCACCATGCACCACCTGCAGTGCCTGAGCATTGACACTCTCCAGCCAGTCGCTATCTTTGCCCACCGGTGAGGCCTCGACCGAAAGCAAACGGTCGTAGAGACGCACTTCGGCATCATGAGCGTGTTTGGCATCGACCCAGTGGATGGTGCCTTTGACCTTGCGACCGATCGGATTGTTGCCTGATTTGGTCTCGGGATCGTAGGTACAATGGATCTCGGTTACATTGCCATCCGCATCCTTGACGACATCAGTGCAAGTGATGCAATAGGCATAACGGAGTCGCACCTCTTTACCTGGCGCTAGGCGGAAATAATCCTTGGGTGGCTCGAGCATAAAGTCGTCTTGCTCGATATAAATCTCTCGGCTAAAGGGCACCTTGCGGCTGCCCTCTTTGGGCACATCGTGCGGCCAGTAGGAAGCATCGAGCTCTTCGACCTGGTCGGCAGGATAGTTGTCGATCACGACTTTGATAGGTTTGAGTACCGCCAAAACCCGTGGTGCCTTTTGGTTGAGATCATCACGGATATGAAACTCTAGTTGAGCCATGTCGACTGTACTATTGGCCTTAGCTATCCCGACCGAAGCGCAAAAAGCACGCAGAGCCTCGGGAGTGATACCACGGCGGCGCATACCAGCGATCGTCGGCAGACGAGGATCGTCCCAACCAGACACATGCTTGTTTTGCACCAGCTCCAAAAGGCGCCTCTTGCTCATTACAGTGTAGTTGAGATTGAGTCGGGCAAACTCGTATTGGTGCGGACGACTGGGAAACTTTGCGTATTCCATCAAATTATCTACAACCCAGTCGTAAAGCTCCCTGTTGTTTTCAAACTCGAGAGTACAGATACTATGGGTGATGCCCTCGATCGCATCCGAGATCGGGTGGGCATAGTCGTACATCGGATAGATGCACCACTTGTCACCAGTCATGTGGTGCGCAGTATGCCGGATACGATAGAGCATGGGATCGCGCATCTTCATGTTGGCAGCAGCCATATCGATCTTGGCACGTAAGACGTGCTCGCCATCTTTAAACTCGCCCTTGCGCATACGGCGAAAGAGATCGAGGTTTTCTTCGACGCTACGGTCGCGATACGGGCTATTGGTACCAGGAGTCTTGACGTCCCCACGGTATTGCTTGGTCTCGGCATCGGTCAAAGAGCAAACATAAGCCTTGCCCACCGAAATCAGATGCTCGGCGTACTCGTACATTTTTTCAAAATAGTCGGAGGCGTGAAAAAATCCGCCCCACTCGAAGCCCAACCAGCGCACGTCTTCTTGGATGCCTTCCTCAAAGAGTGTGTCTTCTTTAGCTGGATCGGTATCGTCAAAACGAAGGTGGCAACGGCTGCCCGAACCAGGCAGCTTTTGGGCATACTCGTTGGCCAGGCCAAAATTGAGACAGATCGACTTGGCATGGCCGATATGCAAAAAGCCATTGGGCTCTGGTGGAAATCTCGTCACGACCTGGCTGTGGCGCTTGGCCTCGAGATCATCATTGATGATGTCGCGGATAAAATCGCTGTGCTTAACTGGTGCTGGTGCTGACGAACTCACGGTTTGAATGCCTCGTTGAAAAGGGAAATTTTACCTCAAAAGCCTAAAGCTGTGGTCGCCGTGTCGGTTGACAACAACGTCTATGGCTCTTGTTTTTGCTCGAAGGAGCCGAAAGGGTGTAAACCAGGGCATCTTTTTTGGGGCCCAATAGCATGCTGTAAGCCTGGACGATGCCGCCATCGCAGCCTTCGGCCATGTGCATCAATCCATCGCCGTCTCGGGCGATAAACTCAAAAGTACTGGCCAAGATCTTACCTTTATTGGCCTTGTAAAGAGCTTCTTTAGCTGCCCAGATAAATATTGGCAATTTCTCCATATCCAGCATACTCTCATCCTGGTGCAATGCCTCCAGCTCCTGGCGCTCCGCCGGCTGCATAAAAGTCTCGAGAAACTCAGGCTCGAGAGGACGTATGGACTCCAGATCTATGCCAAGCCTCGCTGTCTGCGAAAAACTCGCCAGAGCGACGGCACGATCGGCTGTGTGACTGATCGAGATCTGCACGGGCGGCAGGAAACGATCCTTAAAGACCACGTAGGGGGAGCCATCGGCAGCAGTAAATATCTCCAGATCCTGCGGCCCTAACACTCTCTTGTCAGTCTGGGGTGCACGGGCAATCAGACGGCGGACGGCTTCTTTGGCAGCGATGCGGCCGAGCAAGCGATCTAGTTTGCGCTTTTTGGTCTGCTTGTCACTATTTGAGCTGACTATCTGAGTTTCAGCACGAGTAAAGAGGTAATCACAGCACCAGTCCAGGATCACATCATCTTGAGGCAAGACCGAGGCCTCGACCTGGCTAAGCACGTGCCCGTCAGTATTGTCACCGATAGAAGCCGGATAATCGATCTGATTGCCGAGATAGACATGCATTGGATCGTTGACGAAATCCTGCCACAGTGGACTCAGCGCAACACGGCGCGAGTTGATGCTATTGATACGGATGGCAGGGGCACCATCTGCGATGACCTCGACAGAGGCCTCGGTGGCACGGTCGGACGCAACCGACAGGCTGGCCGAGACATCGACCGAATGCGGCAGATAATGCGGGTCACGGTAAAAATCGATGGATTGGATAAAGAAAGGCAAGAGAGCAGTGGCAGGCAAAGATTGCTCGTAGAGATAAAAGAGGACAAACTGACTGGCATTGTCCAAAAGCAAGGGATTGACTATAAAACGCGCTATCGGATAAGCTGGCATCCAGTCACGTGCCGGCGCACCGCTTGCAGTACCACCAATCGTGCGCGAGCCGGTATTGGTGTCTATGTACTGTATCTCTTGTACGGCTTGCATGGTCGGTCCGTGAAACATCCTGTCACCACCTGGACCATAATATGTAGATGGCGCATTAAGTCGAGCCGGCGGCTTGCCGGTCCTTGGTATCCGCGGGGCGTCAGGAGTCGGATACGTGGTGGCAAATACATAATCCGCCATCATCAGAGCGCTAGTGGTATCACCTGCTTCGAACATCTCTACGTGGATAGTATCGGACAGCTCATTGCCATGCTTGTCACGACCATTGCTCACCATCATATGTAGCGACAGATTGTGCTCGTCGACCACCAGACGCTTAAATGCCTTGACTTGCTCTATGCGCACCAGGCTGCCATCACCATACTGTCCATAATGAGCAAAGGCTGCCTCGGCCATGATCTCGAGCGAAACCATCAATGGGACCAAGTGGACACGCAGAGACTTATCCGCCGAGCCCCGGCGACCGACACCGCCCCCGATGGCATGATCGAGCAAGTACAG
>Ga0233423_10001093_pt1 | contig 13739 bp, 15 predicted proteins | sample Watercolumn_Mata_FD_180713 | JGI IMG/M metagenome (GOLD analysis project Ga0233423, IMG submission 180713) | Freshwater microbial communities from Lake Matano, South Sulawesi, Indonesia - Watercolumn_Matano_2014_112_MG | ecosystem: Environmental > Aquatic > Freshwater > Lake | place: Indonesia... | reverse complement strand
TTCAAGAATCCCTTCAGGACGGAAAATCCGGGCATTCTCTCCACGGGTCCGACCCCGCCTACCTCCACCTTCTTTTGGCTTCACAGGCAGCGAGGATTTAAGAAGGCGCGACTCAGGCCCGCCGCAGGCTGACAGGGTTCAATGCCCCCGCGCCTGGCAAGCCTTCCCCTCAAGGGATATTAGCCGCGCCTTTTTCCCGGCAAGCAAAAGCCACCTCGCGAAGGTCCGTCGTGAAAATCCGCGAGGAATGGGCCGCCCCAAGGGCCTGGCCAGGCTTTTCCTTCAACCGGAAATACTTCTGCCTGCCTCAACCCATCGGGTCATTTTGGCAGGCTCCCACCACCGGGGTGGCCGCTTAACCGGGTTCGCCTTTCCGCTGTTCGGGAGCACCGGCCTCGGGGCCGTCCAGGTCCTTGGCGTCGCAGCAAAATGTGGTTTTCATAACTTTGCATCTGGGTTTCCGTTTGTCGCGCATAACTGTCGCCTCCTTTACCCCGCCATACTGCGGGGCTCCTCGGGTTAATGGTTTAAACTTCTTTTTTGGTTTTCAAGGTACTATGTATGTTAGCATATCACGCTAAGCCCTGTCAAGCCCCGTAGTGAAAATTGGGCAAATTTTTTTGCGCGAAGCGGTCCAATTTCTACTGCGGGGCAAACCCTATTGCTGGTTTAAGAATTTCTCAATATCCTCTACTGTTATAATCCGGACATTTCCAGCGTCTGAAACCAGCGCCATTGCCACAACTTCGCTTTCAAGATTAATAATAGGCCCGCCGGATAATTTTTTACCTTCCTTTTCAAAGCTCGCAAAAAAATCTTTTCCAGACAATCTTTTTATAAATCCCAAGTCTATCAAGCGGCTCGCCGGTCCCTCGGCATCAACGCCAACTAAAATAATTTTTTCTCCCAGCAACAAACCGTTTGTGTCGCCAAAAGACACAACCGACAAATTGTCTTGCTTAAATTTCAGTAAAACCAAATCACTTTTCGCGTCTCGTTTAATAACTTCCGCCTCAATGCTCGCTTCGTCGCGCAAAATAGAATATTCATAATTACCGGCCGGCACAGCGGAATCCTGCCCGACAACCAATCCGTCGCTCGTTACGATAAACCCCGTGCTGTAATATGCTAAATTTTTTGCCTTTGAAAACCCTTTGTTTTTGGCAACGATGCCAACAACCGCAGGGCTTATTCTGGAAATAGCGTCTTCTATTGCCTTGTCTTCTTTTATTATTTTTTCCTCTGTTTTATTAATAATCGTTGTTCCGCCATTACCGCCATTTAACCAGCTGATTTTATCAAAAGGCGCTGTGTGCGCCAAATAAGGCATCAAAAAACCGCTGGCCAAAATTCCGCCAGCCATGCCCCACAAAAGAATTGAAATAAACAAAAAAAATTTTTTCATCTTCTTGCGATTAAGCCAAAAAGAAAGCTAGAGCAAGCCCTCATTGGTTGAAATGCTATTTTACTCATGCCGTCAAAAAGCTGTCAAGCAACAAATTTGCCCGTAAAATCCGCGCGTTATTTTTCGTTAATCATAATATTGCCTCCTCCATCCGCGTCAATTTCAACCTTATCGCCTTCTTTGATTTTGCCGGCAATAATTTCTTTTGAAATCTGGTTTAAAATTGACTGCTGAATAACCCGCTTTAAGGGACGCGCCCCGTAATTGGGGTCATATCCTTTTTCCGCCAATAATCTTTTCGCCTTGGCGGAAACTTTGATTTTAATTTTTTTCTCGGCCAGGCGCTTGGCAACCTTCTCAATCTGCATTTCAACAATTTCCGCCAAACTTTCCTTAGAAAGCGAATCAAAAACAATAATTTCGTCAACGCGGTTTATAAATTCCGGCTTGAAGCTTCGCCGCAGAGCATCCATAACTCTCTCCTTCATTTCCTCTTTAGAAACCGTTGTTTCTTTTTCCCCTTCTTCCGCAAATCCCAAAGAATATTGCTTAATAATTTCATTGCCAACATTGGAAGTCATAATAATTAATGTATTTTTGAAATTTACCACCCGGCCCTTGCCGTCGGTCAGGCGCCCGTTGTCCAAAACTTGCAAAAGCAGATTAAACGCCTCCGGATGCGCTTTTTCAATTTCGTCCAAAAGAACCACGCTATAAGGTTTCCTTCTAATCGCTTCTGTCAATTGCCCGCCTTCCTCATAACCAACATATCCCGGCGGCGAACCGACCATTCGGGAAACCGCGTGCTTTTCCATGTATTCCGACATATCAATCTGAACAATCGCCTTTTCATCATCAAACATAAATTCCGCCAGCGCCTTGGAAAGCTCTGTTTTTCCAACTCCTGTCGGCCCCAAAAACATAAACGAACCGATCGGCTTATTTTCTTCGGCAATGCCGGCGCGCGCCCGGCGAACCGCGGCGGAAACCGCCCGAATCGCCTCCTCCTGGTCAACAATCCGTTTATGAAGCTCCTCCTCCATTTTTGATAATTTTTCCGCTTCTGAGGCAAGCATTCGTTCAACCGGAATGCCGGTCCATCGCGCCACCACCCGCGCCACGTCTTCCTCTCCAATTTCTTCTTTTAAAATAGGATTGCCTTTTTGCAATTCAGCCAGTTTTTTCTGCGCTGATTTTATCTCTTTTTCAATTTCGGGAATCTGCCCATAGCGAACTTTGGCGACTTTTTCCAATTCGCCCGAGCGCTCGGCAATGTCGGCTTCCTGCTTTAATTTATCAATTTTTGCCTTTGATTCTCTGATTTTTGAAATTATATCTTTTTCCGATTTCCAGCGGATTTCCAAACTATTTGTGGATTCTTTAAGCTCCGCCAGCTCTTTATCAATTTTCTTCAGCTTAGCTTTTGATTCCGACGTCTTTTCTTTTTTAAGCGCGGTTTTTTCAATCTCCAGTTTCATCATTTTGCGCTTAGCCTGATCAAGTTCGGTCGGCATACTGTCTATTTCCATTCGCAAAGCAGAAGCCGCTTCATCCATTAAATCAACCGCTTTGTCCGGTAAAAACCGGTCTGAAATATAGCGCGAGGAAAAATGGGCCGCCGCGACAATCGCCTCATCAGTAATCCTGACTCCGTGATGCACCTCGTATTTTTCCTTAATTCCCCGTAAAATCGCGATCGTGTCTTCAATGGTCGGTTCAGAAACTAAAACCGGCTGGAACCTTCTTTCCAGCGCCGGATCTTTTTCAATGTATTTTTGATATTCTTTCAGGGTTGTCGCGCCAATTGCCCGAAGCTCGCCTCGGGCGAGAGCCGGCTTCAATAAATTAGAAGCGTCAATCGCGCCTTCCGCGGCGCCCGCGCCAACCAAAGTGTGAAGCTCATCAATAAATAAAATATATTTTCCGGCAGCGCGGTCTATTTCTTTCAAAACTGCCTTTATCCTGTCTTCAAATTCTCCGCGGAATTTTGTGCCAGCGATCATCGCGCCTAAGTCCAGGGCTATCAATTCTTTTTCCTTAATTGATTCCGGAACATCGCCTGCCACAATTCTTTGCGCTAATCCCTCGACAACAGCAGTTTTTCCCACTCCCGCTTCTCCTATTAAAACCGGATTATTTTTGGTGCGGCGGCTTAAAACCTGCATAACTCTTCTTATCTCCTCGTCTCGTCCGATAACCGGGTCAAGCTTTTCTTTGCGCGCCAAGTCGGTCAAATTGCGCGCGTATTTTTCCAAAACCTGATATTTGCTTTCTGGCTCGATATCGGTAACTTTCTGCGCGCCGCGAACGTCTTTTAAAACTTCTAGAATTTTTTCGCTGGCCGCGCCAAACGAATTTAAAAGTTGCTTCAATTTAGGAGAAATATCAATAATCGCCAAAAATAAATGCTCGCAGGAAATAAATTCATCTTGCATTTTTTTTGCCTCCTGCGACGCCTGATTTAAAATTCTATTCATTTCCTGCGTAATAAAAATCTGCCCCATCGGCGCGTCACCGGCAACTTGCGGCAAATGCATAAATTCTTTTTCAATTTCCGCCTCCAAAAAAGCCAGATTAACTTCAAGCCGCTCAAGCAACGGCAAAATAACCGTGCCTTTCTGGCGGATTAAGGCGGCCAAAAGATGCGCTGCTGTTATCTGCTGATGGCTTTTTTGGGTTGCAATTATGTGCGCGTCGCGCAACGCCTCCTGGGCTTTAATTGTGAATCTATCTATTTGCAAAAAAAATCATAAAACATGAAACATAAAGCATGAAACAAATATTTAAAAAGTTTTCCCCCGCAAGGGGCCCACCCGTAGGGTGGCAAGTTTTAAGTTTCAAGTTTCAAGTTTTAAGTAATCTTCTATCGCCTTATGCAGCGCCTCTGCCGCCAGATTGGAACAATGCATTTTTATCGGAGGCAAGCTGCCCAGAGCGTCCGCCACGTCTTTTCTGGTAATTTTTTTTGCCTCTGCCAAAGTTTTTCCTTTAGCAAGCTCTGTTACCATTGAAGAAGTGGCAATCGCCGCGGCGCAACCAAGCGTTTCAAATTTAATATCTTCTATTATATCATTTTCTGATTTTTTCTCACCCTCTTTTTTAACCTTAATATAAATTTTCATTTCATCGCCACAGGCAATATTGCCGGCAACTCCCACTCCGTCCGGATTCTCCATAGACCCCATATTTTGGGGATTGGTAAAATGTTCCAAAACCTTTTGCGTGTACATTTTTTTAGTTCCCTCCTTTTCCAAAGGAGGGTTAGGGTGGATTTTATAATTTCACTTGTCATTCCCGTATTAAAATCTCTCTACTTGTCATTCCCACGAAAGCGGGAATCCAAAAAAATTACAGATATGGTTTAATGGCATCTCGGACTTTTATTACTAAATCCTTATTAATATCTTCCGTTTTCCAAATCGGCGGCTTACCCCAAGTTTTATCTATCCACTCTCTGCCATCAAATATTCTCGGCTCGGCATATCTAGGAAATCCGTGAATATGTAGATGGTGTAATTTATTTCCCATTTGCCAATAATTAAATCTATCTGGCTTAAAAATATCAATTTTATCTAAAATACTTTCTATTTCCTTTGTAACTTCCTTGAATTCAATAATTTCGTCTTCGTTTAATTCCGAGATTTTTTCGATTTTGCTATTTTTAGAAAAAATGATAAAACTTCCCAGTGTATGTTGACAATAACTCACTTCCCATATCCAATATTTAAATTCTTTTAAAAAAGCATCAACATATTTATTCTCTTTATCATAGAATCTATCAGTCATTTTTAAATTTTGCATTGTAATTTTTGTTTTTGCCCTTTGACTTTTAAATTCAATTATATCTATCATTTTTATATTCGCTTTTTAATTCGCTTAAATTCGTTTCTTATTAGCGATAATTAGCAACCGAAATCGTCCGGCAGCTTTTTCTTCGCTTCCCCTCTGTCCGCTCCGCTTATTTTCCGCAAACGTTCAACAACGCGCGGCAAAATTTCCAAAACATAATTAACGTCGCTTTCGGTTGTATATTTTCCTAAAGTCATTCTGATGCTGGAATGAGTTTCTTCCGGCCCCAATCCCAACGCGGTCAAAACATGCGAAGGATTCAAATTTTCCGAAGCGCAGGCAGAACCGGTTGAAACAGCAATTCCTTCCATATCCAACGCCAGCAAAATCGCTTCTCCTTCGGCTCCCGGAAAACTGAAATTTGCATTATTCGGTAATCGCTTCTCCCTTGACCCGTTCAATTTTGAATTCGGTATTTTCTCCAGCACGCCATCAACTAATTTATCCCTTAATTCTAATATTTTCTTGATTCTTGATTCTTGATTCTTGATTCTTGATATCGCTTCTCCCAATCCAACAATTCCCGGCACATTCAAAGTTCCCGCGCGCAATTTAAATTCCTGCTCTCCGCCGTCCTGAATTCGCGCAACCGGTGTTCCTTTCTTTATATACAACGCGCCGACTCCTTTTGGCCCGTAAAATTTATGCGCGGACAAAGATAATAAATCAACTCCCAATTTTTCAACATTGCAATCCAAATAATTTATCGCCTGCACCGCGTCAACGTGGAAGTAGATTTTAGATATTAGATTTTGGACTTTGGATTCGTTTATTTTTTTTATTACCTTCCCGATTTCTTGAATCGGCTGAATTGCGCCAATTTCATTATTCGCGTACATTATAGAAATTAAAATTGTATTGTCTTTTATGGCTTTCTCAACGCTTTCAACTTCCACAATCCCTTCTTGATTAACCGGCAGATAAGTTACTTCCGCCAGCCCGTCTTTTTCCAGCGCCTCGCACGCGTGCAAAACACAATGATGCTCAATTGATGAAGTTATAATGTGTACTTTTTTGTTAGCTGTTAAATGTTTTCTGTTAACTGCTTTTACTACGCCCTTTAAGGCCAAATTATTGCTTTCTGTGGCGCAACTTGTAAAAATAATTTCTTTCGGCTCGCAACCTAAAAAATCCGCAACCTGCTTCCTTGCCTTTTCAACTGCCTTGCGCGCCTCGCGCCCGAAAAAATGCGCGGATGAAGCATTGCCATATTTTTCACAGAAATACGGCTTCATCGCCTCAAAAACCGCCTCGTCAACAGGCGTCGTCGCCGCATAATCCAAATAAATTTTCGGCTTGTTTCCATCGTTCATAATAAAATTTTAATTGACTTTCCCGCCGCCGTCAAACATACCACTTAAAAGCGATAGCGTTTAAGTGATACTTTTATATTATCGCTTTATTTATTTAAATATTATATCAAATCAAAGTATTTTTTAATATGTAATTCATTATCCAATGAATCCGCTAAAACAAATCTAACAAATTTTCTTATACGATATACCTCCAAAAGATAATCTATTTCATCTTTACAGCAATAAGGATGGATAAAAACGCTTTTCTGAAATTCATAAAAATTTAATCTTTTCAAGCAACACCGGAAAACATCTCTTTTTCGTTTATTGTTTTCGGGAATATCAAATAAAACAATGCGCCACTTCCCGTCCCATTTAAGCGGAGCTTTAATTTGCATTTTTTCCAAATTAAATGACAGCGCCCTTTCTCTGCCTTCTGACGTTAAAATAACAGACATTGAACCGTCTTTATTTTCTCGCTGGACAACTAATTGGGATTCATAAAGATTTCTTATAGCTCTTACGAGCGATCTTTTTTCAATGCTTTTCCATTCTTTCTTGATATCCCGCATAATCCTAAACTGCTGTTTTGGCGACTTGGCAAAACTTAATGCCAATCCACCCAAAAGGAGTATTAGCACTTTTTGTTGGATTGTTCCTAAACCTTTTGACATATTAAACAAATGAAAAAAAATAAGTAAATCAAACATACCACTTAAAAGCGATAGCGTTTAAGTGATACTTTTATATTATCACTTCCTTAATGAAAATCAAGTCCAAAATCAAAAAGAGTGGGTTTTGTCTTTTCTATAAGCCAAAAATTTAAACGGCTGCGGCCGGGAAAGCGATTTCCAGTATTGAAATTGCCTGTACCAGCCAATCGGACCTAAATCATGGGAATGATAAACGGAAAATCTTATATCGCGAACCGCCTTGTATCCCCTTTTAAACCAACAATCAGCCCATTCCCAGTCTTCTCCGCCCATTCCGTATTCTTCATTAAATTTTTTCTTTACCCATAATTCTTTCAAAATAATAGCGTTGGTAAACCCCATAACTCCCATTCCTGCGCTTTCGATAACATATCGGCCATTTTTGCCGAATCCATAACGCCACGGCCTCGCCAGCCGCCAAAAAAATCCAACAAGCTTATCACAAATACTCGCACCGGGCATTGCCCTTACAAATCCATAAACACCCATAATTTTTTCGTGTCGCTTGAAATTTCCAATTCCATCTTCAAGCCAAGTTTGCGATATGGGAATAGAATGTCCGGAAATTATAACAATAAATTTTGATGATTCTGCCGTTTTCTCTATCCCATAATTTAGGGCATACGGATAAGAAAAATTTTTTTGTAAAATTTCGTAAATCTTGACCGGAAATTTCTTGGCGATTTCAAGTGTTCCATCGTTAGAGCCGGAATCAACCAAAATAACCTCAAAATTTTTATAAGTTTGGTCAAACAATTTTTGTAAAACAGTTTCTAGCCACTTTTCTTCATTTCTTGTTCTGATTATAATGCTTGTTTCAATCATTTTTTATTATTGCCCATATCCTATTCCAATTATATAAATCTCCTTACTCCCTTTCAAGACCGCTTCAGGACGAAATGCTTTGGCAAATTTAAATTCTTTTTTAATTTCTTTAAAAAATTTATCCGTCATATTTCCCTCAAAAATCTTACAAACAAAACTGCCGCCTTTTTTTAGAACTAATTTGGCAATCGCCAAGGCCTTATCGCATAGAAGCAAAGAATTAGTCGCGTCAACCGATTTTATTCCCGTTGTTTTCGGCGCCAAGTCGGACAAAACCAAGTCAAATTGTTTTCCCGGCTCGATAAATTTTTCAACTTCCAAATCCACGATATCCTTCCGCATAAAAATCATATTCGACGCCAAGGATATTTTTAAATCGCCGATGTCAACGCCAACTACCTCGCCTTTTTCGCCAACCTGTTGTGAAATATAAAACATCCAGGAACCGGGCGCGGCGCCCAAATCCAAAACCCTGTCGCCTTTTTTAATCAATTTATATTTATCATCAATCTCTTTCAACTTATAAACCGAACGCGCCGGATATTTTTCCTCGCGGGCTTTTCTGGTATAAAATTCGTCTTTTTTGTCTTTTCTATACATATATATTAATTAAAACACGGCGCTGCTAAATTGCAAATAAAAAAAGCCGCAAAACCAAGCGGCAACATTCTCACAACATCCAATCTGTTTATTCCCACGGCGAATTGACTTTAATGGGCAAAAAATTTAAATGCGCCTCGCTTAATTTTGGCTGCCATAAATTCATTAAATATCTCTGCGCGCCTTCGCGGTAGAAGGAACAAACTTCCGCCCAGCTCACAAAAAGACCCTTGTCCTGAAATTTTAAAACCTCTAAATCGCTTTGCCGCTTAACCAATTCCTCTTTTATATTACCCTGCCCCACGCAAACAACCGCCGGGTGATCCCCGCCGTGCCAAATCATATAAACGCCTTCCAAGCCGGCTAAAAAATCCGCCTCAAATGACAACTCCAAAAATCGATACCAGGTATTCTGCGGACATTTATGCCAATTTAAATTGTGTTTATATTCGGAAGTGATAAGCATACGCAAACGCTAACACAACATCTGTTTTTTTGTCAACAAACCATAAAAATGCATATATTGCCAGCTTTTCGCGCGCAAAAAACCTATATTTCCTCCATTCTCACCGCCCGCGGAACCAATTTTGTTGTCGGCGCGCTTATAGCGCTGATTACAAATTTAATAATTATATTTGATATTATAATTTGAATAACCACAACAAAAGGCAGCGCAAAAAGAAATGCGATGAATCCAAATAAAACGCTGTCAACCAAAAGTCCGGCTAAATTGGAAAGAAAAACCGCGGACATATCACCCATTTTCTTGTAGATATAACTGAAAATTTCCGTATCAACTAATTCAGATACTATTTGGGCGACAATGCTCGCGACAACAATCCGGCCGACCGGCAAAAGAATTTTTTCATACGCTTCCTGCAGGCCCCAGCTGGGATCAGACGGCATTTTACCAATCAGCCAGAAAAGCCCGAACATAACCAAATTAAGAAAAGCGGCGATAAAAATAATCTGGCGCGATTGTTTCTTGCCCCAGGTCTTATGCACGAAATCGCGCAAAGTGAAGGTGAAAGGATAAATAATCGTTCCGCCGTCAACCGCCAAATTTAAAATAGGCAACAGGGCGATTTTAGTTGACAGAACATTGGCAAAAATCTGGAAAGAAACATAAAGAGAACTGCTTAAAAGTCCCGCATTGATTTTGCCGGAAAATTTTTTAATAATTGTCATAGGGTGTATTAAAAAACCCGGCGCCAGCCGGGTTTTTTCTAAAAAACATTTACTCCGTGCTGTCGGAAGGATTCTCTGAAGAATTTCCCGAAGAATTTCCTTCCGGAAGCGCGGCCTTCAGTTCGGTTCTGGCTTTTTCCGCGGCTGCCTTAAAATCATCTAATGCCTTTTTAACCGCCTCTTTTCTCGTTTGTAAAGCCGTTTCAACCGAAGCACTCATCTTTTCAATCGCCTGTCGCTCGGCGTTATATTTGTCTCGCGCTGCTTTAAGCGCAACGTGCAAATTAGTTCTGACAGTCGCCGCGTCGACACTGGCAGTACAATCCGCCTTCGCTTTGTCATAAGCCGCCTTCACTTCGTTTTTATAAACGGAAATTGCCGCGTCAATTTTTGCCTTTCGCGCGGAAATCGCGGTTTGAATATCTTTTCTGAACGCGCTAATTGCCGCGTCAACAGCCGCCCGGCGCGCGGAAATAGCCGCAGTCATATCAGCTTTAAATTTCGCCACCGCCTGTTTCTGCGCTTCTGTTTGCGCCCGCTCGGCTAATTTAACGAATTGCTGGTTCCGATTTTGATCCCACTTTGCGCGCAATTCTTCAAGTTTTTGGTCGCGCTCCTTTGCCCGCTCCACGATATTATCCAGCCGCGATTTACGCTTATCTTGAATTTCAAGGCGATTATTTTCTATTCTTTGACCAATCTTTAAATATAATTCTCCGGCTTTTTCGCATAGCGCGGTCTTAATCTGCGCCTTCTTTTTTTCTGGCGTTGTTGTACTAATTGCCGCTGAGTTTGAAGACGGATCATTTGCTCTCTTTTGCGTTTTCGCGGCAAAAACAAAAACCGGTAAAACTAGAATAATTAACGCCGCGAATAAATTAAGCTTAAAATTCATTTTCATCATAAGATTGTCCAAGATTAGAAATCGCCTGGCTGTCGCTTCCTAATAAATTCTTGTCATTTTCTTCTTGGCTAAAAACTGCCGCGTCAACCGCAGATTCGCCTATAAGCGCGTCTATTGTTTCGTTAATTCCGCCTGTGGCTGTCGGAACGGAAATATCCTCCGGCTTAGCTGACTCTTGTTGTTGTTCCTTGACCGAACCATTGCCGCTGTCACCGCCAAAATTAGCATAGTAATAAATAAACCCCCCAACCAAAACCGCGACTATAACAATGATTATTAAAAATTTAACGCTATTTGCCATTAGATTTCATTGATCTTTTTTAAATTTTTCATTCGACCTTTACCTAAAAAAGGTTTATTTAATTATACAACAAAAAAACCCGCGCTAAAAGCAACGGGTAAGAGCTTTACTCTTTTTTAGTCCTAAAAATTACTTTCCCTTTTGCTCCGCAAGCGCATCCGTATTCCATTCCTTTTCCGTCTTGTAGATTCACAACGCTACATTCATGCTTACTGCCGTCTTCATGGATATGAAAGCATTTTACCTGAGGCGGGGGCTCACCTGGCAAAGCATTCCAAACACACTCAACTTCAAAATTCTCAGCCATTTTCCCCTCCTGACTCTACGTCTGTTTCTTACTTTTTCCAAACGCTCTGGTAGAAAAAGTTAAGCAGCGTTCCAAATGACGCGAGAAAAATAATAAAACAAATTATCCAGCCAACATAAGGAATCAAAGCGACCAATCCTAAAAGAATCGTGCCGAGAAGAATTGATTTCCAGCTTGCCAGCTGTTTTTCGCCAAAAGCGTATTTTGCCAATAATCCTCCGGCCAAAATTCCCGAGAAAATTCCGCCAAGCATCAGAGTTGCGATATAAACAAACAAACTCATAAATCCGAGCGCAAGCCCGATAATTGTGACAAACGAAAAAATAATCGCGATTGGGATAACGAACAGAAAAATAAATCCCCGAACTGCTTCCCTGCCTAAATTTTCCACCGCGCTTTGCGCGAAATCCTCAACCCATTTCCAGAACAACCAATAGAAAAGCAGCGCTGTTAAAATCATGGCAATCAGTTTTATGATGAAAAATGTCGTTATAACGCCCATAAAAATTTTCTGTTTGGCAACCCTGTCTTTTACTTCAAGTTTTTTGAAAACCGGCTCTTTGGCAATTTTAGCGCCGGAAGCAATTGTCGCCTCTTTCGGAGCGCTGTATTCAAAATTTCCTTCAATAACCGCTTTCTCGCCGATAACTAATTCTTTTCCCGCTTTAACATTCGCGTCTTTGGTAATTTTCCCGTTTATGGTTATTTTATCAGCCGATATTTTAACCGGACCGCTTATATTTCCATTAATAACAATATTCCCGCCCGCCAAGCGCGTATCGCCTTTTAACTCAACGCCTTCGGCAATCTGAATTTCCCCGCCGGCAACCAAAGCATCACCATTAATATTTGAACCGATTAAGATTGTTCCGCCGGCCGCGCGCAAATCCTCGCCTATCTCTCCCATTAAATTAAGATTTGCGCCGGCAATTGTCGCGTCTTTGGCAATTTTTCCGAAAACATTAATCGCCTGCCCCGCTGAAATCAAATCACCGACAACTTCGCCGTTTACAACAATATTTTGTCCGCCGACATAAAGATTTTCATTAACAACAACTCCTTTGCCCAAAACATACTGGCTCCCACCCTCAATTTTGGCGGCCATTGCCGGAAACGCCAACACCAAAGCCAAGACCCCCAAAACCGGATATAGAAAAGCTTTTTTCATTTTTGTTTTGTTATTCCCGCGCAAATAGGAATCTCAAAATTCCTATCTTTGCGGAAATTTTTTAATTAACTTCTTAATCTTAATATATCACGCACTGGACGCCGGCACAATCCACAATCCTACCACCCGCCGCCTCCTCCGCCCCCTCCGCCGCCGCCCGCGCCACCGGCTCCTCCGGCGCCCGAAGGCGATGAGGTATTTGCGGAAATACTGGACGACAGGCCGGAAATCGCAGAATTCAAACTGCCGGCATCAAAAGAACCGAAATGCCCCGCGTACCAAACCGGCGCGTAGCCCTTGTAAAAATCTTCGCCGTAAATTTCTTTCATTTTCTTAATCCACAATTCGGTTATGCCGAAAACAATGGCATAGGGCAGAAATTTTTCAAAAATATTTTCTTTTTCATAAAACTGCTGGCGGTATTTTTCCGCTGTTTCCATATAAAGTTCAAACCCTTTGATTTGCCGATAAACCTCGCTTCCCTGAATAGTCCGCCGAGGCATAATAAAACTAAAAATTATGAAAACTAAGCCGGCAGCCGCCACGCCAAATCCCCAAAAAAGATTTTGCGCCACGATGCCGGAAGCAAATCCGCCTCCCAAAAAGAAAACGCCAAAAATAATAAACGCGATTTGCCATTTCAAGCTGGATTTCACAAACAAATTTTTCTCAGCCAGTAAATCAAGCGCTTTTTCTTTAACTTCCCGCAAACAAGCATAAAATTTATTCCGCAAATCCGATAATTTAACCTTTTCTCCCGCCTGGAAAATATTTTCCAATATAATTTCCTGCGGCTTGGTTAATTTTTTGGCTGGCGCGGGGCATAACGACAAAGACAAAAATAAAAATACCGATATTGATATCCGCAATTACGCTAAATATTTATTGCGGGAAGGAACATTGCTTGAAAAAAGAGAATTGCTTTCATTCTTGAAAAGCAAGCTTGTGCTGAAGGACAAAAAAATTATCCTGCAATAACAAAAAGCCGCCGTTTGAATTCGGCGGCTTTTTGGCGCTTAATTGCGAACGGCGCTCGGTCGTCTGAATTAGCGCAAGCGTGCTGCGTATTTAGAACACTCTCAAACTTTTGAAATTATTTTGCCGAATTTGATACATAAATCAAAGAAACGAAACTTACGCTGACCCGCCGCCAGCCGCCGCAAAGCGGCGGCTATGCCTCGCAG
>Ga0233423_10001091_pt1 | contig 13748 bp, 13 predicted proteins | sample Watercolumn_Mata_FD_180713 | JGI IMG/M metagenome (GOLD analysis project Ga0233423, IMG submission 180713) | Freshwater microbial communities from Lake Matano, South Sulawesi, Indonesia - Watercolumn_Matano_2014_112_MG | ecosystem: Environmental > Aquatic > Freshwater > Lake | place: Indonesia... | reverse complement strand
GTCTTCATCATATGGTCCGTTTTTACCGTCAAACACATAATCTGATGAAATGTGAACAAGATGAGCGCGGACTTTTCGTGCCGCTTCTGCCAGATTTTCGACAGCCGTCACATTAACTTTCCAGGCTTCTTCGCGATTAGATTCGCACCAATCAACGTTTGTAATTGCCGCTGCATTGAAAATAACATTTGGCTGGAAACTCGATACTAGACTCTTCACATCACTCCGATTTGTAATATCCAACTGATTGTAGTCAAACAATCGGTTATCGTATACAAATGACCGTTCGACAGAAGTGTTTAGCACTTCATTCTCACTTTGTGCGTTAAGCATTAAAGCAAGGCGCTGACCCAACAATCCGTTTGCTCCACAAATGAGTATACGTTTCATCGAAGGTTTTCTTCTAATGCTGTTGCTGCATCTGTGTCGCTATCACGATACTTAATTATGATCGGTGTGTAAATTGAAAGATTGTGCTCTCGTGCGTAAAGAGAATCGTTAGATCTGCTTCCGGGAACTACAACAGCACCTTCGGGAATAATTAATGGTGTGTCTTTTGATTTTCGATATTTCGTTTGTTTCACCAGATCGAAGACGGGTGTAGAACCTGTTAAAATTACTCCTGCACCAATAACAGCTTTCTTTTTCACAATCGTTCCTTCGAAGATACCGCTGCACCCACCAATAAACACATCATCTTCAATAATTGTAGGCATAGCACCTGCAGGTTCTAGAACTCCACCGATTTGAACTCCAGCACTGATGTGAACTTGTTTTCCAATTTGCGCACACGATCCGACAAGGGCGTGCGAATCGACCATCGTTCCACTGTCGATATAAGCCCCAACATTGATGAATGCTGGAGGAAGAATCACGACACCTGGTGCAACAAATGCTCCATCACGAATGGAAGAGCCGCCGGGGACCATTCGTATTTTATTTTCCAATGAAATTTTCTTTAGTGGATAAGTATGCTCATCGAAAAATTTGAAATGCTGGTCAATGGATACATCTTTTAATTCTCCAAGTCGAAATCCTAGTAGAATTCCTTTTTTTACCCAATCGTTAACTATCCAGCCACCCAGATTTCCCTGACCTGATGAAGGTGATGCTGCACGTATTTCGCCATTATTCAGAAAAAATTTTAATTCGTTGAAAGTCTGTAAGGCAGTTTGACGATCGATTTTATCGACATCCTGTGGATAAAACAATTCAATACGCTCTTTTAAAATCATTTATTTTCCTCAAACATTATGATCCGTTGGTCGACTTGCCATTCATATTAGGTTTTTGTGATAATATATCGAACTGATCGAGTTTTGCGCGTAGTTCAAGGAGATCCTGTGTGTTTTTTAAAGTTGCATTTACTGCGGCAACTTTATTTGCGAATTCAGCGGCTTGAAAACTATCTTTACTTTTGATGTTTTGATAAAGAAAAGCTGCACCAAAAATATCGCCACAACCTGTAGTGTCGATTATTGGGCCGAACGATACACCTTCGATGTCTTTTCGTGTAAGTTTCTTGTGTTTGTCTTGAACGATGATAGTTGCACCGCGCTCACCGTGAGTGATAAGCAGTGTTTCAACCATCAGCGACATAAGATGGTTTGCGAGTTTGACCTCATCATAATGATCTGCTGAAAGCCCCAGTGCTTCTTGCTCGCTCAATTGAATGGAGTCGAGCATAAAACACCACCGCCGCCAATCAGTAAGTGGGCGTCTGAAACGTTGAAATTCCTGATCAATACCTAGAGTTAAAGAATGGAAGTCGAAGTGAACTGGAATTTTCTTTTCCCTTATTTCCATCCGAATTAAATCTAATGTCTCAAGCGTGATATCAAAACCTGAAATCATATTGATTAGAATACCATCACCATCGAGATAAGATTTGATTCGATTAAATGGAATGGGAGGTGAAATATTTTTTGAGCACTCTATACGTGTCTGAGCATCCTTTTCGTAGAAAAGGTGAACTTGATTTGTTGGACCTTTGAATTTATAAATTCCACTGATATCAATATTCCTATAGCGTCTTAAGATTTCAATGAGCGATTCATAATCAGATTGTCCAACGCCAAAAACCGGTTGAATTGTATCTTTATCTCCCATCAAATTTGCTAAGCCCAGTAGCGTAAACATAATACCACCAAATGATTCCTGTTGAGTGGTCGTCTCATCAGGTACATGAACAATGTCTTTACACAAATGGCCAATAACAGTGATAATCATTTACATTCTACGTGTTGGTCCAAGGTCAGTAAGAACCAATTCATTTAACCGCCAGAGTGCCTGGCAGGGGAAATGGTTTTCGTATAAAGGTTTTCCCAAAATAACCGAATCGACACCGAATTTTTCCAATTCTTGGAGACGCACAAGATCGCGATATGTTGATACACCTCCGCGAGCTGAAATGCGCATACCAGTTACTACTGCAAGTTCTTTAAGCATATCATATGGTAACGATTTACCAATTATACCTTCTTCCCGTTCACCATAAAGAATCCTTGTGACTCCGATACGTGACATTCGCAATGCAAGATCAATTGGAGATACTTTGGTTGTTGTAGCTCCTCCATGAATACTAACTTTTCCATCTTCTGCGATAATGCCAACAGCAATTTTCCTTGTTCCAAATTCTTTTACGAGTTGCTCGATTAGTCCTGGTTGTTCTACAGCAGCAGTTCCAAGAGTAACACGGTAAACACCAAGTTCGAGTACTTTTTTAATTTCATCGTAAGTTCTTAAACCGCCACCCATTTGAATTGGGATATCAACAGCTTTTACCATTTTGCGGATTACTTCTTCATTAACTACTCGACCTTCTGATGCTCCATCCAAATCAACAACATGTAATGTTTTAGCATTTTCTCCACGCCACATTATCGCCAAATCAACGGGATCAACAGAATATACATGCTCAGATCCAGGTAGACCATGAACAAGTTCGACGCAGCATTTTTTACTTATTTCGATTGCGGGAAAAATCAGGATCATTAATTGCTTTCTTCAAATAAAAAAGCTCGTCCTTCAACAACGGAAGAGCTAATCTTTTTACTAAAATGCGGAAAAAAAGGACGAGATTCAAGAAACATACCAATGCAATCCATGATAATATATTTAAAAAAAGAATCAGTTCGATATAATCAATTCACCTAGTGGTAATGTTATTATTTCTTAATTTTTAGTTGTTATAAAGAAGCTCTCTGAAAGGTTAAGTCGGAATTGCACCTGCATGAAAATCGTGGTAATTTGTTCCTGTTATGACTGAGAATGGAAAAATACTGATCATTCGATTAAGCTCGATCGGTGATATTGTTCTTACTTCACCGCTAGTACGTGTACTTCGACAGAGATATCCTTCTTCCAAAATTGATTTTGTGGTTCAGAAGAAATATGCTGAATTGATTCGGTTTAATCCTAATCTCAATCTATGTTATGAATTCGATTCTACGAAAGGATTTCCAGATCTTCGTTCGCTGAAGGCAAAAATCCGAAAAGAAGGATATGATATCATAATAGATATCCATAATAACTTTCGGAGTCGATATTTGCGGGCAAATATTGGTGCTTCTAAGGTAGTGACTATTAATAAGCGGATATTCGAAAGAATAATGTTGGTGAAGTTTAAGAAGAGTTATTATAGAGGGATTATATCTGTTGCTGATCGATATATTGAGCCTATGCAATCATTTGGTGTCCAAAATGATGGAAGAGGACTTGAATTGTTCATTCCGAAAGAGATTAGGAATAATGTGAAAATTATATTAGCTCAAGAAGGCATTCAATCGGATGAAAATATTATTGGTTTTTGTCCATCGTCAAAACATGTTACAAAATGTTGGCCGTTTGAGCGTTTTGCTGAAGTCGGAATAAGGTTGGCAAAAGAATGGAATAAACCAATTGTACTATTTGGTGGTCCTGAAGACGCTCAAAAGTGTGCAATGATAGTTCAATTAATACAAGCAAAATTAGAAAATCACCCAATTATTGATTTCAGTGGCAAGCTTTCATTACTCGAGACAGCAGAAATGATGAAGGCATGTAATGTAATTCTTACAAATGATTCAGGTCTTATGCATATCGCTGCTGCGATGAAGAGGAAAATCGTAGCAATTTTTGGCTCAACCGTTGAGGAATTTGGTTTTTATCCTATCGGGACAGAATGTATCGTTCTAAATAAACAAAGTCTCAAATGTAGACCTTGCTCTCATATCGGACTAGATTCCTGTCCGAAAAAACATTTTTGTTGTATGATGGATATTCAGATTGAGGAAGTTTGTCAGGCAATTAAGACAATCTTAGTATAATCAGAGTCACAGAATAATTAATAGTGGATTTATTCTTGTGTATTTACGAACTTTAAGAGCCAACTGAATTATAAGGAGAAAGCACAATGGAAAATTCTTCGGAAAAAAGTCAATCTTTATACACTAGTAATATTCGAACATTTTCTGAATTAGAGCAAATCACTACCGAAGGAGAAAGATCAGACGGTTGGTATATTTTATTAGAGGGACGAGTCGGAGTATTCAAACACAACAGGCAAGTAGCAGAATTCAAAGATCGTGGAGCAGTGTTTGGTGAATTGAGCTTCATCCTGAATACTCCTCGATCTGTATCATTAATCGCATTAGAAAAAACCAAAGCGGTTCATTTCAATATGCCACTTGATCAGCTTATTTCTGATTACCCTGATGTGACGAAGAAGATACTTGTGAATCTTGCCGAACGGTTGGCAAAAACGACGGATGATTTTATTTCCTTTGTTGAAAAGGAATAATAGATTTTTAAATTACTACGGTTTTTCGTTTTTAAGTTTCACAGTCTTAAAATCTCTGAGGCATATTAACAATCCTAAGCTTTTTAGATCCTGAACATTATGTAAGGTAAAATTAATTTCAGTATTGGAGAAGAACGAGGCCAAATAAAAATTTTTGAGGCTTAGTGAATTCTGTTTAATGATCTCCATTTTTTCTTTTAGGGAGATACCTAAAAAACTAATAGCGAATTAAAATAAAATCAGAGAAAAGTTACTATTCACTGTTAATAGATATATCAGTGAAATGAGTAAAAAATGTTTTATTCGTCTGGAGGATAATGATTTGACTTATGGGAGCGCTCTTGAGAGATAATTACTATTTTATCAATTAATGCTTTGCTATATAAATTTTATGAAAAGACTTCTTTATACGCTATTACTTACTTTACTTTGTTGCATGTTATTCCTATCACTTTGTTGTAAGGATGAGCCGACAAGACCACCAGACAATAAGAATAACGATCCTCGTAAATATACTTGGACCATAGATACAATTTCTTATCCCGGTAGTAATCAGACACTAATGCGAGACATTACCTGTTTGGACTCCTCTAATGATGCATATATCGTAGGATTTAATGATCAAATGATTGGTAATGTTTACCACTTTTCCGGGACTACTTGGGAACCTATTCGTTTAGTAACCTATGTTGGAGGATCAATTGATGGAGGTGTTAATTTTTCGTCCATTTTTTGTTTTAGTAAAAATAATATTTGGATTGTGGGAAAGCGGCTATATCAAAATTCATCACAATCATCAATCTTTTCAGACAGTAGTCTTATTCTTCAATATGACGGAATCAAATGGAAAGAATATAAAGTCCATGGTGGAAGCGAATTACGATCAATATGGGGAGCTAGTCCATTTTCCATTTGGACTGTCGGTTTAGATGGCTCAGTGTACTACTATGACGGATTAACTTGGATAAAAAAGACTATTAGAAATGACATTTCTTTTAAGTGTGTCCGTGGAACAAGCACTTCTGATATTTACGCTTTAGGATACAGATTAGATATTATGCCGTATGATTCAATTTCAGAATACATTTTTCATTTTGATGGCTCTCGTTGGAATTTACAGGATTCAATGATTGAAACGAGTCAAAATCGATATAATTTTGGGATTAGCATGATAAATGTTTTTAGTGGAACAGATATTTATTCGGTTGGTTATGGAATATTTAGGAAAGAAGGTGGAAGCTGGTCGAAAGTTTATGATGATGGAACAATTATTTCAGGAATAGGTGGAAGTAACAGCAAAAATATTTTTGCTGTTGGAGAGGGGATTAGACACTTTAATGGAAGTGATTGGTATCGATATCCTCAATTTATGGATCGAAATATTACAATTTATAGAATATGGGCAAATGAAAATACAGTATTTGCGGTTGGTAATGATGGACACGTAACTTATGTTTTCCATGGCAAATAAGGAGGGAACAAAATGAAAAAAAATCTTGTGATCATAGTACTATTTTTGATATCAACTCAAGTTGCTGTTTCTCATAATGAATGGGTTCATCAACACATCGTTTTGCAAGCTTGGAACCTCTTGCAACAGAAATACCCATCAAATTCATATCCTCTCCTCTATTATGAAATGGGAAATCATATTGGTTCTATAACGACATCGATGTATGATTTTCAAACTGAATGCACCCAGGATTTTATTATTGGTACGATTGCTTATGGTGCTTTGCGCGAAGATGTTACTGATCCGGTCTTGCAGTCCTACAACGGTCAATATCGAGTTTCGCACCTTGAGAGCTTGTTTTAACTATGCTATTAAATGGCATATCATTTATGATAATCCATTTAAAAGTTCTAAAACTTTGAGAGTGCCTGAATCGAGACCAATATATTTCACAAGGGAAGAATTCATCCAAATGATCTCTATGGTTAGGAATGATACATTAAGGGATATTTTTTGTTTTGCTGTGCTCACAGGTATGCGTCAAGGGGAAATATTGCACCTACGGTGGTTAGACATCGATTTTGATCGTCGTACTATTATGGTTGTGAATAATGAACGGTTTTTAACTAAGACAGGGATCTGCAGAGATATTCCGATGAATGATTATGTTTATAAAATGCTCGTGGAAAGGAAGAAAACCTCACAAGGGGAATATGTTTTTGGATCATTATCAGAGAGCTATGTAGGGCATAGATTCAAGAGTTATGTCAGAGGAGCTGGGCTCAGTGAAGAATTACATTTCCATTCACTTCGTCACACATTTGCCACATGGTTAGTTCAGGATGGAGCATCATTATATGAAATACAAAAACTTTTAGGTCATTCGGATCTGAAAACAACACAAGTTTATGCGCATCTTATACCGAGCCTGATGCATTCTACTGTGAATCGTTTAGTTCTCTAGATTTGTAGTTTGGAGACCTATTAGTAGCTTTAAAAGAAAATCATGATACGAAGTGGTTTCGTTGGTTGCATAGGCTGGAAGTAGTTCGTATATTTGTATGCAATATAATTTGTTCAAAAACTTCCACAAGTCAATTGTGGTTTGGAAAAATCCATTTTCGCATTGCACGGCCCAAGGAAGTGCCAGAACTAACGAAGGTGGATTTTCCATTAGCCAGATGTAGTTAGTAAGCTGCTAATAGAATTGCTAATAGATGTGTTTATATTAGTTAATTTTAGTTAGGAGATTGCAGAGAGACTTCAGTTTTTAAAAAAATTTCAAGGTCCCGTAGCTCAGGTGGATAGAGCAACAGCCTTCTAAGCTGTGGGTCGCCCGTTCGAGTCGGGCCGGGATCACGAATGAAAATTACCAGAGGGAGAGAATGCTTTTTGTTTATGTTCTCAGAAGTCTGAACGATGGAAAAAGATATATCGGTATGACTGATAAGCTTGACCGTAGACTTTGGGAACATAACAAAGGGAAAGTATCTTCGACAAGATATCGTAAACCATTTATTTTGAAATATTCAGAGAATTTTGAAACGCGTAAAGAAGCAAGAGTGCGTGAACGATACTTCAAATCTGCTGCCGGACGTAGATTTCTCGATACTATGGAAGAAAATTTTGATAAAGCAACCCGCCCGAACGACTGAAGCAGTTCAGTCGGGCGGGCAGCCTTCTAAGCTGTGGGTCGCCCGTTCGAGTCGGGCCGGGATCACAAAGTAGCTGGTCATTTACCTCATTTTCCTGCAAAATATCTCACCAATTATTATTTCAAAAATTATATGATGTGATCTTACCGTTTGCTCCATAATATTCTTTTTACTATGTTTTCACAAGATCAAGTTCTAGTGGGGGGAGAACATTTTTTTAATCGCAGGTTGATATTGCATATCAATCCAGATGTTTATTTTAAAAAATAAATTCTGCGGCATTCCCATCATCAAAGGAATTTTCGAATATGCAGGATGCTTCCGAAGCTCAAACCAGAAAACTCGCCGCTATTATGTTCACAGATATCAAAGGATTCTCCGCCAAAATGGCGAAGAACGAAGCAGCGGCCTTTGAACTTTTAAAAACCCATGATGCTATACTACGCGTTTTAACTGCTAGGTTTAACGGAAAAGTCGTGAAGTCCATCGGTGATTCGTTCATGGTGGATTTTTCCAGTGCTGTAAATGCAGTAAAATGTGCAATTGAAGCACAAAAGAGATTTTGGGCATTTAATCGTGGAAAATCTGATTTCGATAAGATAGAGATTAGGGCAGGCATTCATGTTGGTGAGGTGCTCATTCACGGTGATGATATATATGGTGACTGCGTCAATGTTGCATCACGAATTGAGAGCTTAACGTTACCTACACGGATTTGTATATCCTCTGATACTTACGGTCAAATACGAAATAAAATGGAGTTGTCAGTCTTCAGTCTTGGCCCTCAGGAATTGAAAAACATACCTGAACCGGTTGAGATATTTGAAGTGCTCATCCCAACTATTCCGGAACTCTCCCAACCGTCCGCAAGAACAGTTGATGCAGCTCAGAAGAAGAAGGCGGCTGAAGTATCAATTCGTGAACCAGATGAGGCTCAAGAGGCTCAACAAATTGAGCAAATGAAAAAACGAGCACTCACAGAACAGCTAAAAGAGGAAGAGACACGCAAGAAAAAACTCTCGGAGCATTATACTCAAGCAGAGCAATTATTTGAATCTGGCCAAATTCATGAAGCAGAACAAATACTCAATGAAATTACTAAGCTTGATCCTCAATATCAGGAGATCATTGAACGACAGAAGAAAGAAAGCGAATTAGAACAACAGGTTCAGTCTCACGTCGATAATGCTACCAGTCTATTGAAAGCAGGAAGACTTGACGATGCAGAAAAGGAAGTGAACGAAATATTCCGCGTTCTCCCATTGCATAGTGGAGCACAAAAGATCCTTTCGCAGATTGAAGAGGAGCGGTATCGTCGGCAGGAAGAGCAACGCATTAAGCGTGTAGAGGTTGAGCAAAAACCAAAGTCTGATCAAGAGCATAAGGTTGACCAACTTCTCGAGCAGACCCGTCAATATTTACAACTTGAACAGTTCAAGGAAGCAACGGCTTCTGTTCATGAGGTTCTCCTGATTGATCCGAACAATTTAACTGCACACAGACTAATTGAAAATATTCAACAAGCTGAACAGACAAAAGCAGAGCTTCTCCGAATACAAGCTGCACAGGAAGAAGAGAAAAAACATATCGAAAAGCTAGCTGCATTTCAGCGGAGATTGTCTGAACAGAAAGCAAGGCGAATGGCAATCCGCTCCCAGCAAATACGCAAACGACGTAGTAAACAAGTTGTTACAATTTCGATTGCAGGTGTCATCATCATACTCTTTGCACTAAGTGTTCCTCGCATTCTTGAATGGATTTATCCAACAACAGCTTCAATAGCTGTTTTACGGTTTACTTCATCTGATTCCAATTCAATATATAATGATTTCATCGAGGTATTACCATCATTTATTTCACAAGACCTTGCGCGGTATAAACATTTGGGAGTAATTTCTCCAACATCTTCATTGATCTATGAACCAAATCCTGCTGATTATACGAAGATTGCTTCGTCACTTACAGTGGATTATTTATTAACAGGAGTTGTTCAAGAGCGACGAGATCGATTTCTTGTTGTCATTCGTCTGATTCATCCAGTCCAACGTAAAATCATTTATCAGGGAACTCTTGAGGGAAAACCATCGTCTTTCTACGACCTCCGGAAGAGCATAGTTGAAAAAGTTGTATCACAAATTGGAATTTCGACAACTCTTCCAAGTATTAATCCTGCTACAAAAAACGATGCTGTTCTTCAAAAATATATCAGTGGTGTGGCGGATCTGCAGAGGCAGACTGGAGATTCACAAAACTATGCTGAGCAAAAATTAAGAGAGGCATTAGAACTTGATCCGATGTTTGCTCCGGCAAAAGAAGCATTAGCTAGACTGGAAATAATTAAATATCAAAGTACCAAAGAAATTACTTTTCTTGAAAATGCCCGTGGATATGCTGAAAGTGCGCTAAAAGGTCAACCACAGCTTGCTGAAGCTGCAGCAATCATTGGAGAGTATAATTTTCATATACAAAATTTTCAGAGAGCGGCTACTTTTTTTGAAAATGGACTTCAACTCCAGCCACAAAATCCTGTAGTATTTAGGTACTTAGCACAGCTTTCTTTAATAGCGGGAAATATGGAACAAGCTCAGAAATACTCAGATGCGGCGCGAAGGCTCGATCCAAAAAATCCGGAATCCTTTAGAATCTATGGTCTTGTTCGTCAGGCTATAAAAGATTACCCTGCAGCGTTGAATGCATATGATGAGGTTCTTCGTCTTGGCGATCAAGATTCTCTAATCACAACCAATTGTTTGATGAACGTATGGATGAGTAATGGGCAGTATGAACGTGTCTCTCAATACTGTGAACAAGTAATTAAAGATTTTCCAGGTGAATATCGATATCATTATTGGTGTGGTCGCGCATATCAAGTAGCAATGAATATACCTATGGCTGAGAAATGGCTAAAAGAATGTGTAGAGCTCATTCATAGACATCTCGAAACCAATCCTAAGGATGCAATTGCTATGGTTTATCAAGGACTATGTATTACACGTCTTGGTAAGTTTTCGGAAGGCGAGGCAGTTGCTAGGAGAGCGTTCGAAATTGATAGTGTCTCCGAAGACATGTATTACCGACTATCAAATATATTTTCGATTCAAGGTAAAAAGAAGGAGGCTCTTGAAACTTTAAAGATTGCTCTCGACAGGCAATATCGTCTCCTGGAAATATGGAATCCCGATTTATCAAAGTTTTCAACAGAATCAGAATTTCAATCCATTACAAAAAAAGAGATAGAAATTCCGCCTTGTATTACATATGAAAACTAATTCAATTTTCTGTATACGACTCAGAGATATATCTCAGAGTTCATATCACAGAAATGTGAGCCGAGCAGAGAGTTTTGAAATGAAATTACATTTTCCATTTTTAAGTTCCTGTGGCACTATAGTACTTCTTTTCTTATTGATGTTTCCGGCAAAAATATATGCTCAGAATGATTCCTTAAAAAACCTTGGTCATGCAAGCATGAAAATTAAAACCTCGCAGGGAATGATTATTTATATTGATCCATATGCCGGTTCAGATTATGTCGATTCTGCTGATATCCTTTTAATCACGCATTCACATTCAGATCACAATCAACAATCTTTAGTAAAATTAAAATCCACAGGCGTAAAAATAACTTACACCGAAGCAATCATAAGCGGAGTTTATAAGAGTTTCACGATAAGCAATGTTACTATCGTTGCTGTTGCAGCATATAATACAAACCATTCCAAGGCTACCTGTGTTGGATATGTTTTGGAGTTCAATGGAATCAAATTATACCATGCTGGGGATACAGGAAATATTCCTGAAATGGCAGAACTTGCTTCACGTCACCTCGACTATGCGTTACTTCCAATTGATGGTATTTATAATATGAGCCCGGAAGTGGCGATGGTTGCCGCAGATTCTATCAAAGCGAAATACTATATCCCCATGCACACAATGCCACCACCAGATTCATATGATGACTTAAAAGTAGCCCGGTTCAATGTTCCGAATAAAATTATACTGCGCAATGGAGAAACAATTGCACTCGTGGCATCTTCAACATATCGAGATGAAAAAATTCAAGCACCGACTCAATTTTCACTTAATCAAAATTATCCTAATCCCTTCAATCCTGAAACAACATTCCGATTTTCTATTCCTTTTAAGGATTATGTATCATTAATTGTTTACGATTTACTTGGTCATAGGGTAGCTACCATCGTCTCTGAAAATCTGCCTGCAGGAACACACACTCGACATTGGAATCCTCAAGGTATTTCAAGTGGCATATATTTCTATCGCTTATCTTCCGGAATTTATTCCGAAACAAAAAAAGTATCGTTGATCCGCTGATTTAACAATAAAAAGGGAGGTAATAAACCAAGTGATTTGGATTAATGAGAGTTATAGTATCTAATTCTTGTTTAGATACTTAATAGCTCATCTACTGAAATAGCTGAAAGGTTAGGAATAACTATATTTGCATTCGGTAGTCGATCCTTCGTTCCGATTCCAATTGATTTCATCCCGGCGCGTTTTGCAGATTCAATTCCTGCGATCGCATCTTCAACCACAAGGCAATATTCAGGTCGTACACCAACATTTTTAGCGGCAAGTAGAAACACTTCCGGATCGGGTTTTGAATTTTCAATCTGATGACCATCGACAATTGTATCGAGTAAATATTCAATTCCTACTTGTCTGATTATTGTTACAGCATTGCGACTATTCGATGCTATGGCGGTCTTTATACCACGGTTTTTCAATTGTTTTAGAGTCTCAAGTGATCCAGGGAGCAACTCTTTTTGTGATACCTTCGTTAATGATTCAGCGAAGTACATATTTTTTCGGTCAGCGAGTTCCTGTTTTTGTTCTGTTGTATAAATTTTACCCGATGCCTTTGTAATAATTTCGACACATTCCATTCTTGCAACACCACGGAATTTGTGATTGAATTCATGATTGAAAAAATCAAAACCTTCTTCATCCGATAGTTTTTTCCAGGAACGATAGTGAAATTCATCTGTCGAAACTAAAACTCCATCCAAATCAAACAGTACAGCTTGAATCATAATGTTTGTAACTCCTCAAATAAGCATGCTAATAAAAGATACTGAGAAGTCATTGGAATTCAAATGTTCGTACTCGTACTTGCTTTCAATGAAATCAAGCAGTAAACTCCAACGGTAAGTATCCTCACTTGGTGAAGTAATCAGATATTAATCGTCCACATTATGGAGGTGGATATGACGAATGCAGTCAAGCGATTCTGGAATGAGCATCCATTAATAGTGATTATGCTAATTGGATTTCTTCTACGTTTAATCGCAGTTATCTTTTCAAAAGGATATGGTATGCACGATGATCATTTTGGACCTATCGAGCAGCCATTCCAAATTATGCATGATATATCATATTGGTCCACACGTACAACACCTCATGGACATAGCATTGTCTATCCACTTATACATTTTGCACTATTTCAATTTTTCAGAGTAGTCGAGATACAAGATCCACAAATGATCATGTTTATAGTACGCTTATTCCACGCTTGTTATTCGCTTCTTGTATTATTTTTCGGATATAAAATTGCTGAAGCGTTGAGTGATCGTGAAACTGATAAGAAAACGGGATTACTCTTAGCACTTTTCTGGGCATTTCCATTTTTAAGTGTCAGGAATCTTATCGAGATAGTTTGTATTCCGCCTCTTATGGCTGGATTTTATTACATTTTAGTTTCAAAGGAGAATCGAAAAAATGCTTTAATTGCAGGTTTATGGTTGGGATTAGCGTTCGTTTTCCGCTATCAGACTCTATCTATAACAGGAACGATCGGATTAATACTACTTTTCCAAAAAGAGTTCAAACAGACACTATATGT
>Ga0233423_10001090_pt1 | contig 13755 bp, 11 predicted proteins | sample Watercolumn_Mata_FD_180713 | JGI IMG/M metagenome (GOLD analysis project Ga0233423, IMG submission 180713) | Freshwater microbial communities from Lake Matano, South Sulawesi, Indonesia - Watercolumn_Matano_2014_112_MG | ecosystem: Environmental > Aquatic > Freshwater > Lake | place: Indonesia... | reverse complement strand
TATTTCCTACATTATCACGCCATTCCTGAGACCAGCCTGCTGGAAAACTAGCATAGAACAAGTCTTCATGTCCTGTAAGTTGAGTATAATCGCGGGGGTATTCGAAAGTCCATGAGAATACATCTCCTATGGGCAATCCGAATAGTATCCCAGATATTATGTCAAATTCTTTTTTAGTTATTTCGCCAGCTTCTCTTTTTTGCTGATAAGAAATATATGTGTCAACTATTTGTTGAGAGAACCCCGCAAGTATGTCCGGATTTCCATTATGTTGCTGTTCTGATTCGACAAAAGGAACTCCGTACTCATCTAATTTGTCAATCACTTGCGCCATAAAATACTCTGGAAGATCAAATTCTCCAAACGGCTTACAACGCGCGATCAATAAGCAAGGCACTATCATTTGTCGTAAATACGCTCCTACAGCCAATTCATGCAACTCTCTTAAGACAACTTTTCTGTTTCCGGGAGAGCCAAGGGTTAGTTCATGCAATTCATCCAGTTCTCTTAATGTGACATTAGGTAGATGAACCCTTGATTGTTGATCGAGTGAGAGAGTTTCAGAATAATCACTAGGCTTAACACCAAAATTCCATGGTTGATCAAATGAATATCTGGGCATCATGAATGATTGTTAATGTTAGTCCACTTTTAAATCTTTCCATGTGTAGTTATTATTTAGTAGTTATTTGTGTTGTTTAATGATTTTTTTAGTTGAGTGTTTACGAACATCCTTCTCAAATAGAAACATTTTTAAAAAACACTATATATTAAGGCAGAAGAGGTGAGTGTTTTGGGAAAACCTATCAAGTATTATCCTTTGAGCAGCAGTTTCATGCTAGTTGCCATCGTCGGTTCTATCATAACATGGATCTACTTCGACTATTTTGGACCTACCTGGGGCTTCACACTGGCCATGTTCTTCGTCATAATGTTCTTATCAGGCATGATAACCATGACGAGAGCGCCGCCTACAGAAGACCACATGGAAGCCCTGGCAGCGCATGAGCTTCCTAAACAGATAAGGAAGAAAAAGAAGCTATAACTACTTCTGGATAGAAAAATTTAAAATATCCTCGGATATTCTGATTTTTGTGATAATAACAGAACAAAGATTAAACGACCCAAGGCTGAAAAAATTCTGGCCTGAGATGGAGCACGAGCTAGACAAGGAGTATCTTGAGAGTAAAGTCGATGATGTCGACGCATTCTTTGATTCCAGGTTTTCAGACATCAAAAAACCAGGATTAGAGAATATTGATTCAATCCCCAAAGATTCCAACGTAATCCTTGTGCCTAGCCACTCAAGCCATCTAGATGAGTTTGTTGTCTTAAGGCAATTGTATCCAAAACTTTACGGCCACATAGTTGCAGGAGACAACATGTTCATACCTTTCTTCACCAAACCAGTCGGTCCCATACCTGCTTATCTTGACTTGGCCAAGATGGGTGCATTCAAGTTTGAAAGAAAAAGAAGTAAAGACGCAGTGTATTTGATGTCTTCCCTCGCGTTCCAAGTCCAAAAGATGCTTAAGCTAGATGGAAGAACAGACGCCTTGCTCTTGTTCGGCTGGCCAGGCAGAACCTACACAGGACAATACGGCGCTCCAGAAGAAATGACCCTTCATGCAACACTAGCTCTTAGCGCTTGCGCCACAGATCCTTCTGTTCCAACCTTTGAAGTTCCCATAACTGTATCTTATGAGTTCGTGCCAGAGTCACGAATATTCCAAAGATTAATAGAGGTAAAAGACAAAAAGTTAGTTATAGGAAAAAAAGACATTCCTTACGGCAGATGGTGGTATCAATGGCTCGATTTCAATGAACTGATGCTCAAGAAACCTCCTGTCAAAGGCAGAGTCATAGTCTCTTACGGAGAGCCTCTCAATGTCAATGAAATCTATGCAGAATTAGGACCTACAGACGACGCAATAACAAAAATAAACCAGGAGATGAGAAGAAGAATCCTCGACATGCATCATGTTTTCGAATTGGACTTGATGATGATAGCATACTGCACTGAAGAAGACGCCAGACAAGAAGGCAGAGTTTTCAAAGCAGACCTTCCAAAGCACATAGATGCTGTTTATAAGAGATTAAGAAATCATGAAGGCAGATACATAAAATTTGCTTTTGACGAGACAAACTTTGATCCAGACAATGCTCTTGAAACTGCTCTTGAACAAGCAGAGCCAAGAGGGATAGTAAAACCAGACAGGCGCATCGTGAGGCTGCTGGACCCTAATGTTCAATATTATCATGCAAACAGGACTTTGCAGTTATTATCTTAGAAATTATTTGTCCTCTTCCTTGAACTTTTCCTGGGCTTTTCTCTCCTTCCAATAGACGTGATGAGAAGCTCTCTTGTCGAACAAGGCAATCGCCACGCTCACAATATTAGACTGGAAATCCTTGAGGCCTTTCTCAGAGATCAACTTTTTTGCGTCGTCTATGCACTCAGCCATCAAGCGGACATTCTCTTTCCTCGCTTCCTGCTCTATCTTCTCCTCTTCTTCTTCAGATAATTCCACATCCTCCCATCTAGGATAGACGGATTTGTCGGTTCTCTTAGGGAAGGCTTTGGTGTATGGCATAGAAACAAGAAAGCTTTTATCTTTTATAAAGTTAATGCAAGAAAAAGCGGAAGATATCCGGTTAAAGCTCCAGCTCTTCTTCCGGCGGTATCGCAGTCGGCGCACTCCCACCGTGCCAAGTCAATCTTGGCCTTACTCGGATGGGATACATCTTCTCGTTGGTGTCATCAAAGACGATAGCTGCTCCGTCTTCTCTTGGCAGCCTGTCCAATTCTTCCGCCAGGCCTTTCCTCATATAAGACTGCATCAAAGTGCCCAGAGCATCTGTGTCTAATTTTGCGGTTATCCTGTGGCCTATCACAGTGTCTGCCTGAGTCATAACATCAGTATGGATCTTTCCAGGCTGCTGGCTTGCAAGTATCAGAGAGATGCCTGGCTGCCTCCCCTCTCTTAAAATAGTCACAAGAGGGTCAGTCGCCAAAGTTTTTCCTTCATTAGGCAAAAACTCGTGCGCCTCATCAATAACCAACCAGACCATAGGCTTTTCTTTCCTGGCCTCGTCCTCATCACCGTAATAATTAACAGATTTATGCACATCCTTGTATTCTTCGCTCTTCCTCGAAACCATCCTCTCGATGAACAGTTTCTCTGCGATCAAGCCTATTACAAGGCTTTTGATGTTCCACCCGCCTTCTTCTGTGGCATAGCAAGAAACATCGAGGACAGTCACTTGACCGGGCTTGGCAAGCTCATCAATAGGCGTGCCTTTCTTGTCAAATACGCCCCAATTCTTGGCATTCAAGAACCTATTTTTCGCTCCTGTGACAGTGACCTTGTCAGCCTCTTTGTCGTCTGAAATAGCTTTGATTAGGTCTTTCAGATCGTATTCTTTGCCTGATTCCCTTAGTGCATGAACGATTCTCTCTATCATGACTCCAATGGAGCTTTCTCTCTCAATTCCGAGAGCCATGCACCAGTCTCCAGGAGCAAGCTCAGAAGGCTTTATAGCAAAAGGATAATCTGTGGGGATGCCTTTGTCGCGGTACTGCTTATAATAGCCTGTAGGAGTATATATCTTGATGTCGAGGGCTTTGGGCTCCATGCCCCAATCCTTGAGGAGCTCCTTATCCTTGCTGTTCGGATATTTCATAGTCCAATAGATGCCCATAGTATCCAAGAGGATCACAGAGACGTTCTGCCTTATGTCGCGGGGCAGGTCGCTTATGCCCTCTGCAATCACGCCCATGGTGTAGCTCTTTCCAGAGCCTCTTTTTCCGCAGACAAAGACGACGTGAGACCTTATGACATCCAGCAGTATAGGATTGCTCAGAGAGGTGGTCTGGCCCATCTGGACGTAATGCTTGCCCAAGAGGATGGTGCCTTTTGTCCCGTAAGCCTTGCGGTCACCCTCTGTCCGGCCTATAACGATTTCGTTCATAACACACTTACTCTTCTCATAGTATAAAAATTTATTGGTTAGAAACAAGCCAAATCGTTTTTGTTGGCATTGTCTTCGACAGGTTTTGCACCCACAAACAAAGCGTAAAGGTGCTAACCACGCCAAACACACTTTCCACTTGAGCTGACATGTCTTAGAACCAAAAGTTTTATAAAAAAACCGCGTTTATCCATTCTCCAGAGGTAATAATTTCAACATTATCAAGGGAAGGTGATCATTTTGGAACCAAAAGACAATAAAAAAGACAAGATTTCTGAAGACGAGATAGAGATAAAAGAAGCAGAGCCAGAGCAAGACGCGGAAGGTCCTTCTGTATCGTTCAGCTTGGAAGCGAGGAAACTTTCTGACGAGCCTGAAGAAAAACCAGAAAGAGAAACTGACAAAGAATTCATGGAGGATTACGCAAAGAAAGCCATGGAAAAGGAGAAGAAGGAAGAGCCGAAGGAGGAGAAAAAAATCGCTCCTGTCGTCGTAAAACCAAAACCTAAGCCTGTCCAGAAGAAACTCATAGAAAAGAAGAAGCCAGTCAAGAAAGTCTCAAGAAACCACGCAGAAAAGATCAGAAAGAAAGAAGAGAAGGTAAGGATAAGAAAAGAAGCCAGAAGAAAAAAAGGTCCGGCCAGCTGGGTGCTGCCCGTGGTTCTAGTCATTTTGGTGATAGGCGTTGCTTTATTGATTATGGTTTTCGTCCAGATGAAGAAGCCGGCAGATGTTGTAGCCACTGTAAACGGCGAAGCCATAACCCAAACACAGCTCGACAGGCAGTATGAGCTTTTGCCGCCGCAATACCAGGCATATTTCACAAAGGATGTTCTGCTGCAGCAGATGATAGACGAGTTGTTGCTTTTGCAGGAAGCCAAAAGATTGGGCATAAAGGTCACAGACAGCGAAGTAAGTTCTTTCCTTGAAAAGCTTGTTGCAAACAACAACATAACCATGGATAATTTGACGCAGAGACTTGAAGAGCAGGGCATGACGCTCCAGGAATTCAAAGACCTGTACAAGAAACAGATGATCATAAGCAGGCTTTTCAACACCACCTTTGCAGAGAATTATACAGTATCAGATGAAGAATTGCAGGCTTATTATGACCAGAGCAAGGAGCAGTTCTTCACAACATCAGAACAGGTCAAGGCGAGCCACATACTCATCTGCGGCTCAGAAGACATGTTCTGCGAATCCAACAGGACAGAGGAAGAGGCTTTGGCATTGATAAACGAAATCAGAAGCGAAGTCACGCCAGACAACTTTGCACAATACGCTAAGAATTATTCTGCGAATATAAGTTCGGCAGCCAATGGTGGAGACCTGGGCTTTTTTGGAAGAGGCAGGATGGTGCTTGGGTTTGAAGAAGCAGCTTTTGCTACAGAAGTTGGAGAGATATCACAACCCTTAAAAACTGAGTACGGATATCACATAATCTACGTGACCGACAAGAAAACTGAGAACATCACCATTCCTTTTGAGAGTGTGAAAGAAAACATCCGGGCTGTGATACTGCAGGAAAGAAGCACAGGCCTATACTCTGTACTGGTGACCAAGCTCAGGGAGACGGCACAGATAGCATATCCTCAGCAAGAAGCTGCACAAGAGCAGAATGAAAGCGAAGAAGGATTAGAGCAGCCTCAGGTGGACATTAATGCTGAACCTATGATTAATGCCGGAGAAGAGGCAGAAACAGAAGAAGTCCCTGAGGAAGAGCAAGGAACTCCTGAAGAAGAGGCAGTTGAAGACAGTCAAGGAGTCTGCGAGGCAGAAGAGCCTGAAGAGGAGGTTGAAGCAGCAACACCCAGAGAAAAGGCTTTGGCCAATTGCTTGGCAAGCAAGGGAATAACGCTTTACGGAGATGCTGGTGCAGACACAAAGATCCAGAAAGAGGTCTTCGGAAACTACGCAACTTTATTGCTTTTTGTCAACTGCGAGAGCCACCCAGAGAAATGCACAGGCATTCCTAGTTATCCCACCTGGGTTTTCGGCGATATCAGGGTGGTAGGTGTAAAAGACCTTGATGATCTGGAAAAGCTGGCTAAATGCTGAAGCCCAGCAGTTTAAGCTCTCGTCGAGAGAAATCACAAGATTTATAAATGGTTGATGCTTTCCTGAATTGTCGTGTGAATGGGTCCTTTTTTGAGAAGAACACTGTTCAAAGATGATAAAAAGACACTCTCACGCGCAACAGCCCGACACGAGAGTTGCTCTCGCGAGCTCAGACATCCGTGTCAAGCAATGAGCAAGAGAGTTAGTGTATCGGGCAACAAACCCTTATGGTCATCAAATCATTTAGGGCAAGCTCATCAGTTCATTCATTTCACTTTGAAAGGCCGTTAAGAGCCAAAGCTTGTTCTAAAAGACACTAAAAAATTGAAGAAAAAATAAGAGAAGGTATGTTCATCATGCTCATCGATTCATATTTGGCAAATAGTGAAGGATTAGACGGAAAACATACTTTTTCTGAGATATAAACTGTAAGGGCTAACCAAAACAGAAAATAAGGAGGATTGATATTTATGGCAAAGATAAGCCCAGTATCAGCAAAATACATAGTTCACGCATCTATACAGATAGAAGGCGTAGTGGACAGGCCAGACGTCATAGGAGCCGTGTTCGGCCAGACAGAAGGCTTGCTTGGAGCAGATCTCGAGCTGAGAGAGCTCCAGAAATCCGGAAGGATAGGAAGGATTGAGGTAAACACAGAGACCAAAGGCGGCAAGACGCAGGGAAGCATCATAATACCGAGTTCTTTGGACAAGGCAGAGACAGCTATTGTGGGAGCTGCTTTAGAGGTCATACAAAGGATAGGCCCCTGCAACGCCAAGATCAAGGTGGAGAATATAGAGGATGTCAGAGTCTCAAAAAGACAGTTCGTCATAGAAAGGGCCAAAGAGCTCTTGAAAGTCTTGATGGACTCAGTCATGCCTGATTCTCAGGAATTGGCGGACGAAGTCGCTTACTCAGTGAGAGTGATGGAAGTCACAGAATACGGCAACGAAAGATTGCCTGCCGGACCCACCATAGACGAGTCTGACGAAGTCATAGTCGTAGAAGGCAGGGCAGATGTCCTTAACCTTTTGAAGCACGGCTTCAAGAATGTCATTGCCTTGAACGGAACATCTGTGCCGCAGACCATAATCGAGTTGAGCAAGAAGAAGATCATGACGGCCTTTGTCGACGGAGACAGAGGCGGCAGCCTCATCTTGCAGGAATTGTTCAATGTTGCAGAGCTGGACTTCGTGACCAGAGCTCCTGACGGCAAAGAGGTCGAAGAGATAACCAAGAAAGAGATCCATAAGGCTTTGAGAGCCAGGATAACCTTGGAACAGGCCAAGATGGAGTTCAAGTCATATCCAGACAAAGGCAGGCCCAACGGCTCTAGAGATGTTTTTCAACAAAGAGAAGACCAAAGGAGGGATGACAGGAGAGATATGCGGCCGAATAAAGGAGGTCCTCTTGTCCAGCAGGACAGGGATAGACGGCCTCAGATGATGCCGCCACCACCAAGTGGAGCGCCGTCAAAGAGAAGACCGCTAACCCCTAAAGAGAAAGAGAGCTTCAGCAGCATGCTGGAAGACCTGATCGGCACAAGAGGCGCATATATATTGGACGACAAACTCAACATCCTCGGCAAGGTGCCTGTCACAGAGCTCCAAAGCACGATAAAGAGCCTGAACACAGGCATATATGCTGTAGTGTTCGACGGCATAGTTGACAAGGACCTCGTAATGGTGGCAGAAAGAGCCAATGTGGTTTACTTGGTTGGCATGGACACCAAGGTTAAGGGTGCTGCCAGAGTCCAGATATTGACTGCTGACAACGTTCAATAGATTTGTTCGCTAAAGCTCTCAAGTTTTGTTTCTAAAGAAACAAAACTTTATATACCCTTTTTCTTTTTTTCTTCTTTATGCCTAAGACCAAGGAAGAATGGAAAGTATACAAGAACATCTTTTCAGATTTTAGCCTGAGGAATCTCTTCAAGCTTTCCAGCCAAGGCCATTTTGAAGAGCTGCAGAGCCCGATCTCTATAGGCAAAGAAGCCAATATCTTCACTGCTGTGAAAGAGGATGGCAAATTAATAATTGTGAAGATTTACCGTCTTGAAAACTGCAACTTCAACAAGATGTACGACTACATACGAGCAGATCTACGTTATCCGGACCTGAAAAAGAACCGCAGGCAAGTGGTTTTTGCCTGGACCCACAGGGAATACAGAAATCTTCTTATTGCGAGGGAAGTGATAAAAGTTCCTACTCCGATAGCTGTGAAAGACAACATTCTTCTCATGGAGTTCATAGGCGACAATGAACCGGCTTCAAGATTAAAAGACGACATCCCTAAAGACGTGGAGGAATTCTTTGACCAGGTGATAAGCAACATGAAGAAATTGTACAAAGCTGGTTTGATACATGGAGATTTAAGCGACTTCAACATCCTGAATTATCATCAGAAGCCGGTTTTCATAGATTTCTCGCAAGGCACAACAACTGATTCTCCTAATGCAGATGAGCTCATAGAGAGAGACGTCAGGAATGTGTGCAATTTCTTCAAGAGATATATTGAGGTTGATGAAGAAGAGACTTTGGAGAAGATAAAAAATTAAAAACTCTTAGCAGAAACCGGCAATGCACCGACAGATGACGAAGAGCGTACGAATTCTTTTTCTTCCTCTTCAATGCGGTTTTCTCTTCTGACGACAGACTCTACCACAGCCCAATAATAATCTATGAATCTATTCACAACAGGATTGGCCATGTTCAGTTTGTACATCTTGGCTTTCCCAACAGTCCTCGTCTCTATAACCACCTTTTTTTCGCGGAATTCTTTCCAAATCTCTTTTAACGTTGTATAGCCGGCTTTGGAATATCTTGCGATGTCTTTCATCGAATAGTCATATTCTGAGTGGACTATCAAGAAGCTCCATATCCTGTTTTTTGGAGTGTTTCCCTCTTCTTTTAAAAATACGGATTGTTCCATTTTAATAAAGGAGAATGTGAACGAGTATTTAAAGGTTTCTATTTAGACCCTTAAGGGTCGAAAAAACGACCATAAATTTAAATATTTTCCAGGATTTCCGAAAATATGAGCAAGGTAAAGAAGAGCGAGTATATAAAAATAAGCAGAACGATAGTAAAGAAACTTTTTGACATGAACTGCTTCGGAAAAGGCTCTGTCTACATCCACGTCCTTAAATCCGCGATTCCCAAACAAGACTTAGAAAAAGTAGAACCCGTTCTGGACGCTTTGATAAAACAACGCATATGCTGCAAAAAGAAGAAAGAACATGGTTGGAAATACTATCTAAATATGGACCGATTTGACAAGATAAGAGAGATAATAAAAGAGAAAGGCAGCAGATCAATCATTCCAATCTTACTTATGCTTTAAAAAAAACAGAGGAAAGGAGAAAAAGAATTAACCGGGTATGCCCGGAGGGGTGACATCTCCTTCCTCGTCAAAAACATCATCTATGCCGGAGTCTGCTGTGTCGTCTCCCAGGCATGCGCAATGGCAACTGCCAGGTTCGTAACCAGCATCGCAGGTTATATCACAAACCGTTTCGCAGCAGCTGCCATCTTTATCAAACATGCCTGTTGCGCAATCGCGTTGCACTATATTAGTGCACGCGCTAACCAAAAACAAGGTGGCAATTAGCATGGTTATGATTGCAATCCTCGTGTTTTCCATCTTGACTCACCTCTAGTCCTCAGGCATCTCAGGAGGCAAAATGACTGCTGTGCCTAAGGTGCATGCGTCTTTTACTTTTGTCACAAAGCCTTTGGTTAAATCAGAGTTGTAAAAAACATAGTTCTCTGAAAAGCTGCTCCACTCCTGCTCTTTGGCATCCCAGAAGTAAAGCTTCAGGTAATCGCAGTCGCCTATGCTGCTCAAGCTTTGGCTGATCATGTCTTGCGTTACAGGGATCAGGTTCCATCCCTTAACCAAAGATATGTCTTCATAGCTTGAATACTTCCTGACAGAGATGCTCATCTTGCAGTCCTCGAAAGAATACACCCAGAAGGCATTCTCAGACAAATACTGCTTGAAATCAGAGCCGAGGATGTTTTCTGCCTCTTTCAAGGTGACGTATTTTTGTTTGTCTTTGAGCCAGACAAAGCCAAGCAGCTTTCTGGTGTTGGTGCAGTCTTGTGAGTCGAACTTTATGAACCTTCCCGGCAGGCTCACAAGGTTCCATCCTTTGTAAAGCGCCACAACGTATTCGTCGCCCACCTCGACAGGCGTCTGGGGCTCTTCCTCAACAGTTTCTGTCTCTTCTATTATATACTTTTTCCCGACGAACAAGGTTGCATAAGCCGCATCTCTTACATTGTATTGGCCTTGAAGATTAACCTTTACAGTGAAAGAGTAAGTTTTGCCGTAATAATTGTTCGAGACAACAGGCTTTCTATATGCCGAGACAAGCATGCTCTTTCCGCCCCCGCCCGCGCTCGCACTAACAGGGCTGGCAATTATAACTGCTGTTTCAGTCACAGTATCTGCCTGCGCAACTGGCTGAGGTGCAGATGCGACAGCAGCGCTTTGTGCAGTTGAATGCGCTGCAGAGACGACTCTGCCAGTAGTTGCAGCGGTTGTTGCTTCCTCTTTAATACAGGCTCCATCTTCGCAGCCGTAAGGACAATCATACAAGTAAGATGTTCCTATGTAACCGTCTCCGTTCTCATCTTTCTCGTCGCAATAGGTTTCTCTCAACCTTCCATCTGACATGCACATGTCTTGTTCTATATATCCTGGAGGCATGCTGCCTTTGATAGATCCTTTTTCATAATAATTCAAGCCGTCATCGCTGTCTTTGCATCTGATAGATGTATCAATTTGTACAATTTCTTCTTCTATCTCTGCTATTTCTGTTTCTATCTGAGCCACCTCTGTCTCAACAGCTGCTTCTAAAGCGTCGCGAGTGTAGACAGTCATGGTGTAGCTCTCTTCCTGTCCTGCAGCCAAGGTTATCTTGTGCGGCAGGGTGTCTTTGAAAGGCAGGCCGCTAACCACAAGGTTGTAGTTGTAATATGCTGTGCCGCATTTAGAGACAGTATCGTCACTTGCGCATTTGTAGACTGGGTGATTATCCTTCACAGTGACCTTGTAAGTCACGCTCTCGCCGGGAAGCACTGATCTGTAGGTAGGAGTTATCTCTACATCTACGAGATTCTCTGGCTCGACGATGTTGGTGTTTATTTCGAACTTGGCCTTGTCTTCCTTGGTCTTGCCATCAAGGCTTGCCATGACGTAAGCTATGAAATTCATCTCTTCTTCTTCAGAAGCTATGAGTGATGTGTCGAAGTAACCGTCCCATGTGCAGTAAGTTGCGCCACCGGAATAATGATTGGCAGTGTCTGCGCTGCTCACAACGCATACGCCTCTCGTCATCGCAATATCAAAGCTTTGGTCGTTGCCTTCGACATGGACTTTCAATTTGGCATCTTCAACATCAACGTTTTCTCCTTTGACCTTGACGCTGATCCTCACCAATTCTCCCATCTTGTAGACTGTCTTGTCTGTGTCTATGTTCACTGCAAACTCGCCTGAAGGAGGAATGTAAGGCGTGTCATCCAGCTTGTAGACGATGAAATCATCGACCTTTGAAAAGGCTTCGGTGCTTCGGATTCCGAACTTGCCGGAACTTAGGTCTGTGTCGATTGCTTCTTTGATAAGCTCGCCGTCAACATATAATCTTAATGTGTTGCCGCTAACTTCAAACCTTATATCATACCATTGGTTTTGCTCGACAGCCGCAGGCCCTTTGGCATATACATAATTCATGTACAGGTGCTGTCCGTTGACGTATTTCTCTATGAAGAAGGCGTTGTTCCTTTCATTTATGCCTGCATAATAGAAATTATCCGCGTCTTGGTATCTTGCGATCACACCAACTGCTCTTGTGTCGCTTGAAGCATAATCGCCGTCTGGTTTGGGAAACACTGCCACCTTGGCTGTTACAGCATAGTCATCTGTGCCAGGATTCTTGTTGACGAAGAGCATGTTATGCTCTCCTTCGCCAAGATAATATAGGCGAAGAACTCCGGGTTCGGGTGTTGTGGTAGCTATGGTGTTCAAGACCATAGTCCATTCTGTTGGAGGTCCGCTGAAATCATCCTTGAATATGATGTTGGTTCCGGTCGCTTCACCAACAGAGACTGTCTCGTATCTTACGTTATTGTTCTCGTTGCTCTCCTCTACGTTGTTGAACATGTCTACCCACGCCATCATGGTGTGCTGTCCTTCTGTGAACTTGTATGGGCCGAAGGTTTTCTTCATGCTTTCTCCAGCAGCCAAGGTGTAGCCGCTTGTGGTCTTGGCAGAGCTTGCTCCACTCGCATCTTCGCTTGTTACTTGCTCTGCGCCGTAGAACTCGTAAAGGCCGATCCAGAAGTTTTCAGCAGAAGATTCTCCGTTGTTCTTTACCAATACATTGACGTAGACGTCATCTTGCTCGTCAGGGCTTGAAGGGCTGAAGGTTATGTCCTCCACAACCAGGTCAGGGATCAGGTTGGTGTTGCCTATGGCTTGAGTGAGAACTACCAGATCTTGAAGACCCACCAGTCCATCATCGTTAAAATCGCACCTGTCATTATAGGTGCCTGCCTGCGAGAATTCTCCGCAGAACTGGAAGTCATCTTCATCTACTGTTCCGTCTTGGTTGACGTCGTATTGGCTCTCATCATTATCTGCAAATGCCAAAGGCACAAGGCTTAACATCAAAATGCCGATCAAAAAAACAGAGTTTATGCTTTTCCAAAATTTGTTCATTTTTATCAACCTCGAATTTTTTAAATTTATCTAAATTTAATTTCTTTGAAGTCCTATAAGTAAGTCCCATATATAAAAGCTGAGCGGTCCTTCAAGGTCCAAAAAAGGACCAAAAGGCTTATTTTTCAAAAAGAAGCTCAAAAAAAGCTTTTTTCACTCTTTTTCGAGAAACCAAGGCGTTAAACCTACTTTTTTGGCTTTTCCGAGCTTTTTCACTTCGATGATGTTCTTGGACTGCAGGTTTTCAAAGATCCTTACGATAGAAGTTTTGGGGATGCCAGTGTGATGGATGATGCGGTTCTGCAGGCAAGGATCCTTGCAATCGAGGAGAAAATTGACGATTTCTTTCTCTCGCGGATTCAAGGTCTTGATGATGTCCTGCGCTCTTTTATTTACCCCAGCGCTCTGCGCTGCAATGGGCATTTTTTCAGAACTCTTTTGTTTTTTTGTTTTTTCTTTAGTTTCTTTTCTAGTTTTTTTTGTAACCTGGGTCTTGCTGACCTTTTTACTGGCCTTGCGGCGATGAAGTATGAAAAAAGCAGTGATAAAGGCAGCAACAACCGCTATGACAATGAGCCAAAGAATCCAGCTCATGACTAAAGTCCCTGTAACCGCAGATTTAAGCACGATATCAAGTGTTTTCAGCTCGCCCTGCGCCAAATCAATCGTTTCAGAGCCGACCAATCCATTGCACGAGGCAGTTATCACGCACATGCCAGTAGGCAGGTAATTGCTCTTGAAACTGCCGAAGCTGTCTGTGGTTTGCTGGCTGAAATCACCGTATTGCTTGCTGCACTCAAACTTCAAGACAGCGCCACTCACCAAGGTGCCTCTGCTTGAAGAGACAGTGCCTCGAACAGAGCCGATGGGAAAAGCAGTTAGGGTCTTATTTAATTTTTCATCGATCATGAAGGTTTCGCTCGCATAATAATCATACCCGTTGGTGTCAGGCTTGTCAATCCGCAACATAATATTATAGGTGCCGGGATCAAGATTGAGCTC
>Ga0233423_10001089_pt1 | contig 13774 bp, 15 predicted proteins | sample Watercolumn_Mata_FD_180713 | JGI IMG/M metagenome (GOLD analysis project Ga0233423, IMG submission 180713) | Freshwater microbial communities from Lake Matano, South Sulawesi, Indonesia - Watercolumn_Matano_2014_112_MG | ecosystem: Environmental > Aquatic > Freshwater > Lake | place: Indonesia... | reverse complement strand
AAATTGACGTTGGGTCGCCCTGAAAGAGTGAACAGGCCGTTCGCAAGCTCATCGCCTTTCGCGTAGCGGAAGACCTGCGGTCCGATGATAACGGTCAGGTCTTTGGCCGCTGAGAGAATCTGGAGGGCCCGCGTCAGAGCCTCGGGCTCCACTCCTGCCTGTTTCGCGACAACCTGGACCGGGCTTGGGACACGATCCGAAACTCCAGGAGAGTTTCGGTCATGTCCCGCGCCGAGGCTATCGGCCAGGAAGTTGAGCAACACCGCCTCTGTGCCCGGCACGGGACGCAGCCAGTCGTTGGTGTAGCGAGCCAGGTTGCTGTCGCGGGCATCAATCGTCACCAGCTGGGCGCCCCGGTCAAGCGCCTTGCGCACCTTCGTGCCTACCACCGAGAAGTTAAATCGGCTGTCGAGCCCGATCGCGAGAATCACATCGGCGCTGGCGATATCCTTGATCGAGATGGGCAGCGAGAAGAGCTGCGACCACAGATGCAGTCCTCCGGCGAGCTCCATCCGGCCGGTCGAGTCAATGCCGTTTGAGCCGAGGCATTCCCGGACAAACTTCTGAGCCGCGAACAGGCTCTCATTGGTGAGGTCCGGCGAGACGAGCATCAGGAACTCGTCGGGCTTGGTCCCCTTCAACTCGGCGGACACTTTCTCCAGCGCCTCCGGCCACGCGACCTGCCGGAAATAGTCGCCCTTCTGGAGCATCGGCCACTTGGCCCGCTCAAAGTGGTGGGTCACCTCGGGCATGCAGAACCTGCCTTTGACGCACAACTGCCCGTCATTGACCTCAGGGTCGAGGTTCGCGCTGGCTTTGGTCAATCGGCCGTCCTTGTGGTCCAGTTCGAGCTGGCAGCCGACGGCACAGAACGGGCACGTCGATACCTTCGACCCGTCCGGCTTGCCGTCCCACTTTGAGGCCTTGTCGGCCAGGGCGCCAGTCGGACAGACGTCGACGCATGCTCCGCAGAACTCGCACCCGGCTTCGATATGGTTACGGCCGAAGGCCGGGCCGATCTTGGCCCGCGGCCCGCGATAGGTGAAAGCCAGCACGCCGGTGCCCCGGACTTCCTGGCACATCCGCACGCACCGTCCGCAGAGAATGCAGATGTTGTAGTCCCGGTCATAGAAGGGATCGTCGTGCTCTGGTTCGTACCCGTGGTAGTAGATCGGGAAGTCAATTTCGGTCAGGCCGATTTTCTCCACCAGGTCCTGCAGTTCGCACTGACGGTCGTTCGGGCAGAAGCGACAGCCGGTGGCCACGCCGGCCTTGCGGATAGTTCCCTGGTAATCCTTGCACTCTTTGCTCTCGCCGCAGACAAGGCAGCTCGAGGGATGCTCGCTCAAGATGAGCTTCAGGATCTCGGTCCGCAGCTCTTTGAGCATCGCGGTATCGGTCAGGACTTTCATCCCTTCCTGGGCCTTGGTGTTGCAGGACAGCGGGTAGCCGCGCATCCCTTCGATCTCGACCATGCACATTCGGCAGCCGCCGAAAGGCGACAGGTCTTTGTGGGAGCAGAGCGAGGGGATGTAGACGCCGGCGAGCTCGGCCGCGCGATGGACCGTCACGCCCTCAGGAAACGACACCCTTTGGTGGTTGATTTCCATCATCAGGGTGCGTGGTTCCTGAACCATAGGCTCAACAAGCGGGGACGGATAGTTCAGAGTCCAGAATCCAGAGCCCAGAGTCTAGAGTTTCCGGACATCCAGAATTCTGGTTTCTGGTTTCTGAATTCTGGATTCTCCGGCTCCTGATCATGATTCGATGACGATAGCGTCGCCGGCGATGGCGTCGAAGCGGCAGACTTCATAGCATGACCGGCACTTGATGCACTTGGTCGTATCGAGGTTGTGCGGCTCTGACCTCGGGCCGCTGATGGCGCCGGTCGGGCACACCTTCACGCAACGCTGGCAACCCGTGCACTTCGACGGTATGACGCGATAGACGACGAGGTTCTTGCAGGTGACGGCCGGGCACCGGTGGTCTTTGACATGGGCGATGAACTCGGGCCGGAAGTACTTGAGCGTGGTCAGCGCGGGATTGGGCGCGGATGAGCCCAGGGCACAGAGCGACCCGTTCTTCACTGTCTTGCCGAGTTTCTCCAGTTTCTCCAGGTCAGAGGAATCGGCTTTGCCGTCGCAGACCCGTTCGAGAATCTCGACCATGTGCCGCGTCCCGACGCGGCAGGGGACGCACTTCCCGCACGACTCCCGCTGGGTGAAAGTCATGAAGTACTTTGCCATGTCCACGATGCAGGTGCCGGAATCTACAACTATGAGACCGCCCGAGCCCATGATTGCCCCGGCCTCAGCCAGGTGTTCGTAGTCGATGGGCAGGTCGAGGAACTCCTCGGATAGGCAACCGCCGGAGGGGCCGCCGCTCTGCACTGCCTTGAACGGCTTCTGGGTTCCACCGCCGATGTCATAGATGACCTGCCTGAGCGTCATCCCGAGCGGGACCTCAATCAGCCCTGTCCGCCTGACCTTGCCGACCAGCGAGAAGGTCTTCGTCCCCTTGCTGGTCTCGGTGCCGTAGCCCGCATACCACTCGGCCCCATTGCGGAGGATGTTGGGCAGGGTGCCGAGCGTCTCGGTATTGTTGATAATAGTGGGTTTTCCCCTGAGCCCGGCGACGGCGGGGAAGGGCGGGCGCGTGCGGGGCATGCCCCGCTTGCCTTCAATCGAGGCGATGAGTGCGGTTTCCTCGCCGCACACGAATGCCCCGGCGCCTTCCTTTATCTTGATGTCGAAGCTGAAACCGGACCCGAGAATGTTCTCACCGAGCAAGCCGACCTCGCGCATCTGGGCCATCGCGGTCTTCAGCCGCTTGATCGCGAGCGGGTACTCTGCCCGGATGTAGACGTATCCATGACAAGCGCCGATGGCGTAGCCCGCGATGAGCATCCCTTCCAGCACGGCGTGCGGGTCGCCCTCGATGAGCGAGCGGTTCATGAACGCGCCCGGGTCGCCCTCGTCAGCGTTGCAGATGAGATAGCGCTCGTCGCTCTGTTGCTCACGGCAGGTGGTCCACTTCCGCCAGGCCGGGAATCCCGCGCCGCCACGGCCGCGGATGCCGGACCGTTTGACCGCATCAACGACCTCCTGCCAGGTCATGGACAGGGCTTTCTCGAAGCCCTTGTAGCCGTCTCTGGCCAGGTAGTGGTCGAGTTCGTCCGGGTCGATGATACCGCAGTTGCGCAGGACGATACGGACCTGCGGCTTCAGCATCGGCAGATCGAAGAAGCGGGGGACACCATCGAACTCGCTGTCTCCGAAATGCCCGGCAAGATGATACTTCGGCGTCTCGCCCTTCTCGAAGAATCCCTGGAGGATTGACTCCACGTCCTTCGCCGCGACGTTGGAGTAGCTGACCCGCGGTCGTCCCGGCATCTGGACATCCAAGAGCGGTTCCAGATAGCAGGGACCGATGCACCCAACTGGAACAATCCTCGCTTCGAAATTGTGCTCTCCAAGATACTGCTCGACGGCTCTCTGCGTATCGGCCGCCCCCGCAGCCAACCCGCACGACCCGGCGCCGATGTAGATGTGCGGAACCGAGCTCTGCCGGACAGCGTCCCACTTCGCCTGCGCCTGCTGGCGCCGCGCGTCAAGAATTTCGGTCTTCATCGAGCAGCTTCTGGACTTTCAGGACCGACATCTGACTGTGGAACTTGTCGTCGAAGGCAACCACCGGGGCCAGAGCGCAGCATCCCAGACAGGCCACGCGTTCCAGGTCGTACTTCTGGTCCGCCGTTGTCTCGCCTGGCTTGATGTTCAGACGCGCTTGGGTCATGGCGAGGATCTCTTCCCCGCCTTTCACGTGGCAGGCGGTTCCGAGACAGATCTTGATATGGTGCTCGCCTGGCGGGTGGAACCGGAACTGGGCGTAGAAGGTCGCGACGCCGAATATCTCATTCTCGGACATCTTCAGCCATCGCGACACGCTGCGAATGGCATCCGACCGCAGATAGCCCTCCTGCTCCTGCAGTCGCTGCAAGACCGGGATCAGGTCCTCGCGCTCGCCCTTGAACTCCTGTCGGATTGCGGAGATATCGTCGCCAGAAATCAAAAGGCTTCCCTACACCGGGTCTCCGGGCGAGAGACTGCCGGCTAGCCTAGCCGATTCTCAGTTCGCAGAGCTTCTTGGCCAGGCTCCAGGTGTCTCCCTCGTAGCCAAGCAGCCTGATTCCGGCTTTGTTGGCCAACGCCACCACGTCGTCGGCCGGTACCCGGTTGCGGGAGAACACGATCGCCGCCACGTCAACGAGATTGGCGGCCGCGACGAGGTTCTTGTGCGTCTGCAGGGTTATCAGGAGATTGCCCTCTTTGATGCCGACGATGTCGCTCACCATGTCGGAGATGTAGACTCCCAGGATGTCCTTGTCGGCACCCTCGTTGAAGGTCTTGAGGCCCGTCTTCTTGACCAGTTCGGATACTTTCATCGCGTCCCTACTCCTTTGGCAGTTCTCAATACAGGTCCGTCAAACCGAAGTCCGCCAGCACGATTCCCTGGCAAGTGTCGACCCTGTTGCGCAGACTGCAGGGAACGACAACGATTTTCTTGGTTGGATCCTTGCTCCCCTGACCGAAATACTGGTTCAGCGCGAGCAGGTTCTCATCGGACACACACTTGTTTGGCGAATGAGAAGTGTTCGCACACAACGCTGCGTAGACCCAAGTCTTCTTGCCCGGTTCCTGCTTGCCCGCGGCATACACGCCGCACTTCGGGTCGCAGTCGGTGCAGAGCATGAGAGCCATGACTTCCTTCAACGGCACGTGGGCGTCGCACTTCACGCACTTGAGGTCGAACTGCTGGGCCTGGTAGTGCGACAGGTGGCTCCAGAAATGCTCTCCCTCGTGGTAGTCGTCAATCGGCGCCACCGCCTCCTCCGAGAAGAAGGATATCCGGTTGCGGCAGTGGAAGCAGCCTTCAATGACCAGATATCCCGGCCGGATATTGGTCATGGTCCATTGGTGCTGACAAGCGGTTTTACTCATAGATACTCCCGCGTCTGGTATAGGCAGTTAATATATCAAACTGCCATGTCCCGCGCAAGCAAAACAGGGCAGGGACGGCAGGAGCACCGCGGGGGTATCGTCGGGTTTGAGCCGCGGGTAGTTTTCCAGTACCTGGGCTTCGGTCCAGCCCTGACCCAGCAGCTCTATGATGAATTCGACGGCCATCCTCGTCCCCTTGACGACCGGCTTGCCGACGAGCACGTTGGGGTTGAGTTCGATTCTCTCTTGCCAGTCCATCGGTCATTATGCGTCCGAACCCTCCGGAATCAAGCGCAGGGAGACCGGCGCGGTTGAGCCGCGAGCAGCCTCGACGGACGAGACCCTTCGGTCGGACTCAGGGCGACGCTGCGCGTCGGTCTACAGGCTGCAGGTTTCGGAAAGCACGCGGGCGGCGCGTGAATGATACAGATTCATATCATCCATCCTGCGCGGGCTATCGGGCCTATCTGCGTGCGGCGTCTTGCGTTAGGCCGGATACGGCGAGAATGACACCCCCGCTCCCTGGGTAGTCCCCCACATGATCTGGGGAATCGTCCCGGAAGTCGTCTCGTCCGTCGTCCCGTCGGTAGTCTCGTAGGTAGTCTACCGGGTAATCCGGACCGCAATCCGCCGAGTGGTCTTCTCCACTACGTGGACAGCTGTTCGGGAGGAAGCCTGTCCGGTTGCCTGCCGAACCAAAGGCCGAGCGACCGGCTAGACAATCCGCTCAGCAGTCGGCCGCATTGCTCTCCGCATAGCTCCGGCCATCGCCTTCCCGGTTGTGCCAGGAGCAACGGTCCGGGCAATGCGGCCGGCTATCCGGTGGACATCTAGGCACCACCAACGGGTGGATGCACGGGCCGCACGGTTACAGGCGCTGTCGCGCTAGTTGCGGGACGGGCCTCCGGCCGCGGCCGGGCCCGGAACCGGAAGCGAGGCCTCGATCGCGCCCCGGATTGCCATCTCGTCAAACCCTTCTGCCCAATAGGTGACAACGCCGGCGGTGTCGATAACGTAGTTGGTGGGAATCGCGTTGTTGTGCCTGTAGATAGCCCAGTAGTAGCCGTCGTCGCGCAGGTGGAGATTCGAGTTCTGCCGCGCCACCACTTTCACGACGTCATCCATGCTCTCCTCGAGGTTGATGGCGATGGCCTCGAATCCCCGCGCGGCGTACTCATAATGCAGGGCCGAGAGGCGCGGTAACTCCGCGCCGCTGTAGGATCAGCCGCTCTGCCAGAAGTTGAGCAGCACTACCTTGCCGCGAAACTCGGTCAGGGAATGCTCCACCCAGGAGGTGTCCGGGAGGCTGAAGTTCGGCGCCTTGCGGCCGACGTCCGGCGTGGGGATGAAAGCGTTGCAGGCCAGCCCCCAGATAACCAGCGGTATCACTACCCACGCATTGCGACGCATGGTTCCTCTCTTTCACATCGCACTCTGTATGATTCTACCCTAGACTGGGCGTGTCAATGACAGAGGAAGACGCGCTTCCCGCCTTGCCGCGGCAAAGAGAAGGGACAGGCGCGAAACCTGTCCCTTCAAAGAGGCTGTCAGTCTGCTACTGCAGTAGCGTGGTCTTCTGGGTCCTGGCTCCGCGAGTCGTGTTCCACCCGTGGCCGCACATCCCGCACGCCATCCGCACTCGAGAGTTCTCGGTAAGGTCCCAGGTCACGCGGCTGGAGCCGCCCCGGCACTACGCCGGGCCGGCCAGGTTGCTACTGCGCCAGGTACTTCTGTGGGTCTTTGGAGAAGTTGTCTTTGCAGACCTTGTTGCAGAAGTAGTAGGTCTTGCCTTGGTAGTCGTACTTCGCGGCGGCGGTCTCCTTGGTCACGGTCATGCCGCACACCGGGTCGATCAACTTGTCTTGAGTCTGTGCCAGCGTCTTCACCCCTTCGGCCACGCTCGCTTCGGTAACCTTGGTGTCGACTCTGATGACCTTGCCCGCCGCACTCACGAATGCGACCGAGGGAACCGATTCGGCATTCAGCCAGGCCATCGCCTTCTTGTCCGGATCGGAGAACACGGTGTAGCCCAGCTGCCAGTCCTGGGCCGCGGTCTTGGTTGCCTTCATCCCGGCATTGATGATGCCGAAGTACTTCGCCGTCTGGCCGGGCTCCGCGAATGCCTTCTGCACGGCCGCTGCCGCTGCCTTGGAAGCGTTGCCGGTGCCGGCGACGAGCAGCACCAGCGGATGCTTGCCGACCATTCTGCCGACGTCGAACGTATCGCCGCCGACAGTGACGAGTTTCAGGCTCACCGTCTGGCTGGCGCCGCAACCCGCCGCGCCCTTGCATCCGCCGCACTGTGCAAACACCGGCCCTGCGGCCAGCGTTGCCGCTATGCCAATCGCAACAACCAGTCTCATGAGTTCCTTTCTATCAGAGTTCGAGGCCATATCCTACCACAGAAGGCTGACCTGACTCAAGCACGACCTTGCCTATCGCCCGCACCGGCTTGCCGACGGCCTGGGGTATGAAGACATTCGTCGGGTGCATGTTGACGTATACCTGGCCTGTCGAGTCCTGCACCCATACCCAGCCGCCTGAGGGACATTCGCTGGTTATCTTGCCGGCCACCAGCACGTCCTTGCCTTCCCAATCCTGCGGATTGTCGAGGATGGCCTTCGCCGAGGTCACGGTCATATCCTTCGGGATGGCCTTGCCGTAGACCTTTGACTTCGCTGCTCCGCCGGCTCTTGCGCCGCAGCCGACCAGGACCGCAGCGACCAGCACTGCCAACCCCAAAGCGATGTACTTCTTCATCTGTTCTCCTGTTCTGTACTTCTGGCTTCTAGCTTCTGATATCTGACTTCTGACTTCGTCTCTTCCTTGATGACTCTTCCGTCTGAAAGCTCCATCTTCCGGTCCGCGTCGCGGGCCAATTCCGGGTCATGTGTAGCCATGATGATGCCCAGCCCGTCCCGTGCCAGCTCCCTGAATACCCCGAGCACCGCGCCGCGCGACTTCTTTTCCAGCCGCCCGGTAGGCTCGTCCGCGAGCAGGATGCGCGGCCGGTTCACGAGCGCCCGCGCAATCGCGACCCGCTGCATGTCCCCGCCGTCGAGTTGCCTGGGTAGAGCGCGGCGTGACTTGCCGAGGCCGACACGCTCCATCAGTTCCGTCACGCGCCCCTCGTCCCGCCTGCGGGCAAAGACCAGCGGCAGCCGGATGTTCTCCTCCACCGTCAGCGTAGGAATGAGGTAGAAGAGCTGGAATATGAACCCGATGTGGTCGCGGCGGAACCGGACCAGTTCCTGCTCCTTCAACCCCGTCACTTCCGTACCCGCGATCTTCAGGCTGCCCTTGGTCGGCCGATCCAGACACCCGATCTGGTTCAGCAGGGTGGTCTTGCCCGAACCGCTGCGCCCGACGATCGAGACTATCTCGCCGGGTGCCAGTGACAGGTCGAGCCCGGCAAGCGCGTGGATGGTTTCGCTGCCTCGACGGTAGCTGCGCCAGAGGTCCTGAGCGATGAGAAGTGGTGCAGTGGTCGAGGGGTCCAGTGGTCCAGTGATGGAGCCACTGATGCTTGTTTCCGCCACTCGATCGCTTGATCTCTCGATCACTTGATCACTCCATCTTCTAATCGAATAACCCGCGCGAACCGGGACTCCAGGCTCAGGTCGTGTGTCGCCACTACTACTGTCAGTCCGGAATCCCGGTTCAGGCCCAGAAGGAGGTTGAAGATGCCATCGCGGGTTGATGTATCCAAATTGCCGGTCGGTTCGTCGGCCAATAGTAGTCTCGGGCTGTTCACGAGTGCGCGGGCCACGGCCACGCGCTGCATCTCGCCGCCGGAGAGCTCGGAAGGTCTGTGGGTCATGCGCTGCTTCAGGCCGACAAGGTCCAGAAGTTCCTTGGCCCGGTCGCGGACTCCCTTGGGGAGTTCGGCGTTCTCTGTTCGGCGCTCGGCGCTTCCCTTGCCCCACATGGAGGGTAGCAGCACGTTTTCGAGCGCGGTAAGAGTCGGCATCAGATAGAACTCCTGGAATACGAACCCGATGTTTGCGCGCCGGAGAGCGTCGAAACGAACCCTGCGCCGGGTAACATCGGTGCCCAGCACTTCGAGCCTGCCCTCGGTCGGCCGGTCCATCAGTCCCATCAGGTTGAGGAGCGTGGTTTTGCCCGCGCCCGAGTGCCCGACGATGCCGACGAACTCTCCGCGCCTGATGTCGAGGTCGATACGATTCAAGGCACGAATGGTCTCGGCCCCGCGCCGATAGACTCGTGTGAGCCCGCTGGCCATAACCGCAGCCGGGGAATTCTGAATTCTGCCTTCTGGACTCTGGATTCCGGACTCTTCGCGTCTCATGACTACTCCGCCTTGATCGCCTCGACCGGCTTCACGCTGGCGGCGCGGAACGCGGGATAGAAACCCGCGAACAGCCCGAGCACCAGCGACAGTCCCACGCACATGGCCATCGTCGGCAAGGAAAGCCCGATGAGCGACCCCTTGGGCGCGTACGGAATCATCCCCCGGATGAGGGCCTCGACCAGACGCGAGGAGAAGATCGCGACCACCACGCCGGCCACGCCGCCCAACCCGGTAGTCAGAATGGTCTCGGCCCATACCAGTTTGAACACGTCGCCCCGGGACCCGCCCATCGCCTTCATCATGCCGATCTCGCGCGTCCGCTCGAACACGGCCATCAGCACCGTGTTCAGAACGCCGACGCCGCCGAGGACTACGGCAATCAGAATGATGGCGGAAACGAATACTTTGGTGCTGGCCATCAGGGCACCGATGGTGCCGAGCAGCTCGGACAGCGGGAAGACGTTCATGTCCACCTCGTCGGCCTTGAGTGATGCGACCAGGGCGTCGGTCCGGTCCACCTGCTTCGCCTTTATGAGAATGAGCACCAGCTTGCCTTCGAGGCCGGATATCTTCTGCAGGGTCTTGCGCGGCACGAAGACGAACCCGTCGTCCTGCGTGTTCGTCCGGTTGAGGACGCCAACCACGTGCAGCCGGAAGCTCTTCTCCGGTACGGTCCAGATGTCCCCGACCTTGACCCCGGCTTCCTGGGCCGAGGTCGCACCCATGATGACGCTGGAATCGGAATCGAACCAGTGGCCGTTGATATGCCAGGACGGCCGGAGCCTCATGTAGTCTTCGTCGATGCCGAGCAGGATGACGTTCTTGTTGTCCGGGGCGAAGACCGCGTCCATTATGACACCGGCGGCATCGAGAACACCCGGGTTGGCCTTCACCTTGTCGAGCAATTCCTCGTCCATGTAGCGCGGCCACTTGCCGCCGTGGAGCGCAATCGTCGCGGCCTCATAGGGACAACCCTTGGGCACGACCATGACGTGCGCGCCCAGCGCTCCCAGCTCGCCTTTCAGCCGCGACTGGTAGCCCTGCTGGAACTGGAAGAGGGAGTAGAGGACGGCGATGGCAATGGCCACGCCGAGCACGGTGAGTGTCGAGCGCGTCTTGCGCCGAATCAGGTTCTTGAATGCCAGCTTGAACCAGATCAAGAGGAAAGTGCTCCAGTGATCGAGCGATCAAGTGCCCTAGTGGAGAACCGGCACAACTCCGAGACGCCGTTCACTGGACCACTGGACCACTCGGCCACTAGTTTTCTATTCACTTCTGAGTGCCTCTATCGGCTTGGCCCGGGCGGCGCGGAGCGCCGGGTAGAAACCGGCCACGACCGCGATGCCAAGCACGAACGCCATAATCAGCAGGAAGCTGGCCGGCTCCAGCGCCACCACGCTGCCTTTGGGCGCGAGCGGCAGGAACTTCTTCACCACACTTTCGAGCAGACGCGCTCCGACCAGGGCCAGCCCGAGTCCGCCGGCTCCGCCCAGGAGCGATAACATCAGGGTCTCCAGCCACACCAGTCCGAAGATGTGGGCTTGAGAAGCACCGGTCGCGCGCATCACGCCGATCTCCTTGGTCCGCTCGAACACCGACATCAGCACCGTGTTCAGCACTCCCAGCGCCGAGATGATGATGATGATCATCACTATCGAGAGCAGCAGCGACTTGGCCGAAGCCATCAGGGTCATCATCGTTCCCAGCAGTTCGCCCATGGTAATCACTTCCGCCCCCTTTATCTGCCCCAGCCGCGAGGCCACGACCGGCGCATCGTCCGGGTTCTTCAGCCGGATCGAAATGCCGGTCAGTTTGTCCGGCTGGTCGAACATCGCTTGCGCGGTCGCCAGCGGAACGTAGAAGAAGCCGTCGTCCTCGTTCCCGGTCGGCTCGAGTTCGCCGACCACATCGAGCGTCACGTCCTTCTCCGGCATGTAGACCTGGTCGCCGATGTTCGAGAGCTCAATCAGCTTCACGTCATTGCCGAGTATCACGTCGTTGGGATTCTCCAGGAACCTGCCGTTCAGCTTCCACCAGTTCTTCAGCCGCAGCGTGCTGGAGTCGATGCCGACGTAGATGTCGGTCCGGCCCTCATCCGGCCGGACGATAGCGCTCATGAAAGTGGGCGCGGCGACATCGATCTCGGGGATGGCCTGGACTTCTTTGAGAACCTCACCCGGCAGGTAGCTCGGGATCTTGCCGCCCTTGAGGATGAGCGAGGCCGCCTCGTAGGGACACCCGACGGGCACGACCATCATGTGTATGCCCATGCCCTGGAGCTGCGTCTTCAGCGCCCGCTCATACCCGCGGTTGAAGGAAACGAGTGTGAACAGCACCGCCACCGCCACGGTCATGCTTCCCAGCGTCAGAATCGTCCGGGTCTTGTGGGCGAAGAGGTTCTTGAGCGCAAACCGCGTGAAACTCACAGGACTATCCCCTCAACGCGACAGGCCCAGGCACGGGGCGTTCTTTCAGACCGAGCCAGGTCTGCCTCGACGGGTCTGCCCCGTGCCTGTTTGCCATATCGCTGTGCATCTGACCCTCTCCTCATCAGGGTCGGCCCAGCTCGTCGTACACGATGAGCAGCTTCCGGGCCGCGGTCGCAATCGCCTGCGACGCCTTCTCGGCTCCCTTGGCCGCCGGCTTCAGTCCTGATTCGTCATTCGTCATTCGGAAATCGTCATTCGCTGACATGCCCTTGAGCTGTCCCAGGAACTCCTTGCTCCGCAGTGCTGCCTTGGCCTTCTCCCGGTCCCGCTGTACCCGCACTTCCTTGATGACCGGTCCGGAGTCGCCGGTCACAACCGCCGTCACGATCTCGATGGCGCCGAACTGCCCTTTTCCGGCATGGGTCATCACCGTCCCGACCCGCTCCGTCCCCTTGAACACAGGGAAGTACTTGAACTGGGTCTCGTCCGGATCCAGAGCAAAGCCCAGGCGCTTCTCGATCTTCCGGTCCAGGGAATCGGAGATGTCCGTGAAGACGGTCTTGTAGCTGCCGGAGCCGAAGATCCCCGCGATGTCCGCATCCGGCTGCCGCCACACGCAGAGCGAGGCCGAAGCCGCGCCTGCGGTCAGCAGCAGACCGAGGATGCTAGATACGGACAACCAGCTGCGTGATGAACTTCCAGTTGCTCTCATCGCCGGCTCCTGTCTTCATCATGTCAATCTGGTAGGTGGTCTGAACTTCGTACGCTGTGGTGTTCGGCGGGTAGAAGTTGATCCCGGCGCTCAGGTTGTTGGCGCGCCCGCCGTTCGCGTGCCAGCCGTCATACTTACCCAGCACCTCCAGCCAGCGCACCAGCGCGTAGCGCGCTTCTGCGTAGTAGCCGAGTACCAGCGGGTGCGAGAGTGACGAGTCCTTGCCGGCAATCCCCTCCAGCCTCAGAGTCAAGGGCCCCCAGTCCGTGGTGTTGTCTAGTCCAAGCCGGTATTTCACAGCATAGGATTGGGGGCCCTTGGGGAAGTTGGCTAGCGAATCCAGGCTCCAGTAGGGCAGGGAGCCATATAGGCCGCTCAGGCCGAGCGTCAACTCGGCGTCGCCGAGCAGGAATCCGGGCGCGACCCGGGCGGTCACAACTTTGCCCTTGTCATTGTCCATTCTGTCCGGTCCATTTCCATTGGACAACCAAAGTGCATAGCGGGTCCGCCCGAGCACGCCCGTCAGGCCAAGTCCAGGATCGAGGCGCAGACCCAGGGACTTGACGTAGGTAGTCTGTACAATCTGCGTGTGAATGTCATAGGTCTCAAGGAGGCCGAACGGCACAACTGCCTGGCCGACCTTGATTGTCGGCAAAGACAGTCCCAGCGGGAACATCGCATAGGCCTCGCCGAAGTGAATTCCCTTGAACCAACCGCTCATGATGCCCCCGGTGTAGACCTGCAGCGCGGCGTACATGATGTCCCGCGTTTCGCTGGTCACCTGGCCCTGGAGGATGGCTTCTGCTCCCATCAGCTCAAACGTGCTCTGCTTCTCGGAGAGTGCATAGCGCGGGTATATGGCACCGCCCACCTTCAGGCTTGTACCAGCCATGGTGAGTGCGGCCAGCGCGGCAACGAACAGGCTAATCTTCTTCATTCTCAATCTCCTTCGCGTTCAGCGACCTGACTAGTAGAACAACGGATGCGACCACGAGTCCGGCAAACAAACCGAGCGTCGTCGCGGTCACTATCCAGTTCTGACTGCTGCTTGAACACATCGCCAGCGGTATTGCACGAAGCGTACCAACCCGGCACCTCTGGCAATCAGCGCTGCCACGAGAGTTATGAATGATGGAAACGCCGGGTCCCGGCGCGATTGTCTGATATGCTGCAGTCGCTGTCTGCAGACAGACAGCGCGGGCTACATGAGCCCGTGCTTCTTCATGCGGTAGATCAGCGTGGCGCGGGAGATGCCGAGCAGGCGCGCGGCCTGCGACTGGTTGCCGCCGGTCTTCTTCAACGCTGCTTCCAGGTGTCTGCG
>Ga0233423_10001087_pt1 | contig 13785 bp, 7 predicted proteins | sample Watercolumn_Mata_FD_180713 | JGI IMG/M metagenome (GOLD analysis project Ga0233423, IMG submission 180713) | Freshwater microbial communities from Lake Matano, South Sulawesi, Indonesia - Watercolumn_Matano_2014_112_MG | ecosystem: Environmental > Aquatic > Freshwater > Lake | place: Indonesia... | reverse complement strand
GCATTGAATGGAGCAGCAAAGAATCGAGAGTTGTTGTCCGAGGAGTCCGGAGACTTGGAGCCGTTGTCCTTGCTGAGCAAAAAGTTGAACCCGAAGGGGATGAAATTGCGAGAGCGCTTCTGAAGGGCGTGCGACACAACGGACTCAATTGTCTGCCGTGGAATAAGGACGCTGCTCGCTTCCGTGAACGCGTTGAGTGGGCGAAGAGAGAACTGATGGAATTATCTGAACTACCAGCGCTTTCGGATGAAGCGCTGATAAGCTCGCTTGAAGAGTGGTTGATGCCATTTGTGGGGGGAATGATAAAGCTTGAGCAGCTAAAACGCCTCGATCTTACCGAGATTCTTCAATCGCGCCTTGGTCACCAACAATTGCGGCAACTTGACCGGCTGGCACCGTCGCATATCGTTGTTCCAAGTGGCTCGAAGATCGCGCTGGAGTATGGTGCCGCCGCAAACCCAGCGCTCTCCGTCAAGCTCCAGGAACTCTTTGGCCTTGTCGACACACCCACCGTGGGCGGTGGAAAAATCCCAATTACAATTCATTTGTTGTCGCCAGCCGCACGACCTCTCGCTGTTACCCAAGATTTGCGCAGTTTCTGGCAGACGGTTTATCCGGAATTCCGCAAACAGATGCGTGCACGGTATCCCAAACATCCGTGGCCTGAAGATCCACTGACCGCGGCGCCGACGCGAAAGACCGTGAAGAAAAAATAGCAGGGCTGTCAGCGTTCAGCTTTCTGCAAACCGCCAACAGCTAATCTCTACTCTTCCCTCATAACACGCACTGGTCCCAACAATCCAGACGGAAGCAACGGTGTGTCTTTCGTGAAGTGCTTCCACGTAGCAAATGCCCGGCGCTCTGTTGACGGGCGAGGCTCGTTCTTCAGGAGCCAGCCGGGCCAGCGCAGAAGGCCGCCGTTCTTTCCATATTCCGCGTCAGGCGGCTGGAGTTCATCACCGATAAGACGGTTGGGCCAGAGATTTGCGACATCAATCTCAATCTTGTTCACACCCCCCTGTACTGCAGTCGTGATTTCAACACGCCATGGCGGGCACCAGACAACACCCAAATCCCGACCGTTTACCCGAACCCTTGCCATGTTGTAAACCGTTCCGAGATCGATCCACCGCCGAAGCTTGGGATTGCCGGGTAGCTCGAACGAGGTAGAGTATGTAGCAATCCCCGAGTAGTAACAGATCCCGTGTTCTGGACGGGAGGTCCAATCAACAAGAGAACCAAACATCACCAAACCAGGTCCGCCGCGTTTCTGATCGAACAGAACACTCCACGATCCATCAAGTACACTTGCCGCAATCAGCGGTGGATTGTTGTGTCCCCTCACCGGAGAATTTCCAGACCGCGGACTGAACACGACAAAACAGGACTGTGTTGGCTCGAGACGAAGTGTAAGTGTGGTTTGTCCTGAATCTTCCGAAAAGTCCGGCAGCGCGCGTATGTCACCCGTTGTGCCATCCCACCACTCGGGACCCTTGCCGGTGACGCGAAAGCGACATCGTGCAGTAACAACTTCGTTGGCGGGATTTGCCACGAAGTAGACGTCTTTAGTACCGACCTTGCGGTGGATGTATCGGAGAGCGGCATCGGACTCGAAATCGGGCACAACACCCATCGACTTTAACGTCGACACGACAACAGCGAAGTCACCATACTGTTCGGGGCTCGCGGCCGTGTCTTTATTAGATGGTAGGGAGTCGGTCAAAGCGGATTTCTTCCAGACGACCCGACCCTTGCCCACGCGGTGTTCCATAGTATTCACGCCGTCGATAGATCCCCAGAGGGCATCGGCAAGTTTCTTCACTTCAGCGTCGCACCGCGGGTAATCCGAGAGACTCGGGGATTTGAGAACACGTGGCCCGATAACCGTGGCTCCCGCCTCGACAAGACTTTTCACCTTTTTCAGTAACGCCGGTGTCATTGTTTCAATTTCAGGCAGCACGAGGACGCGATAGCTCATGCCATGAGGAAGTACCAGCCGACCGTCACGGACGGACAGTTTTGAAAGTGCGACATCGGGTGCACAGCCATCAAAACTGTAGCCGAGATGATCGGGCGGATTCCCTTTTGTTGCTGAACTCGGCGGCCGGAACACGTGCGGTGCCCCCTCTGCAACAAGGAAGCAAACATCGGCGACAGGAAGTCCCTGGCGCAACATGTACTGACAGCGGGTGAGATACGAGTGATAACCGGAGGCCATCGGCCACCAGGTCTGTGTTCGCTCCCAGTGAACACCAAAGGGACCCATGGTCATACCCGGTACCAGATTGAGCCAAGGCTGGTGCTGGGAGCGGTGGAACACGAAGCGATTGATGCCGGAGCTGAATGCCCAATCGCCCAGAGTTTTCATGTTTGCCGGGTATGCAAACCAGTGTTCAGTGTCGAGCGAGGTGAACGCCTCGGCGGCGAGAATGCTCTTTCCGTTCGTATGTGCGACAGAGGCAGCCTCGAAGACCGAGTAAAACGTGTTGAATCCATACATCCAAAACTCACACATGGGCACATCGGCAACGCCGCCCAGCACCATATCGGAGCACGGTGTCATATCGTACGGTTCGATGGAAAGCTTGAATCCATTGCGCCGACCCAATTCCTTGAGATGATGTGCGTGGTTGTTCAGAAGAAGGTCTTGAGCCGTCTGGCGGAGGTCCCACAGAAATCGTTCGGAGATCTCTGTTCCCCCTACAATTCGCCCTGTCATTGCCGGAAGATAAGGAAACAGATCATACCCGCGCAGTCGCCGGAACTCCTCGCGGAATGCATGCGTCCAGTTTTGCGCACTCATTTCCCAGCTGTCCATGTGAATCCACTTCCACCCCCCGTTCTTATTGGCTTTGTCGGGGCCGATGTCCCGTAGAAGACTTCCGATGAACGCGTCAAAGTGGTTGTTCAACGCTGTCGTATCAAGTTTGTCGCACTCAAGTCCGAGTCCGGGAACGGGCGCGGGTCGAGTGGTTGCACCGGTACTTGTGTTTCCAAAGCGCATGATCGTCCAGCGGCCCCGGGGAACATCCCACATCAGTTTACCTCCGGCGGCCATTTTACCAGAAAGATCAACGACTCCGCTGGGGTCGATTACGGATGCGTCCGGAGCCCCGGGAAAGACAACCGATGTGGGGAGAAATGATTTCACGTTTGGTTGTGATGAATATGGTGCGCGCTCGTACAATGCCTTTTCATTGATGTTCTGAATTCTCTCATTTCCTTCTGTTGCTGGAAAGGCAAGAACCGTCACGTCGCGGTAGAACTCGTTCTTCTTTTTCTCGATGTCGGCCGGCAGGTGTCTGTCACCAAAGAAGGCGGGCCACCGTCTAGGCTGAGGCAGCGTAGCGTCAAATTGAAGAGGACCCAAGACCGTGGTGTCACTGGCGACGAGGTGTACCATCGACTCTTCCGGTTTGACCCATGGCCCGCCGCTTCCGGCCCAGCCCGGTCCGGTCATGAGCGTGATTTCCAATCCCAACCGTTTGGCCTCAGCTACGACGTGCTTGAAGTGAGAGCGCCACTCCGTGCTCATGAACGGGATGGGTCCGCGCGGAATTCCGACGTTCACCTCCATGATAATGACTCCGCCGATTCCAGCCTGCCTCATCGATTCCAGGTCTGCGGTGATTCCCTCGCGTGTCAAGTTGCCGTCCATCCAAACCCAGTACACCCATGGTCGCGCCTCGTCAGGCGGGTGCTTGAAAGTTTCCTTCATTCGGTCGGTTTGACCAGCGACAGGGAAAGCGAAGGCGGCGACGAGAAGAAGGCAAAGAAAGATCCTGTTCATTCGGCACCTCGTAGGTAACGACGGCATAGTAAACAGAGGGACTATTTGCCGTGGGTGGTTGGTCCTTCTATGTTGCGGTGAGGTTTGATTTCTGTGCCATCAGCGAAACTGACTTCTCCAAGCAATGCCAAGTCCCTCACGGCAGCGGGTTGGAGAGCTGGAAGTCTGGAAATCTGCTGAGCTGAATGGGAATCTACAGAAATTCGCCCAGGGAATCATCAAGGGGACTTTCCTTTTCATCTTCCTCTATCGAAAATACATGGATGCCCTCGACAATCGCACAGGCGAGGCGGGCAAAAAGCTGTGGAAGACTCCACCAAGGGACCGCGAACTAAAACCGACACCCGGCTGTTATAAGAACATCCAAGTTCCTTCCTCAACGAGCGGAGTGCACACTATGGGCAAGCGGCTGTCGGTCGAGCAACAAGAGTTCTATCACGCAAACGGCTATATTATTGGCCTTCCGCCGGTTTTTGATGCCACCGAGGTGAGAGAGCTGAACAGGGGATTGAACGAGCTTCTGAAGCTCCTCCGGCCCGGAGAGGACGTGAAAGAAATCCGCGAGTGGCATGAATCGAGTCGATTCCTCTATGACATCTGCATGAACGAGACCATTCTCGACCATGTGGAGGACATTCTCGGTCCCGATTTCTATCTCTGGGGTTCGAACTTCTTCATTAAACCACCGCACAGTAGCTCCACGGTCGGCTGGCACCAGGATACATACTACTGGCCGGTCGATCCCAAGATCTCTGCCACGGTCTGGTTGGCTTTTGAAGATGTCGATGAGGAAAACGCGGCGATGAGGGTTGTTCCCGGATCTCACAAGGCCGGCCTGCTGAAACACGCGCGCTCAACGGATACAGCCTCCGTGCTGACACTTGAGTTAGAAGGGGGTCAGTTCAGAGAGGACTCTGCAACATCGCTCAATTTGAAAGCTGGACAGATTTCGATTCACGATGATAAGATTGTACATGGGTCTCCGGCAAACCGCTCCGATCGCAGACGGACAGGGCTGACGATTCGTTATTCAAGCACCATCGTCAAGTGCGATCTCTCTGTTAATCCTCACTTCAGAACCTATCTCTGTCGCGGTATCGATACATACAAACACAATCCCGTCGGCACAATTCCTTCTCAGAAGTATAGCAGACTGGAGCGCAAGCACGTGAGCGTGGAAGAGGCTGGCGTGGAGGCGGAGAGAAGACTCGGATTGCGTTAGCTGGCAGACGCCTCTGATTGTGTTGCATCACACCGGCCTTCTGCCTACCTTTTCTCACCGATTCCCCTCTGTCGCATCCAGCACACACCCAACCAGGAAAAGCCATGAAGAAGATTCTTCTTGCCGCAGGGATCCTTTTCGGATCACAATCATTCGTTCTCTGTCAGACTCTACATCCCGACTGGGAAGATCCGGAAGTTGTCTCGATCAACAGGATGCCGATGAGGGCCGCCTATTTTCCATTTGAGTCTCTGGCGCTGGCTCAGAAAGGAGATCGTTCTTTGTCCGCGCGGTTTCTCTCGCTCAATGGAATGTGGAAATTCTCCTGGGTTGACCATCCCGACAAACGGCCAAAGGATTTCTACAGAACAGACTACGATGATTCGCGATGGTCACAGTTCCCCGTACCGTCGAATTGGGAATTCAAAGGCTACGGCGTGCCGATCTACGTGAACCTGCCGTATGAATTCAATGTCACCAATCCTCAGCCACCCGATATTCCTGATTCTCTGAATCCCGTTGGCAGCTACCGCAGGACATTCACGCTGCCAGCGACGTGGGAGAACATGAAGGTGTACATTCATCTCGGCGGTGTGAAGTCGGTCTTCTACATTTGGGTCAACGGACAAAAAGTAGGATACAGCGAGGACAGCAAGCTTGAAGCGGAATTCGACATCACACAGTACGTGAAGAAGGGCGAGAATCTGGTAGCGCTCGAGGTGTACAGATGGAGCGATGCCGCGTATCTTGAGTGTCAGGACTTCTGGCGGGTTTCAGGGATAGAGCGCGACGTTTTTCTTTTGCCAGACCCAAAACACATCTCTACGACATTCGAATCGTCTCAGTTCTCGACAATCTCTATAAAGACGGAATCCTGGGTTTTGACGCAGAACTTCTATCTGCGGAGGGATCTGCCAATGACTACTCATGCGTGATCACGCTGAGGGACGCCTCAGGTAATGAGATTCTAAAAAAATCGAAGACATTCTCCGGGATCGAAGATGGCAAACCAGCCTTCCTTCACCTGGCAGATCGATTACCTTCTGTAAGGCAATGGTCTGCAGAAGTTCCGTATCTCTACAAGCTCGACATCACCCTTCTGGACAGAAAAGGTGCCGTGCAGGAGGCGACCTCGAAGAACGTCGGTTTCCGGTCGGTTGAGATTAAGGGGGCGGACCTGCTCGTCAACGGAAAAAGGGTGTTCTTTAAAGGAGTCAATCGCCACGAACACGATCCTGAGACCATTCACGTCCTCAGCCGGGAACAGATGGAAAAGGACATCCGCCTGATGAAGATGTTCAACGTGAATGCGGTGCGAACGTGCCATTATCCGAACAATCCGCTCTGGTATGACCTTTGCGACCAGTACGGCATCTATCTGATCGACGAAGCGAACATCGAATCACACGGAATGGGGTACGATCTGAACCGGACGCTGGCAAACAATCCCCTTTGGTTCAAGGCACACTTTGAACGCGCAAGCCGGATGGCGATCAGGGATAAAAATCATCCGTCGGTCATCACGTGGTCGCTTGGCAACGAAGCCGGCAATGGTGTGAACATGTACGAGTGCTACAGGTGGATCAAGAACTATGATGGGACCCGTCCCGTGCAATACGAGCGAGCGCTTCAGGAATGGAACACAGACATCTACTGCCCGATGTATCCGCATCCCAACTCTCTCATTCAGTATTCACTTTCGAACCCCACGCGGCCGCTCATCATGTGTGAATACGCACACTCGATGGGCAACACGCTCGGAAACTTCAAAGAGTACTGGGAAATCATTGAGTCGTATCCGGCTCTTCAGGGCGGATTTATCTGGGACTGGGTCGATCAGGGTGTGTGGTTGGAGAAAAACGGAGTGAAAGTCTTCGGGTATGGCGGTGATTGGGGTCCGCCGGGAACGCCCAGCGACAATAACTTCATGTGCAACGGCATTGTTATGGCCGACCGAACGCCGGGTCCACAGGCGTACGAAATGAAGAAGATGTATCAAAACATCAAATTCCGTTTGCTCGATGCAGGTCGGGGACGTATAGAGGTCAAAAATGGATTCTTCTTCCGCAATCTCTCAAACTACGCACTTCAATGGACGTTGTTCGAAAACGGAACAAAGGTGAAGAGCGGCACCATTGCATTGGTCGAAGCCCTCCCCGGTAAGGCCACCGTGATTGATCTGGGGCCGAATCTCCCGCGAACAGCCGCAGGGGAATATCACCTGAACATTGCCGCTGTGACAAAGGCGGCAGAGGGTCTCATTCCTGCCGGGCACGAACAGGCAAAAGAAGAGTTCGTTATGACCGGTTTCCCCGCACCGTCAGCCTTTTCGGCCGATCGTACGCCGGTGAACATCGACGATGCAGACGGAAACATCAAGCTCAGCAACAAGAACTTCTCTTTCTTGATCAGCAAAGAGACGGGACAAATCCGCTCGTATATCGTCAAGGGAAAAGAACTTTGGTCTCACGGCCCGCGCCCAAACTTCTGGCGGCCCCCGAACGACAATGATTTCGGAGCGGGATCTCAGAGGACGATGGGAGAATGGAAAGACGTGGGGAAATCAGATCGGGCGAAACGAGTACTTGTCGAGCGGGATGAAAACAATCCGGATGGGGTAGTAAAAATCAGAGTCGAGGTACCCCTTCTCAAGAATGATGCGCTTGTGGTTACGGAGTATGTAGCAGATGGACGCGGATCAATAGCGGTTCGCAACAGTTTTGTTGCCCTTCGCGGAAAACATGCCAATCTCTTCAAGGTGGGTAACCACCTGTTGCTGCCTACCGACTTTACTTCGATTCAGTGGTATGGCCGCGGCCCGCATGAGTCGTATTGGGACCGGAAAGCCTCGGCGTTTGTCGGTCTCTATGAAGGTCCGATCAAGAATCAATATCATCCGTATGTTCGGCCGCAGGAGAGTGGAAACAAGACGGACGTGCGGTGGGCGAAGCTGAAGCGGGGGGATGGTTCGGGCTTTGAAATCCGGTCTATTGATGGCCTGTTGAATGTCAACGCGCTCCCGTACAGTCCCGAGCAGCTCTACCCCGGTGACACGAAAAAGCAAACACACTCGTTCGAGCTCAAGCCCGACGCGTTCGTTCACCTGGACATCGACTATCAACAGATGGGCGTTGCCGGCATTGACAGCTGGTATTCACTGCCGCTGGAACAGTACCGGCTGGCGTATCAGAACTACAACTACAGCTACAGAGTAGTCCCTTTAGAGCAATGATCCACGAGCTGGTGTCGGGAGTTACCTCCCGACACATGTTGCCCGACAGTGCGGTGACTGCTTACACGCGCACCCCACGCAGTGAGGCTGTCCCGAAAGTCATTCTGAGGGAAGACGTTTTTCAGTCGACCGAAGAATCTGATCAGAAAAAGCTGATTCTTCGCTTCGCTCAGAATGACGCGTCCTCTTTTTGGACGGCCTCACCGGGACCCGAATTCTGGCTGGGTTGATATTTCTGTTTGGGACACGGCTTGCCGTGTCCCAACGGAACGAAAAGAGATTACTTCCGCTTGTCCGGCCATGGCGGAGGCGGAGCGAGTTTGCCCGGTTTCGTCTTCATCTGCTCCAGAATCACCTGGATTGCGCGGTTCAACTGCTCATCCTCTCCCGCAAACTCCCTTGCGGGATCATTGTCGACCATAATGTCGGGTTCCACACCGACACCCTCCATAATCCACTCCTTCCCTTCAATATCATAGCGCGAGAACTCCGGCTTATTCAGGTATCCACCATCAAGCAGCGGAAGAGATCCGCGAATACCAACGACGCCGCCCCACGAACGCTTGCCAATAATAGTGCCCAGCTTGTGCTGGCGGAAGCGGTAACCGACGATGTCCCCGTCTGAAGCAGAAAATTCGTCGATGAGCAACACCTTCGGACCCAGTATTGTTCCACCCGGATCAATAGTCGGTGCGCCGTTGCGGGCGATATCGATCATCGCAATCTCGCGCTGCAATCGTTCGATCACTTGCGGAGAGACGTTTCCTCCACCGTTACTGCGGCAGTCGACAATGAGCGCCTCTTTCCGCAACTGCGGATAATAGTATTTCACAAACTCATTCAAACCCGGCACGCCCATGTCGGGGACGTGAACGTAGCCGACCCTTCCACTTGTCGCCTTTGAAACCTTCTCGATATTCTCCTGAACCCAATTAAGGTAATACAACGGCTGCTCGTTACCCGTGGGCACAACCACTGTTTCGCGAGCCCCGGACTCCTTTGGTTCGGCATTGAGCTTCAACGTCACCTGCTTCCCAACGGTATTCACAAAAGCCTCGTAGATGTCGACCATCTGATTTGTCGGCTTGCCATCGACAGCAACGATGTAATCACCTTGTTTTGCCGTGACGCCGATCTCGGTCAGCGGCGATCGCAGGCGTTGATCCCAATTCTGCCCCTTGAGTATGTCTGATATTTTGTAATACCCGGTCTTCGGATCGCGCTCGACCGATGCGCCCAGCAATCCAAGAGGAACCCTGTCCGGTTTTGGCATCTCGCCGCCGCCAACATAGGTGTGTCCGGTTGTAAGCTCGCCAATCAACTCACCAATAATATAGGTCAGATCGGCCCGGTGGTTGACATAGGGGAGAAGCACCTCATAACGCTTTTTCATTGCCGGCCAATCAACGCCATGCAGGTTAGGAGCGTAGAAGAAGTCGCGCATCTGGCGCCAGCACTCTTCGTAGATTTGCTTCCACTCCGACCGTCGGTCAAGGTTCACTTTCATATCGGCGAGATTCAAACGGTCTTTGATATCGATTTTCGCGGATGGAAGATCGATAATCGCATACGATCCATCCTGCGAGACGAGCATCTTCTTGCCGTCCGCGGAAATCTCATAGCCATTGATATCGCCAAGCTCTGTTTCCTTTCGCTTGTCAAGATCATACAGGAAGAGCTTCGACTTCTCGTCCCTCATGCCGTTCCGGATGTAGTAGACCTTGTCGCCAACGGACTGCACGTTGCGGTACCCCGATGGTGAAACGGGCAGCACGGCAATTCTACTCTGAATGCCATCAAGATCCACCTTGACAACGAGCTCCTTCTTCTCCGGCTTGTCCTCTTTCTTCTGGGCTGTCTTGTCTGCGTCGGCTTTCGGGGCAGGGGGCTTCTCGTCTTTCTTGATTGTCACCTCATCACTCTTTGGCTCGAAGGGCGATTTGGTGTCCTTTGCCAGCGTCACGAAATAGATCTTCGCCATATCGAAGTAGGCGTGGTTCCATTCTGTCTGGCTGTAGGACGGATTGAAGCTACGGTTCGAGATGAAGAAGAGGTATTTGCCATCCGAGCTGAACGTGGGCGCATACGACGAAAACCACCCGTCAGTAACTTCGGTTGTTTGCTGGTTGGCGAGTGAGTACAGGCAGACCTTCGTCATTGTCTGAGCGCCCGGCTTGGCAAAAGAAATCCACTTGCTGTCGGGCGACCAGGCATAGTTTGTGATCTCCCAGACATCCGACTGAATGATAACGGTGACCTTCTTTGACTCAACATCTACGTACTGGAGCCGCTGCTTCTTGTCCGCCCACATGATCTTTTTGCTGTCCGGCGACCACGCGAGGTCGTACTTATACACATCCGCGTTTGTAGTGAGCTGGGTCGGCGACCCGGCTCCATCCTGTGGCATGACGTAGATTTCATCCTCACCGGTTACGTCTGAGATGTAAGCGATTGTTTTGCCGTCAGGAGACCACTTTGAGTTTCGCTCATGCACACCGGGGGTTTTTGTCAGGTTCCGCACGTTGCCATATTTTGCGGGGACAGTGAATACGTCGCCACGGGCTCCAAAGAGTGCGCGGTTCCCATCCGGTGAGATCTCATAGTTAGAGATGCTTTTGCTTACATCCACAAACCCACCGCGCCCGCCATCAAAGTCCTCGTTGATAACAATTGTCACCTTTTCCGGCTTCCCGGTTTCGAAGTCGTATCTGTAAATATAGCCGCCGTTCTCGAAGACGATAGCATTATCACCCAGCGATGGAAATTTTACGTCGTACTCGGTGAATGAGGTGATTTTCCTGGTTTCCTTCGTTGTGAGATCGTACGCATAAAGGTTCATTTTCTTGTTCTCGTCGCGATCTGAAGCGAAGTAAATCGTCGAACCATGCCACATCGGGATGATATCCTGGGCCGGATTGTTTGTGATGTTGGTCAGATTCTTCGTGTCGAAGTCATAGATCCAGACATCATCCGCTTGTCCGCCGCGATAGCGTTTCCAGGTCCTGAATTCCCGGAATACGCGGTTGTATGCAAACTTCTTTCCGTCGGGCGAGAAGGAGCAAAAGCCTCCCCGCGGGAGTGGAAGTTGTTCGGGAATTCCGCCGTCGACGGATGCCAGGAAGAGCTGTCCGCGGAAGTCATTCCACTCGATGCGGCGCGAGCGGTACACGATGTGTTTGTTGTCTTTCCATGTCATTACGATGTTGTTGGGACCCATCCGGTCGGAGACGTCGTCGCGGTCAAGCGTTGCCGTGAACGTGAGCCGTTTGGGGATGCCGCCTTCTGCCGGCATGAGGTAGACTTCGGTGTTTCCATCATACTGTCCGGTGAATGCGATCTGTTTGCCGTCGGGCGAGAAGCGGGCGAACATTTCATAGCCGATGTCGGTCGTGAGTTTTCGTGCAACACCGCCCGTAGCGGAAACCGTGTAGAGGTCGCCGGCGTACGTGAAGACAATTTGGTTTCCATGGATAGCGGGGAAGCGCAGAAGACGAGCCTCCTGACCAACAAGGACAGATGAAAGAACACACAGGAGCACAAAGACAACAGAAGGTCTAATCATGGTTCCTCCAGGACTAATGAGTGTATGCAAAGGTACAATCTAGCGATATTTGTCGTTAAGGGGCAAGGCGGTTGGAATTTCAAGAGAGAGCAGGACGGTTGATCGAAAGAGCGCGCCCACGCATTGTCGGGACCTGCTCGTACAAATCCAGGCATCCTCAGCCTCTGGGTCAGGGTGAATGAGACCAGAGAATCTGCCAACGCAATTCTACTTCGCTGTCGCTGGCTGTGCAAACATTGTCCCCAATGAGTTCACGATTCTCCAGCTCCCGCCTTGCTTCGCGAGGTGAATGTAATCGACCCCGTTCGGTCTTGCAGACTTCACTGAAGCCATGTTCTCATAAAGGTCGAGAACTGTGATCTCCGGGGCGGGCTGGTCTTTTGGAGTAACAGAGCGTCCCATCCGAACCATCTGCAACAGCGTCTCCCCGGTAGCATCCTGCAGGATGAGCTTTCCGCCCGGGCTGGCCGGCACGTAGCCGCGGCGAATAATCTCGGGATGAATGTACCCCCGCGCCTTTTCTGGGTCTTTGTTGTTGCCTGCCGCGAGGAACTCTGAAAGTGTTTGCTTGACAGCATCGCGTTCCCTGGCAGCATCTGCCGAAGGTTGCTGAGCGGGTGGGCACCACAGCACATTCACGATTTTCCACTGCCCGTCACTTTTGGCCAGATGGAGATAATCATTGAAGCCGACGGTAAAGATCTTCGCGGTTGCGGTGTTCTCGTTGAGATCGAGGACCGCGAAAGAAATGTTGCGCTTGTCCGGATCAACCTTGCCGCGCCCAGAGCGCGCTGCTTCGATGAGCATTTGAGAATTCATGAAGACCAGGAACGGAGGAGCTCCGGGAGCCGTAACGACCAGTCCTCGCTTGAACAGGAGCGGATGAACCGCCCGCTCCATTCGTTCGCCACTTCCTTCGTAGTATCCCTCAGCGTAATCGAGAGCTGCTTGTTTGATGGCGGCCTTGTCTTTCTCAATAGCTGGGTTGTCTTGCGACCACGTGATGAGAACAAAACAGAGTGCGAGAAGAAGCACGGAGATGATGGGTCTCATAAGAACCTCCTGGAGATAAGCAATGAGGTAACAGACATAGGAGCTTACGCAAGGAGGAGGGGATTGTTGCTGAACATAATTGGCTAGGTGGGGCACGACGAGCCGGTGGGGTCTACACGCAGGGCCGGCGGGACCCGAATGCCGCCAAAGGACGCGAACCGCGTCTAGAGACTTGGTCGAAAAGCATAGCCACGAAGACACAAAGACTCCAAGATGATTGAGAAATTGAATTCCTCACCTTCTTTTCTTCGTGTCTTGGAGCCTTCGTGGCAAATTGAGGTTTTCGGCCGGATCCCTAGCAGGGTGCGGAAAAACGAAATCTCTTGCCACAAAATCACAAAGACACCAAGCGTTTGACTTAGCAACTGCTGATTTTTGAAAGAAACGGACGCCCCTCATAAGCGACTTCGAGCCTGCCTGCCGTCAGGCAGGACTTCGTGGCTTCGTGGCGACTCTTGCTTGTGTTTTTCAGCATCCTCCTAGACCCCGACACAAGCTGTTGGGGTCCCCGCCTGCCGCCGTTGCTCAACAATGGCGGCAGGCTCAAAACGACAAACGAGTTAGCAGAAAACGCCAACAGTTGTGCAGCCCTTCGGCTCCTCCTCGACTCGCTTCGCTCGCTCGGAGTCGCTCGGGGCGCGGAAAACGACAAAGGGGTTAGCAGAAAGCGCGAGCGAGAGTCGATGCGGCGATCTTTCAGGTCCCGACTAAAAACGTTGGGACGCGGAAAATGACAAGGGGTTAGCAGAAAGCGCTAACCCCAGTCATTTTCGCGTTTTGGGAGCGGGCGACCGGGCTCGAACCGGCGACGTCCAGCTTGGGAAGCTGGCATTCTACCACTGAATTACGCCCGCGTGATATGTTCTGGAAATATATCCAAACCGTTCCGCATTCTCAAGGCTTCACCGAAAAAAGGTGATACACTG
>Ga0233423_10001086_pt1 | contig 13790 bp, 8 predicted proteins | sample Watercolumn_Mata_FD_180713 | JGI IMG/M metagenome (GOLD analysis project Ga0233423, IMG submission 180713) | Freshwater microbial communities from Lake Matano, South Sulawesi, Indonesia - Watercolumn_Matano_2014_112_MG | ecosystem: Environmental > Aquatic > Freshwater > Lake | place: Indonesia... | reverse complement strand
CATTTGGTCCAGAGGCCCGGGTTCCCCTCGCCTTATCTGCCCTTGGGCGACCAAAGTTAGGAGCTTAGCCTGCACCTGGCGGGGATTTGGTACCAGGGTGCAGACAATTTGCCCCTTCATACCAGCCGTCTGAACGATGACATCACCGAAGTCGAACAGGACAGCAAATACATTAGGAATGTTTACACGTACGTCCTGCACACGACTAAGCTGGGCCTCATCGCGCTTTTCGTAGATGAAAGGGATCATGCGGAAATCCAGGATCCGCCGGTCGGTGACGATGAAATAATCATAGTACCAGAGAACACACTCCCATATTATCCACAGGGCAGTAATGACAAAAATAACTAGGGAAGCCATGAACCAGCCCATGGAATCCAGGCGGGAACTCATCTGAGGGGCCAGAACGCTCAGTCCCGTGAGGAGCAGTACGAAGGTCAGCAAGATGAGGAGAGGAATCCTCATGGCCCAAAAGAGGATTAGCAGGTGCTTACGTAGCCACATCTGCACCTTCTCACCTGGCTGTTGTCCCGGGAATACGAGGCGCTCCTGCATCCTAAGCCTCCATAAGAACACTGCTGTGGCCCTATTGAGCCTTCAACCATGAATCACTCATCCCTATTTTACCACAACTCGCCAATTTAGGAAAGTATGCCTGCGCAAATATCTCGTCTGGTGGTCATTCTTTGGCTGGGCGTCATCATCGCCCTGGCCGCCTACGTCCTGCTCACGCTGTGGTTCTGCCTGGCCGGGCTGGCCTATCCCTACCAGCTCGACTACGGTGAAGGAATGATGCTGGCCCAGGCCAGGATGCTGGCCCAGGGACAGCAGATCTACAAGCCGGCCGCCGGCTTCCCCTACTTCTTCGCCAACTACCCGCCGGTCATGTTCGCCCTGGCCGCCGGGCTGGTGCGGCTGCTGGGCACGTCCTTCCTGGCCGGACGCCTCATCGCTGTGCCGGCGACGCTGCTGCTGGCTGCCCTTTGCGGCTGGCTGGTCTGGCAAACGACGCGCCAGCGCCTGGCCGCCGTGATAGCCGCGCTGGCCTTCCTGGGCTCGCCCTACGTCTACCACTGGGCGCCCCTCTTCCGGGTCGATCTACTGGGCCTGCTCTCTAGCGTGGCCGGTCTCTATGTGCTCTGGCGAGCAAACAAACCGCAACGACCGTTCACCGACTACTCGCTCTATCTTGCCGCCATCCTCTTTCTGCTGGGGCTGTACACCAAGCAGTCCTTCCTGGCCGCGCCGCTGGCCGCTCTGCTTTGGCTCTTGTTCCGCGACTGGCGGCGCGCCCTGCTCCTGGCCGGATTGCTCCTGCTGCTCGGCCTGCCCCCCTTCCTGCTGCTCAACCAGGCCACGCAGGGCGGTTTCGCCTTCGGCCTGCTGAGCGCCAACGTCAATCCCTTCTCGGCCCGCCTGCTGCTGGGCCAGGTGGCCGCTTTCCTGCGCACCTTCGCCGTGCTCTGCCTGCTGGCCGTCTACGCCTGGGCGGAGCGACTACGCCACAATGCCCCTCCCCCCTCCCCTGGTAGGGGAGGGGCAGGGGGAGAGGTTACCTTCCCTGGTAGGGGAGGGGGGAGGGGTGAGGTCGCCTTCCTGGCTCGCCTCTCCGTGCTCGACTGCTACTTCGTCACCGCCCTGGCCACCGTCGCCCTGGCCGGCAAGGTGGGGGCCTGGGAGAACTACTTCTTCGAGCCGCTGTTCGTGCTGTGTGTCTTCGCTGGCCTGGCCATCGCCAATGTGTTGAGGGCCTGTTACCCTTCGCACCCCTGGTACCCCCGCCCAGAGAAACGCACGGCGGCCATCCTCGTCCCGGCCTTGCTGCTCGTGCAGGCAGGCTTAATGTGGCACACCCCCACGGCCGCTCGGGAGCTCATGGCCGACAATCGCCAGGCCTACGAGAGGCTCGGTCCCTTGATTCGCGCCCAGACGGGCATGATCCTGTCCGAGGAGCTGGGACTTCTGGTGCTCAACGGCCAGGAGGTGCCGTACTACTCGTTTGAGTACGCGCAGCTCGCCCGCACGGGGCGCTGGGATCAGCAATGGGAGCTGGCGGCCCTGCGCCAGCAGCAATTCTCCCTGGTCGTCCTGGAGCGAGGCACGCGCGAGAACCCGGATCGCTACCAGCGCTTCACCCGTGAGGTGCTTTCGGAGGTTGACCGCAGCTATGCTCTGGTCGAGGAGGTGGCGCGTTATCGCGTTTACCACCCATCGTCTCTGCAGCGAGAGCGCAATGTGGGCTTTGGCGATGCCCTGGCTCTCCTGGGCGACAGTGTAGAGCGGCCAGCCGGCGCCGGCTCTATCCTGGCCGCTGGCCAGACGATCACCGTGACCCTTCTCTGGCAGGCGCGGCAGCCAGTTGGCGAGGACTACACCATCTTCGTGCACCTGCTGGATCGGGCAGGCAAGCGTTGGGCGCAGCACGATGCCCAGCCGTTGGGCAATCTTTACCCCACCAGCCGCTGGGCCGCGGGGGAGATGGTGCGTGACAGCCATCCCCTTAGCCTGCCTCCCGACCTCCCGCCAGGGCGTTATTTTCTCCGCACTGGCCTGTACCCTTCGGGCTTGAGCCCCTCAGGGCGAAGCCTGCCAGCAAGCGGTGAAAGATTACTGGTATCCACCGGCGGGGATAGCCTGCTGCTGGCAACGCTGCTGGTGGGCCAACCGGAAGTGCAGCCAGAGGACATGCGCCAGCCCGTGCACGCCAGCCTGGGTGGGCAGGCAGAGCTGGTGGGCTATGCCCTGAGCCCGGCCGCTGTTCGCCCCGGCGAGACGCTGCGCCTGACGCTCTTCTGGCAGGCCAGACAATGGATCGCCCAAGACTACACGGTCTTCGTGCATTTGCTCGATAGCCAGGGGAAGCTCTGGGGCCAGCACGATGGCCCGCCCCAGGACGGCGCTCTGCCCACCTCGGCCTGGAACCCCGGCGAGCTACTGCGGGATGAGCACATCCTGACCGTAGACGCCCAGGCACCACCGGGCGATTATCGCCTGGCCATTGGCCTGTACGATCCGGCCACCCTCCAGCGCCTACCCGTCTTTGACGCCCAGGGGCGGCTGGTGGGGGAGGCAGTTTTGTTGGAGCAGGCAATCAGGAAATCAGGGAATTAGGGAATCAGGCCCCTGATTTCCTGATTGCCTGATTCCCTGATTCCCTCATTCCCTGACTCCCTGCCCATTCAACCATGACCAAGCTACGCCACTTTGATCTCAACTGGCTGCTGGCGGCCCTGCTCTCCGTTTTCGCCTGGGCGCCGCTGACCTACCCCGGCTTCTTCCAGTCGCGCAGCGGTCTCCTGGCCGCGTACACCGTGCTCGACCTGGAGCGCTGGCTGCGCACGGGCGCGGGGTTCTGGAGCTGGCGACCTCCCGCCTGGGCGCCCGGCTCCTCGCCGCTGGCCTATTGCCTGGCCGAGATGCTGCGCAGCCTGGGGCTCGGCCCCCTGGATGCCGTCCGGGTGCTGTACGTCCTGGGGCTGGTGGTCTCCGTGCTGGCGGCCTACGGCTTCGGCCGGCGCTTGCTGGGCCGCGGGGCTGGGCTCCTGTTGGCCGTGGCTTACCTCTACGTGCCTTATCACCTCGACCTGGTTTATCGCCAGGGCGCTTTCACCGCTGCCCTGGCCTGGGCGCTTCTGCCCTTCCTCTTCTGGGCCGTAGACTTGGCTGCCACTAGCCGCCGTCTGGCTGGTACTGCTCTCAGCCTGGTTGCTGTGGCCGTCCTCTTCCTGACCGATGCCCGGCTGGCGCTCATCGGCCTGGCGCTGGCTCTGGTCTATGCCCTGGGGCGGGTCATCAGCGAGCGTCTACCGGCCGTGCTGGCCCAGCGCCAGCCCAGACTGACTTTGCACTTAGGACTGGGAGCTGGGGGCTGGCTCCTGGTGGCTCTGCTGGCCGCGGCCGTGCTGCTTGGCTATGCGCACCTGCTGCCGCGCTTCGTGGATAGCGCCGATCTGCCGCCCCTGCAGCAGCCGCCCCTGGCGCGGCTGGGGGAAAACATCGTCCTGCTGGAGGCGCAGACCACGGGCGACCTCCGGACCGGCGGCGTCATTACGTTGACCCTGTACTGGCAGGGCCTGGCGAGCATGGACCAGGACTATACCGTCTTCGTCCATCTGCTGGATGCCCGCGGCCAGTTGCAGGGTCAGCACGACGGGCCGCCGCTGGGCGGCACTCGCCCCACCAGCGGCTGGCTACCCGGCGAATACCTGCGCGACGTCCATCCCATCGAGGTGGCCGCCAACGCCCCGCCGGGGGCGTACGTCGTCGAGGTGGGGATGTACCTCCTGGCCACCAGCGAGCGCCTGCCGGTGGCGGGCTCGCCAGGGGCGAGCAGCGTCATCGTGGCGCGGCTGCAGCTTCGGTAGGTCGGGCGCGGCGCCTGACTCCCCATCTGCCGCAGTTGCCGTAGGTCGGGCGCGGCGCCCGACTCCCCCATCTGCCGTATGGGCAGCGTGCCCGTCCCACCTGCTTATTGAGGCCGTTGCCAGGAGTGGCCGGGCATGTTATAATGAGACCACACAGCCCGGTGCTCAGGTGCGACGCACCTGCCAGGTGCTCAACTCCGGTGCGACGCACCTGCCAGGTGCGTCGCACCGGAATACATGATAGGAGGCGAAAATAGCAGCAGTGAAGTGGGCAAGGCTGCGGCAAGCTCTGGATACCGGGGGCGAGGCGCTCAGCGTCCTGGGGCTGGGCCTGGGGGCGTTCCTGCTCTACCTACGCACCCTGGCCCCCGCCGTGACCGGCGTGTACGAGGACACCCTGGAGTTCCAGGTAGTCTGCGCCGAGTTGGGCATCGCCCACCCCACGGGCTACCCGTTGTACACCCTGCTGGGTAAGCTGTTCACCTTCTTGCCCTTCGGCGATCTGGCCCGCCTGGTGAACCTCCTCTCGGCTGTTTGTGCGGCCCTGACCGTGCCGCTGGTCTACCTGCTCGCCCGGCAGTTGGCGCAGCGGCGCGGCGCAGCCCTGGGAGCCGCCGCGGCCTTTGCCGTGACCCCCGCCTTCTGGTCGCAGGCCGTCGTCGCCGAGGTCTACGCTCTCAACGCCCTGTTTGTGGCGGCCATCCTCTATCTGACGCTAACGATAGAGCATAGAATACAGAGCATAGAACAGACAGAGCATAGAACAAAGAGCATAGAGCAAAGTTCTATGCCCTATGCTCTATTCTCTATGCTCTATTCTATATGCTCTTTGCTCTTTGTTCTTGGCCTGTCTCTTGCCCACCACCGCACGATCGTCCTGTTGTTCCCCGCCGTCGCCGTCTACCTGGGCCTGGTCTGGTTGCAGGCGCGCCGCCAGACGGTACAAGCCGGGCCGGCGAAAGCCCCGCGCCTGCGCCACAGCCTGCTGCTGGCCGGCAAGCTGGCGCTTTGCTTCCTTCTGCCGCTGCTGCTCTACCTCTACCTGCCGCTCCGTGGACGGGTGACCTCGTCGCTGGATGGCAGCTACCAGAACACCCTGGCCGGATTCCTGGGCTGGGTTAGTGGCCGGGCCTACACCACTTTTCTGACCGCCAACCCCATGGCCCAGGCCCCGCGTGGGCTGGGGCTGGTGCTGGACTTGTGGCGGCAGCAGTTCGGCTGGCTGGGCCTGGCTCTGGGGGCTTTGGGCCTGGTGGCCATGTTGCTCCGCCAGCGCCGCGGCTTCGTCCTGGTGGGCTTGGGGTTTCTGGCCTACGTGGCCTTTGCCCTCGTCTACAAGGTGGCCGATGTCGAGGTCTTCTTTATCCCCGCCTTTCTGTTGTTTGCCCTGTGGATCGGCGCCGGGCTGGACGTCTGCTGGCAGTTGGCCGCTGGTCTGCGCCAGAGGTACAATCACCTGGTGGCCAGAGCCGCCAGCTACGCCCTCTCGGCCGCTGGCTATGCCCTGGCCATCGCTCTGCCGGTAGTCCTTCTGCTCACCAACCTGCCCCTGCTCGACCGGAGCGAGGATTGGGCCGCCCACGATTACGGGCTGGACGTCCTGCGCCAGCCCCTGCCCGCCGGGGCAGCCGTGGTGGGTATTCGTGGCGAGACGACGCTGCTGCGCTACTTTCAGCACACAGAAGGCCAACGGCCGGACCTGGTGCTGGTCGCCGCCGACCGGGACGAGCAGCGGCGCGCCGCCGTCGCCGCTCGCCTGGCGGCCGGCAATGCCGTCTATCTGACGCGACCATTGCCCGGTGCCGAGCGTACCTACTCGCTGGCGGCCCAGGGCCCGCTGATCGGCGTGCGCCCGTCTGCCAGCACCAGCGCGCCCGCGCCCCAGTACCCTAACTCGCTGCGCTTCGCCGGGCAAATCGCCCTCCTGGGCTACGACCTGGAGGCGAAGAGCTGGACGCTCGACACGGCGGCCGCCTCGCCCCCACGCGCCCGGATCGCCCAGAGACAGGTCGAGCTCAGCGCCATCGAGCCGGTCACGCCCACCGTGGAGGCCAACGCCAAGCTGCGGGTCACCCTGTACTGGCGTGCCCTGGCTCCCCTGGCCCAAGACTACAAGGTCTCCCTGCGCCTGGTGAGTGCCGCCGGCCGTCTGGTGGCCCAGCAAGACGCCACCCCCGTGCACCATGCCTACCCCACCAGCGCCTGGCGCCCTGGCGAAATCGTCACCGACGTTTACGATTTACGCCTCCCCCTGGGCACGCCGCCGGGCGATTATCGGCTGGTGGTGGGCTGGTACGTGGCGGAGACATTGCAGACCCTGCCGCCGGAAGCGCCCAACCCGGATGGCCTGGCCGAGTTGGGCGCGGTGGCCGTGCTTCCACCGACACACACCCTGTCTCTGGACTTGCTGCCGGCGCAGACGCCTCCCCCACGCCGCGGCCTGACCCTGCCCGGCGGCGAGGAGCGACCGTCGCTGGCCTCCCTGGGCGTGCCGCAGGTGGTGCGCGGCAATCTGGATAACCAGATCACCCTCTTTGCCTATGGCCTTTTCCCCACCACCGTCAAGCCGGGCGAGGATCTGCACCTCACCTTCCTGTGGCAGGCCGCCCGCCGTCTCACGCAAAACTACGTGGTCTTCATCCAGTTGGTAGACCAGGAGGGCCAGGTCTGGGCCTCGCGCGATAGCGCCCCGGCCGACGGCACCTACCCCACGACGAACTGGCTGGCCGATGAGGTGGTGCGTGACGAGCACACCCTGGTCGTGCCGGCCGCCCTGCTCGACGGCGAGTATCGCCTTCTGGTGGGGATGTATCGCTGGCCGGACAAGACCGACCGGCTCACCGTGCTACATTGGACGCGCTCCAGCGGCGATCACATTGATCTGGGGCCGGTGCGCGTGCAGGGCCGGCCGCGGAGTTTCGAGCCTCCGCCGCTCACCCATCGCCAGGAAGCCCGGCTGGGGCAGGAAATCAAATTCCTGGGCTACGCTCTGGTGGGGAGCCAAGAGGGAGTTGCTTTTCAGGCCAGGCCCGGCGACACCCTGAAGCTGACCCTGTACTGGCAGGCGTTGGAAGCTACCGACCTCTCCTACACGGTCTTTGCCCATCTCCTGGGCCCGGATGGCCGCTTGCGGGCGCAGCAGGACAACCTGCCCTGTCGCGGCGCCTGCCCCACCACCAGTTGGGTGGCCGGTGAAGTGCTGGCCGACGAGTACGCCATCACCGTCCCCGCCGACGCCGCTCCCGGCGAGTATCGCCTGGAAATCGGCCTGTACGATGGGGCCACGCAGCAGCGCCTGCTCGTCTTCGACGCCCAGGGCCAGCCCGCCGGTGATCACCTGCTGTTGGGGCAGGTGGTGCAGGTGAGGCCGTAGGGACAGCGGCGAAAGGTTAGTCTGGCGGCTTGCGTCTTCACTGGTGGATAGGTGCTCAGGTGCGACGCACCTCGCAGGTGCGTCGCCCCTGAGCACCCCCCTGAGCACAGCCGCCATTTGACAGATTGCCCACAATCGGGTAAAATTAGGGTGGCTGAATCCTGGCGAAGGTTTCGGAACCTGCGCCAGGATGTGAACGATAAAAACACAGGAGGCATAATGGAAGCCATTGAACTACAGGCCAGTCCCCGGACGGTTCTGGGCAAGAAGGTGCGACACTTGCGCCGGCAGGGGATGCTCCCCGCCAACCTCTTTGGCCACAACGTCGCCTCGCAGGCGCTGCAGGTGGAGGAAAGGGCCTTCCAGCGCGCCTTTGCCCAGGCGGGGATGAACACGTTGATCTCCCTGAAGATGGCAGGGGCGGAGCCCAAGATGGTGCTGATTCGCGGTCTGCAGCGCAATCCCCTGAAGAGGGACGTGCTGCACGTGGACTTCTACCAGGTGGCCATGATGGAGAAGCTCACCGCCCAGGTGCCGCTCGTCTTCTTGGGTGAGGCGCCGGGAGTGGCAGCGGGTGGCATCCTGCTGCACAACATAGACGAGGTGGAGATCGAGTGTCTGCCCGGCGATCTGTTGCGCCAAATTGACGTAGACATTTCCGGGCTGCAAGCAATTGACGATGCTATCCACGTCAAGGACCTGAAAGTCAGCGCGGCGATTAAGATCCTCCGTGATCCAGACGAGGTGGTAGCGAAAATCCTGCCGCCAGCTAAGGAAGAAGTCGCAGAGGTGGTGGCCGAGGTGGCGCCCGCCGAGGTGGAGGAGATCCCCAAGGGCAAGGAAGCCAAAGAGAAGGAAGCCGAGGAAGAGTAGTCCTGCGGAGCAGTCACCTACCACCAAGGCACCAAGACACCAAGTTTTCTGTTTTTATCTTCGTGTCCTTAGTGTCTTGGTGGCTTGGTGGTTAAATCCAGTCCATAGTCGAGGAGGACAAGGTTGTTCAGCCCGCTTAATGCGCTCTTGGGGCTCTTCAGCCGGGACATCGGCATTGACCTGGGTACGGCGACGACCCTGCTCCTGGTGCGCGGCAAAGGCATCGTCATCAACGAGCCGTCGGTGGTGGCCATTGACAAGAAATCCAAGCGCGTGCTGGCCATCGGCAGCGAGGCCAAGCGCATGGTGGGGCGCACGCCCGGCAACATCGTGGCCATTCGCCCGTTGAAGGATGGCGTCATCTCTGACTTTGACATCACGGAGCAGATGCTGCACTACTTCATCGCCAAGGTACACGAGCGTTACACCCCGCTGATCAGCCGGCCGCGTGTGGTGATCGGCATCCCCTCCGGCGTCACGGAAGTGGAGAAGCGCGCCGTACACGACGCCGCCCTCAACGCCGGGGCGCGGGAGGCCTACCTCATCGAAGAGCCCATGGCCGCGGCTATTGGCGCCGGCCTGCCGGTCACAGAGCCGGCGGCCAGCATGATCGTGGACATCGGCGGGGGCACTACCGAGGTGGCGGTGATCTCGCTGGGGGGCGTGGTGGTCAGCCGCTCTATCCGCATCGCCGGTGATGAGATGGATCAGGAGATCATCCAGTACGCCCGGCAGCGGCACAACCTCCTCATCGGCGAGCGCACGGCGGAAGAGGTCAAGATCGCCGCTGGCTCCGCCTTCCCTCTGCCCGAGGAACGCAAAGTGGCCCTGCGGGGCCGCGATCTGGTCACCGGCCTGCCACGCTCCATCGAGGTTTCCAGCGTGGAGTTGCGGGAGGCCCTGTCTGGCTCCCTCAACGCCATCGTCACCGCCGTACGCACGACCCTGGAGGAGACGCCGCCCGAGTTGGTCACAGACCTCATGAATCAGGGCATCGCCATGGCTGGCGGTGGTTCCTTGCTGGCGGGCGTCGCCGAGCGCCTTTCCTACGAGACCAAGATGCACGTCTACGTGGCTGAAGACCCCATCACCTGTGTGGTGCGTGGTACAGGCAAGGTGTTGGAAGAACTGGACACCCTGCGCAAGTTGCTGGTCTCCACCGACCGTAGTCAGCCGTTGCGGTAGGCGGAGGATGGTCGAGCGTGTCTGAAGATGGTTCCGCCATCGAGCACTTAACGTAGCACAGCGTATGGGCACGTGTTGCGTATTGCGTGTTGCGTGTTCACCGATAACGGAACACGCACCACGCAACACGAAGACGGTGCTTCACACCATTCCAGGCGCGAACTCTCAGATGCCCTCTTGGCCTTCTCCCCTGCCGCTGATGATTCTTGAGTAAATCACAGAGCCGAGCCCTAATTCTGGCTATCGTCTTCGTTGTTCTGAGCCTGGTGGCTTTGCTGCTGCAGCGCGGCCAGCCCCTCCCTGGCGAGAGCCTGGTTTTACGCTTTCTGGCCCCCGTGCAGGGAATGCTGCAGCGCGCCAGCCGGGGGTTGGGCGGCCTGTGGCCCGACCTGCGCGAGGCCAGCAAGCTGCGGGCGGAGAACGAGGCCCTGCGCGCCGAGAACGAGCGCCTGAAGGCCCGCATCGTGGGCTTGCAGGAAGTGGCCATCGAGAACCAAAGCCTGCGCGAGCAGTTGGGCTTCAAGCAGGCCAACCCCACCTACGATCTGCTCCCGGCCCAGGTCATCGGCCGGGACCCATCTAATTTCCTGCGCTTTCTCTTCATCAACAAAGGCACTAACGACGGCGTACACGAGGGGGCCGTGGTGGTGGCCCAGGAGAGCCTCCTGGTGGGCCGGGTGGTGCGCGTGGGGGCTAACTACGCCCAGGTCATGCTCATCAGTGATGCCTCCAGCTCGGTCAATGGTCTGATCCAGAGCTCCCGGGCCGAGGGCGTGGTCAACGGCCAACTGACCGGCCGGCTGGTCATGCGCTACATCCCGCAGGGCGAGCTGGTGCAGAAAGGTGACATCGTCCTGACCTCTGGGTTGGGGGGCAACTTCCCCAAAAACCTGATCATCGGCCAGGTCACGGCAGTCCGGCAGCGGGACATCGAGCTCTTCCAGGAGGCCGACGTCGCCCCGGCGGTGAACCTGGGCAAGCTGGAGATTGTTTTCGTCATTCGCGATTTTGTACCCACGAAAGTTGAATAGTCCTCGGTCCGCAGTCTTCAGCCAGGCCATGGGAAAACCTTGCGAAGGTTCCGGAACCTTCACAAGGTTGCCAACAAGATGCGAGCCGTTAACCTTTACCTGGCAATTCCCTTGCTACTGGCCAGTGCCCTGCTGCAGAGCAGCGTGGTGCCCACGGTCATGGGGGTGAGGCCGGAGATCGTGCTCCTGCTGGTGGTGGCGGCCAGCCTCAGCGGGGGCATGGAGGCCGGCGTGGTCTGGGGATTCATCGGCGGGCTGTCCCTGGACCTGTTCTCCGGAGCCCCCCTGGGCGTTTTCACGCTGGCCATGGTGCTGGTCGGCGCCCTGGTGAACGTGGGCGAGAGCAACCTTTTCAGCACCAGCCTTCTACTGCCCCTGGGCGCGGTGTTCGTGGCCACCTTTGTGTATCACTTCCTCACCATTGTGCTCTTGCAGGCCCTGGGCTGGAGCATCGGCTGGGGGCCGGCTACGCTGCAAGTGGCGCTGCCCTCGGCGGTGGTGAACACCCTGCTCATGCCGTTGGTGTACTTCTTCCTGCGCTGGCTGACCCGCCTGCTGCGGGGCAGTCGGGAACTCGGGTGGTGAGCCAGGCAGAACTGAAAACCACAGAGACACGGAGAGAAGAATAATAAAAACTCAGTGTCCTCTGCGCCTCTGTGGTTGAGCTTGTCTCTCCAATAGCGATGATTGGATTACGGAACGACAGACGCCAGAATATGCGCCAGCGCCTGGCCAACGCCATCGGCGCGGCCAGCGCTTTCCTGAACAGCGTGCCCGTGCGCTTCGCCCTGCTGCGCGCCCTCAGCGTCCTGGCGCTGCTGCTGCTGGTGGGGCAGCTCTGGCGCTTGCAGATTGCCCAGGGCGAAGCCTATCGTGAGAAGGCCGATCTCAATCGCCTGCGCGTGGTCTCCATCCGCGCCCCGCGCGGGGTCATCTACGACCGCGAGCAGCGCATTCTGGCCCGCAACGTCCCCGCCTTCACCGTCTCCATCCTCCCCGCCGATCTGCCCAGCCCATCAGGGAGCAGGCAATCAGGCAATCAGGGAATCAGTCGAGAGCTGGTGCTGTTGCGCCTGGCCAGCATCCTGCATATGCCGGCCAGCGAGATCAAGGCACAGGTTGACCGGGTGCAGGCCGAGATTGATAAAGGCCAGGCCAGCCCCTTCGTGCCCCTGGTGCTGCAGAGCAACGTGGCGCGGGAAACGGCCTTCACCCTGGAGGAAGAACACCTGGATCTGCCCGGCGTGCAGGTGGAGCTCGAGCCTATCCGCCAGTACGTGTATGGGCCGCTGTTCTCGCAGATCATCGGCTACACGGGACGGATCTCGCCGCAGGAGTACGCCGCCAACAAAGGCACCTACGGCCTCAACGACAAGGTGGGCAAGACCGGGGTGGAGCTGACCTTCGAATCGGTCTTGCGCGGGGTCAAGGGGCGCAAGCAGATTGAGGTGGACGCGGCGGGGCGGGAGGTGCGCACCTTCTACCCGGTGGTGGAGCCGCAGCCGGGGAACAACCTGGTGTTGACCCTGGACACAAACCTGCAGCTTCAGGTCACCAAAGCCCTGAGCGAAGGTATGCAGGCGGCCGGGGCAGTCGCCGGGGCCGCTATCGCCCTGAACCCGCAGACCGGCGAGGTTCTGTCTCTGGTCTCACTCCCCAGCTACGACAACGGTCTCTTCTCGGCGGAGATCACCCAAGCCAACTATGACCGCCTGCTCAAGGACAAGGATCGCCCGCTGTTCAACCGGGCCATCGGTGCGGCGTATCCGCCGGGCTCCACGGTCAAAGTCATAGATGCGGCCGCCGCCTTGCAGGAGGGCGTAGTCAGCCGCTCCACACGCATCAACTGCACGGGCAAGATGATTATCCCCCACGAGTACGATCCGTTTACCAAGTTCACCTTCCCCTGCTGGCTCAAGGAAGGCCACGGCTGGCAGAACGTCATAGACGCCCTGTCCCACTCGTGTGATATCTACTTCTACGAGGTGTCTGGTGGCTTTGAGGACTTCAAGGGCATGGGGATTGATCGGCTGGAACGCTACCTCCGCAGTTTTGGCCTGGGGCTGGAGACGGGCATTGACCTGCCGGGCGAGACGCCAGCCCTGGTGCCTAACAGCGCCTGGAAGCTATCGCAGGTGTGGAACACACGGGGCGAGCCGTGGCTGACCGGCGATACGTACAACGCGGCCATCGGCCAGGGGTTTCTCCTGGCCACGCCGCTGCAGATCGTGAACGCCGTGGCGGCGATTGCCAATGGCGGCACACTCTACCGGCCGCAGATCGTCTACCAGGTCACCGACGCCGATGGCAAGGTGGTGCAGCCGTTCACCAGGCAGGTCATCCGCCAGGTGAACGTGTCCAAAGAGAACCTGACCCTGGTGCGTGAGGGCATGCGGGCGGCGGTGACGCGGGGCACGGCTATACTGACTAACTACCCCCAGGTAGCAATAGCCGGCAAGACGGGCACGGCGGAGTACCAGGGGCAGAAGGACGCCGAGGGCCACTGGCCCACTCACGCCTGGTTCGTGGGCTTTGCCCCGGCGGATAACCCGCAGATCGCCCTGGTGGTGTTTGTGGAAGGTGGCGGCAACGGCGCCGAGGTGGCCGTGCCCATCGCCGCTCAGATCCTGGGCTACTACTTCAAGCTGCCGCCGCTGGAGGTGCCCAAATGATCCTGGCTAAAGTCATCGGCACGGTGGTAGCAGATCGCAAGTACGAGGGGCTCACGGGCATCAAGTTCCTGATCGTGCAGCCGCTGGATAAGCGCCGGCGCCCCAAGGGCGAGCCGGTGGTGGCCGCCGACGCCACGCAGCAGGCAGGGCCGGGGGAGATTGTGTTCATCGTGGGGGCGCGGGAGGCCAGCCAGGCCCTGCCGGAACGCTTCGTCCCGGTGGATCACGCCATCGTGGGCATCGTGGACGAGATCGAGCTCATGGCGCAGCACAAGGAGTTCCGCCTCCCCGC
>Ga0233423_10001085_pt1 | contig 13797 bp, 15 predicted proteins | sample Watercolumn_Mata_FD_180713 | JGI IMG/M metagenome (GOLD analysis project Ga0233423, IMG submission 180713) | Freshwater microbial communities from Lake Matano, South Sulawesi, Indonesia - Watercolumn_Matano_2014_112_MG | ecosystem: Environmental > Aquatic > Freshwater > Lake | place: Indonesia... | reverse complement strand
CACCGACAATTTTGAGATTCACGACGTTTTCACTCTGTTCGGAGACTTTTTCCTTTTTTTCCTCGCTCAGCTCGCGGTAAAACTTGTCAATTTCCTTTTTGAGCTCCCTGAAGCCTGATTTCACTTTCTCAATTTCTTCCATGGCGCCGGCCCGGGACAATTCCTGCTCGAGCTTTTCATATTCGATCCGTATCCTTTTGAACTCCTCCTTGAAATAGGGAAGATCAATCGGGATTTCCTCGACAACGGAAAAGTTTTTGGCTTTTTCCTTTTCGATTTCGATTTTTGCTTCGAGAACCGCCAAGGTCTTCCGGGCTTCGTTGAGTTGGGAAAAATATTCTTCCCTTTCCTTTTCCAGCGCGTTTCTCCGATTTTCAAAATCGACGTTTGTTTTCGACTCCTGCCTGATTTTCACTTCGAGGTCGTCGATTTTCCTCTGCAATTTCATCTCCTCCCGTCCCGTCTCCTCTTTTTCTTCAGCTGTTTTTCTTTTTTCCGCCGTGATTCTGCGCCACAAGAAACCATAGAGCAGATTCTGCTTTTCTTTGAGCTCCCGCGACACTTCTTTTCCTTTCCGGGCTTTGTCCGATTGTCTTTTGAGAACCCGGAGATGAGGCTCGATTTCGGCAATAAGATCGCCGACTCTCTGCAAGTTTTGGCGGGTCGAGTCCAGTTTCCTCGCGGAGCGCTCTTTTTTGAGCTGATAGGGTTTCACTCCCGCCGCTTCTTCTATAATTACCCTTCTTTCAACCGGAGTGGCGTTCAAGACCGAGTCAGCCATTCCCTGGTTGATTATGCAATAGCTCCTTTGCCCCACTCCCGCCTTCGCCAAAAGGTCGGCAATGTCAATGAGACGCACTTTGCTTCCGTTGATGAGATATTCCCCTTCCCCGCTCCGGTATATTTTCCGGGTGATGGAAACTTCCTCGAACTCCAGGGGGATTTTTTTGTCGGAATTGTCAAAAAATAGCGTTACTTTCGCGCTTCCCAGTTGCGCTTTTTTTCCGGATCCGGCGAAAATCACGTCTTCCGATTTTTTCCCCCGGATGTTTTTGAGGGATTGCTCTCCCATTGCCCATTTGATAGCGTCGGCGATATTGCTCTTTCCGCTGCCGTTCGGCCCGACAATGGCGGTGATCCCGCAGCTCTTTCCGTTTTTCGTGAGACTGCAGGACGGCAAAAAATCCAAGGCGGTCTTGGTCGCAAAAGATTTGAATCCGACTATTTCAATTTTCTTTAAATACATCTTTTTATAAATTCGAAATTCGAAGCACTAAATCCGAAACAATACTAAAATTAAAAAAACAAAAACACTACTCGGATTTTCTCAGAATCGAGCCAAATATAAGCATTAGTTCATTAGCTTCTTTTATAAGATGTTCCCTTTCTTTGAAGGGCTCTCTGGTATGCCCAATATCGATCAATTCCAGCCAATACTTGCACTCTTTGGATTCCTTCCTGCAAATTTTTATTCTCATTACAAAATCTTTTTTGCTCAAAGATTCATTTGCTTCAATATAATTTGCCCCCACTGATCCAGATGATCTGATAAACTGTTTACCATCCTCTATATTTGATACTGTTCGAGGTATCTTTTTTGCAAAATATCTTGCTTTTTTGGCAAATTCTAATGTTCTTTTTTCTAAATCATACTGTTTCGAATTTTGTATTTTTGTCATTTGTATTTGTTTCGGATTTCGATATTCTGTTTTCGTGCTTTTTCATTTACCACCCCTTTGCGTCGAGCCCGGCTTTGGCCGCCTGTCTTTGGGCTTCTTGTTTGGAAGAGCCTTCGCCCTGCGCCACTTCAACGTCCGCGAGATACACCCCGACCACGAAGCGCTTGTCATGGTCCGGGCCGGTTTCGGAAATGACGCGATAACTGGGCGTCACTCCCACTTTTTCCTGCGCCTCTTCCTGGAAATTTGATTTCGGGTCGAGATAGAGCTTGTTCTTGATTACTTCGTCGAGATTCGCGACGATATTTTTCAGGATGAACTGCTTGGCGGGTTCATAGCCCTGGTCGAAATAAATCGCCCCAATGATCGCCTCGAGCGCGTTCGCTAGGAGATAATCCCTGGCACGGCCGGTGTCTTTCGACTCTCCCCGGCTCATCAAAAGAAAATTTTCCACTTTGAGTTCTCGGGAGACTTTGGAAAGCATGTCCTTGTTGACGAGCGACGCGCGCCAGTTGGTGAGTTCGCCCTCGGGGTTGGGAAAATTGGCGTAAAGATACTCCGTCACGACCAATTCCAAAACCGCGTCTCCCAGAAACTCCAGTCTCTCATTGTGGTCGAGCGAATAACTGCGGTTTTCGTTGAGATAGGACCGGTGAGTGACAGCCGTCTGGAGAAGCTCTTTTTTCTTGAATTTTATTTTTATTTTTTTCTCAAGATCTTCGATGTTTTGAACAGCCATATTTTTTCAAACCCGAAGCACGAAGCGCAAAATTCGAAACAATGTCTAAATTCAAATGACCAAAATTCGAAACGTTTTGAACATTTGGATTTGGAAAATTTGGATTTGTTTCGGATTTAGAAATTCGGTTTTCGGATTTTAAAATTACAATTATTGCTTGTTATCTATTTCCTTTGTACTAACATCGCTATCGCCTTCCTCCTTCTTATCCGTCTTATCTTCCTTCATGGGCTCGCCCATCTCGCGGTAAATCGTCCCAAGAACCCCGTTGATGAACCGTCCCGACGACTCTCCGCCGTATTTTTTCGCGAGCTCGATCGCTTCGTTGATCGCCACTTTTGGCGGCACTTCCTCGTAGTTTCCGAACAAAAGCTCGTATATGCCAAGCCGCAAGACGTTGCGGTCGACTATCGTCACCTGGTCAAGCGGCCATTCCGGAGCGCACTGTTCGATCAAGGCGTCTATTTTTTTCTGGTTTTTGAGAACCCCGCCCACGAGTGAGTGGACAAAGGAAGCGTCTTCCACTCCGGGACCGAATTCCCCGATGTTGTGCTTGATTATTTCTTCGGTGCTTTCCTTTTTCCCGCCGCGGAAATCCCATTCGTAGAGGGACTGCATGGCGATGGAGCGGAGAAGATGACGATTGGCCATAGATTATTTGGATTTTAAGAATCAAAATTCAAAATTTTATTTTGCAAAATCCCAATTTCCCAACTTTTATTGCTATATCGTCGTGCTCTTTCTTGCTTAACTCAGCCTTATAATCCAAAATTTTCTCTCCGCCAACACTCACTCCTCCCTGTTCAATCTTTCTTCTTGCGTCAGAGATACTTGTCGCCATTCCGGCTTTGACCAAAAATTCAGTGAGTTTTATTTTTGATGTTCCAATCTTAACGATTTTGATTTTCTCCGGCGCCCCTCTTTTCTGAAAAGTCTTCACAAAATTTTCCTCCGCTTTCTTTGCTGCTGATTCGCCGTGATACATCTTCACAATTTCAAACGCCAGACGCATTTTTGTGTCGCGCGGGTTGGATTTCTTTTCTTTTTTGAAATCGAGGCTCGTCGCCAGCTCAAAATATTCTTTCATGGCCGTGTCGGGTATCGACATCACTTTTCCATACATCTGGTCGGCCGATTCCGTGATGCCGACATAGTTGTGGAGCGATTTGCTCATTTTTTCCTTTCCGTCTGTTCCGACCAAAATTTTCATGATGACCATGCATTGCGGAACTTGCCCGAATTTTTGCTGGTAGTGCCGGCCGAAAAGCTCATTGAACTTTTGGTCATTGCCAAGAAGCACGACGTCCGCCTTGAGCTCGACGGAATCGTAGCCCTGCATAATCGGATAAACCAGTTCGTGAAGTCCGATATCCTTCCCCGACTTCATTCGTTCCTGGAACATGTCTCTTTCCAAAACCCTGGCGGTCGTCGTCATCATCATAAGACGCAGAAAATCATAGAAATTCATCTTTGAAAACCAAGTTGAATTGTATTTTATCTCAAGAAGGTTTCTGTCGGTTTTCAAGATTTTCGAGGCCTGTTTCACGTAGGTTGTCGCGTTTTTGCGAATCTCGGCGTCGGTCATGACGGGCCGGGTTTTGTCTCGCCCCGTCGGATCCCCGATCTTCGAAGTCGCATCGCCAATGAGGAAAACCACTTTGTGGCCCAGATCCTGAAATTCGCGCATCTTGCGGAGCGCCACCGCGTGTCCTAAATGCAAATCCGGCCGCGTGGGATCAGCGCCGAATTTAATGGTCAGCTTCTTTCCGGACTGAAGTTTTTTCTCAAGCTCTTTTCGGCCAATAATTTCCTCCACTCCGCCTTCCTCAAGAAGCTTTTTTATTTTTTCCCTGATGTTTTTGGGCATGCGATTCTTCCTGAAGAATAGCATTTTCCCGACCAGCTGGCAACATTCGAAGTTATTGACACTAATGGCATTGTTTGCTTATGTTCACATAGTTCCGAAAACAAGAATAGGAGGAAAGCCTGAATGGTCGAGAAGATTCTTGCTTATTCGGTCACACTCATCGATCCCGGCCAATTCGCAAGATTTAAGAACAAAGTTATCGGACTCGATGAGTACGGCACTTTCAAGGGAGGGTTTTGGGCGATTGCCCACGGAAAAGAAGAGGATCAGCTTCTTGTCTATTGCGACGTCGACGGTGAAAAGAAAGCCCTTGAAATCGTCGGGGTGTGCAAAAAGCGATATGCTTCATCGCGGGAACTTTTCTCGGACCCAGTCGCTCTCTTCAGCGAAGACGAGGAGAAAGAGCTTCGAGTCTGAGGAGTCGACCCCGAAAGCGGAGTTGTCATCTGGCCCGAACCCCGCTGGCATTGACCCAAAAACCACAAAACATCGGTAAATATCCTCACAAAAACCCCGCGCGCGGGGTTTTTAAATCGTAGAGGTTAAACCTCTACGATATCTATTCTATTAAATATTTTTCGTATTCTTTTTTATCTTTCATGAACTGAGAGTTTTCCTTCACAAAATCAAAAAAATTATTTTTATTTCTAAATTGCTCTAACAAAACACCCTTTGAACAAAGATTGCGATTCTTCTTGTCAAGATACTCGAGCAAACTGGAATATTTCCAAATTGCATCTTTTTTATCACTATATCCGTGAATAAAATGATTATCGTTTACATATGCTGACAGATACAATAAATGATCGTTGTTTCTGATGCGAACTGACTTATAGCTTCCCTGAAAAAGAACTCCCGATCTTTTGTTTTTGGAATTGAAATAGCCTGTATATCCAACGCCCAGTCGTTTCATAAATTCAGAAATTCCATTCTCGGAAACCTGCTTCAAGATAAGATGAAAATGGTTTGGATTAAGACAATAGGAAATAATCTCAACGATTTTTTTCTTTCGCAGAGGTTTAACCTCTACGGCTTGCTGCTTTGCTCTATATAAACTGTAAATCGGATCTTGGCAGTTAAATTCTTTGAGGTAAACAAAAAACCTTTCATAATCGACCGTATCTAAAAATATTTTGCGTTTCTCTACGCCGCGGTTGAATACATGATAATATTCTCCCGCAACAGGCTTTATCCTAGTCATCAGTGTAAATTATAGCATTGTAGAGGTTTAACCTCTACAAGCCCAATCTATCTTTTGCCATTTTGATTTGCTCCTCTGTCAACTGGCCGGATTCTTTCATTTTTTCCATTGTCGCCAGAATTTTATCCTTGTTTTTGGCAACACTTTCCGGATTCAATGCTTTCTGCATCAATTTCTCCCGTTCTTTCGGATCCATCGACATCACTTTTTTCATGGCCAGTCTCTGGAGTAGCCCCATTTTTTGCGAATCATCGCTTGTATCGGATTTTTTCTTCCAAAACATAATTATTTTTCAAAGCTTAGATCTCCCGCATGTAGTTCGAAAAGATAGCTGAAATCTTTTTCTTCATCAATCTCTTTTTCCATTTCTTCGACCGTTTTCCCGCCCAGCTCACCGATATCCAGAGCCTTGAGACCATTCACGGTCATCATTTTTATCGCCTCTTTCACCGGCACGTGGGTCGGGTCGTAGTTCACTCCTTTCTGGAGAAGCGCCGCTATTTTCCCGGCCTCCCAGACATCGAGTCGATTGGAGCTCGCCGCCCCGTCCGTCCCAAGACTCACGTTCACTCCGGCGTCAATCATCTTGTGGATCGGCGCGACGCCGGATCCCAATTTCAGATTGCTGAGCGGGCAATGCGAAACATTCGCTTTTCTTTTGGCTAGAATTTCAACATCCTCGTCTGTGAGCCAGACGCAGTGCGCGAGAAGCGCTTTTTCATCCAGAAGGCCAAGTTTGTCCGCGTATTCGACGGGAGTGAGACCATTTTTCTCCTTGCAATCGTCGAACTCTTTCTTTGTTTCGGAAAGATGGATGTGGAAAACCGCGTCGTGTTTCCTTGCCAACTCTTTGGCCCGGACGAGATTTTTTTCGGAGACTGTATAAATCGAGTGCGGCGCGACCGCCACCGACACCCAAGAGTCGTTTTTGTATTTTTCAATCAAATTTTCTGTGATCTCGAACGCTTCTTCCGGATTTTTCGAGCTGGGTGTCGGAAAATCGAGAATCCCCTCCCCGATCAGGACGCGCATTTCAAGCTCTTTGGCTGCCCGCGCCACTTCGTCTTCGAAAAAATACATGTCGGCGAAGACTCGAATGCCGTTTTTTTTCATCTCAGATATAGCGAGCTTCGTGTTTTCGTAGACAAACTCCGGATTGACTTTTTCTTTCTCCATTGGCCAGATATGCTTTCCAAGCCAGTTTTCAAGCGCCAAATCCTCGGCCAAACCCCGGAAAGCCAGCATCGCCGCGTGGGTGTGGGTGTTCACGAGAGGAAAAGGAAATTTCTTTTTCATATCTTTCAGCTTAATTTATTTCCCGCTCTTTATCAATCCCGCAAGCTATTGATTTTTCAGAAAGAGTAATGTAGGCTATAATGATATTGAAAATTTAAAAATGAAAACTACTGAAGAATTTCAATTTTTTGCTCATGCCCATGTCTGAGTTTGCGATTTAAGTCTCGCAAATCCGCTTTATGTGTGCGTTGCTAGGATTTTTTAGCCACAAAAATCGTCGAGCGAGTTTGGGTGAGTGAAAAATTGGGATTCTTCGGTAGTATGAAAATATGAAACCGAAAAAAGAGCTTAGCGAAAACAAGGACCTCGCCATCATCACCGTCATTGGAAAGGACCGGACCGGAATCGTAGCCAATGTCTCCTCTGCCCTTTTTGAGCTCAACATAAACATCGAGGATATCATGCAGACCATCATGGACGGCATTTTTGTCATGGCCATGCTGGTTGACATCAAGAAATCGCCGAAGGACATCCGGGCCATTCGACAGAGACTGGAAAAGGTCGGCGAGAAAATAGGCATGCAGATCCAAATCCAGCACGAGAAGATTTTCGAAGCCATGCACAGATTGTAAAAATCCGAAATCCGAAATTCTAAACCCGAAACAAATCCAAATGTTCGAAACGTTTCGAATTTTAATCATTTGAATTTAGATATTATTTCGGGTTTCGTGCTTCGAATTTTGAATTTTAATAAATTTATGCCTCTCCGCTATTCTCCATCCGAAATATTCGAAACCGCCAAGCTCCTCTCCATGGAGAATTTTGATATTCGCACCGTAACGCTGGGAATAAATCTTTTGCCCTGCGCCGATTCCGATTTTGAAAAACTCTGCCGGAATGTGGAAAAGCGCGCCGCAAACACCGCCAAAGATCTCCTCGGCAAGTCGGAAAAAATCGAGGCCAAATACGGCGTCCCGATCATCAACAAGCGCGTCACCGTCACTCCGGCCAGTCTCGTGCTCGAAAGCTGTTTCACCGGAGACGCAAAAAAGGACCGCGAGAAATGCGTCCGGTTCGCCAAGGTTCTCGACAAAATCGCGAGAGAACTCAAAATCGATTTCATCGGCGGGTTCGGCGGGTTTGCCGAAAAAGGAATCACTTACACGGACAAGGTTCTGATTGAATCGCTGCCCGAGGTTCTGGCGGCCACCGAACGAGTCTGCGGATTCTATAGTCTTGCCTCGACAAAAAACGGAATCAACATGAAAGCCGTCTCCCGTTTCGGAGGAATCATCCATGAGACCGCGAAAAAAACCAAGCGCGGCATTGGGTGCGCCAAGCTGGTCCTCTTTGCCAATCCCGTTTCAGACAATCCTTTCATGGCCGGAGGCTTTCACGGACCTTCTGAAGCCGATGCTGTCATCAATATCGGCATCTCTGGCCCGGGAGTCATCCGAAGCACTATTGAAAAAAATCCCAAAGACCTTCCTCTCGACAAACTGGCCAACCTCATCAAGCAGGTCGCTTTCAAAATCACCCGCGTCGGTGAACTCATGGGCCGCGAGATCGCCCAGGAAATCGGAGTCGCGTTCGGAATAGTTGATTTGAGCCTCGCGCCGACAACCCGCGTCGGAGATTCCATCGCCCGCATCCTCGAAGCCATGGGACTTGAAAAAGTCGGCACTCACGGAACCACCGCCGCCCTGTATCTTCTGACCGACGCCGTGAAAAAAGGAGGCGTGATGGCTTCGCAATCCGTTGGCGGGCTTTCCGGCGCTTTCATCCCTGTCTCCGAAGACATCGGCATGGTCGAATCGGCCAAGGAAAAAGTTTTGGGTGTCGACAAACTCGAAGCCATGACTTCCGTTTGTTCGGTCGGGCTTGACATGATCGCCATTCCGGGAAACACGAAGACGACGACCATCTCCGCGATCATCGCCGATGAGATGGCTATCGGAGTGGCCAATCACAAAACAACCGGAGTGCGCATCATTCCCGTTCCGGGGAAAAAAGCGGGCGAATACGTCAAATGGGGCGGCCTTTTGGGTGAATCGGTTGTCATGCCGGTGCACCAAAAAAATTCCGACGTTTTCATCTGGCGAAAAGGCCAAATCCCTCCTCCCATCACCAGTTTCCGAAATTAATCCCTTTCTTTCTTGGCAAATTTAGCCTTTTTCAAGGCTTTTTTTGATAAAGATAGAAAATTCATTGACATTTCACGAATTTAGTGCTAAAATGGAAGGTTCTTTGAAATTTTGCCCATATTCCAAATTATATGAGCGTTGCACTTCAAGGGTAAATTTAAGTAAAAACAGGAGGCCTCACATGACCAAATCCGAAAGAGTGAAGTGGCTTTTCAGGACTCTGGTTCTCTGTCTCTTCGTCCTGTTCGTTTTGCCCTCGCCCAGATTCATGGCTTTCCTGGGATTCACGACGGGTGAGATGTCAGGCTTGTGCATCATAATGGGCAGCTTCGGTTCGTTCATCACTTTACTTTCATCTGTCTCTTAGCCTCCATTATGTGCCGCGATGACGAGAAAGCCATCGCGCCATGCGACAACGAACTGCTAAATTAAAGCGATTTAAGCAGACCTGCGCAGAAGGAGATTTTTATGAACTGGCTTGAATTAGGTGTCTATGCTATCGGGCTACTCGTCGTCGGCATGATTGCGGCCTGCTTCAGCTGGCTTTTCATCCGGAGAGGAATCTGGATGTTTCTGGCCCTATTATGCTTCGTCGCCGCGGTCTGGCTGTCTCTTTATGTCAACGAGGGACTTGCTGCCCTTGCCCTTTTTACAGCGGCATTCCTTTCCGCAATTATCTTGGGCATCCTGATCATCGAGTTTCTCATTGAGAGACAAAGGCCAAAAAAGAAAGGCGAGAACGGCAGCCAATGCTGAACCTGCCTTCGATGCAAGTTCAAAAAAAACAACGCCGCCCCGGCATCATCCGGCTGGCGGCTTTTTTATTCTATGAAAAGTTATCCACGAGCCAACTCTTGCTAATAAATCGCTCGTTGTTATAATTCAATTGAGCTAAAAAGAGCTAAGACTGGGCTCTGCCTTCCAGGAAATCCTGGAACAACCTAGCACCGGCTGCAAGAACTTCGAAGGAATAATACTCCTCGATGACCAATTAACCGGCGCGTTGAAACCTTTTGGCGAATTGGCGCATAATCCTCTTTATAGCTCACCTCGGGTCTGCGTGTCAGACCCTTTTTTATTTCCCGCAAGCTAAAATAGTTTTATCTAATTTTCCTTTCGTCATTGGGAAATGTTTCTTTTCTTTCTGGCTTTCTCCCGATTTTTTCGAGCATATTCCTCACCATTTCCACGGGCAATCCGGCTACGCTTTCGTCGGTACCGTCAACCCGGTCGATATATTTCCGGACAAGAGGATCTCTTATCTCAAAGCTCCCCGCGCAATTCAGAATATTCCCCTTTTTTATAATTTTTTCGATCACTTCGTCGGGAATTTCTTTGAAGTAGACTTTCGATATATCGGTGCCCTCAATCGTTTGTCCGTTTTTGGTATCAACGATAACCACTCCCGTGACCGCTTCCGCCATCTTGTCCGAATAACCTTTCAGCGTTCTGCGGGCATCTTCCGCGTCTTCCGGTTTTTCCAAAACTTTTCCGTCGAAGACCGCGATTACATCGGCCGTCAAAAGAATAGCCGGCTCTTTGACGATGGCTTTAAGAGCTTCCGCTTTCGCCCGGGCAATCGCGAGAGGCAATTCGTGATAGTCATCAGTCCGGATCTTTTTCTCGTCGACATCGACTGCGACCACTTCAAAATCATACCCCATCTCCCGGAGTATTTCCTGCCTTGTCGCTGATGATGATCCAAGAATTATTTTCATTTCTTATTTATCACAACACATGTTGCACTTATTAAAGTATACGGCAAGTTGCTAGTAAGCACAAATTATCCTATAATTAGCATATGCCTAAATGTCTTATAAAAAACTGCAAGAAACATACTCGCTACAAAAATACAAAGGCGAAATACTGTACGATGCATCTAGCTAGGATCAAGAGGCACGGCTATCCTGAACAGAAAAAGGATGCTTATTTCTCGTTGGAAAAATTACCACATAAATTTATTGATAATTTTATACGATGTAATCATCAAAAGATGATTGACGCAGAAATATTGAGGATATTAAAGAAAAAGGGATTTAAAAATGCAACCATATGGAATGTAAAGTACCGACGTAGAAAACTGGGTTTCAAAAAATATTTATATGGTGAAATAAAAAAACACAAGACATGGATTAGGGATCAGGCTATAAAAAAATACGGACAGAAATGCGAATTATGTAGATACAAACTTTCTCTTGATATTCATCACATTACTCCCAAAAGCCGAGGTGGCACCCATGAGATTGATAACCTAATGGTCATTTGTCCCAATTGTCATGCCTTAATAACAAGAAGGTTTTTACACCTAAACAGCCGAAAGGACATAATAAAAATGCGAAATAAAATCGCAATACTCCTAAACGATCACGATCCAAATTTTGGATAACAACATTTCTTATACTTTATTGGTTTTCCGGTTATTGGGTTAGTTTTACCGCATGGGCAAGGGTCGTTGCGGCCGACTTCGCCGCTTTTGTTGATGATTGGTTGTTGCGCTCCCTTCTCATTGCCGCTGTTCGCTTCTTTGACTGCGGCAAATTGGGCCGGCTGTTCGCTCGCCCCCTGATATTTCGCGTCCTCGAGAATACTTTTCTGAGCCACCGGCTCTTCCTTGATGACTCCGACTTTGAAAATTGTCGTTACTACCGCGTTTCTGACGCTCGCGAGCAAATTCTGAAACAGCAGATACCCTTCCTTTTTGTATTCCACCAGCGGATCGCGCTGGCCGTATCCGCGAAGACCAATGCCGTCGCGCAAATAGTCCATGTCGTCCAGATGATTCATCCAAAAGGTGTCGATCGAACGCAGATATATCGCTTTTTCAATTTGTCTCATGATTTCAGGACTGATTTCCTGCTCCTTTTTCCCGTACGCCTCCTTCGCAAGGCCCTTCAGATATTCAATCAGCTTTGTAACTTTCTGGGCGTCGTTGATTTCGTTTTTCGATTTTTGTATTTCCGTCATTTTGCCGATATCGGCGCAGGACGGACAAACCGCGTTGAAATTGCTCAGGATTTCCTCAATTTGCCAGTCTTCGGGATGCCCCGCCGTGTGCAAGCCGACAATCTGCTCTATTTCTTCTTCGATGATATTCAGCACGTCGTCTTTCAGGGATTTTTTCGTCAAAATCTCCTTGCGCTTTTTGTATATAACTTCACGCTGTTTGTTCATCACATCATCGTATTCCAGAACGTGCTTTCGGATGTCAAAATTGAAGCCTTCGATTTTGGCTTGCGCCGACTCAATTGAACGGGAAATCATTTTGTTTTCAATCGGCTGGTCTTCGGGAAGACCCAGACGGTCCATGATATTTTTCACCTTGTCCCCGCCGAAACGGCGCATTAGCTCGTCTTCAAGCGAAACGAAAAACTGCGATGACCCCGGATCGCCCTGGCGTCCGGCCCGTCCGCGAAGCTGATTATCGATCCGGCGGGCTTCGTGGCGTTCGGTTCCGAGAATATGGAGCCCTCCGAGTCCTTTGACACCCTCGCCAAGCTTGATGTCGGTTCCGCGCCCGGCCATATTGGTCGCAATTGTCACGGCGCCTTTTTGGCCGGCTTTGGCAATAATCAGCGCCTCGCGCTCATGGTTTTTGGCATTCAAAACTTCGTGCGGAACTCCTTTTCGCTCAAGCATCTCATGCAGAACTTCCGATTTTTCGATGGCAATCGTTCCGACTAGCACCGGCTGGCCCTCTTCATGGCGACTCCTGATTTCTTCAATGACCGCCTCGAATTTTCCATGTTCGGTCTTATATACCATGTCCGGAAGATCTTTTCGGATCATCGGTTGGTTCGTGGGAATTGGCACGACTTCAAGTTTGTATACTTTGTTGAATTCTTCCGCGCTGGTGAGCGCCGTTCCGGTCATTCCGGCCAGTTTTCCGTACATCCTGAAATAGTTCTGGAATGTTATAGTCGCCAAAGTTCGCGATTCCTTTTGCACCTCGACGTTTTCCTTGGCTTCAATCGCCTGGTGAAGTCCTTCAGAATATCGACGTCCCGGCATGAGGCGTCCCGTGAAATCATCGACGATGATGACCTGTCCGTCGCGGACAACATAATCGCGATCGCGCTTGAAAAGAATATTGGCCTTGAGCGCCTGCTCGAGCTGATGGACATAGGAAATTTTGGAAACGTCATAAATATTCCCGATTCCCAAGAGTTTTTCCACTTCGGCAATTCCCTTTTCCGTGAGTGTGACCGCCCGCATCTTTTCGTCGACTTCATAGTCCTCCTTGGCTTTGAGACGAGGAACAACTTGGGCGAATTTTCGATAGAGCTTCGTGGATTCAGAGTCGGGCGCGCTGATGATGAGCGGGGTTCGGGCTTCGTCAATCAGAATGCTGTCGACTTCGTCCACGATGGCATAGTTCATTTCCCTCTGAACGCGCTGACTTTCCTCCTGAACCATGTTGTCGCGGAGATAATCAAAGCCGAATTCGTTGTTGGTGCCGTAGGTTATGTCGGCCGCATAGGCCTCTCGTCGGCTGACCGGCCGGAGATTTTCCATTTCAACACTGACTTCATCGCTGTCTTTTACTTTCGGCTCAAAGACAAAGGATTGATCATGCTGGATGCATCCGGTCGAAAGTCCAAGAAAATTGTATATCGGTCCCATCCAGTTTGTGTCGCGCTTAGCAAGATAATCATTGACCGTCACCACATGAACTCCTTTTCCGGAAAGCGCGTTGAGATAAACCGCTGTCGTCGCCGTGTGCGTTTTTCCTTCACCAGTTTTCATCTCGGATATTTTCCCCTGGTGAAGCACAATCCCGCCTGTGATTTGCACATCAAAAAGACGTTTTCCGTCGACTCTTTTCACCGCTTCGCGAACCACAGCAAAAGCCTCCGGAAGAATATCGTCCGGCAATTCGCCTTCGCCAGCCGGCGGATTGAGTCTTTTTCTGAATTAGCCAGTCTTGGCTCTCA
>Ga0233423_10001084_pt1 | contig 13798 bp, 11 predicted proteins | sample Watercolumn_Mata_FD_180713 | JGI IMG/M metagenome (GOLD analysis project Ga0233423, IMG submission 180713) | Freshwater microbial communities from Lake Matano, South Sulawesi, Indonesia - Watercolumn_Matano_2014_112_MG | ecosystem: Environmental > Aquatic > Freshwater > Lake | place: Indonesia... | reverse complement strand
ACAAGTCTTGGCATCCATGCTGAGCACTCCTTGAGGAAGGTAAGAACCTTCTATCAGGATACTCAGCACCACGTTACCTTGTCAAGTCAGTATCGCTCATGCACGCTTTATAGGGACACCACCAAGATTTACGAAAAATGGTGGTTCGTTGACCCAGAAGGCCATCTCTTCTTCTCCCTCGGGGTCAACGCAAGCCCGCCGCCTTCGGTGGACGACATCGAGGAATGGGCTGATGCTACGGCTCGACGTCTTAAAGAATGGTGCTTTAACACTTTAGCTGCCTGGTCCCATGAGGCAATGCATCACAGAGGCATTCCTCATACGCGGGTATTGTTTCTTGGTAGCTCTACTTATTGGCGGGCCTGGTGGTTGAGGACTCTGTGGTGCAACGATAACCCCGGTCAACCAAATGGTCTATGCAGTGACCCCAACCAGGATGTCGCCGATGTCTTCGATCCTCTCTTCAGATGGTACGCCTTTGAGCAGGCGAAGCAGGAAATCCAGGATCGGGGCCAGGCAGATGACCCCTGGCTACTCGGGTATTTCACCGACAACGAGTGGCTTTGGGGAGGGCGATGGGATCCCCTCTTCGATGCCTTCTTTGCCCGCACCCGCGTACCCGTGATTCTCGGGGTCTACCTGCCCACCAACACTGGTACTTATCGCGATGATCTCAGGAACTTCGAGGAGATGACAGGGAAACACCACAACCTCGTGATGTTCTATAGCAAATGGGGGGAAGATTTCCCACGCGCGATCGTAGATGTCATCCATGAGAGTAACGCAACGCCGATGATCACCTGGGAGCCCTGGATCACCACTACCATCACTGCTACTTGCCCAACTATCCCCACCACCCCTCTGGACGAGATTATCTCAGGACAGCACGACGCCTACATCCGCCACTGGGCAACTGCTCTGAAGGATTGGGGTTATCCGGTCCTCCTGCGCTTTGCGCACGAGATGAATGGTAGCTGGTATCCGTGGGGTGGATGTAGCAACAATCGCGACCCCAGCAAGTACATTGCTGCCTGGCGTTATGTCCATAACCTCTTCCAAGAGGTTGGCGCTACCAACGTTGAGTGGATCTGGTCCGTAAATCACGTCAGCGTGCCCGATGAGCCGTGGAACGACTACAACGCCTATTATCCCGGTGACACTTATGTGGATTGGGTAGGGGTTGATGGGTTCAACTGGGGCCAAAGCTTTTACGGGTGGAAGACCTTCGATGAACTCTTCGGCGATGTGCTAGATGACTTCCGCCAGCGTTATCCGCATAAGCCGCAGATGATCAGCGAGTTTGCCTCTGCTCCAGACGACGGGGGCAGCAAGACGGCCTGGATCCAAGATGCCTACGCCGGGATCGAGCGTTATCCCAGGTTGCAGGCCGTGGTCTGGTTCGATGAGAGAAAAGAACTGGACTGGCGGATAGACTCTTGCCCGGAGTGTCTGGCGGCATATCGAGGGGCTGATCCCGGTATGATCCCTTGGGGGAAAATAGCCCTGGTGGATCTACTTAAGGAAAGGTATGGGGACGACATTGCGGCCTTTAATCAGGCGTGGGGCACCGAGTACCCCGATTGGTCAGAGGTGTACCGGGCGAGCGAAACACCATCGGGATCAGGGGGTGATCCGAACTTGATCGCTGGCGACAGGTCAGCCTTTTTGAGGGCGCTTGCTCAGCAATACTGCAGAGTCACCCATGAAGCTATCAGAAGATACGATCCCAATCACCTCATCTTGGGCTCCCGTTTCATCAACCAACCGCCGCCTGACGAAGTACTAGAAGCGATGCAGGGAGCGTGCGTAGATGTGCTGTCAATCAACGTGTATGACGACTGGCCCAACAGCGAACTCCTTCGCAAACTCCATGAGTTGTCGGGAAAGCCGGTGCTGATCTCGGAGTTTGGTCCAAAAGAGGAGGAAGGGGCGGTCGTCTACGAGCGGTATGCACGTGCAGCTATTGAGGGAGAAGCTTTGCCCTTCTTGGTTGGACTCAACTGGTTTCCTTACTGGGGTGATGACTGCAGTGCTTACCATCACGGGGTGCTGGTTGACCGCAATGACCAGCCATGCCCCCTAGTTACCGCGATGCAGATGGTCAACTGTGATCTGCACATGTGTCGAACCCCCTGCCACCACATCTATCTACCCTTGATAGTTAAACAACACTGAGAGCACCGATGGATTTGGTCACGAGGTTAATTTGGAACCCACACCCAACACCGGCCAGAGCCTGGAGTATCTGGTAGACCGGGCGCGGCGGATGGCGCGGCGCTACGCCCAGACCAGCCCCTACCGGCTGAACCCCAGCCGAGAGGTCTGGGAGGGAATTGTCCGGGCGATAGGAAGGCAGGCTTACACCTTTGGCTGGCCCTACTGCCCTTGACAGCAGCGCACCGGCGATCCCGTGCAGGATCGCCAGTTCATCTGCCCCTGCTATCGCCACAAGATGGACATCGCGGCGATGGGCCACTGCATCTGTGGGCTCTTCGTGAGCGAAGATTATCAGCCAGAGGAAGTGCTGGCCAGCCCACCCGTCCGCGAGGAGGGTAGCCCCTGGCCGCCCATTACCGTCTATGGCACCTACTGGTGCCAAGATACGGCGCGTACCAGAGCCTTTCTCAATCACCGGGGCATACCCTACATTCTAGTTGACGTGGACAGCGATCTCCAGGCCGCTCAGAAGGTGACGGAGTGGAACCAGGGCCATCTTTCCACCCCCACGCTGGATATTGCCGGACGCATCGTCACCGAGCCGTCGGACGAAGAGCTGGCCGCCATCCTGGGGCTGGCCTGATGGCGCCGTGGGGACACCGAGTTGGACGCAGATGCACGCTGATTGACGCTGATTTTTATTTTTAATCTGTGAAAATCTGCGTTCATCTGCGTCCAATAGCCTGGTCCTGCCTGACGAGGAGGTTATGGCGTGGAGATTCGCCCGGCCAGGCGGGAAGACCTGGCCGCCATACTCGCCCTGTACGCCGACCTGGAGACCGATGGCCAGGTGCTCGACCTGCCAGCGGCGGAGAGCATCTTTGCCCGCATGCAGCAGTATCCCAACTACACCGTCTACGTGGCCGTGGCGGAAGGCCAGATCGTCGGCTCGTTTGAGCTGCTGATCATGGACAACCTGGCGCATGTGGGGGCACCATCGGGGATCGTGGAAGACGTGGTGGTGCATCCCGCCTGGCGCGGGCGGGGGATTGGCAAACAGATGATGCTCTTCGCTATGGAGCAATGCCGCCAGGCCGGGTGCTACAAGCTGGCCCTGTCCAGCAACCGCAAGCGCGAGGCGGCCCACCGCTTCTACGCGGCCCTGGGCTTCCAAAAGCACGGTTACAGCTTTGTAGTCTCCCTGAATGAAGCAGACCATCGCCCATGAGCCATAACGCCAGGGCCACGCCCCTGCCCACCTATCGCCAAGACGTCGTGGGCGCCATCCGGCGTTGGGACGAGCGCGACGTCCTGTTTGCCCGCCACGATCTCTTCCGCTACTTCGGCGCCGGCTCACCGGAGTACCAGGCTTATTACCAGGCCCATCCTGAGCATCTGGAGTACGATGCCAAGATCGCCGCCCTGCCTGGCCTGGGGCGAACGGGCGGGGTGGACGCCGCCATGTTTGAGGCGCAGTTCGCGGCGATCAAGCAGATCGGCGGCGAGGCTTTTGTGGACGGCGAACCGGCCGCCAGCAAAAGCGCCATATCGCCAGAGCGTGCCGCCCAGAAGGTGAAGGCCCTGGCTCGCATTTTGGGCGCCGATCTGGTGAAGATCGGCCCCCTGCGCCAGGAATGGGTCTACAGCCACATCGGGCGCTCAATCGGCAATAAAGAAGGCTACCCGCGTTGGGGCACGCCCATTGACCTGCGCCACCACAGCCACGCCATTGCCCTGGGCCTGGCGATGAATCTGGAGCTGCTGCGCCGTGCGCCCGACTTTCCCGTTCTGCTGGCCACAGCCCGCGGGTACGCCACCGGGGCCTGGGTGTCCATTCAACTGGCCCAGTACATCCGCCTGCTGGGCTACTCGGCACGGGCGCATCACCTGAACAACTACCAGGTGCTCTGCGTGCCCGTGGCCGTGGATTGCGGCCTGGGCGAGCTGTCCCGGGCCGGCTACCTGCTGACCAAGGAGTTTGGCTTGGGCTTGCGCCTGGCTGTGGTGACCACGGATATGCCTTTGGCGCACGACGCCCCTATTGACATCGGCGGGCAATCGTATTGTAATAGCTGCAGGATTTGCGCGGAAGCCTGCCCGATAGGCGCCATTTCGCCGGGCGACAAGGTAGCGTGCAATGGCGTGAAGAAATGGAAGCTGGACGAGGAGAAGTGCTATCGCTACTGGCAGGCGGCCGGTACGGACTGTGGTCTGTGCATGGTCTCCTGTCCCTGGACCAAACCCCGCACCTGGTTCCACAGAACCATGGCCGAGCTGGCCGCTGTGCCTGGCCCACACCAGGCGCTGATGACACAGGCGCACAAATTAGTCTACGGTAAGTTCCGCGGGGCGCCTCGTCCCGGATTCACTAGACTCGTTGCAGAATAGCGCTGGCGGGGATTCAGCCACAGAAAGACACAGAAATCCACAGAAAAATCACGCGAACCGACACGTAAATCCCTATTCTGTGTCCTTCTGTGTTGACTGGTTCTCACACGCTCTGGCAACGGGTGCTCACACCCTCTGGATTCGGATCGGTGGGGTGTGAGCACCCGTTGGGATTCGGATTGGTGGCGTGTGAGAACCAGTCAGTGATTCTGTGGCTAGTGGCTTATTTTGCAACAACTCTATTGACCACTGGCACTAGTTTTACAGGAGAAAATGTCATGTCTATGTCAATGGAGGATCTTCTGAAGTCCATCCTGGGCGGTGCCCAGGGGGGCCAGATGCAGCCGCAGCGTGGCCAGAGCAGCGGCGATCCTTTAGCCGATCTGCTGGGCTCTATCCTGGGCGGAGCACTGCAAGGCGGCCAGGCCACCCCACAAGGCGGACAGCAAGCGCAGGGGGGCCTCGACCTGGGCGGTCTGCTGGAGGCCATCCTCGGCGGGGGCGCCCAGGCGCAGCCCAGTGCGCCCATGCCCACACAGCCTGCGCCAAGCGGTGGGGGACTGGGAGGCCTGGGTGGTCTGGGCGACCTGCTGAAGGGCATCCTTGGTGGCGGTATGGGCGGCGGCAGCATGGAAGGCGGCCTCGGCTCACTGCTGGCGCCAATCGCCAATATGCTGGCGGAGAAGCTGGGCCTGCCGCCCCAAATCGCCCAGATGGTCATCACCTTTGTGCTGGGCAAGCTGCTGTCCGGCTTTGCTGGCCAACAGGGTGGCGGTATGGTGCCTGCACCACAGGCCGTACCCAGCTACCCATATCCCCAGCAGCAACAACCACAGGGCCTGAACCTGGACGACCTCCTGCAGCGCATGGGCAGCCCGCAGGGCGTGGAGGCCAGCTACATTCGCGCCACAGGCATGGCCGATGAGCTGGCCGGCTACACCGGACTCGATCCCGCAATGGCTACGCAGAGCCTGGTGCAGGCGTTCAACCTGCTGGGTGAGCAGATGGGCGCTCCCGGCCAACAGCCCGAGAGGCCCGCTCCCGCGGCGCGGAAGCGTAGTCGCGGTGCCCGGCCAGCGGCGCAGCCCCAGAAGGGTGGCGGTCGCGGCCAACAGAAGCCCTCGTCCAAGAAGAGCGGCGGCCTGGACGACATGCTGGACACCTGGGGACGGTAGGCTGGGAAATAGAGATTAGAGATTGGAGATTGGCGATTTACGATTGGCGATTTGGCGCTTCATGCCAGGCGACGGCTAAATCGCAAATCGGCAATCGGCAATCCTAAATGTGTTGTATGGACTGGAACGTCCTGTTTTCCACCTTTGGCTTGATCTTCATCGCCGAGCTGGGCGATAAAACGCAACTGGCCGTGATCGCCCAGACCTGCAAATATCGCTGCACCTGGCCGGTTTTCCTCGGCGGGAGTCTGGCCTTGACCGCCGTCACCGCCCTGGGCGTGGTCGGCGGGCAGGCCCTGGGTTACATGATCCCCCAGACGGCCATCCGCCTGGTCGCCGCCGTTGCCTTCGTGCTCATGGGCGGGTTGGTCTGGCGCGAAGCCACCAAGTTCAACGCTGACGCCGCGGCGGACGCTGCCGCCTGTGACGTTGACGATACCACCACCTCGGCGGGCAGTCAGCGCCCACTGTGGAACTGGAAAGCCTTTGGCACCACGCTGACTTTGCTGTTCTTCGCCGAGTTGGGCGACAAAACCCAACTGGCCGTGCTGGGCCTGGCCAGCCGGCAAGGCACGCCCTGGGCCGTCTTCGCCGGCGGCGCTCTAGCCTTGACCGTCGTCACCGCCCTGGGCGTCCTCGGCGGGCAGCAACTGACCAGGCTCGTCCCAGAGCGACTCTTGCTCAAGATTTCCGCTGCCGCCTTCGTGATTATGGGCGGGCTGATCGGTTTAGGGATTTTATAAGTTTTGACCGTTAGACGGCAAGGACAGGAGGACGGAAATGTTTAACCGTGCCGCTTATGAGAACACACGACCCGATGGCATTGCTGTGCTGGAAATTGTGGATGGCGCTCCGCCCCAAGAAGAGCGTCCGCGCCAGTTTGTGCCCCTCAAACGGACGGAGCTGCGCGGCGAGGTCGTGGGGCCGCTGGCTGCGCTGCGCCTGACCCAGGTTTACGGCTATACACGCGAACAATGCGACAAAGTCCTGGAGGCGCTCTATCGCTTTCCGCTGCCCGGCGATGCCGCGGTCACCGGCGTCCTGGTGCGCTTTGGCGCTGTGGAGATCAGCGCCGAGCTGAAGGAGCGTGAGAAGGCCGAGGCCGACTACGCAGAGGCCAAACGACGCGGCCAGCAGGCGGCCCTGGCCACTCGCGAGTCGCCGGACGTCTTCACCCTGCAGGTCGCCGGCATTCAGCCCGATCAAGATGTCACTGTCGAAACCTCCTACGTCCAACTGGCGCGGGCCGAAGGGGCGGGCTGGTCGCTGCGCCTCCCCCTGACCACCGCCCCCCGCTACGTGCGCAGTGACGAGCTCACCTCCCGCCACGCCCACGGCCAACCACTGCTGCTGCTGCGCGATCCCGGCCACCGCTTCTCGCTCGACCTGACCCTGCGTGGGGCGGGAACGGCCCAGAGCAGCACGCACCCGCTCGACGTGACGCCGCAGGACGGCGATCTGCACCTGCGCCTGCAGGGTGGCGAGGTCCTACCTGATCGTGACTGCGTCTTCTCCTGGCAGCCACAGCAGGAAGCGGACCGCCCCGCCCTCCAGGTGCTGCTGCACGACGATCCTGCTTCTGGACAAGTCTATTTCCTGGCCCTCGTCGCCCCACCGGCCACGCACACCCCGGGGCACGGCGTGCCGCGCGAGGTCGTCCTGCTGGTGGATCATTCCGGCTCTATGGAAGGCGCCAAATGGCAGGCCGCCGATTGGGCAGTCAAGCGCTTTCTGTCCGACCTGACCCCCAGTGACGCCTTCGCCCTGGAGCTTTTTCACAACATCACGCACTGGTTTGCGGCTGAGCCACGGCCAGCCGATAGCCGGGAAATCGCCAAAGCCGTCCGCTTTTTGGAGCAAAATCGCGACAGCGGCGGCACCGAGCTCGGCGTGGCCCTGGAGCAGGCCCTGAGCCTGAAGCGGCTGGACGGCGCCTACGCCCGCCACGCCCTCATCGTCACCGATGCTCAGGTCACGGACGCGGGACGCATCCTGCGCCTGGCCAGTGAGGAAGCCCGGCGCGCCAAGCGGCGGCGCATCAGTGTGCTGTGCATTGATGCCGCCCCCAACTCGTTCCTGGCTCTGCAACTGGCCGAACGCGGCGGCGGCATGGCCCGCTTCCTGACCAGCGCCCCGGAAGAAGAAGACATCACCACCGCCCTGGATGAAGTCCTGGCCGACTGGGCGGAGCCGGTCCTGGCCGGTCTGCGGCTGGAGGTGAATCGCCCCCTGGTGCAGGCGGCCGGACACGAGGTGAGCCCGGGCGCCCAGACCGGCTGGAGCGCCATTGACCTGGGCGATTTGCCCGCCGGGCGTCCCGTCTGGGTTGCCGGGCGACTGCCACGGGGCGATACTCCCGACCTGCTCCTGCGGCTCACGGCCAGCGGACAGCCCGAAGTGGCTACGCAACGGCTCGACCTGGCGCAAGAGGCCAGCCAGCACCCCGCCCTCAAAGCCCTTTTTGGGGCGCGGCGCGTCCTCGGCCTGGAGTTCCTCATCTCTTCGGGGTACGCGGGCGAACAACTGGCGGATCAGCTTGCCCGCTTAGGCTACGATCCGCAGCAGGTCCTGGCTGGCCGGCCCGGCGCGCCCCCCAAGGTCTACGCCGAGAACGTGCGCGCCGAGGCGCAGGTTACCCTGCACGATCTACTGGTGGGCGAGGCGCTAGACTACGGCCTGGCCTGCTCGGAGACGGCGTTTGTGGCCGTGCGCCGGGAGGCGGGGAAGCCGGTCGAAGGCACTGTGCTGGTCGCCAATGCCCTGCCCTCCGGTTGGTCAGAAGAGTTCTTGGGTCCCCACGCCATGCTCGTCGCCGCAGCGCCGTCCGTGGCTGGCGGGCCCAGGGCCCAGGCCGCCCGCGCCAAGATGGCACCCGCTAGGCCGGCTTATACAAGAATGTTTGGCTTGGCGGATTCTGGTGCTCGGTCTCAGCTAGAATCCAAGCTGCTGTTCTCGGGTGTGCCGCAGTTCACCAACGATGAGGCCCTGCTGTTTGACTCTGGCCGCGCTCAGGATGCCCCTAAACTAGCGGACAGCGTCCAGATCGCCCAGCTCAAGGTGCATTTCCCTGGCGGAGTGCCCAAACCGCAGGCCATGGACCCTCGCATGAGTCTGCTCATCTTCGTGGACGACCTATCTTCGCCGCGCGCCAGCGTGCGCCTGGTAGACCTGGTGCGCCAGGGTGGGGAGCGTCCGCTGAACCTCTTGCGGCAGGCAGGCCAGGTAGTGCGCCTGGTGCTGGTGAGCGCCGGTGGAGCCTGGCCCTACGGCGTGCTGCAGGTCGAGGTCGCCCTGCAGGCGCTGGGCCGCTGAGATCCTATCCTTCTGTTGGCTATCCGGAGGAACCATGCCCATCTACGAGTATCGTTGTCACGATTGCAAACGACCTTTCAGCCTCTTGGTGTATACTTTTGACCCGCCACTAGCGCCTGTCTGCCCGCGCTGCCACGGCGAGAACGTCTCGCGGCTAATCTCCCGCTTCGCCGTCGTCCGTTCGGAGGAGAGCCGCCTGGACTCCCTGGCCGATTCCGCCGACTTCGGCGACCTGGACGAGAACGACCCCCGCTCCATCGCTCGCTGGGCGCGCAAGATGAGCCGCGAGACGGGCGAGGACCTGGGCCCGGAGTTCGGCGAGATGGTGGATCGTCTGGAAGCGGGCGAGTCACCGGAGAGCATTGAACAGTCCCTGGGTATGGGCGCAGGGGAGGCGCCCGGCGGGTTGGGGGAGGAGTTGTAGCGTAGGGCGGGCGCGGCTGGGCTGAACCTTGCGAAGGTTCGGCAACCTTCGCAAGGTTAGCAGGCCACGGCAATTACACGTAGGGCGGGCGCGGCGCCCGCCGCCCTGTTTTGCGCATCTAGGCGGCAGGCCACGGGCACTGCCCTACAGCAGCAACGGGAGTTATCGCCCTGGGGGACATGTAGTAACGATTTCAATCGTCGTTCCCGCGGCCCAAACGACTGAAGTCGCCACTACACGTCGTGACGCTCCCGCCAAAATCCTTGCTTTTGCTGACCAGGCGTGGTATAATGTGGTCAGCACAATCGCATAGGCTGCTAGGGGAGCGCGGTGGCGCTGAGAGTGTGGACGGTGTGTGGCAACCGTCATTGCGAGGAGCGCAGCGACGAAGCAATCTCTTTGTTGCGCTATGATAGAGATTGCTTCGCTGCGCTCGCAATGACAGTTAAGCACGTCGGCCCTGACCCTCGAACCTGACCTGGGTAATACCAGCGTAGGGAAGCAAAGAGTCAAATACTCGTGGCGTTGGCCGCTGTTCCCCCGGCCAACGCTTTTTCTTTTCGGGTAGACTCCCGGCGTCTCGGAGACGTCGGGAGTCTGGAGGTGATAGCCATGCTGCCATTGCAGACGCCCCCCGAGTGGGGAATCGAGCCTGTGCCCCAGGAACACCGGCTCCTGGGCTTCCTGGACTACTTTGTCCTCTGGGCCGACCTGGGCGTGGGGCTGCTGGTGCTCCTGGCCGGCACGCTGCTCGTGCCCGGTCTGGGGCTGGGGCAGGCGCTGCTGGCCATCGTCCTGGGCACGCTGATTGGCAACCTGCTCCTGGCCGCGGCGGGCGTCATCGGCAGCAACACCGCCGTGCCCACGATGGTCATGCTGCGGCCCGTGCTCGGCATCCGCGGCTCGTACCTGCCCAGCCTGCTGAACATCGTCCAACTCATCGGCTGGGGGGCCTTTGAGATCATCATCATGGCCCAGGCCGCCGATGGCATCACCCAGACCCTCTTCGGCTACTCCAACCGACTGCTGTGGGCGGCCGTCTTCGCCGCCTTCTCCACCCTGCTGGCCGTGGGCGGCCCGCTGCTCGTGGTGCGCCAGTGGCTGGAGAAGTTCGCCGTCTGGCTGGTGCTGGCCACCACCGCCTGGCTGACCTGGTATCTCTTTGCCCACTACGACGTGATCGCCCTGCTGCACCAAGCAGGCACGGGCGAGCTATCGTTCTGGCTGGGGGTGGACCTGGTGGTGGCGATGCCGGTGTCCTGGCTGCCCCTGGTGGCCGATTACAACCGCTTCGCCCGGCACACGGGGCGAGCCTTCTGGGGCACCTACCTGGGTTACTTCCTGTCCAACGTCTGGTTCTACGCCCTGGGCGCCCTGCTGGTGCTGGCCCTGCAAACCACCGACCTGATCGCCGCCATCACCTCGCTGGCCGCCGGCTGGCTGGCCCTGCTGATCATCCTCACCGATGAGACCGACAACGCCTTCGCCGACATCTACTCGGCGGCGGTGTCCAGCCAGAACATCGTGCCGAAGGCGCGGCAGCGCTGGTTGGCCGTGGGCAGCGGCGCGATCTGCTTCCTGCTGGCGGCGATTTTGCCCATCGCCCAGTACGAGGGCTTTCTGCTGCTCATCGGCTCGTTCTTCGTGCCCCTGTTTGGCGTGCTGGCCGCCGATTACTTCGTCCTGCGCCGCCGCCGCTACCAGGTAGACGAGCTCTACCGGCCGCAGGGGCGCTATTGGTACCGGCAGGGCGTGAACCTGTGGGCCGTGGCCGCCTGGGCCCTGGGCGTTGCCGCCTACCAGTTCATCGCCCGCTCCCTGCCCTGGCTAGGAGCGACCATCCCCAGCTTTGTCATTGCCTTTGTGTTGCAATGGCTGCTAGCCAATTTTAGATTTCAGATTGCAGATTTTAGATTGCGAGTTTAGCGACTCCAAATCTGCAATCTGCAATCTAAAATCTGAAATCATCGTAGGAGTTTTTGCCAATGGTAAGCCAACCAACCACCGACCTCGGCCGGGCCACGGCCGAGATGCTGGCCCGCATTCGCCAGCGCCAGCCTTTGCTGCACCACATCACCAACTTAGTGGTCATGAACGATACGGCCAACGTCACCCTGCACGTGGGCGCTCTGCCCGTGATGGCCCACGCCCGCGAGGAGGTGGCCGAGATGGTGGCCGCCGCCGGGGCGCTGGTGCTCAATCCAGGCACCCTGACGCCGGAGTGGGTGGAGGCCATGCTCATCGCCGGCCGGCGCGCCAACGAGCTGGGCATCCCGGTGGTGCTCGATCCAGTCGGTGCCGGCGCCACCACCCTGCGCACGCAGGCCAACCAGCGCCTGCTGCGCCAGCTCAAGATCGCCGTGCTGCGCGGCAACTCCGGCGAGGTGGGCGCCCTGGCGGGCATGGGCGGCGTCGTCAAAGGCGTGGAATCCGTAGTCGAAGTGGACGATCCCATCAAAGTGGCCAGGACCTTTGCTCGACAGCAGGGCATCGTGGTGGCCATCACGGGCAAGCAGGACGTCATCTCGGACGGCGAGCGGGTGGTGCTGGTAGACAACGGCGATCCCTGGCTGAAGACCATCACCGGCACCGGCTGCATGGCCACGACGATGATCGCTGCCTTCTGCGCCGTGGAGGAAGACCACCTGCTGGCCGCCAGCGGCGGGCTCATCGCCTTCGGCCTGGCCGCCGAGCTGGCGGCTACCGTAGGGCAGGTTGCCCAACCTGCCCCTGGCACGGCGGGCCAGCCGGTAGGCCAGGTGGCCAAACCTGCCTTCGGCCCCGGCAGCTTCAAGGTAGCCCTGTTTGACGCTATCTACAACCTCACCGCCGAGCAGATCGTAGCGGGGGCCAAGGCCAGGTGGCTATAGTAGCCAGACGACTGGATTAAACTACCAAGCATGCCCCTTCGTGCCTCAGGGCAAGCTCTGAGTCTGCGAAGGGGCACCAAGGCACAAAAATAAAAACTTGGTGTTCTTGGTGTCTTGGTGGTTCGCAACTGGGCGGCGGGCGCCGCGCCCGACCTACGGTAGGAGAAAACCATGCCCAAAAGAACGGTAGACTGGACCCTGTATGTGGTCACGGACAAGGCCCTCGCCGGCGGCCGCAGCCACGCCGAACAGGCCCGGGCGGCCATCCTGGGCGGGGCGACGGTCATCCAGTATCGTGAGAAAGTGGGCAACACTCGCCAGCTCATTGCGGAGGCCAGCGCCGTGCGTGACGTCTGCCGCGAGCTGGGCGCTACCTTCATCGTCAACGACCGGGTGGACGTGGCCTTGGCTGTCGCCGCCGACGGCGTGCACGTGGGCCAGGAGGACATGCCGGCGATCATCGCCCGGCGCCTCATCGGCCCGCACATGCTCCTGGGCGTCACCGTGGGCAACGCGGCCCAGGCTCGCCAGGCCGCGGCCGACGGCGCTGACTACCTGGGCACCGATGCCATTTTCTTCACCGGCTCCAAGCCCGACGCCGGCCCGCCCATCGGTGTGGACACCCTGACCGAGATTTGCCGCGCTGTGCGCCTCCCCGTGGTGGGCATCGGGGGAATCAATGCCAGCAACGTGGCCCAGGTGATCCAGGCCGGGGCAGCAGGGGCGGCGGTGATCTCCGCCGTGGTCAGCGCGCCGGACATGAGTGCCGCGGCGCGCCGGTTGCGGGAGGCCATCAGGCGAGCCAAAGGAACGAGTGATGAGTGACGAGGGGGAGGAGATGAGGGAATCAGGGAATCAGGAAATCAGGGAGACCAGGCAGACCAGGCGGCTTTCTGACATCGGGGAGTTTGGGCTCATTGATCGCATAGCCCGGCGGCTGCCCGCGCCCGGCGCGGAGGTCGTGGTGGGCATTGGGGACGATACAGCGGCGCTGCGCCTCAGCGGCGACCGGCTGCTCCTGGCCACCTGCGACATTCAGCTCGAGGGCCATCACTTCCTGCGGGACAAGATCGCCCCGCAGCAGCTCGGCCGCAAGGCCCTGGCCATCAACCTGAGCGACATCGCCAGCATGGGTGGTCAGCCGCGCTACGCCCTCGTCTCGTTGGGCCTGCCCAAAGACCTGGCGGTGTCCTGGGTGGATGCCCTATATGATGGCTTGCAAGAGGAGGCCGACCGCTTCGACACGAGCATCGTCGGCGGGAACATCACCGGCTCGCCGCTCATCCTGGTGGACGTCACCCTCTTGGGCGAGGTGGAGGAGGAGCGCCTGCTGCGCCGCTCCGGGGCGCGGGTGGGCGATCGCCTGCTGGTCACCGGTACGCTGGGCGCTTCGGGGGCGGGGTTGGCCTGGCTGCTGGCGGGGGACGAGGGACGAGGAACGGGGGATGAGGGAAGAGGGATGAGGTACGAGG
>Ga0233423_10001083_pt1 | contig 13799 bp, 10 predicted proteins | sample Watercolumn_Mata_FD_180713 | JGI IMG/M metagenome (GOLD analysis project Ga0233423, IMG submission 180713) | Freshwater microbial communities from Lake Matano, South Sulawesi, Indonesia - Watercolumn_Matano_2014_112_MG | ecosystem: Environmental > Aquatic > Freshwater > Lake | place: Indonesia... | reverse complement strand
AGTTGGTGCAGGAAAATAAAACTTTTGACTGGCAAAAGTTTGCGTTTGTGCATAAAGATATAGAAGTTGATACCTCTGATTGGCTGACTTATCGGAATGAGAAGTATGGGTGGGAGATTAAGTATCCGAAAGAGTGGTACCATGTTCTGGACTCAACCATTATAGAAGGGAAAGAAATAGATTTTTTTGGTAATAGAAAACCACCTTACGAAAATTCGTATTTTGGGATGCAAGGCAGAGAGCCCGGATTGTTATTTAATATTATGTTAAATAAAGATAGATATTTAACAAGAGGAGAATTGTTTAGCAGTAAAAATATACTTATTGCGGATGAGATATGGGTTGAACAGAAAGTTTATAGACAAATTTATCCAAACGGAAAAGGCGACGAGTATGTTTTAATAAATTTTAATAAAGATAAAAATTATTATACAATAGAAGCTGAGTTATACCTTGATTATGTCATGGAATATAGAAATATTTTTGATGTCATAGTTTCTACCTTCAAATTTAATTAAAATATATTTAAATTAATATATTTCGTTCTTTCACAATTCAATAAACAAAAAACAACCAAAAAAATTCAGAAAGGAGCAAAAGATGAAACTACAGAAACTGTTGTTAGTAGTTATGTTTTTGGGTATAACCAAAGTTTTCGCCCAAGACATCCCAATAGCTAAGGCCTTCTATTTGCCACTAAATAACTATCCAGTTGGCGACGGATGTCTTAGCTGGAGTGGAACAAATTCGCGTTTTTCTGGTCTTCATGCCGCTGACGATGCTTGTGTTCCGGCTGGTACAGATGTTTATGCCGCGGCTGACGGATTGGTGCGTTATGCCAGAGCTAATGGTGATTGCGAAAGTGGTTGGATTTATCTTATTATTATTGAATCCAAACTTTCCAATGGACAAAATTTTTGTGTTGTTTATGGCCACACCGAACCATCGGTTTCCGAAGGCCAGATTGTTAATGTTGGTGATAAAATCGGTAAAGTCACTAACTATTATTGTGGTTCTAACCATCTGCATTTTGGTGTTTATTTAGGAAAATTTGGTGAAAAGTTACCTAATGGAACATACCCACCCTGGTGTGCTGGTTATATTCCTGACTGGCCCGGCCTGTATACTAACCCGGTTCAATTTATCCAAAACCAAAATCACGGCATATCCACTGACGTTCTGATTAAATTTTTTGCTTTCTACATTGCCAACAGCAGTATTGGTCATCCCACTAGCGAAATTCATCTCTGGGGCGATCTCTATGTGCAGGATTTTTGGCAAGGCGATATTTGGAGTCAGTTAGTTTTAAATCCAATTAACAACAATGTTTACGTCGTCTTCAACAAAATTCTGCGCTTCTGGCACGATAACTGGGGCTACCGCGATTACGGCGCGCCGATGACCAATGAATTTACGGTAATTTACTGCGGCGGTAATTACGGCCAGAGTGGGATTATTTTTACTGTTCAAAAGTTTATCACTGCCAGCCTGCAAAGAAAGTTTATCGGTCTGAAGACACTTGAAAACAGCAATGTCTGGGTCGGCCGTTTGGTGGCTGGCACTTTTTCTATCAATCAAAGCGTGTTGCCAAGCGGTTGGTGGGAATATGAAATCTTAAGTAATGGCACAAGGAAACGTCTGCCGACGGTAGCGGCTAAAAACGGTCGCTATGAATGGCTGGTGGATGCCGGTGCACATAATTTTATCTCTGTCCGTGAGAGTGATGGTTATGAGTATAACCCCTTGTCGCATTACGTGGTAGAAGGCAACGATCAAACTTTTGATCCGGCAATTCCACCTGACACTGAACCACCGACTGATCCGCCACCGCCGCCACCGCCAAACAATGAAACACCGCTGCTTTTTCTCTTCACTGCCGAAACCGATTTTGACCTCAACTACACTGAACTCAGTATTTGGATCCGCAATGACGGCAGCGGCACGCTTAATTGGAATGCTGCTTTTAACAAAAGCTGGGGTGCGCTTTCTTTGAACAGCAGCAGTTTAACTGCTGGCAAACAAGCGGAAGTCAAACTTTCTTTAATCACCAGTAATCTTGCTTACGGTGATAACTTTGGCGTGTTGACTGTCACTTCAAACGGTGGCAGTGTACAGAAAACGTTTCGCGCCGTGGGCACTGTCAAACCGCCAACACCACCGCCGTCCGAACAACAGCCATTACTTTGGCTTTCACATTCCAGTTTGGATTTTGGCATTAACCTAAACCAACTGCAAGTGATAGTCAAAAACATTGGTATGGGCAATCTTAACTGGGCGCCTTCTTCCGGCGACAGAAATTGGCTCTCTGTTTCTTTCTATATTGATGACTTGCCAGCTGGTGAACAGTCAACGGTGACTTTCAATTTAAAACGTGCGTTGTTAAATGTTGGTGAAAACACCACCACTATTTTATTTACCAGTAACGGTGGTAATCAAACCTTATCAATACGCGCAGTGGGTCAAAACATAACGCCACCGGTTGAGCCGCCGAATGATCCTGATCCGCCGCCGGTCTTCAACACTAATGAACCGCAAAATCTGTCCGGCATTATGAAAGTGGAGCAGGGCAAGTTAAAAATGGACGGCACTGCTTTTGGCCCCACTGCTTATTGGCGCGTGATCTGGGCTAGCCAGAGCGGACTGCTGAAGTTGGAGTATGACACTCTTTTATCAACCAGCAGCGCTCTGCTGATTCCCAGCGGTTATGATCATCTCAATGTTGCTTTTTCCAATCAGGGCAGTGACTGGTATTGGCCGACTCGCGGCAACACTCAAATTCAGGGTTTAAAATTTCATGACGACTGGTTCTGGCTGAATGAGCCAGAGGAAATCATTTTGCCAGCTGCGCCGCCCGTGCTCTGGGTTTCTACACCCCAATTAGTTTTTGGAGAACAAATCACAGAGCTGAAATTTCAGATTCAAAACAAGGGCGAGAGCGACCTGAATTGGAGTTTAAGCAGCCAGGCTGAGTGGCTGAGTTTTACGCCTATGGCTGGCATCAACGCCAGTGAAATCAAGGTGGTTGTCCAACGGCAGGATTTAGCTCCGGGCAACCACAGCGCTAGTTTGTTAATCAGTTCCAACGCTGGCAACGGCCCAATCAATATCTCGTTAATCGTGCCGGAAATGACTTCGGGCGTGGAGCAGGGAAGTGGCGTGGCTGAATTAAAGTTAGCCACCAATTTTCCCAATCCGTTTAATCACACTACGGTCATTTCTTTTTCTTTAGCCCGGCCCGGTTTTGCCTCACTCAAAATCTTTTCGCTCTTAGGCCAAGAACTGGCAACTCTGCTGGAGGCGGAGCAGCCAGCTGGCCGACAGCAAATCAGTTTTAACGCCGCCACTTTAGCCAGCGGCAGTTATCTCATCGTCTTGCAAACCGCTAACCAAAAGTTAGTCCAGAAACTGGCGGTGGTGAGATGAGAAGCAGGTTTATTCATCATTCATTTAAATCATTATAAAACCCACCGTTTTCATGGTGGGTTTTTTATATTTTTTCTGCGTGGTACGGGATCCTTCGCCCCGCATCCGCGAACTGGCGGACGGGGCTCAGGATGACAAACTCTCGCACTTGTTAGGTAAATTCCATCACCAAATAACCAACTCCAAACGGCCCTTCGTAAGAAAGCAAACGCGGTGTGAAATTAATATCCTGAATAATGCCCAGCAATAAAGCAATGGAACGCAAACCGCATTCGCCGGCATTTTCCACCAAGCCGCGATCTAATTTCAGCACCTCGGCAAATTTTTTATTTTTCAGCAGATCCACTAAAATTTTATCAAATTTTTTTCCGTCCGGGTGATAACCAGCCGGCGCCTCTTTGGTTAAGCGGTGCGACAAATCGCCGGAAGCAATGACCGCGATGCGCTGGTTAGCGGCCTGTAAAATTTCACGCAGCTGTTGGCCGAATTGAAAATGAAAATCCAAATCCTGAAAGGCATAAGTCAGTGGCAAAACTTTTGTTTCTTTTAAATTAACTAAAAGTTGTGATAAGGGAACGGCCAAACCATGGTCCAAATTTTCTTCGTGGCTTAAACGCACCTGGCCGCTGGTTTCAAATTGTTCATAAATTTTGTAGGCCAGGCCGGCATCGCCCGGCCATTCCAGTTTGGTGCTCAAATCACCAAATTCTTTAAAAGTCGCGTTTAATTTTACCGCCTGATTAATGGTAATTTTATTTTCATCAATTTCGCCGTGTGGTGAAATAATTACTACTGTTTCTGGTTTGCAGCCATATAAATCATTGGCCATTTTTTTCATGGCTTCTTCGGTTTTTTTGATCACCTTTAAATTATCCCGGCCAATAGACGGAATCAAGAGCGGTGGATGAGGTGCAATGGCGGAAAAGACTAACATGTTTTTGTAGTTTATCCCGAGCGACCCCGATGAGCGAAGCACTATCGGGAGAGCCGAGGGATCTCAGTAGTAAGTAATCCGTTAATTCGTTAATGAATAATAAATAATTAAACTGAAAAATTATTCTGTACTACTGACATTCACATAATTCGCCGAAGTAATAACTTCGCCGATCGGATGCAAACTCAAAAGTTTGTCAGTCGTCGTGATAATATTTTCAAATTTATAACCCAATTCTTTAAAAGCATCGCCGGAGACAAAAGGCCGACGCGCGCCGTTGGAAATGAAATAAACCGTGGCTTCATGGTCGGATTTTACCAGTTCGCCGTCTTTAAATTTAATGGGATCGCCAGTCGGATATTGCTTTAATTCCTCGGCCGTGACTTTCACAATTTTTTTTGTTTTGTAATATAAAGTCAATAATTGTTTGGCCCAAAGCGGATACTTAATGCCATTTTGCACAAAATAAACTCCGCCGGTGGCTTTGTCCTGCAGCAAGCCGCCAGTGGGATAGGAACTTTCCACGGTAATGGCTTCGCCGCGCGCCAGGTCAGCAATATCTTCAATTTCTACATCAATAATTTCTTCCGGATTAAAGCCCAGCAATTTGAATGCTTTGCTGGAAGTAATCGGCCGGACGAAATCGCCGTCCAAAAGATAAACTCCGCCGGTGGGAATGCGCAACAGGGAATAGTTGGCGTATTTGATGGGCGTGCCAATTTGATATTTTTCCAGTTCGTTAGGTTCTACCGGAATTACCTGCTTAAGTGAGTAGCGCGAAACTAAGGCTGCTTTGGAAGCAAAAAGGCGACGCATATTATTTTGAATCAACCAGACGCTGCCGTCTTTGCTGTTTTGCAGCAGGGAAGCGGCGGGATAATTTTGTGAAAACCATTCTGTCCAGATGCGCGCCAAATTTTCATTGCCCTGCAAGTGTGGCGTGTAAGTATAAAGCGCGCGCGTGGCGTTATTTTGCATAGTCACGCTTTGGCCATCAATGGTGTAAGTTTTGCCGGTCTGATATTTAAATTGATTGGGATTATCCAGATAAAAACGGATAGCGCCCACACCCCAGTCAATCTGATTGCCCAGGCCTTGATATTTTGGATTACAGCCGCCGGAATCTGGGCAGCCATAACCCGTGGCCCAATCCAGCTGGCCCTGGCTGGGTGTCTTATCGGTAAGTAAACTTTGTTCTTTTTGCAATAAAACTAAAGTGTAGCGCGGATTGATTTTATACATCTGCGAAGTTTCAAAAATCAACTGGGGAATTGACATGCGCACGCTGGCGTCGGAATAAGTTGGCAAAATACCGCCTTTATTTTTGAGAAAATTACTAATTTGTTCCAGATTCATGCTGGTATAATCAGTTAATTCCTGATCGGAAAGAACATAATGCGGATTAAAGGTAAATTGAGCCAAAAGTGGCTGCGCCGGCAGTAGTAGAGCCGCCAATAAATTTAAGAACAAAAGCATGATTTTTTTCATAAGCCTTAGTTTTGGTTAATTTTTGTTTTTTCTGACTTTTTTATTATAGCATATTTTTTTCCCCAGCGGAAAATCTTTTACTTGATTTTTTAAACAAAAATGCTAAACTAAAAACAACTGCTCGCCAGGAAAAAATTTTATGTTTGCCCATTCGCCGCAAAAAATTTTAGTGGCTATGTCCGGCGGCGTGGATTCCGCCGTGACTGCCGCCCTCTTAAAAAAACAAGGTCATGAGGTGACTGGTGTTTTTATGATTAACTGGCGCGAAGATGGCGAGGTGGCCTCGCCTCGATCCGGCCCGCCTAGACCCGACGAGGCTGGCAATCAAGTCGGAGCGGGCGGCCGCGGCACCTGCGGTTGGGAAAAAGATCAGGCCGATGCCCGGCTGGCGGCGCAGAAAATTGGCATCAATCTTTTTACCTGGGATTTCAGCGCTGAATATAGAAAGTTTGTTTTTGAATATTTTTTAACTGCTTACCAAAACGGCCTGACACCCAATCCTGACACACTCTGCAATAAATATATTAAATTCGGATTTTTTTTGAACCAAGCCAGGGCGCTGGGCTTTAATCAAATCGCTACCGGCCATTACGCGCAAATAAAAGAAAAAAATGGGAAATTAGAACTTTTAGCTGGCCGCGATCAAGGTAAGGATCAGTCCTATTTTCTTTATGAACTTGGCCAAAAAGAATTAGCTCAGATAATTTTTCCGGTGGGCCGACTGAAAAAAAAGCAGGTGCGCCGGCTGGCTAAAAGATTTGGTTTAAACGTGGCCGAGAAAAAAGACAGTTACGGCATTTGTTACATCGGCGAAAAAAAAATGAAAGAATTTTTGGGGCAGTTTATTAAAAAAAATCCGGGCAAAATTATTGATCAAAAGGGGAAAATTTTAGGCGCGCATGAGGGTTTGCATTATTATACTTTGGGTCAGCGGCAGGGGATTGGCTTGGGTGGCGGCAGACCGTTTTATGTGGTGGCAAAACACTTGGCTGATAATTCACTGGTTGTCACAGATAACCCGAATGATCCAGCTTTATATAAAAAAGAAATCATCATTGATAAATTAAATTGGCTGGCAGGTACTGCGCCTTCAGCATCATGGCGATGTTTGGCCCGTTTCCGCCATCTGCAAAAATTATTTAAAGTTCAGGTAACCGCCGTCAACGATAGCCAGTTTAAAATTATTTTTGATCAGCCACAGCGCGCAGTGGCGCCAGGCCAGGCGCTGGTGCTTTATGAAAAAGTAGGGTGGCTGAGGCCAGAATATAGAGTAATAGGCGGAGGAATTATCTGCTAAAATTTCAAATTACGGTTAAAGGGTTTTGTTGTCGCAGCTCGTATCGTTAAAAGTTGTGGCGAGGCGGCTCAAAACCGAAACCCCTTGACCATAACGATACTGATAGCGACACCGAAACCTAAACCAGTAGCACGTGAAAATTGAAAATTTGAGCTTTGGCATTTTTTATTTATGTCTTCCAAAACAAAATATCGCCTTCTTGAAATCATTCCCGGCCTGACTCTTTGGCTGACTTTTGTCGTGGCTATTATTATGTCGTTTATCAAACCGCTTTGGGTGATTTATTTTATTATTCTTTACGATCTTTACTGGTTGATTCGCATTACTTATTTTGTGACCTATCTTTTTATTTCCTGGAAAAAATATCATGATACCAACCAGACCAACTGGCTGATGGAAGTTAAAAAAATCGGCGGTTATGAAAAATTTTATCATTTGATAATTTTGCCGACTTACAAAGAAGGCCTGCAAGTTTTTCGCGAGACGCTTGATGGTTTGGTGGCGGCGGATTATGACAGCCGAAAATTTATCGTGGTACTTTCCCGCGAATTGCGCGCTGGTGAAGAATATACCAAACAATTTCTGGCCGACGCCGAAATTTTGCAGCGCGAATATGGTGATAAATTTTTTCGCTTTTTCACTTTGGTTCATCCTGAACCACTCGCCAGCGAACTGCCGGGCAAAGGTTCCAATGCCACTTGGGCGGCCAAAAAAATCAAAGCCGAGTTTATTGACCCGCAAAATCTGCCTTACGAAAATATTATTGTTTCCAATTTTGACTGCGACACCCATATTTATCCGCAATATTTTTCGCGCTTGACTTATCTCTGGCTAACCGCAGACAACCCGCATCGCCATTCTTTTCAGCCGCTGGCTCTCTATAACAACAATATCTGGGACGCGCCTTCTTTCGCCCGCGTGGTGGCCAATTCCACCACCTTTTGGCTGATGGCGGAAAAAGCGCGGCCTGAACGCCTCTTTACTTTTTCTTCCCATTCCATGAGCTTTAAGACTTTAGTGGAGGTGGGTTTTTGGGAAACTGATGTGGTTACCGAAGACTCGCGCATTTTTTTGCAATGTTTTGATCACTTTAATGGCGAATATTCCACCGTACCTATGTATATTCCGATTTCCATGGACACGGTCATGGGCAAAAATATTTGGGGCACAATCAAAGGGCAATATAAACAAATGCGGCGCTGGGCCTGGTCCGTGGAACATTTTCCCTGGATGGCGACTCATTTTTCCCACAATAAAAAAATTTCTTGGGGCAAAAAAATAAAATATCTGGTCAATCAGTCTGAAGGCCAATACAGCTGGGCCACCGGCCCGGTCTTCATTACTTTATTGGGCCGCCTGCCTTTATATGTGGCGGCTCAACAACATCTTTCTTTTGCGGTAGTGCAGAATGCTCCTTTTATTTTAGAAGTGCTGATGGCTTTGGCTATGATCGGCGTTTTTGTGGCCGGCTTTATTAATATTTTTTTCCTGCCCACTCGGCCTTTGAAGTATAAAAGAAGCAAATGGCTGGCCATGATTTTACAATGGTTTTTATTGCCTTTTACCATGATTTTTTTTGGTTCCTTACCCGCGCTGGATGCCCAAACTCGTTTGATGCTCGGCGGCAAATACCGCTTAGGTTTTGATGTCACCTATAAGCACAGAAAGTAGGGAATAGGGATTAGGAAATAGGGAATAGAAAATAGAGATTAAAAATTAACTATTTTTCACTAATCACTCTTCATTAATCACTATTCTCTCTTCTCTTTTCGCTACTCCCGCTTACAACGCGGGTTTTCTTTTTGACTTTTCCATTAAAAACAAGTAAAATATAAACAGGATTAAATTAAAACAAAAATATGAATAAAAATAAACAAAAACAAAGAAGTTTTCTCAATATAGCCCTCATTGTTTTACTTATTGTCAGTGGCGTCTTTAGCTTCGCCTTTAACATGCTGAGTCCGATTTTTGCCATCTTCGTGGAGAAAATCGGCGGCAATTTGACCACCGCTTCCAACGCTTCGGCTATTTTTTTGGCTGTTTCCGGTCTGTTGACTTTTATCGCCAGCAAGTATGAAAATGATTTAAAAGAAAAAGAATTGGCCATTATTTGGTCGCAGGTTATTTTAGGTTTAGGTTATCTGCTTTACTTTTTTTGCAACGGCGCGGCCATGCTTTATTTAATTCAGGTGATTTTAGGTATTGCCGAAGCTCTTTACTGGCCGGCCTTTCACGCTCTTTATGCCGCGCACACCGATAGCAAAAAATCTTTTACTCAATGGGGTTTTTATGACGGCTTAGCCTATCTTTTTCCTTCAGTTGGAGCGGCGCTGGGCGGCTGGTTGGTGGCCGCTTATGGTTTCGGCAGCATCTTTTTAGTCATGGCCATCCTCTCTTTCCTTAACGCTTTCTTTATTCTTTTTTTGCCGCGCAAAATTTTGTAATTCCTCTCAACGGATAAACGTGGCTAACGGCGCGGAAAATTATTGATATTTATTATTATGTCTTTACTTTCCAAAATATTTGGTGATGCTAACCAAAGAATAATCAATCAATTGCAGACAAAAGTGCGGGAGATCAACGCGCTTGAAGAAAAAATCAAGCGTTTTTCTCTCGTTGATTTTCCCGCCCGCACCGCTGCTTTTCGGCAAAAGTTAGCTGGTTTAGATTTTAATCAGCAACAAAAAATCCTGGAGGAAATTCTGCCCGAAGCTTTTGCCTTGGTGCGCGCCGCTGCCCAGCGCGTTTTAAATCAGCGCCATTACGATGTGCAGTTAATTTCTGGTTTGGTTTTGCATCAAGGCGGAATTGCGGAAATGAAAACTGGTGAAGGTAAAACTTTAGCCGCTACTACCGCGGTTTATCTTAATGCGCTGGCCGGCCGCGGCGTGCACGTGATTACCGTCAATGATTATTTGGCCCGCCGCGATGCTGTCTGGATGGGACAAGTTTATGATTATCTGGGACTGACGGTGGGGTGTTTGAATCATGAAGTGGCTTATCTTTACGACAGACAACTTACAACAAACAACTTACAACAAACGGCTGATAATAAATTAGATGAGAAACGAGATTTGACTGGCGCCTTCAAGGTCGTGGAAGAATTTTTACAGCCTGTCTCGCGCCAAGAAGCTTACAAAGCTGACATCACTTATGGCACCAACAATGAATTTGGTTTTGATTATTTGCGCGACAATATGGTCGCCGATGCTTCGCAAAAAGTCCAGCGCGAACTGCATTATGCCATTGTGGATGAAGTGGATTCCATTTTAATTGACGAGGCTCGCACGCCTTTAATTATTTCCGCGCCGGACGCCGAACCCACTGACAAATATCGCCAATTCGCGCAATTAGTGGCGCGTTTGAGCGAAGGCGAAGATTACAACATTGATGAAAAAATGCGCGCCGCTACTTTGACCGAAGAGGGAATAAAGAAAATGGAAAAAATGTTGGGCGTGCAGAATATTTACACTGATCGCGGTATGCGCGAAGTTCATCACATTGAAAACGCTTTGAAAGCGCGCGTGCTTTTCAAACTGGACCGTGATTATGTGGTCAAAGATGGGGAAGTGGTGATTGTGGATGAATTCACCGGCCGTTTGATGTTTGGCCGCCGTTATAGCGATGGTTTGCACCAGGCCATTGAAGCCAAAGAAAGTGTGCGCGTGCAGCAGGAATCGGTCACCATGGCCACCATTACTTTTCAAAATTATTTTCGCCTTTACCAAAAATTGGCCGGCATGACCGGCACCGCCGCCACCGAAGCGGAAGAATTTGCTAAAATTTATAATCTGGATGTGATTCAAATTCCGACGCATAAACCCATGGTGCGCACTGATAATGCGGACATAATTTTTAAAACTGTGGCGGAAAAATATCAAGCCATTGTGGGTGAAATAAAATTACGCCATAATTTGGGCCAGCCGGTTTTGGTTGGAACTATTTCCATTGAAAATAATGAGCACCTTTCAGCTTTATTATCGCGTGAGGGCGTGGAACATAAAGTTTTGAACGCCAAACAGCATGAAAAAGAAGCAGAAATAATCGCGCAAGCCGGTCAACTGGGTGCCGTAACTATCGCCACTAACATGGCTGGCCGCGGCGTGGACATTATTCTCGGCGGTAATCCTTCCACTCCGGAAGAACAAGAGGGGGTAAAAAAATTAGGTGGGCTTTGTGTGCTCGGCACTGAACGCCATGAATCGCGGCGCATTGATAATCAGCTGCGCGGCCGCGCCGGCCGCCAAGGCGATCCTGGCTCGTCTCAATTTTTTGTTTCCATGGAAGATGATTTGATGCGCATTTTCGGCGGCGATAAAATGAAAAGTTTAATGAATTCTTTAGGTTTGCCTGAAGGCATGCCCATTAAAAATAGAATGATCTCCGGTTCCATTGAAAAAGCCCAGCAAAAAGTTGAAGGCCACAACTTTGATATTCGCAAACATTTAGTGGAATATGACGACGTCATCAATAAACATAGAGAGGTGATATATAAGAAAAGAAACGAGATATTGAAATCAGAAAACGGAAATCAGAAATCAGAAACTAAAACAATGATTCTGGAATATATAAAAGCCGAAATTGAAAACGTGGTTAAATTTCATACCCAAAGCGAAAGTGAAAGCCAGTGGAATTTGGATGAAATTTATGAAGTTGTGGACACCATCGTCCCTTTGCCTTTGGAAGTGCGCTTGAATTTAGAAGATATAGCCGAAAGTTTATCCCGAGCGAGGAATGAAAACGACGAGCCGAGGGATCTCGCTGATAATTCTTCTCGCGGCAAACTCATTTCTTATCTTTATGGCCTGGCGGAAAAACAATATAATTTATTGGAAAATAAAATTAATAATGATGAAAATCTGAAAAAACAGTTTAAGGATATGGCGCCCATGCGCTTGGTGGAACGTTCTTTGCTGTTGCGCGCCATTGATACGCTTTGGGTGGAACACATTGACCAAATGGATCACATGCGTTCGGGTATTGGCCTGGTGGGTTATGGCCAAAAAGATCCGCTGGTGGAATACAAAAAAGAAGCTTATCGGATGTTTAATAATCTTTTGACAAATATCAGAAAACAGCTTGTTTATTCCATTTTCAAAATTTCTATTACTAGTAATCAAAATACCAATTCCACTATTCCCGCGCCGATCAGAAATAATGTAAATTTATCAGCCGGACCAGCCGCTAATTTAAGTTTAGCCAAAGATAATAAAAAGGTAGGGAGAAATGACCCCTGCCCATGCGGATCGGGTAAAAAATATAAAAAATGCCACGGGGCGTAAGAATTAAATTTATTAATTTTTTATATGTCACCATTCAAAATTTCAAATCCATTTGAAAACAGGAAAAGAAAAGGTCATCTTAAAAATTTGGAAACGGAACTGGAAAACATTAAAGCACCGGAAAATGCGGAAGAAAATTTTCAAAAAGCTTTTGATTTGTTTAAAAAATCATGTCAAGATGTTTATTTTAATTCTCTTAAAGAATTTATGAAACAATCCGAACGTGTTAAATTTATTGAGGGCCATCATCGGTGTGGTGTGGTTAGATTATATCCTCCAGAAACAATGGGTTTGAGCAAAAAGGAGGTACAGGGTAAAATAAGTATTCTTGGTGATAAAATTACCAAACCCCTGTTAAGATTAAACATGGGTGATTATGAAAAATTTCTTGAATTTATTAAAGAATTTAATGATCAAGGTATTTCCACGCGCTTTATGGCTTCGCGGGAAATAGAAAGTTAAAATACAAAAAATATTGTGGAAAATAAAAATATGATAGAAAAATTATCACCCTTAAATGAAAAACAAAAAAATGAAGAACTTTTACAAGAGGCTGATTATGTCATTAATGCTCTGTGGAAAAAAGTAATGGATACTGACGGCCTTCCTTTAAGTGTTGATTCTGATTATCAGGTGTGGATAGAAGATTTACAAAAACGTAAGGAAAGTTTTGCCAGAATTTTGTTTAAGAATGCCAGAGAATCAAAAGGAGAAGAAAAGCTTTATTTTGCCAAAACCCTAAATCGCCTAATAAATCTTTTAAATGTTTCGGAACAGCAAGAATTGTTTAAAAAACTTATGACCACTAAGGAAGCAATAAAAAAATTAGTTCACGATACTGAACAAGAAGTGGCAAACAAACAATCAAAATTAGATCACTTTAAAGATAAAATTAAAAAAAGAATTGATCGTGTTTTATTTAAGGATGATGATTTTATGGATAGATTAAAATAGTTTTGCGAGTTAAAATACAAAAAATGTTGTGGAAAATAAAAAAGCCCAACTTGTTGAAGCTGGGCCTACTGGTAGATTTTAAGGATAGATTTTTTTGAGAGAAACAGCGGGATAAAATCTGCCATCCGCTCCCTGTTGTTGTTCCACTGTCGCAGTTATTACGAAGGTGAGCTCGTCATTTTCATAAACATCGATTCGAGCAGGCTTGTTATTAAGCACATCCTCTAACAGAATTAGCACATTAACTTTACTTTTTTTACCTTCCCCTGCCATTATTTCACCTCCTTTTGGTTTAAAAGGTACAAAAGCAGTATATATTAACTTTATAAAATAGTCAAACGCCACGGGGCGTGAGAATATGAAAAAACTTAAAATAGCCATTCTCTTTGGCGGAAAATCCGTAGAGCATGAAGTTTCCATT